>Ga0310344_10000375_pt1 | contig 35567 bp, 27 predicted proteins | sample HC15DNA20200_MG_FD_203801 | JGI IMG/M metagenome (GOLD analysis project Ga0310344, IMG submission 203801) | Marine microbial communities from station ALOHA, North Pacific Subtropical Gyre - HC15-DNA-20-200_MG | ecosystem: Environmental > Aquatic > Marine > Oceanic | place: Pacific Ocean: North...
GCTCGCAAGAAAAGGCACTAAGATGCCACCTAACGCAACCCCGGATTGTGCCAATCCCATTGCTGTCGCTCTTTTGCGAATAAACCACTTGTTGATCGCACCCATAAGTGGAAGAAATCCCGCAAAGCCTGCACCCAGGGTGAGAACTATAAAGGCTGCATAAAAGTGAAAGATCGTCTGCACTAAGGCAAAGCAAATGAATCCGATTCCCAAAATAAGGAATCCAATGAAAACTAACCGCCTAGTGCCATACCGATCGGTAAAGTAGCCTGCCAGCGGCCCAATAACGGTATCCTCTGCACGTGAAAGGGAAAAAGCACCTGCAAGTGCGGCCCGTTTCCACCCAAACTCACGTTCTAGGGCGACAAAAAATGCACCAAGTCCCTGAAATATAGGCAGGAAAATCATCGCAAGGATGCAAGACGTCAGTGCAACCAACCACCACCCGTAGAAGACTCTTCTTTTCACCAACGACAGCATTCCTTTCAAGTAACTCTATGAGTGCCCGATATCCTCACGGAATGCTATCAATGAAATCCATTCCGATATGACCTGCTTCTTCAAGTTCTTTGTAACGTTCATCCGATATGCCAAGCAACTCCTTATAGACATACTCATTGTGCTCACCAAGTCTACAGGGAGGAAGTCTCAGTTTATTCGGGGTTTTGGACATTTTCCACAACGGCCCATTATAGTCGTAGGTCCCACTTTCAGCGTGCGTCAAGGAGTGATAGTAATCTCGATCCCGGAGCTGAGGGTCGTGTAATAGTTCTCGAGAATTTAATACTGGTCCAGCAGTGATACCCTGTGCTTGCAAACTTTTGGCTAATTCCCAGTGATCCTGATCCTTTGTCCAATCGATAACGATCGCGTCGAGATCATCCTGGTTATGCCACCGTGAGAGTGTATCGACAAATCGCTCATCAGTCACAAGGTCACTGCGCCCCATCAAAGCACAAAACGATTGCCACTGCTCATCCGTCGCTACAGCTATATTAATCCACATATCATCGCCAGCGCACGGATAGCACCCATGAGGCGCCATAGAAGTGTGCCGGTTGCCATTGCTCTCCTGAATCCGTCCATTCATCGTGTAATCCATGACTGCATCCGACATAAAGGGAATGAATCCCTCTGCAAGGCTGAGTTCTATTAACTGACCCTTACCTGTTTTTCGACGATAACGGAGGCCATTAACTATAAGAAAAGACGCAGTTATGCCTGCCATCGCATCAGCCAATACTATATCTCCACGTTCACTCATATCTGTGTCTGTATAACTACGGGTCCATAAATGACCAACCACGGCATCCACATGAAGTCCTAGAGCTCGGTAATCCTTGAAGCTTCCAGACCAACCATATGCAGGCATCCGTATATAGACCAGATTCGGATTGATTTTTGACAGATTCTCGTAGGTTATCCCCCACTTCTCCATCGTTTCAGGGACATTATTCTCGATGAACACATCTGATATCTTCAGCATCTCACAGAAGATATCCCAACCTTCTGGATTCCGTATATCTGCAGTCATACTCAACTTGTTACGTGAGTGAGCATTAAAGGTTGGCTGCGTGTTCCAAGCCCTTGGACCTGGATCCCAATTGGGGTAGGCCATGTTCCATAGCTTGTTCTCTTTCCCAACCTTAACCTGGGCCTCACTAGGATGAGCCGGAACCCTCGTTGTAGGCGGAGGATACTGTGTCGATTCGATCCTTATGACTTCTGCACCCCAATCTGCGAGAAGCATAGTGCTGTATGGGCCAGCCCACACGACCGTCATATCTAATACGCGCACACCCGACAATGGTAATTCAGCCATTTGATTACGCTCCTTGAAGTAGATTAATCATCACTACTGACTAGATATCAAATCACACCAGATTGATAGAGGGTAACTAGATCTTCGCGAGAGTAACCTAGCATTCCGCAATATATTTCGTCATTATCTTGCCCTAATTGCGGAGCATGTCGCCGCATTGACCAAGGAGACTCCGACATAATATATGGACGCCCAGGGTACATAACTGGTCCAGTGCTGGGATGGTCTATCTCTTGCCACACTCCACGGTCCTTGAAATCCTGATTATCCAGCAAATCTTTAGTGGTATATATGACTCCAGCTAGCACGTGCTCCTTCTGAGCAGCTTGCCAAACTTCCAACATTGTCTTATCCGATAGCCACTCTTCCAAGAACAGCACATTGAAGACCACTGCATTCTCTTCTAATAAACGTTCACTAGGAGAAAATCGCTCATCGTCCAGTAACTCTGGTTGCCCTATCATCCGGCACACTCCCTCAAAGCGAACGCCACCACCGCTGATATTGACATAGCCGTCCTGACACGGAAAAATCCCAGAAGCGATAGTACCACCAACCGCTCTCCTACCAAAAACCTCCTGCACATGCTGATGTGCCAACATCAGAGAAGTTCGTCGATCTTGCGAACCTGCAAGGACCTCAAAAAGGGAAACATCAACGTGTTCTCCTGTCCCTCTCAGATCCATAGCGGTAATCGCCACAGATGTAGCAAGGGCAGCCAGAACACCTCCTTGTCTCAGAGCGATATTCCCAGCGTATTTTGTCGGTTCTCGATTATCGTTCCCGGTGTGGATCATCGGGCCTCCCATACCAAGCAACACTATCTCTTCGCCCGTCATGTCAATATACGGTCCTGTTTGCCCGAAAGGAGTTACTGATGTCATAACCAATTGTTCATTAATCGCTGACAGTTCTGCGTATCCTATGCCACGCGATGCGAGAAAGCCTGGGTGAAAGTCCTCAACTAATACATCTGCCTTGGCGACAAGCTCTAGAAAGATATCCCTTCCTGTATCGGTTTCCAAATCCAAAGTAATGCCCTGTTTATTTGCGTTCATGAAGAGAAATACACCACTCCCATCGCTAGATGGCGTATCGTTGTAGAAGGGGCTTAGTCGTCGTGATACGTCGCCGCCTCGAGGGGATTCAACTTTAATGACTGTGGCCCCCATGTCCGCGAGGTACTTGGTACAAAATGGTCCAGATATATACGAAGAAGCATCAATAACAGTTATGTCTGATAGAGGTTGAATCACTAGATATCCCTCCTTATGAAAATTGTTCTTGCCTGCAAACCGGAACGTTACCCGGCGAACTATACTGGCATTACTATTTGAGCGCTGCTAAGCCAAGATTAGCAAGATCTTCATCCTCCTGTGCAGCTAGCCCACTCACCCCAATCCCACCAAGTATAGTGCCATCATCGGCCTTAATAACCACTCCCCCTTGAACGAAAACAAGGTTAGGATCTCCTAGATCAGCACTCTTCATGTTGTTAGTCTTCATTCTTTCAGCAATTTTCCCTGTATCGTTTCCCATAACACTCGCCGTATACGCCTTGGCAACAGCTAGGCGACGAGGAAGAGGAGCACAATTATCCATTCTGGAAAAGGCAACAAGCCCGCCGTCTCTATCCGTGACCGCCACGGCGATCGGCCTTTCCGGAGTCTCCCCAGCCTTCTCAAGAACGGTGGCTACTATTGTTTGGGCTTCTGTAAGATCTAGTTCAAACTTCTGATGCATCGTTAACTCCTACGCAGAAACTTAACACAAATCCTCATCTGGTTGTTAAACATATCATAAAGACTGGGGGAATATAAGTTTTTATACCCGCTCATTAAGTCATGGAAACATTGAACAAGTACCCTCAGGAATCTATAGAAAGCTACCTATTCAGAGTCCTGAGCTATTCCAAGCACAGGTACGCCTTCTATAGTAGCCTGCGCCCCTTGTTCAAGAGTAACAACCACAGCAGCTCCAGGTCCAGGTTGGGGGAACCTCACAGGATCTGGTGCTCCGGAATAAAATGCCCGTACGTCACCCGCAGAAACATCCCTAAAGACGTGCACATGGCCCAAGCCGATGTAATCATAGTGGGTAGATTCAATCTCATTAGGTAAAATCGGTGAAGCTCGATCTACCATTTCTCCAGAGTGAAAATGAAAGCCATGACCTAACCCTACCTGAAATGGCAATTCCCCTCGGGACGGAGCCCCATCCAATGGATGGAAGTCCAGAGTATGCTCTTCCATAGCCCGTCCCCAAACTCCTAAGCCGAGCTCTGGGAATACAACTTGCTGGCCATTCAGCTCAGTTATCAACCTTACATCAGAAGTGACCACCGACAAATCGAAACGATGATAAATGGAATGATCATCTAATTGATCATGATTCCCCGGAAGGATGACGAGAGGCATATCAAGGTTGTTGAGATATTCTAGCGATTTTTCCAGAGTATCCTGTCCAACTCTCGTGTTATCAAAAAAGTCTCCGGCTATCACCATAAGATCCACTGCATGCGTATTCGCGGTGTGTATAACATCCCTGAGAAGATCACATGAATCCACGGCATCCAGGTGCAAATCAGATGTATGCAACAAGCGAACTGAAGGTATATCCTTCAATGCGTCATGTTTTTCCACCATCACCTCCCTGATATCATCAACAAATTGCATGTCTTAGTATAGTCAACCGGGTAATCGTACCCAAGGACAAAGTTAGTGTCAAACAGTCAATTCATCTGAGAAAATGCCATCTACCCAACTTGAGATGACTTCAATAGCTCTTGGCTCAGATCGAAAACGATGACCAGCTCCTTCAATAACTCGTAATTCCGTATGAGCTGGCGCAATTCCTGCTAAGTCATACAGGGCCTGGACTGGCACTACGTCGTCAGCATCGCCATGAACCAACAAAATGTGGCTGCTATTAATCTTATCGATATGATAGACAGGATTTATAGCGTCATATTCCTTAGACCATACCTCTGGATCGTCAGGAAAGCCCGGCGTAGTTATAATCCCTAATGACCTATAGCGCTCAATATGCACTAATGGATCAGCCGGGCTGGTGGTACTTGATGGGCTGGCATAGCTAATAAGAAATCGTATGTCCTCTCGTGATGAGGCCACCTTTAAAGCGATCACCCCCCCCATACTCGACCCCATTATACCAATACGCTCAGGATCGACCTCAGGACGAGTTACCACCCAGGCAAGCACAGATTCTAAGTCAGCGACCCACCCCAGTGGATGATAATCCCCGGTACTTAGCCCAGTACCACGAAAGTTGAAAATAACAGTTGCTATACCCAGATCAGCAAATAATTGAGCTATTTCCGCATAGCTCAATTCGGCGATCAGGTCATCTTTCGCAAATTCCGAAGACTTTGGACCTGCTGGCATGCCGTGACAGATGATCATGCAAGGCGAGTGAGCACCTACTGCGGGATAAAATGCGCCCTTAATCATGGCAACGCCACTCGCAATCGAAAATTCCATTTATTCTCCATACTTACCGGGAGATCAACTGTAATATCTGACAACTACCACATCAAAGATAACGCAGCCACAGGTAGCCGGATGCCACGGCTAATGTCGCCGAGGATACAATAACACCATATTTCAGAAAATACATAAAGGATATCGGATGTCCTTCTGCCTTTGCGGCGCCGGACACGAGCACGTTTGCTGCTGCCCCGATAACAGTAAAATTCCCCCCGAGGTTAGCGCCCAGAGATAGGGACCACCACAATACAGAGATGCCTGTGGCTGGATCATCATGAGCTATTTCCATGATAATCGGTACCATAGTTGCGGCGTATGGGATGTTATCCACTATAGCTGACACTACGCCACTGAACCACAACAACACAATCGCTAGCGTGTTCAAGTCATCCCCAGTAATGCTAATCAACCACTCTTGGATTTTGATGAGCACGCCATTTTCTATAAGGCCTCCCACCATCATGAACAAGCCAATGAAGAAAAACAAGGTAGTCCAGTGAACCGACTTGAATGCTTCAGCTGGATCGATCCGGCCAATCAGCATAAGGGCTGCTGCGCCAGCCATAGCAATAAACGCTGGCTCCACGTGAATCAGACCGTGAGTCATGAAGCCAATAATCGTAAATGCAAGAACAGCTGTTGATTTCTTCAGCAAGGGAACATCTGTTATCGCACGAGCGGGATGCAACGACATTATATGGGTACGCCGATCATCACTAACCACTGAACTCTTAGCCATCAGCACCCAAAGTATCCCTGCAAGAACTATCAACTCAATGAGAATCACTGGTGTCAATTGCACAGCAAAATCCGCAAAGCTAATCCCAGCTTCACTCCCAATGATCATATTCGGAGGATCCCCTATCAACGTCGCTGCACCGCCAATATTGCTGGCAAATATCTCGGCTACCAAAAAGCGCACAGGATCCAGATTAAGGGCTCTACAAATTGATATAGTCACTGGCACCATCAAGACTACAGTAGTGACATTATCTAAGAACGCTGAGGCTACAGCCGTAATCAGACAAAGAAGAAGCAGGATTGCGAACCCATTACCCCTCACCAACTGGGCAGATTTAATAGCCCCCCACTCGAATATGCCTGTTCTTCCCGTGATGTCAGCTAAAAGCATCATGCAGGCAAGAAGTAGTACCACATTCAGGTCAACATGCTCAAATGCATGCTCACTGTCTAGGGATCCGAGAAGGACCATAAGGGCCGCGCCCATTAATGCAATAAGAGATTTAGGGATTTTGGAGAAGGCTATCAGGGCGTACGCCACTGTGAATATTGCGATTGGAGTTACCATGCTATCTATCCACCGATTTGTTGCGGACCGAGAACACACTCCAATTGAACGCCCCCCGAACCAAGGAGCAATACTACCACCTCGATTCAAAACATGTAACCCCCAAATTGGTCTATTTGTGAAATTGGTCCCAAATCCCCGAAACAATATTTTCTGGCATGTGATCCTGAGTAGGAAATTGACATGCCTAGGCACGAGTGCTATGATCCAATGGGTAATTTTTTGTTCTTATACTATTTTTTGTCATCCAAATGCCAACATGAAAATGAATCACGCGGACAGCGTTTAACGCTAATCCGCATGCCCTATGACAGCATGGTGGCGCTGGAGGGGTTCTAGTGCTTGTAACGAAAGCCATCACAGAATGGAAGCTTCGCCTAACAGGGGCCATCGCCCTTGCGGGTCTTGGTTGGATAACTGGGCAAGTACTGTTTCTAGAGAACTGGAATCCTTGGGCATCAGTCGCTCTCACCACGATTGGGAGTATCCTAGGTCTAACTGCCACACCCTATATGACCCTCAAGCCAATACGATGGTGCTGGGAAAACCTCATCAACCTCCCAATCGAGGTATTACTAACCAGTTTAGCAGGTTTGATAATTGGGCTGCTGATCGCCGTTCTCGCATCATTTGCCCTATCCAAGCTTCCCGGGCTCTATGGAGCAATCACACCGCTGCTGGCCACGATACTACTAGGTTTTCTCGGAGTAGCGACTGCCCTAGGAAGACAAAGGGAATTTAAGTTACTCCTGAAATTCCCGTCGCAAACGACAACCTACACGAGTCAGTCGCCATTATCACATGAAACCAACAACTCATCGACTAAAATTTCGGAGCAAGTCAATGGACATGTCGCCACTGAAATTCTTCTTGATACTAGTGCAATAATTGATGGCCGCATCGCAGACATTGGGGAAACCGGATTCCTTCAAGGCACGGTAGTGATTCCACGTTTCGTACTTGATGAACTAAGACACATCGCAGATTCAAGCGATATACTCAGAAGAAATAGAGGACGACGCGGGCTAGAAATGCTCAACCGGTTACGAAAGGACAGTAATGTCCCGTTAAATATTCTGGACATTGACATGCCTGAACCAATGGAAGTTGATGGCAAACTTGTTGGTTTAGCGAAACGAATGGGAGCCCCGATAGTCACCACGGATTTCAACTTGAATCGTATTGCCGAACTCCAAGGCGTGAAGGCGCTTAACATAAACGAACTGGCAAACTCATTGAAGCCGGTAGTCCTACCCGGTGAAGATATGTTGGTGCAAGTTATACAGGAAGGTAAGGAACCTGGCCAGGGAGTGGCGTATCTTGATGATGGAACCATGATAGTCGTCGAAGGGGGCAGACGATATATGAACCAATATGTAGACGTCAATATAACCCGAGTTCTTCAAACAGCGGCTGGACGAATAATATTCTGCCATCCACGAGAAGAACCTAGTAGAAATATCCGATAGTTACAATGGCACTACGACAAACTACCAGTGCAATATTAGTTGGAGCTGGGCAAAGTACTCGCATGGAAGGGGTAGATAAGATATTCGCCCCAGTGAATGGCGAACCTCTCATTCTTCATTCCCTAAAGCAGTTTCAAAAACACCCTTCTGTAGATCATATCTCCCTCGTTCTCAACTCACAAAACGTTGAGCACGGACGTCAACTCATTCAAAATGAGAGATGGAACAAAGTACACTGCATTTCTGTGGGGGGCGCTAGAAGACAAGACTCCGTACGCATAGGCCTTTCAAAGCTGCCCCAATCTGACATAATCATCGTTCATGACATTGCGAGACCGCTAGTTGATGCCACATTGATCTCCCGTGGTCTGAATGCAGTACAAATCACTGGAGCGGCAACAGCAATTCTATCAATACCTGATACTCTCAAATCAATTGGGATAGACGGACATCTTGACTCAATCATTATCGACCGCACAACACTTCGACTAGTGCAAACCCCTCAGGTATTCAAGCATACGGTCCTAGAACATGCTCATAATACAGTCCATAATACTGTCACCGATGATACAACAATGACTGAACTCATCGGAATTAGAACCGAATCATTTGAAGGGAGTCGCCTAAATTTCAAAGTCACGACCCCTGAAGATCTAATTATCGCAAGGGCGATTCTTCAATCAAAACCTCAAATGGACGATGCAAATCAGGTGAACTAACTTTCTAAATGGTCTGGTGTTTTGTATGAGAATTGGTATTGGATACGATGCGCATAAACTTGAGAAGGGGCTTCCCTTAATACTCGGAGGTGTGCAAGTCCCTTTCTCCCGTGGCCTTGCTGGACACAGCGACGGTGATGCGCTGCTCCACGCAATCATTGACGCCCTTTTAGGTGCAGCAGGTCAAAACGATATTGGATATCATTTCCCTAGTTCAAATCCTGAATACAAAGACATCGCAAGCATACACTTGCTCCATACAGTAAAATCAGACATTATTCCATCATGGAAAGTAATAAATCTAGATGCTACAATAGTCGCCCAAGAACCCAAGATATCTCCCTTCATCCCAGCCATGAAAGAAATTATAGCTTCGACCCTAGCAGTAGAAACATCCAGAGTTAACATAAAGGCGACGACAACTGACGAACTGGGTGATATCGGACACGGGCAAGGGATCGGAGCACAAGCCGTAGTCCTACTCAAACAACATGGATCAGGATAATTATGAAACTATACAACACTTTGACTGCAACTAAAGAAGATCTTGTGGTCCACGATAACTCTATTAGTATGTACGTCTGCGGCCCTAACCTGTATGGTCCCTGCCATCTCGGACACGGACTATCCTACGTCTTCTTTGACACGCTCCGACGTTACCTGGAACACCAAGGGTACTCGGTACTGCACGTACAAAATTTCACAGATATAGAAGATCGAATCATTGAAACATCGAATGAAACCGGTGAAGCCATTAATAATCTCGCAGATTATTATATAAAACGATTCTTGACTGAAATGGATGCGCTAAACATCCAAAGGGCCCACCACTATCCCCGGGCAACTGAAGCCATTCCTCAGATAATCACCATTATTCGTGAACTGATATCTAAAGAGCACGCATATGCAACAGAGACTGGCGATGTATTTTTCAGCGTTAGAAAGAGTCCCAACTACGGAGCACTTTCAAACCGCTCACCCGACACGATGCGCGCTGGCTCCCGTATAGAGATTGATCCCAATAAAGTTGATCCCCTAGATTTTGCCCTATGGAAATCTGCGAAACAGGGGGAACCCTTCTGGGAAAGCCCTTGGGGGCCTGGGAGACCCGGTTGGCATATTGAATGCTCTGCCATGGTAACCCAGATTATAGGAAATCAAGTAGACATTCATGGGGGAGGACAGGACGTCATTTTCCCTCACCATGAAAATGAGATTGTCCAATCCGAATCTTATTCAGGGGCATCTCCCTTCGCAAGATATTGGGTCCATAATGGACTACTGAGCCTCTCGGAAGGTGACAGTGAGAAAATGACCCGGCACCAAGGGAATTTCGTCAGTTGCGAAGACGCACTAGCATCATATCCTACTGACGTCATTAGGTTGTACCTTCTATCGTCGCACTACCGAACCCCGTTGGCATACAACGAAAATTCCTTAGCCGCTCAGCAACGGGCAATAGGCCGTCTTCAAAGGGCCGCATTCCCCGAAAACGTTGATGAATCTAATCCGCTATCGGAAATAGTACCAGAGGCATACCATGACGCGTTCAAGATGGCTATGGACGATGATCTGAATACACCTGAGGCAATAGCAACCTTATTTGAACTTGGACATGCGATAAACCGCGATATTGATGCTGGGAAGAACGTTTCCTCCCCAAGTGCAACGCTTAGATCCTTAGCTGGCATCCTAGGACTAACGCTGGAATCTGTTTCCGTCAAAAATCTGGATGCCACAACCGACTCATTGATAAATATACTTATCGACTTACGGGCAACTCTGCGAGAGCAGCGGCAATTCGAAACTGCAGACATAGTCCGAACGAAACTAGAAGCGCTCGGGGTAGCTCTACACGATTCACCCAGTGGAACTACCTGGACACATATAGTATGACCATAAATCTGACAAAAGAGTAAAACGGCCCACTAGTCAAACTCCTTGGGCTACTTCCTATATACCCTGACCTCGTGCATCGAGCAAGGACATACATGCAACGTGAAGAAACGCCTTCTAGCTATCACCCCGTAGATGGTCAATTCATTACGGCATTGAGGCGAATAATTGCAGATGGGCAGATTACCCTCGACGCAGACACTCTCACCACTCTCTCAACTGGACCGTTGGGCACCTTCCGCGCATTTGATGCTGCGCCTCTACTCAATACAGTAAGCGAAATTGCCGTACACCCTAACACCACAGCTCAGGTTGCATCCATAGTTTCCCTAGCTGGACAATGGCAAATCCCCATAATGCCCTACGGATCTGGAACTGGAGTGATGGGGGGGGCAAGTCCAATATACGGAGGTATATTGCTTGACCTACGCCGTCTTGACCAAATAGTGGATTTCGATCCGATTTCCCACACCATCACCGCGCAAAGTGGGACAATACTTGGTGATCTCCAAAATTATCTGTCCGAACATGGATTTATGATTGGACATGACCCGTGGAGTCAACCTATTGCCAGCCTTGGTGGGGCCATTTCAACAAATGGGGTAGGATACCTTGCATCCAAGTATGGACCTATGGGTGATCAGGTTCTTGGATTGACGGTGGTCCTAGCGAATGGATCTGTAATTATAGATAAGAACACGTCAAAAGATTCCATGGGACCAGACACAAAGAATCTTTTTATTGGGTCCGAGGGAACACTCGGAGTCATAACAGAGGCAACGATTCGCATATACCCTATCCCTGAGTGTTTCCGGATAGTATCGTTCAGCTTTGAGTCCTTTTCCGATGGATACAATGCGATATTGAGAATGCAAACCCTCACAACACCTCCATCCATGATAGATTTTGCGGAGGAAATTGATCTTGACCATGACTATCCAAACCGCAAAATAACCTTACATATGGCATTCCAAGGTTCTAATGAAATAGTGGAAATTTCCATTCAGAAAGCGCTATCACTCTGCGCGCAATATAATGGGCATCTTCTGGACCAAAGTGTCTCAGATGAATTCTGGAACACCAGACACGATACCGCAACATCTTATCAGGCTACCCTTAAATTGCCATTAGCTGAACGGCAGAAACGACATTCGAGCTGGAGAAAAGATTACCTGCATGTCACTATACCGCCTTCCCAAATCCTAGCATACAGAGACGCGTGTAAATCTATAACTGCCAACTACGGTAGTCTGGTAACTGAGTGGTCAATATGGGGAAGGACTGAATTTTTCTCGTTTATCGTAGGAGAACCTCAATATGATGACGGCCATTCCCACTCCATGAGCACCATGATTGATGAACTATTGCTTACGGCGGTTCAATTCGGTGGCACCATTGAATACTGCCATGGGATCGGCCTGAAACTATCCCATTTGGTCCGTCGCGAGCAAGAATCTAAAGCACCCCTGATGTCATTAATAAAGCGGTCATTAGATCCAAACCACATACTAAATCCCGGTAAGCTAGGTTATGACTACCCGCCACCTGACGCACATAGCCCTTTAAGCACCTCTGTGGGTAAATAACCTTAGCACCGATACTCGCGGCTGATAACTTCGAAGGACTCTGTAAAGGTGTGCTATAGCTAGGAATCCATAACTTCCTACAAGCGCACTCAATGGCTCAACACTAGAACAATTCGTAGCTATACCATTTATTGTAAGGGAATTAATGCTCAATACTCAGCCGTCTACGAGCATCGCAGCGTCACACCAAACGGACGCTCGCAAGGGAAACACCAATGAACACAACAACCAATAAGATCGTAAATTGGAACAAAGTCCGTTCCAAGCCCCGACGAGTCCGGAAGCTCGTGTCGCCCCCACCACCGAATAATCCACCACCCTGTCCCTTCACCTGAAGCAAAATGGCGATAACGATGAGAACTGACACCAATATTTGCGAAACATTAAGAAAAACTTGCATATTAATTCGCCCTGACCTTTCAGTCGCTAGCCTCGTTATTTCTATCAAGATATTCTAATAGAACGGATCGTGCAACATTTGGGTCCGCAGCACCTTTTGTAGCCTTCATTACCTGTCCTACCAAAAACTTCACTGCAGATTCAGTGCCCGCGTGATAATCTTGCACAGCCTTCACGTTCGATTTGAGAACCTCATCAACGATTGGAGCTAAAGCCTCTGAATCTCCTACTCTCGTTATCCCCTGATTCTTAATCAACGAATCTGGGTCTACTCCAGACTCAAACGCTTGCTCAAAAACAGACCTAGCCATAGTACTAGTCAAAGTAGCGTCATCAATCATATCTTGCAGCCGTGAAAGATGCTCCGGTAAAATCTTACTGTGCTTCATGGATACGTCATGTATTCGAAACAACCGAGCCATTTCACCGGTAATCCAATTGCATATACTTCGAGATCGCCTTTCAATATTCCCATTTGAACGATCGTACTGATGCATCACGCGCTCGAAAAAATCTACAGTATCCTTATCCGCAACTAGAGCCTTCGCATCATTTTCAGACAAATCAAACTGCTCTAACAGATTCTTAAATCGGTCTTCGGGCAGTATTGGTAAGTTATCACGAATTTCCTGCACCCAGGCTGCATTAATATCAATAACCGGCAAGTCCGGCTCCGGGAAATACCGATAGTCGTGCGCGTCCTCTTTAGTACGCTGAGATATTGTTACACCCCTATCTTCTAGCCAGCCCCTAGTCTCTTGTATCACAGGCTCGCCCACTTCCATCAAACCCGTCTGTCGTTGAATTTCATATTCAAGAGCTCGCACTATTGAGCGCAAGCTATTCATATTTTTAACTTCCACTTTGGGAGATAATTCTGTGACACCCTTTAAACGAACGCTAACATTCGCATCGCACCGAAAACTCCCTTCCTCCATATTGGCAACGGACACGCCCAGGTATCTAAAAATTTCACGCAATTTGATTAGATATTCACGAGCTTGATCTGGCGTACGTAAATCAGGTTCACTAACAGTCTCCATTAACGGAACTCCTGCCCTGTTCACATCTAAGAGGGAATATCCATCACCACTCCGCGGACGAACGTGTGTTGCCTTCGCAACGTCTTCTTCAAGGTGCACTCGATTCACCCTGATCGTCACCTCATGTCCCGCAGACTCAACTTTTACCCACCCATTACTAGCTATTGGCTGATCAAATTGAGATATCTGATATCCTTTCATCAGATCTGGGTAGGCGTAATTCTTACGATCAAATTTCGTTTCATCCGGAATAACGCAATTGAGTGCCAAGCCGGTCATTATGCCGAATTCGATTGCTTTCGCATTTACCGATGGCATAGCTCCGGGCATACCCATACAGACAGGACAAACCCGAGAATTGCTTGGAGCATTTAGGTAATCTGACTCGCAACCGCAAAACATTTTAGTCTGGGTCAGCAGTTGAGCGTGAACTTCTAGTCCTATGACCGATTCATATTTGTCAGCGATACCACTCAAGCCCATTCCTCCAGATACACTAGGAGCACCGACGTCTATATGCTTCCATTTTTAGAAAGGCCACGCAGTGCGCAAATACATCCCTGTTGAACGTGGTGTTGGGGATATGACCCGTTAACAAGGGAAGAGTGGAAGGAAAATTCAATTCATCTTTTGCAGTTGCGTTGCCCATCGACAACCAACTGACCGACCTAGGAGAATAATGCTATGTAAGCAACTCCCTAGAAAGGAGGTGATCCAGCCGCACCTTCCGGTACAGCTACCTTGTTACGACTTAGTCCCAGTCACCAGCCCCACCCTAGGCCGCTGCCTCCCGAAGGTTAGCTCACGGACTTTAAGCGTTGCCGACTTCCATGACTTGACGGGCGGTGTGTACAAGCCCCGGGAACGGATTCACGGCAGTAATGCTGACCTGCCATTACTAGCAACTCCACGTTCATGCAGGCGAGTTTCAGCCTGCAATCCCAACTGGGGGTAGATTTTGGGGATTAGCTCCACCTCACGGCTTGGCAACCCTTTGTTCTACCCATTGTAGCGTGTGTGTAGCCCAGGACGTAAGGGCCATGATGACTTGACGTCATCCCCACCTTCCTCCGTTTTAAACGGCAGTATCGCTAGAGAAAACAACTAACGACAGGGGTTGCGCTCGTTGCGGGACTTAACCCAACACCTCACGGCACGAGCTGACGACAGCCATGCAACACCTGTACAAGCTCCGCGAACGGTCCCCAGCCCTTTCGGGTAGGTACCACTTGTATTTCAAGCCCTGGTAAGGTTTTTCGCTTTGCATCGAATTAAACCACACGCTCCGCTGCTTGTGCGGGGCCCCGTCAATTCCTTTGAGTTTTAGCCTTGCGGCCGTACTCCCCAGGCGGGACGCTTATCGCGTTAGCTTCGGCACAGGAGGGGTCGATACCCCCTATGCCTAGCGTCCATCGTTTAGGGCGTGGACTACCCGGGTATCTAATCCGGTTTGCTCCCCACGCTCTCGCGCCTCAGCGTCAGGTACAGCCCAGCGAGCCGCCTTCGCCTCTAGTGTTCCTCCTCATATCTACGCATATCACCGCTCCATGAGGAATTCCGCTCGCCTCTACTGCCCTCTAGCTTGGCCGTATCTCTGGACCTCTCCCCGTTAAGCAGGGAGCTTTCACCAAAGACGCACCATGCCGCCTACGCGCCCTTTACGCCCAATAATTCCGGATAACGCTCGCCCCCTACGTATTACCGCGGCTGCTGGCACGTAGTTAGCCGGGGCTTATTCGCTAGGTACCGTCCTATCTCTTCCCTAGCAAAAGGAGTTTACAACCCGAAGGCCGTCTTCCTCCACGCGGTGTCGCTGCGTCAGGCTTTCGCCCATTGCGCAATATTCCCCGCTGCTGCCTCCCGTAGGAGTGGGGGCCGTGTCTCAGTCCCCCTCTGGCTGACCATCCTCTCAGACCAGCTACCCGTCTTAGGCTTGGTAAGCCGTTACCTTACCAACTACCTGATAGGACGCGAGCCCCTCCTCCAGCGCCCGAAGGCTTTCCCTTACCGCCCGCAAGCGGCAGGTATATGCGGTATTAGCCCTAGTTTCCCAGGGTTGTCCCCCACTGAAGGGCAGGTCACTCACGCGTTACTCAGCCGTTCGCCGCTGTCACTACTCAATCCGAAGATCAAATAGATCTCGCTCGACTTGCATGCGTTAAGCGCACCGCCAGCGTTCATCCTGAGCCAGGATCAAACTCTCGTTATAATTTCTTCCTTCCACTATTCCCTTGTTAACGAACCACACGACTCACCAAGCGCACGCGACGCTGCGTGAGCGTTCAGTAAGTGTACATTTTTAGTGCGCCTCCTGTCAAGGACAGAATGAACCAAAAGACATAAATACTGAGATCATAAGTCAACCCATAGGCGCTTAGCATCAGTAAATACGACACCACTTTCATCGGCAACTTGAATGACTTCTGGGGGTACCCCAAGCTCCTTTTGCAACAAGTTAAGCATATCGTCAACAACCGCCTCAGGGGTTGAGGCTCCAGCTGATATCCCGACAACCGATGCGGACCCAATCATGGATGAGGTAAACTCATTTGCGTCCAGTAATAAGTACGCTGGCACACCATAATCCGCCGCTACCTCTTTCATTCTCACAGAATTTGAGGAATCCTTGGATCCCAAAACAAGAACTACCTCGGCGCCTTGCTTGACAAGTTCCACAACCGCGTCCTGACGGTTAGACACCGCATAGCAGATATCGTCACGCACAATTGCGTCCGGATACTGCTTCCGTATATCAGTTACAGATTGGGCTACATCCCGCTTAGACAGTGTAGTTTGGGTAAGCACTGCGACAGGTCGATTCAACTGGGGAGGCGAATCGTTTTCCGATATAAGAGTCATCGGAACCTGTCCCATCGTTCCCCTAACCTCAGGATGCCCTTCATGACCGATCAGTACTATATCGTACCCCTCTTTGGAATATTTACGAGCTTCATTATGCACTTTCGTCACTAGTGGACAAGTAGCGTCTATAACCCGTAAATCCTTCTCCACAGCCACACGGTAATCTCTCTCAGGAGAACCATGTGCAGAAAATATGCAAATCGCCCCATCAGGAACGTTGTCTACCCCTTGAACGGAATAGATGCCCTGACGCTCCAACCCCTGTATAACCAACTCATTATGGACAACCGGATGCGGAAGATACACAGGAGGGCCAAACTCGGCAACTGTATCCTGAGCTGCCTTTATTGCCCTCACAACCCCGGCACAAAATCCTCTAGGTTGAGCAACCAAAATTCGTGCGCCCATATATATTTTCATCCCTTAATAGTGATTAGTCATCCGCTCAATCTCATCAATCCGGACCTTTGTTGAGATGCCACAACCAAGCACACTTAGTCATAACATCTCAACAACAATCAACTCACCAAAACAGAAGATCAATTAGCGACCTTTCCAGTTAGGTGCTCGCTTCTCCGCAAACGCCTTCGGTCCCTCAAGTCGATCCTCACTATTCGCAACCTTCTCTTGAAGATCGGCATTAAGGTCCTTAAGGTGGTCAAGCAGTGGCTTGCCTTCAGGCGGAGTGGGAGGATTCATGTGAAGATGAACTCCCTTTTTCAATGCCTGAACCGCTAGAGGTGCACAAAGCTTCAATACCTCAGCACGCCTCTTCGCTTCAACCCACAAAGCCTCCCTATCAGGGACAATAGCTTGTACGAACCCAATTTCATAGGCCCGCTGAGCAGTTAGATGCTCACCAGACAGGATGATCCAAAGAGCCTCACCCAATGGCACAAATCCCATTTCCATCGTATCCATCGTGTTGATCGGAGTCAAACTTCGAAGCGGCTCCGGCATCCCAAAGCGTGACTTCTCAGTCGCAATTCGGAAATCGCAACGTGCAGAGAGCTGCATGCCGCCTGCAAGAGCATATCCATCGATAGCTGCAATGACCGGCTTCAAGCACTCAGTGGGCTTTGACATCCCAGATTTAGCAGCCTGGGCTGAACCCTGACCAGCTGTCTGGTCCCTTTCCGTCATTTCCTTAAGATCAGCTCCGGCACAAAACGCCCGACCTCCTTCAGAAGTGACTACTACTACCAGCACGTCGTCATCGTTGATTGCCTCCTCAAAGGCGTACCACAGGCCGTTCTGAATCCCAGTGCTCAAGGCATTCATACGCTCAGCGTTATTCAACGTGATCCATGCAATCCTGTCCTCTACCATATAGTTAACCAGTTCGAAAGTCTGTTCTTTCGCCATACCAGCAACCTCCTGTATGATTTTCGGAAATCCATTAGCGCTCTCACTCCAACCCCTCAGAAGGAACGCGGGAATCCGACTTCGCCATCCTACCTGTGTCTACTGTCAATTGTCAATAATGCCACGCCTATTGCAGTCGTAGAAACCCATAGCTATGATTGATATTGAAAAGGTAGAACACTTGTCGTGTAGCGCATATAGAAAGCAGGGCATCCATGGATACTGGCATCACAGGGAAAGTAGCAATTGTCGGTGGTGGAAGTAGAGGACTAGGTAAAGCCGCAGCACATGCACTGGCAGCAGAAGGGGCACACCTCATGATCTGTGCCAGATCTGAAGATGCTTTAAGAAAAGCATCTTCAGAAATATCGAAAGCACACGGAGTACGAGTCGAAATTTATCCAGGAGATTTAGAACAGCCAGTTACTATTGATGGGCTGATCAAAGAAACAATATCTCGATTTAACGGATTGCATATACTTGTGAGTAACATAGGAGGTCCTCCCCCCGGCTCTGCATTACAACTATCGGAATCAGATTGGCATACCGCAATAAATCGCTCGTTTCTGTTCTTTTCGCGAATCTCAAGTGCAGTAATACCTTATATGCAACAACAAGAATGGGGCAGAATCATATCAATACTGTCGTCATCCATTAAGGATCCTATACCAAATCTGGCTCTCTCGACCTCAGCAAGGTTAGGAGCAGCTGGATATTTGAAAGCACTATCCCTTGAGGTGGCTATCAATAACATAACGGTCAACGGCATATTACCATTAGATATCCTGACAGACAGGCAATATGAATTGGCGGAAGCTCAACTTTCTAAGCAAGGAGGCACTGACACTGTTGAAGATATACTGCGACTCAAAGCTCAGACAAACCCTTCAGGAAGATTAGGGTTACCGAACGAAGTCGGTGCCTTAGTCGCATTTCTGGCATCGGAACAAGCTGGATTTATAAACGGTACAAACATTCTGATTGATGGTGGAGCAACTAGATCAGTACTATGACTATACACGAGACACCAATAACTGCGGCGCTGGATTTCCTAAAGCAATCTCCCGAGATGGACGCATGGGTCATTTATGACTATCGCAACAGTAACCCGATATTTTGGGCGTTCATGAATAAACTGATGCCTTCCTTATCCCCTGAGAACATTACACGACCTGTCTTCCTTGTACTTCCCAGGGAAGACCCTCCCTGGGTGCTAACGCATGAAGTAGACGCAGGCGGGTTTGCTCTTTCTCCATTGACCATTAATAAATTCTCAAGCCGACAGGATATGATCGAAACCTTAGCATTCAGATTGAAACATTTCCGGTCTGTATTCATGGAATATTCGCCTAATGCTGCGCTGCCTAGAGTATCTAGAGTAGATGCCGGTACTATTGAACTCATCAGATCCTTAAAGATACAAGTTCACTCATCTGCAGATATATTGCAATACGCTACGCAAAGATGGGATAACACCCAATTGGCATCTCATTTGAAAGCTGCATCAGACTTAACGAGAATAGTCCGAGAAGCGTTCCAATGGATTGGCATGCATACGTCTGGGTCTATCAATGAATATCAAGTTCATAAATTTATCCAAGCCAAATATAAAGACAACAATCTGGAAACAGATGAGGGACCTATTGTCGCAGTTAATGACCACGGAAGCGATCCACACTTTCTTCCAACCCCTGAAAACTCCTACCTGATACACAAGGGAGACTGGATCCTAATTGACCTATGGGCAAAAGAACAAACCCGAAATTCCATATACGCTGACATCACCTGGACAGGCGTCTATGCAAGCTCCCCTACTGATGAACAGACTAGAGTTTTCACAAAGGTTATTGAAGCACGTGACACGGCCACAACATTCATGAACACTCAATTGAAAAATGGCAAATCGGTAGCAGGATGGCAAGTGGATCAAATTGCCAGAAATCATATCAATGCATCAGGATATGGCTCCTACTTTACGCACCGCCTCGGGCATAGTCTAGGGAGCGAAGTCCATAGTGAAGCAGTTAACCTTGATAATTGGGAGACACAGGATAATAGGCTTCTAATACCCAGGTTAGGAGTCACAATAGAACCGGGCATCTACCTACCTCACTTTGGCGTTCGCTCAGAGATCAACGCATTCATTATGGAGCAAGGCAAAGGAGTCCAGATCACAACTCCACCTCAGGCTGCCCCTTTCACCATTCTGTAATCATCCAAACATTATTTAAGTGCGATCAATCCTCATTATTCCCGCGGAATATATTAGACGGAACAAAGGATGATTTAACTGGTTCGCGAGGTGCACTGACCCAAAGAATCCGGTTAGGGTGCATACCGCCGCCCAATTTAGCTGACACCGCTGAGAATCTCATCCTATTGAGCAATCTAGTATCAGCAACCCCGACTGCAGGATGCATTCCGCCATGAGATTGGACTGTCTGCTCCCACAGCGTCTTTCTCATTTTGAATGTCTCAGGATCGTTCAGCTCGCTACAATTAAGTTCGTTAATATTGAGATCAACGATAATTTCGTCACCATTTTCAATCAATGAAATAGGACCACCAAGCGCTGCCTCAGGACCAACATGCCCTATGACCAAGCCTACAGAACCACCCGAGAATCTCGCGTCAGTCATAAGTCCAACTACTATGTCCTGCTGTCTGCAAAGAGTCGTAATTCTTGATGTGGAGTCCAACATTTCAGGCATTCCTGGAGCACCACTGGGTCCTTCATAGCGAACAATCACCATATCTCGGTCCTTAAATGTTAAAGGCTCCTGCTCAAGTGCAATCAGTAGGAGCTCTTCGCTATCAAAAACTCGTGCCTTACCTACGAAAATGTTGTCGTCTAATCCCCCCTCTACACCAGCAAGCTTCAACACCGCGCTATATTCGGGTGACAGGTTTCCCCCAAGTACCCTCAATCCGCCTGTGTCTTTATACGGTGTGCTTACTGGGTATATCACCGTCCCATCTGGTGGAGGAGGATTCAAGCGAGTAATTTGAGCGGCTAAAGTTTCTCCGGTGCAAGTAACTGTTTCCCCATTCAAGAGCCCAGCATCAAGGAGTTCCTTCACTATAACCTGTACTCCCCCGCAATCATCAATATCCACCATAGAATACGTACCGAAAGGTCTGGCATCTACCAGAACGGGAACCACGTGCTCGGATAGATAGTTGAACTCTTCAGGAGACATGATCTGATCAGAGAAATTAGCGTATCCTGCTGCCCGAGCAATCTCAGGTGCATGTAGTAAAACATTTGTGGAACCACCGATAGCCATCGCCACAATCATGGCATTTCGAATGGAATCGCGCGTAACAATGTCCCGCGGAGTGATTCGGGATTCGATTAGTCCCTTCAGATATGATATCAACTCACCCGGGAACTGCTCCAATCGTCGAAGGTCATCAGACGCAGGGGAAACCATGTGCAAAGGTTCCATACCAACAACCCCGAGAAATGTCTGCATCGTGTTGTACGTAAACATCCCGCCGCAACTACCAAAACCCGGACAAGCCTCACACGCAATCCGTCTCTTTGTTTCTTCATCATCACTCCCAGCAATTTGGAATCCAGAGATAATATCTAGCCTCTCGTTGGTAACAGAATCTATTCCAGGGCGAATAGTACCGTCGGACATCATGATCGCCGGTCGGTCATGTTCCAGAATAGCAGCCAATGTGCCAACTGGAGGCTTGTCACAAGCTACCACCGCAATTGTTCCTTCCAAACCACTCGCGCTCAGGTGTTCGCAAACTGAATCATGCGTAACCTCTCTCCCGATTAAAGAATAGCGCATCTCACGAGTTCCATTTCGCATACCATCTGAGGTCGCTACAGTGTATTCTGGCTGAATCAAACGCATACTCAGCTCTTCTTCACCCACACCAATCCTTAACCGCAGCGATTCATGTATGGCTTCAACTTTCTGCTGTACTCCTAAGTAGCACTGAGAGTCTCCCTTATTCCCTATGACCCCAACAGAAGGTTCGTGGATGAGGTCCATATCAGTACCAAGTTGTCTCGCGATACCATATGTTTGAGCACTCCGACCCGGATTACTATCTATTAAGACCTTTTTAGAGTTTCGCACTACATATTCTCCATCGGTAAATCAGATTTTATGATTATATTGGGAGGAATCCCTCAAGATCAACAACACACCCACATCTACTCCTAGGATTACCCCAATATGGTAAAGCATCAAATGATCTGTTTCTTCGACCTTAGCTTATTTGATCACTTAGCCCATACTATATTCCCGGATTTTATAGTAATAGCTGAGGTCAACATTTTGTCACCAGTTACGGACGAATAGTTCCCCAAACCATCAATAAACGAATAACTGCCGGACTCTAAATCAAACACAGCAGCATCCCCAGACATTCCAACTGCCAAAGACCCAATCTCAGACTCCTTGCCTAGCACTTTCGAAGGCGTATATGTCGATGCCTCAATTGCCTGTGGTAGACTCAATCCCATGGCATGGAACTTAGATATAAGCTCAGGCATATGTGCAACCCGTCTTTCAGGGGAACTGGGTATCTCTACGTAATCAGTGCTAATTGTATCTGGAGTGAATCCCTGATTAATGCTATGCTTCGCAACCATATTATTAGTGTGAGCATCGCCCACATCCATAATAACTCCCTTATCTCTAGCGGCTGTAACCTCAGCGCGGATACCCCATAAAACATTCAGAATATTCTCCGGATGGCCATTATAGATATGGGTTACAATGTCTCCAGCATCCAACACGTCAAGTATCTCCGGCAAGGGAATGGGAGTACGGCTAATATGAACCATAAGGCGCACCCCTGCTTGTCTTGCAGCTTCTACGGCTTTAGCTAAACAGTTGCGTGCTTCCCAGGAAGCCATAGCACCAGCATCCATGCGTATCTTAATACCTAATATCCTATCCTTGTGTGCACGAATATGCTCCACAACTTTCTCCACATTTATCAAACGAGGATCCTGAAGCTCTCCACCTAATGCTACTAGCAAACTTAGCCCTACTGCGCCAATATGAAGAAAACTATAGACATCCACTATGCTCCGCTCCATTACCATTTCCAACCCACGATAGTTAGCGAACCCAACGCTACCAGCGTCAACTCCAGTCGTCACACCATTTGGGAGAGCACTGGAATCTGGATCCACCGCCATAAGCATCGCAGCCTGATCATAATGACCATGAAGATCAATCAATCCTGGGGTTACTATCTTATCTGATATATCGACGACTTCTTTTGCCAAACTGGCTTCAATATGATCAGCTATTGCAGAAACACGACCATCCTTAAACGCCACATCCTTTTTCTCTTCTATTCCACACGCAGGATCAATCAGAAATCCATGTGAAAGAATTAAGTCATGCAACTTATCAACCTTCGTCATACCGGCCCCCCTCTTACCAAAGTTCTGAATCATGCTACCCACTTTACCTACTGAAGCGGACATTTCAATAAAAAGAGGGAGGCGGGTTTATTCAACCCGCCTCCCTCTTACTTTGAGCTATCTTGTAGCTGCAGTACTACCTGTCAAGCCATGTTATTGGCAATGCCTGACCGTAGTAGTAGTAACCTCCACTGTAGTTTCCGTAGCGGAAGTTCTTCACCCATGACTGCAACGGGTAACCACCAATCTGCAATGAAGGGGCGTACATAGCCTCTACACCATAGACCTGTTCTCCCCAACGAAGCATAGCAGTCTTAGTCAGTGATTTCAGTTCATCTGCGGACTGAGCCACCAACATAGCGGCAGATGTCTCGTTCAGGATTGGGTCGTTGATATTTTCTCTGTTAACCGACCCGTTTACATTCCAGCGCTGATATATCTGACCACCAACGTCCGGGAAGGCAGCAGCCCAAGCCCAGAAGACACCCTTATGAGTACCAGCTGCCAGTGGACCATTGAACGCACTGTAGTCCATGCTATTGAGTTTGATGTCCCAATTCAGGTTTCTCTGCAGGTCGGATACATACTGACCTAGTCCATCAACCAGAGTTGTGTTGTAGGCATAGAATTCCAGAGTCTCCGATATCTCCCCTAGCCCGGTACTGTCCCAAAGCTCCTTGGCCTTCTCTGGATCGTACTGGTACATATGAGGGCCATACCACTCTTCGCGAAGCTCATCAAGCTCATCCCATGTAGGCTGATGGTCCATGAAGTCGTAGTAATTGACCCTTACAGGTAGCGGCGATGTCAACCCAGCGAACAGTACGTCACCGATTCCTCTTGTATCGATAGCGTACCCGACTGCCTGACGAGCTATTTTACCAGCATCGCCTCCCCACATCGGATCGTTCTGTTGGAAGGTAATTGGGCTGAGTCTTGTCGTCTCGATGGTCTGCAGCACCATGTCTGGATTCGTTTTCAGCAGAGCCTGCGCTGTGGCAAGGGTGCCGTCCAATGGTGAGTAAGCGCTTTCAGTTTTACCAGTTCTCATCAAAGCAACTCGAGTGCTTGCATCAGTGACGATAAGGAACGTTACACCATCCATGTATGGAAGTTGTCCCCCCTGCTCGTCCTTGAAGAAGAAATTCGGGTTGGCTGACAATTCAACCTTAACGCTCTTCACTGCTTTATCAAGCATGAATGGCCCAGGGCCAATAGCCTCGTTATTCTGCCTGTCAGCTTTGAAGAGGTATGGGTTGAAGATCGGCTGATCTTTGATAGACAGCGTTCCCAGGAACCAAAGGGAAGGCTGTGTGAAGTTCACAACGAGCGTGTACTTATCTGGAGCCTCGATGCTCGACACGGTACCAAAGGCACCTGAGTGCACAGAATTGGTCTTATATTCGTTCATGACCCACTTGATGTCCTCAGCGACTATTTCTGGTCCAAGCTGAGTACGATCATCTATATCACCCCAGTGCATTCCCTCATGCAAATGATAGGTTAACTGGGTCGCATCATCGTTGAATTCCCAGGACTCTGCGAGACGAGGGCCAATTGGCGGAGTAAGTGGATCAGCATCTGGACCCACCTCAAACATCGTCATTGAGAGATACACCATATTACTGACAGCCATGGTTCCCCCGGCAGCCGTAATCCTCGGGTCCCATTTTGCTATATCCCACGTAGTGGCAATTTTGAAAGTACCACCGCGCTTGATATCGCTATATGCAAACTCAGCGTCATACCTCCGTGGGAAGTATTTTGCTACTTCAAAAGGATCCATATCTGTCATGTTCTCGATTACTTCTTTAGTAATCGGAGGCCTAGCGAATTCTGACGCTGCAACTTCAGTTGTTTCATCAGTACTAGTACTAGCCTCAGGGACTGCCGTGGCCTCTGCAACCGCCGTAGGTGCCACTGTTGTAGTCGTGTCGTCACTAGACGAGCACGCTAAAGACGCTCCTCCCAGTAGGATTACGAGCATCATAACGACACTCAGGCGTGCGAGTGACAGGAATCTGTAATTCTGTTTAGGTTCAAGGATCTCTGACATCGCGAACATCCCCCCTTTCACAAGTGTTTGCCCAGATTTTTCTCGAGCCATCTTAGATAGCAGGCTCTTTGTCTTGTTTTACCACAACAAATAGATACACTGCATTGGGGATAAATATCACAAGTTTTGCATTTTTGTCAAATTTCCGTACCTTGATTTGTATACGGTTTTGCTTCATAAATGAGTCTGCAGAACTTTATTACGATTTCCGTACTCAGTATGTGGCGCAAATAACTAAGTATCACATTAGTACATAACAGTCAGCAGTGAAAAATTACCAACCTATTATTGTGTGCCTAATTGGCACACAATACAACCTAATAAACCAATGCTTCTTAGTAAGCGCTGAAGCCCTTTATTGAGAATCAGTACTATCCTCCAAGCCTAATCCAACAGAATGGAGATTCATCGCAATCACGTAATACGCAGATTTCTCATGGTTAACGCAATGACACCGGGCTAGACTAATCTAGCCCGGTGTCATTTCACAGGATATTCGATGTTAAGCGATCTCCTTCTCAATCATCATCTCGGTCCTCCAAGTCTTTGAGGAAATCCTCTACAGCCATAGGCAATTCCGCAGAGTCATAATCCGCCTCTTCATCTTCATCCAATCCACGAAGATCACCAGCATCGTATGCCTCCTCAAGACGTCTTACGACACCCCGCATTTGTCTATCTGCCTGAGTGGCCTTCTCAACTTCAGAATACTGCCTCTCGCCATCTCTCTTTATTTCGCTCAAGTCTAGATTCCAATCGTAAAGCATGCCCAAATACCTGAGAAGTGCCTCGTGACCTTTATGATCCTCATCCAATCTCGCATACGGTGGCAATTGAATAAGCAAACTCATTGATTCGACTCCTAACTTACGGGCTTCTTCCGTTGCAAGAGCCATTACGCTAGTTGGACCTTCGTATGTACTGACACCCATACCAATTGGTTCCATCAATTGCTGTATCTCTGGGTCAGTCGAACTCCCACTCGCCAATAGTGGGCGAGTATGTGGACCTGTCCCGTACATAGCACCAACTAAGGCATAGCGCTTGACTCCAAAGTGTTGCATCACTGCAACTATCGAGTCCAAAAGATCTTCAGACTTTATATGTGGCTCCAGTAAATGCAAGAAAATCCAGTCGAAATCTCCCTGTCCTCTGGCCCACCATAAATCACTATTGGGCAGTGTTATCTGCCTTTCTCCGTCGAAGCGCCTAATTGTAGGTCTATACCTGGTAAAGTCATAAAACTCTCCTGGCCTAGCTAAACCTCCTAGGTTTTCTGCCCCCAAATGTCGTTCAAGGGTTTCCAGCGCCAAGGTTCCGACCGACCCCACGTCAATCCACGGTTTTAACACAACCATCAAATGTGGATTACGAAGGTTCGGAACAGGTTCGTTGATCTCAAAATTGCCCAATAGCATACTCAGCCTCCGTTCTAGACCGTTCCCACAGCACAGCGTTCAAGTTATGCAATCACACGCGATGCAATCAGATGGAACCAATTGTACATTGCTTGCCACACGCTGGGAAGGGCGAAGGGCAAAGCACCTGTTGGAATCATATAGACATGACCATCATCCTTTTGATGGTAAATCACCTACTAGCTTTCTTACAGGGTAGTTGATTTCAATCCCTTCTAGCAAGAATCGAGCATGAAGCTTCTTGATCAGTTGACTCGTAACCACGAAACTACCAACCCTATCTTGGGCTTGCAGAAAAATCCAAAAATCGATATTTGAGTCACCAAACTTGTCGAATCCAAACCAGGGGTCCATTTCTATTGTAGCCTCAGGAGTGCTAGCAATTATGTCTCTTGCAACTTCCAAGGAAACACGCTCAACTAGTTCAAGATCGCTATCATAACTAACCCCGCAGGTGACAATAACGTTAACCGCCATCTCCGGCGAGTTATAATTCATGACTATCGCATCGGCCAATGAAGAGTTCGGAATAACCACTAGATTGTTCAACCAGGTACGCATCTTAGTACTACGCCATCCAACCTGAGTAACATAACCTTCTGGACCGTTTTGAATTTGAATGTAATCCCCGACTTCAACAGCCCGATCAGCTAAGATATATGTGCCTGCGAAGAAATTGGAAAGGGTAGGCTGTAAAGCCAAGGCTACGGCTAAACCGCTTATGCCAAGCCCTCCTAGCAGCGGGCTAATAGAGATGCCTGCTGTGTCAAGAGCAATCATCACAGCTATACCATAGATCACAACACCAAAAACCCGACGTAAAATCGGTAGTGCAGTGTCGTCAAATGCCATGGTAGTTTTGGGTGCAACCTTAATCAGGTACCAATTAACGAGAGCACCTATCATAGAATTCAGGAGGTAGGCTATTTGGAAACTCAACAATGTCGTCCATACGATCGTGACGGAACTCTCCCATGAATCCATCCAGGGTATAGATGAAATTGCGAGAAATGCACCTTGAGAGAGAATGAATAACTGAGCAGATCCTTTTGCTGATTGAATGACCCTTATAGCCAGACCTTGCTCAGAACTTTTCCTAGATCGCCGAGCCATAAATCGAGTCATGATCCCGACAAGAACCATCAGCAAAGCAGTGGTTCCCAATATTGCAACAACTTGGGAAACATCAGAGAAATCCATATCTTGGAACACTGGTTTCTCACCTCAAAGGATCAAGAAGTAGTCCACAAGCATTCATTGCTTCCATGAACTCCATGAATAATACAGCTTTGACCATTGCAATACAATCTGATACCGTACTTTGCAGGAGCTACAGACGTTCGCCGTCAACCTGCAAAATTGATTATCGCTCTATCCCCTTACGGCTAGACCCGGAAGGATCTTTTCAAGGGAAAATACAAATGGCACTTCCTAGGCGGAATCTCACGGTCAACCCCGAAGACCCATCGGCATATCCTTCCATTAATGACGCTATGGCTGTGGCTGCCGACGAAGACACCATTCTTGTCCACCCAGGAATATATAAAGACCCGCTCGTAATAGACAGGGACTTAACGCTGATAGGGCAAGGGTTACTTAACGAAATCCAATTGCATGTCGAGAACCAAACGCCTATCACAATAAATGCCGAAATTTACCATATAGAAAATATCTCTATAAAACACTCAGGCGACCAAGAGTCTTTTGCGCTTGATATCACCTCTGGGAGGGGAACAATTTCCGGGTGCGACATATCAAGCGATGGACTAGCATGCATTTCGATCCATGGCACCGCATCACCGATTATCAGGGCCACACGAATCCATGACGGAAACGAAACCGGCATTATGATCACCGGCCAATCAAATGCAACTGTCGAAGGCAATATGATCTTTGGCAACCAATTTGCTGGTATTGAGATACGCGATCAGGCCAATCCAAAGATCACAAGGAATCATATTTATGATAGGAATGAAGTTGGCATACTAATTCACAAATATGCCCTCGGCACCATCGCAAATAACGAGATCTACTCTAACCGGTTCTCAGGTATAGAAATTAGATCAAGAGCTAATCCTAATATTACCAACAACCAAATATACAAAAATGGTCGCAGTGGTATATTTTTCCATGACTTCGCTGCAGGGGTAATTAACAATAACACCATATTTGAAAATAGGAGCAGTGGCATAGCCATCCAAACCAATAGTAACCCCGAAATTAGTAACAACAGAATCGAGAAAAATTCAGAAGCAGGAGTCGTCGTATCAAATAGTGGACAGGGCACTCTAACTGGCAACGCTATCTTGGGGAATGGTTACTCTGGTATTGAAATCTCACAAAAAGGTTCGCCGACCATTAAAGACAACCAGATTTCCTGGAATGGTGGGGGGGTCATGGCACACCAACAAGCGAACGGGATAATCTCCGACAACGACCTACGTTACAACAAAAACGGTGCCTTTTATATATCTGAGGACAGCGCCGACAACATCACGCGTTCGGGAAATATTGAATGGATCCAAGCATCTTTCAATTAAGTGGAGGGCATGGAACCGGAACACTGTCACCGCCTGACCTACCGGCAAGCTGTACCATCAGTGGCAATATCCCTTTTCTGATCCGAAGCTTTCTCCACCTTAATGCTTGACCAAACAAGCTCGTCAGATTGCATAGCACAACTCATCATGAACCCCAATGTTCACGCTCGCGTCTCTCAATCTCCTCCCGTTGATCCGCTGTAACCCCAGGACCACCTCGCTCTACATCAATCATGCACTGTGCAACGGCCCACCCGTTACCTTCTCCACCTACAATTCTATCCGCAGGCACCCAAACCTTATCCATAATAACGTTTGAATCGGTGGTTCCCATTATGGTCCTTGAACCCTTTTTAAAGGTAACGCCGTCAGTATCGACATCCATTATCACAGTCGACAGGTTCTCATATTTCGGTCCATCTGGATCTGTATTAACTAGAAGGAACAGAAAATCTGGCACGAAGGGACCATGAATATATCCCTTCTCGCCCGTGACTAGATATCCGTCTCCATCTTTGGTAGCTATTGTCTGCTGGCCAGCAAGATCCGAGCCTCCACGAGGTTCGCTAATAGCATGCGTCACGGTTATCTCTCCTCGCAATGTACGAGATAACCAACGCGCTTTCTGATCCTCAGTTCCAAAAGCCCTCATTGGAGTCAACCACATATTGTCTAAAGGTAAAGGAGGTAGTGGGCGGCGCCTCAACTCTTCACGAACTAGTTGAGCAGCTTCAGATGAGTATCCCCCGCCACCAAAGTGCGTTGGCCAATCTGGAGCAAGCCACCCTTGACCACCAAGTTTCCTTCGGAAGAAAAGTGTCCAATCAATCAAATCCTCGGACATATCTGTTCCTCTAGGAGGAAGCTTTAGATCAGGCGGGATGTTTGAATCTAGCCAAGCTCTCACTTGAATCCTAAGTACGTCTAAGTTATCCGTCGCCATGTTACCCCCTTTATTCAGCCATCTCCAACAACAACAAACCCATGATAGCACCCGCCGGGAATAAACGTGTATTCGCGGGACTTTTAAAGTTACTAGATCGGGGTCCCTTCATGGTCAGAAAGCACGACATTCCAACCAAGACCCCTCACCTCAGATTCAATTACCTGTCGATCCCCTACGATAGTAATAACATCTGGAACCGACTTCAAAGTGGTGCTAGCCACCCGACGCACTTCATCTAATGATAAAGCCTGTATGGCCTGCACTGATCGAAGAAATTCATCGTCATTTAACCCGTAACTTACCAAATCTTCTAACCTTCCAGCAATGTGCCCCGAAGTTTCAAATGATGCCGGAAAACTTCGAATCAATGCAGCCTTAGCATCTTCAAGTTCCTTTGACGATATCAGTCGTGAGTCAACCAGATCCCGGATCTCTTTAAGAGTTTCTGTAATCGCATCTGCTGTAACACCTGAATGAACAGACCCTCCTACCATCATAGCCGCTCCGTGTTTGTACCAATCAATTGAAGATCTGTACCCGTAAGTATATCCCTTTTCTTCACGCAAGTTCATATTCAAGCGAGAAGAAAAATCTCCTCCAAGAATATAATTAGCGACAAGCATCGAGATATAGTCTGGATGAAGCCTAGAAATTGGAAGCGACGTCGCCATACGAAGGACCGACTGTGCAGCTCCAGGCTTATCGACCAACCAAATCGTTGAATCGTCCGGTCCATCAAGTACCCCGCTGAAAGTATCAGCATCCTTCTGGAGAATCTGTGTTTCTTTTCCTGATGAGAAAATTGGAGAAGCAACCTCCATCACTTCATCTTCTGTCACATCTCCAACAACTATTAATGTCATTCGATCAATCTGTGAAAGCGCGCTCGTCCTGTGAAAAGCAATCACATCCTGAGGGCTGATGCGCGCGACCGAGGTCTCAGTCCCAGATATGGGGTGCCCATAAGGTGTGCCTTGGCCAAACAATTTACCCCGTATCAACCTCTCACTGATTGATACCGGATCGTCAGCAACTCGCCTGAGGGAGGTATTGTGATCTCGTAACACCCGAGCTATCCCATCCTCAGGCAATCCGGGCTCTTTAATAACTTCCACTAATAAATTCAATGCCTCCTTCCAATGTTGCTTTAGTGCTCCATACGCTAAAACAGCATGCTCCCTGCCCGTTTGAACTGACAAATGAGATCCCATGGATTCAAAGGCATTAGCAAATGCATCTCTACCTAAATTCTGAGTTCCTTCTAGAAGAGAGTCCCCCGTCAAATAGCTTAGCCCTCCCATTTCAGGCCTGTCCGAAGCTGATCCAGATGGAACTACTACGCCGACGGCAACTATGGGTAATTGCGACCTATTAACCGACAGAACCCCAACCCCCGAAGGTAACTTGCTCCGTTGAGGCTTTGGGGGATCAAAGCCAATTGATTTCTTGCTTTTTGGAATCTTATTACGGTCAAGCGAAGATTTATTAGCTGAGCGACTCATCTCAGGAGATACCCATACAGCAACCCTGTTTGCACCGAGGTACTGAGAGCAAACGCGCTTGATGTCATCCACAGTCACGACATCATATTTCTCGAGAACCCGGTTTATTTCTCCTGGGTCATTAGCGTAGATATTGTAGGCGTTAAGACGGTCGGCTCGACCACCAAATCCACCTAATCGCTCCAACGACCTCGTGTAGTAACTAACTATTCTAGTTTTCGCCCCATTCAATTCATCTGGAGTTGGTCCTCTTGTGCCGAGAGCATATAGCTCCTTGTGTAGTAAGTCCTCAATCATCTCCTTCTCAATTGACGGAGAGGCAGTAATGTCAATATCAAATTCCCCTGCGATCTCTGCTGCCATAGAAAACGAATAAACTGATTGGGCCACTTCTTTTTCATAGACCATTGCTCGAACTAACCTACTGCTACGCCCCCCGGTCAGTATCTCAGCTAAAACAGTCAAAGCGCTCTCGTCAGGGTGGAGCCTCGCAACACCTGGCCATGCTATAGTCAGGCGGTCTAATTCGACACTATCGAACATTTTTACATTGACGGCACCCGCTAGGCCTGAATCCTGTCGCGCAACTCTGGCTATAGAAGGCGCAGGATTCAAATCGCCAAAATATTTCTGGACAAGCTTTTCAACTTGAGAGACATTAATATCACCCGCAATTGCAAGACTTGCGTTTGAAGGTGAATAGAATGTTCTATAAAAATCTTTCACATCCTCAATATCTGCGTTGTCCAGATCTTCAGGAGAGCCAATAGTTAACCACCCATAAGGATGCGGAGCCGGGAAAAGGTGAGGCTGCATTTGAAAGCGGGTCATACCGTATGGCCTATTTTCATAACTCTGCCGCCGCTCATTCTTCACTACATCTCGTTGAACATTAAGTCGATCCACATCCAGTGCCTCTAGCAAAAACCCCATTCGATCAGATTCCAGCCATAAAGCTAATTCTAAGTAATTGGCAGGCACATCCTCCCAATAATTAGTCCGATCAGGGTTGGTAGATCCATTTAAAGAAGCTCCTATTTTTTGCAACGGAGAAAAGTAACTCTTATTATGATGCTCAGATCCTTCAAACATCAGGTGCTCAAACAGATGGGCAAAGCCCGTTTTACCAGTCTGTTCGTTCTTCGAGCCAACGTGATACCAGACATTGACTGCAGCGATCGGTATGGAATGATCTTCATGAAGAATTACTTGCAGGCCATTCGAAAGGATAAATTTACTATATTCTATATTCATAACCTATCACCAACACGATTTACAACGGCACCACTGCCGCCTCTAATTGTAGCGACTTTATCACAAAATGAAATTCCGTACAGTTGATTATGTTGGTTTATCAAGTTATAATCGCACTATCCTTCGGTGGCTCTAGCGGCGTGGCCCCACCCGTACCCATCTCGAACACGGAAGTGAAACGCGCCAGCGCCGACGATACTTGAGTGGTGACGCTCCGGGAAAATAGGTCGCCGCCGAAGGTTTCTAAGAACATCTCCTGCAAATCTAAAGACAGCACCTCGTTCAGCAAACGTTCACCTCCTTGGCTTTACATCTGTCTTAGGCTGCGATTATAATCTCCCGCAAAGCATGCCACTCTCTTCGGGTTTCATAAGAGATTTTGTGAGGAGAAGAGACTACTGGACATGAGCAACCAGACAGAACATGACGAGGGCAACACCGATCAAGGGATAATCCCTGAAGAAACAACTTCTGGGCAGAATGATCTGAGCTCATTCGAAGAGCAAATGACTAGCATGGAAGAGGCAACTGCGCTCTCCACTGGTCAACTTGTGACAGGCATCTTCGTTGGCATGCAAGAAACTACAGCAGTTGTCAGCATCGGGCAAAAGCTGGATGGAATAATCCCTGCAGAAAATATGCAGACCCTCTCACAGTCCGAAGTCCAATCGCTCATCATAGGATCCGAACTGACTTCTGTCGTAATTAGAATAGGCACCAATGACTCCCCTACTATCCTTTCCCTTGATAAAGCCAAACATGAGGCAGAGTGGCTATCACTTCAAGACAGCTTGACGAACGGATCAACCGTCGAGGGAACAGTAATCAGTACCAACCGCGGCGGATGTCTGGTCAAACTAAATTCTCTACAAGGGTTTGTCCCACTATCTCAAATGTCACTGGGAAGCCAGGCAGGCAGTCCCGATCCAACACAAGAAGAAGACCGAATCGGGCAAACCTTAAAATTGAAGGTGCTAGAAGTCGATAGAACGAGAAACAGAATAGTTCTTTCAGAACGAGTAGCTGTAAATGAGGCACGAGCTAACCAAAAAGCTAAGCTCATGTCAGAGTTGAGTGAAGGGCAACTGATCACAGGTCACGTATCTGGGCTGACTGAATTCGGTGCGTTCGTGGATCTCGGTGGGGCAGACGGACTCATACACATATCCGAGTTATCCTGGGACTCCGTAGGCAAAGCAAGTGATATCCTGCAAATGAATCAAGAAGTCACCGTATCAGTCCTTAGAGTGGATCCAGAAAAGAACCGGATAGCCTTAAGCCTTAGACGAACCGAGCCAGAACCATGGGAGACAATAGACGAACGATATGAACCTGGACAGCTAGTGGAAGGCACAATAACTAAACTCGCGGATTTCGGAGCTTTCGCCCGTGTAGAGCACGGGATAGAAGGGCTCATTCATATATCTGAAATTACTCCCCGAACAATACGGCATCCAAGAGAGGTATTATCGGAGGGAGATGTGGTATCATTAAAGGTGTTAAGTGTAGAAGCAGATAGGCGACGGCTAGGGCTAAGCCTCAAGCAAGCCATAGAAGAAGGTGAAAACGCTAGCCCTTGAAGTCCTAATATAGACAAGATATCGAACCTGGGGACTGATTTACATTTACCCTGAGGTGCGATGTCTGCAAAATGAACGTAGGGGGATGAGATGAGTAGTAGATTCGAGAGGTTCTCTGAACGTGCGCGCAGAGTGCTTTCACTGGCCCAAGATGAAGCTCAAAGATTCAACCACAGTTACATAGGAACTGAGCATATATTACTCGGGTTAGTGAGGGAAAATGAAGGACTAGCAGCTAGGTCATTATCGAACCTTGGGGTAGAACTGACTAAGGTGCGGTCAGCGATTGAGTTCATCATTGGTAAAGGAGAAAGACCTGTATCAAGTGAAAACATAGGGCTCACACCACGAGCCAAGAAAGTAATTGAAGTAGCAGTTGACGAAGCACGTAGGTTGAATCATCAGTACATCGGCACTGAGCACTTGCTTATCGGTCTAATGCGCGAGGGTGAAGGAGTGGCAGCAGGGGTCCTAGAGAGTCTAGGGGTAACACTCGATAAAGTAAGGGCAGAAACCAACAGATTGATATCCCAATCCACCCCACAGAGTGGGCAATCCTCAAGAACAAATGCCAAAACTCCTACCCTAGATTCCCTGAGCGTAGATCTAACGGCTGCAGCTAGGGCCGGTAAACTTGACCCAGTGATTGGCAGAAAAAAGGAATTACAACGTGTCACACAAATCCTAAGCAGGCGAACCAAGAACAACCCTGTGCTTATGGGAGAACCTGGGGTTGGCAAAACGGCCATCGCCGAGGCTCTTGCACAAAGGATTGCCTCTGGGGACATACCCCAATCCCTACAAAAGAAGCGTCTTGTCGCTCTCGACATGGGATCGCTGGTTGCCGGTACAAAGTACAGGGGAGAGTTTGAGGAGCGCCTCAAAAAAGTC
>Ga0310344_10000376_pt1 | contig 35549 bp, 28 predicted proteins | sample HC15DNA20200_MG_FD_203801 | JGI IMG/M metagenome (GOLD analysis project Ga0310344, IMG submission 203801) | Marine microbial communities from station ALOHA, North Pacific Subtropical Gyre - HC15-DNA-20-200_MG | ecosystem: Environmental > Aquatic > Marine > Oceanic | place: Pacific Ocean: North...
CGTAGGCGACATGGATGTCGCCTACGAGCCTCCATGGATGGATTCACGGCGTGTCCCGAAACGGCCCCACCCCCGCTGGCCGTGCAAGGCAAACGAAACAGCCGATCAACATCGCAAGCCAATCAACCCAACAGCACACGACAGGCAAACAAAAAAGGGCGGCCAGCGGCCGCCCTCCCAAACCCGGTTACTTCCTCTGCCCCGCACTCGCATCGCGCGTAGCACGGAACTCCGAATCCGCGCTCCAGTTCGGCCACTGTCCCGAATCGGCCAGCTGCATCCCCAGCGTGTACAGGATCGACAGGTCGCGCGAGGCGCCGGCGAACGTCCAGTCCGGCTGCCACTCGTCACCTTGCTGGTGATAGCGCTTGGCCGTGTAGTCGTCCGCGGCGGCCTTGCCGGCGGCCACGCCACCCACTTCCCAATCCTGCCCCGCCGAATACGACAGTGCAGGCACGCCGCGCTTGGCGAAGGAGAAATGATCGGAGCGGAAGAAATAGCCCGCTTCGGGCTTCGGATCGGGCGTGTAGCGCAACCCGCGCTGGCCCGCCACGGCTTTCAGGTCGTCGAGCAGCTCGAGCTTGGCCGTACCGTAGATGCCGAAATCACGCGAAGGCACCGCCGGGCTCATGCCATCCATGTTGATCACCGCCACCGTCTTCTCCAGCGGATACAGCGGCTTGGACGCGTAGAACTCCGAACCCAGCAGCCCTTTCTCTTCGGCCGTCACCGCCAGGAACACCACAGAGCGCTCCGGCTTGGGGCCTGCCGCAAATCCACGCGCAAGTTCCAGCAGGGCGGCCGTGCCGCTGGCGTTGTCGAGCGCACCATTGAAGATCGTGTCCCCATTCGCATCCGGTTTGCCCACGCCGATGTGGTCCCAGTGCGCACTGTAGATCAGCGTTTCGTCAGGCTTGCGGCTGCCCTCCAGGCGGGCCACCACGTTGTGCGAGGTGATCACCTCGCTCTTCACGTCGTAGCGCGCGCTCAGGCCCTCGCCCTTCAGTTCCACCGGCTTGAAATCGCGCGACTGCGCCTGCTTCTTCAGCGCATCGAAATCCAGCCCGGACTGCTTGAACAGCTGCACCGCCAGGTCGCGCTGGATCCAGCCCTCGATCTTCGGGTGGCTCGCCGACGGCTGGTCGCGCACCACGTCGAACATCGTGTTGGTGTTGGAACTGGCCACCGTCGCCCAGCCATAGGAGGCCGGCGCGGTTTCATGCACGACCAGCACGCCGAGCGCGCCCTGGCGCGCGCCTTCCTCGTACTTGTAGGTCCAGCGGCCGTAGTAGGTCATGCCCTTGCCGTCGAAATCGCCCTTGCCGGTCTCGAAGTCGGGGTCGTTGATCAGCACGACGGCGATCTTGCCCTTCAGGTCCACGCCCTTGAAATCGTCCCACTTGCGCTCCGGCGCGTTGACGCCGTAGCCGACGAACACCAACGGCGCATTGCGCACGTCCACGGTGCTGGAGCCGTCGAGCGCGGCGCGGATGGCAATCTGCTGGCCCTGGGTGAGCGGCTGGGCCTTGCCCTTGACGTCCACCGACAGGCTCGGGGTACCCACGATATCGGCCTTGCGCAGCGGCACGGCCTGCGTCCACAGGCGCTTGCCGTCCTGCAGGTCGCCGCCCGGCTGCAGTCCGGCGGCCTGGAACTGCTGGCTGAGGTAGGCGATGGTCTTCTCTTCGCCGGCCGTGGCCGGGCCGCGACCTTCGTATTCGTCGGACGCCAGGACCTTCACGTCCTGCGAAATGCGCTTGCCGTCGAACTGCGGCGTGGCCGCAAACAGCGCCGTCGACACCGACAGCGCCAGCACTCCCACCATGACTCGCTTCACCCTGCACCTCGGAGGTGTTGAACAATCCCCGAGTGTAGGCACGGCCAGGGCGGGCTGGCATGTGACTTTTGGGCTGGGTGTCGACGGCCAGCGGGACCGCGGCGATGGCGGCCTCTCTCACAACGCCGGTTCGTAGCCCTCGGCCGCGCCCACGCGCGACAACAGCCGGCGGCTGTGCGGGTCCAGCCCCACCAGCGACACCTCCAGCCCATGGTGGCGCAGGCGTTGGATCGCCTGGTCCAGCGCCGCGGCGGCGGTGATATCCCAGAAATGCGCGCGGCTCACGTCGATGCGTACCCGCTTGCCCGGCACCGTGCGCGGGTCGAAGGCGTCGAGGAATGCGTCGGCCGAGGCGAAGAACACCTGCCCGCTCACCTTCCACACCTGCACGCCCTCCATCACTGCGGCTTCAACCTGCAGCAACCCTGCGACCTTGAAGGCAAAGAATACGCCGCTCAGCAGGACGCCCACGCCCACGCCGGCCGCCAGGTTGTGCGTGGCCAGGGTCACGCCCACCGTCGCCAGCATCACGGCCGAGGACGTGCGCGGATGGCGCACCAGCTGGCGCAGCGAACGCCAGTCGAATGTCTCCACGGAGACCATCACCATCACCGCCACCAACGCCACCACGGGCACCTTCGCCACCCAGGGACGCAGCAGCACCATCAGCACCAGCAACAGGACGCCGGCGAACAACGTGGACAGGCGGCTGCGGCCACCGTACTTCACGTTGCCCACGCTCTGGCCGATCATGCCGCAGCCGGCGATGCCGCCGAAGCAGCTCGCCGCGATGTTGGCGATGCCCAGGCCCGTGCATTCGCGGTTCTTGTCACTCGGGGTATCGGTCAGTTCGTCCACCACGCGGGCGGTCATCATCGATTCGAGCAGGCCCACCATCGCGATCGCCAGCGCCGGCAGCGCGATGATGCGAAGCGTCTGCAGTGTCAGCGGCACGCCCGGCCACTGCGGGTGCGGCAGCGAATCCGGCAGGCGGCCCAAGTCGGCCACGGTTATGACCGGCAGGTCCAGCCACACCGCCGCCAGCGTGAGCGCGCCCACGCACAGCAGCGGCGAGGGAATGGCCGACAGCCCCGGCAGCCGCAGCCGCGGCAGGCCATAGATCAGCGCCACGCCGAGCGCGAGCATCGCCCAACTGGCCAGGTTGGCGCCCACCACGTGCGGCAGTTGGGCCGAGAAGATCAGGATCGCCAGCGCGTTGACGAAGCCGGTACGCACCGAGCTGCTGACGAAGCGCATCAGCACGCCGAGCCGCAACAGGCCGAAGAGGACCTGCAGCAGGCCGGCCAGCACGCCGGCGGCGAGCAGGTAGGGCAGCCCGTGCGCGGCGACCAGCGGCGCGGCCACCAGCGCCACGGAGCCGGCGGCCGCCGAGATCATGGCCGGCCGCCCGCCGCCGAACGCAATCACGATGCCAATGACAAACGAGGCGAACAGGCCAACCTGGGGGTCGACCCCGGCCACCGCGGCAAACGCGATGACCTCGGGAATCAGTGCGAAGGTGGCCACGGCGCCGGCCATGAGTTCGCGCAGCGGCGCGGCACGCCACTGGGACAGTTCGTTGCGGAGGAAGGACATGCGGACTACCGATCAGCAGGAGCAGGCGTGCCACGCCCGCCGGCGGGCGCTGGCGGGGCGGGAACGGACGTGGGGAGGCGCATTTTCCCACGACGCCACCCGCTGCGGCCATGCCGGATGGGGCGACCGGCGATCCCTGTCGTTGGTCACTTTCCGTCCGGGCCGCGAACGTCTAGCCTCGGTTGTTCAACACGTCCAAGGAGGACTCCATGATCCGACCGCTTTCCCTGCTGATCGCCGGTGCCCTGGCCGCCGGTGCCGGGCTCGCCGCGCCGAACGCCTTCGCCGCGCCCGAATCGTTGGCCAAGAACGCTGCCGCCGAGGCGGGCATCCCGGACATCGCCTATACGCGCTTCACCCTGCCCAACGGGCTGACGGTGGTCGTGCACGAGGACCACAAGGCGCCGGTAGTGGCGGTCAGCATCTGGTACCACATCGGTTCGGCCGACGAGCCGACCGGCCGCACGGGCTTCGCCCACCTGTTCGAGCACCTGATGTTCTCCGGCTCGGAGAACCACAAGGGCACCTATTTCCAGCCGTTCGAGAAGGTCGGCGCGACCGACATGAACGGCACGACCTGGTTCGACCGCACCAACTACTTCGAGACCGTGCCCACCACCGCGCTGGATACCGCGCTGTGGATGGAATCGGACCGCATGGGCCACCTGCTCGGCGCGATCGGCCAGCCTGAGCTGGACACCCAGCGCGGCGTGGTGCAGAACGAGAAGCGCCAGGGCGAGAACCGCCCCTATGGCCGCGTGGACCAGAACATCCTGTCCAACCTCTTCCCGGCCAACCACCCGTACCAGCACGACACCATCGGCTCGATGGAGGACCTGGACGCCGCCTCGCTGGAAGACGTCAAGAAGTGGTTCACCGACAACTACGGCGCGGCCAACACCACGCTCGTGCTGGCCGGCGACATCACGGTGGCCGAGGCCAAGGCGAAGGCGGAGAAGTACTTCGGCGACATCCCGGCCGGCCAGCCGGTGTCGCGCCAGCAGCCGTGGATCACCGCGCTGCCGAAGCAGACGCGCGGCGTCCAGCACGACCACGTCTCCCAGCCGCGCATCTACCGCACCTGGGTCGCCCCACAGCTGGGCACCGACGATGCGATCGCGCTGGACCTGGCCACCACCGTGCTGGGCGGCGGCAAGACCTCGCGCCTGTACCAGCGCCTGGTCTACCAGGACAAGCTGGTCGATGACGTCTCCGCGGCGATCCAGCCGTTCGCCCTGGCCAGCCAGGTGCAGATCCAGGCCGACGTGAAGGACGGCGTGGACCCGGCCAAGGTGGAAGCGGCCATTGCCGACGAGCTGAAGAAATTCCTCGCCGAAGGCCCGACCGCCGACGAACTGCAGCGCGCACAGGTGGCCTATCGCGCCGGCTTTGTGCGTGGCCTGGAAAAGGTGGGCGGCTTCGGTGGCAAGGCGGTGATCCTGGCCGAGGGCCAGGTGTATCGCGGTGACCCGGGCGCCTACCGCAAGGACCTGGAGCGCGCCGCGGCGGCCACGCCGGCCTCGGTGCAGAAGGCCTCGCAGACCTGGTTCGGTAAGGGCGACTACCTGCTGACCGTGCTGCCGGCTGGCGAGGGCTTCGACCCGGCCGCCGAGGACAAGGCCGTCGTCGCCCTGCCCGCCGCCGAAGGCAAGCCGGCGACCAAGCTCCCCGCCAGTGCGAACAGCAAGTTCAAGGTCGCCAAGAGCGCCGTGGACCGCAGCAAGGGCGTGCCGGAAACCAGCCAGTTCCCGAGCCTGAGCTTCCCGACCCTGCAGCGCGGCAAGCTGAAGAATGGTATCGAGGTCGTGCTGGCCGAACGCAACACCATTCCGGTGACGCAGATCCAGCTGATGTTCGACAGCGGCTACGCGGCCGACCAGGGCAGCAAGCTCGGCACCGCCAGCTTCACGGCCACGCTGCTGGGCGAGAGCACCAAGTCGCTCGATTCGGTGGAAGTGGCCAAGCGCCGCCAGCGCCTGGGCGCGATCATCAGCACCGGTTGCGACCTGGACGTGTGCGACGCCTCGCTCAATGCGCTCAACGACCAGCTGCAGCCGTCGCTGGAACTGTTCGCGGACACCGTGCGCAACCCGGCGTTCAAGGCCGAGGACATCGAGCGCATCCGCGCGCAGTGGCTGGCCGGCATCGCGCAGGAAAAGACCCAGCCCAACGGCCTGGCCCTGCGTACCCTGCCGCCGCTGCTGTACGGCAAGGGCCACGCCTATGCCATCCCGCTGACCGGCAGCGGCGACGAAGCTTCGATCAAGTCGCTGACCGCCGACGATCTGCGCCGCTTCCAGTCGCAGTGGCTGCGCCCTGACAACCTGCGCATCCTGGTCGCCGGCGACACCACGCTGGAGAAGATCATTCCGCAGCTGGACGCCGCCTTCGGCGATTGGCAAGTCCCGGCGGGCGCGGTGCCGAAGAAGAACGTCGGCGAAGTCGCCGCGCAGGCCAAGCCGCGCGTATTCCTGATCAACCGCGATGACGCGCCGCAATCGCTGATCCTCGCCGGCCTGCTGGCGCCCTCGACCAAGGCCCCGAACAACCTCGCCATCGGCGTGGCCAACGGCGCCTTCGGCGGCACCTTCACTTCGCGCCTGAACATGAACCTGCGCGAGGACAAGCGCTGGGCGTATGGCGCGCAGAGCTTCCTGATGGATGCGCAGGGCCAGCGCCCGTTCCTGTTCTTCGCCCCGGTGCAGACCGACAAGACCGCCGAGTCGGCAGCCGAGGTGCAGAAGGAAGCGGTGGCGGTGATCGGCGACAAGCCGCTGACCGAGGCCGAGGTGGCCAAGATCCGCAACCAGCGCATCCGCGCCCTGCCGGGCAGCTACGAGACCACCGGCGCGGTACTCGGCGCAATGGAGGCGATCGTCAAGTTCAACCGTCCGGACGACTACGTGCAGACGCTCAAGTCGCGCCTGGAAGCGGTGGACCAGCCGGTCGCGCAGAAGGCGATCGAGGAGATCGTGCAGCCGAAGGCGATGACCTGGGTGATCGTCGGCGACCTCGACAAGATCGAGGCACCGGTACGCGCGCTCAACCTGGGCGAGGTGCAGATCCTCGATGCCAACGGCAAGCCCGTCACCGGCAAGACGGCCCAACCGGCGAAGAAGTAAGCGCGCAGGTCGGTCACGACCGCACGCCATGCAAGCCGCGGGGTACGCCCCGCGGCTTTTTTCATGCCCGCACCTGGTGTCAGACCGCGACCTGCATCGACGCGTGGCGGAACGCCCAGTCGTAGTCGTTGCCCTGGTAGACCGGCTGGGCATTGCGGAACGCGCGCACGCGTTCCTCGTTGGTGGGCGCCTGCGGGCATTGCCCGCGTGCCACATGCTGCAGCGAAAGGAAGGCCAGCGGACCGAACGCCACCGACCCCACCGCGTTTTGAGTCTGCTTCACGATTGCACCCATAAGGAGTTGGCGATGCTCCGGCATGGAGTCAACGCCCGCACAGATTCCCGATGTCCCCGCCTGCGGTGCCACCTGCTTCCCCGCCGCGCCTGGCCATCCGGGGCCATTCCCCCGCGACCATCGTTGGCGCAGCCGCGCGAAGCCGCAGTGAAGCCGGGACGCGCAGGCGAACACGCGCGCTCGGCCAACGCGAACGGATGCGCGCAGAGGACAAGACGAGGCCGCGCGTGGCTTAGCGTCGGCAGTCGGCGGTCTTCTCGCGGGCGTACCAGAGCGCGCGACGGGCGAGGTCGTAGGCGCTATCGGCCTGCCGCGGCAGCAGTTGTTCGGCCATCACCGGATCGGGGCCTTTGGCGAAGGCACGCTCCACTTGCTCCAGTTCGCCCAGGTGCGTGCGCACGGTCGCGAGCAGCGGCTGCGTCCGCGCAGGCGCGCAGGCGCTGGCCTGGGACTGGAACTCGGCGAGCGCGTCACGGATGCGGCGGCTCGCTTCGCCGTCGTGGCCAGGCGCTTTCTCGAAGGCGATCGGTGCAGCCTTGTAGGCGTCGCCGGTCGCCTCGCTGCCCAGGTCCTGCGGGCGCTCGTGTAATGCGGGATTGAAGCGTACGTCCGGCGGCGGACGCGCTTTCGCAGCCTGGATGTCGGGACCGAAGATCGCCTTGTTGAGCTTCTTCATGCCCCGGCCGATGCCCTGCATCGCGACGTCGCCCAGCGTCCCGTCGGTGGCCCAGTCCTTGTCGAAGGCAGTGGGCTTGTAGTCGATCGGGTTCGGGCGTTCCAGCACCTTCTTGGCACGCGCGATTTCGCGGGCATTCTCGGTGCCGGGCGGAGAGGCAGCGGGTTCGGCGAACGGGTCGACCGCAGCGGCGTCGGGCAGACGTGCGTTGCCCGTTCGCGAATACAGTGTGGCGGCCATGCGATCACCCGTTGGCGTTGCCGGAGCAGATACCGGTGCCTGCGGCACGGGAGGACGCGGGCCTTCGCGGGCGGGCGCAGGAGGGCGGGTGTCCTGCGGGGCAGATGCAGGAACCGGCATCACCGAGCGTGGGGATGGCGCCGGCGCCCGGGCAATGAAGGTGACCTGCAGGATGTTGTCCGCGGCATGCGGCGACGGTGCGGGCGCGTGCAACAGCACGCCGAACATCATCACCAGCACCAGCACGGTAAACAGCGCCGCGCCAGCGCGGTGCGCGAAGGTCTCGTCCCAGCTTGTCCGTTTCGATGCCGCCACGAGCTTCCGTTACCTTTCGCGCCATGTCCGCGTCGGGACGCCGGCTGTGCTGTCGAGTTCGTCCGTGCCTGGGCCCCCGGTCGAAGTCGATAAATCTAACGGGGTGAACACCGGCAAGCGTTTGGAAATCGTTCTGCGCCCGAGCGGGTGCAGCGCGCGTTCACCTTCAAGGCGCCGGGCGTTCAATCGGGTTGCCCATCGCCTGCCGGTAGCGGGCATAAAGCGTGAACACCTTGGCCACGTACTCGCGCGTCTCGGCATACGGGGGCACGCCGTTATAGCGCTCGACCGCACCGACACCGGCGTTGTACGCCGCGATGGCCCGTGTTTGGTCACCATGGTAGCGCGCCAGCAACCAACGCATGTGTCGCGCGCCGCCATCGATGGACTGCTCCGGGGAGAAGGGGTCGTCCACGCCATATTCGGTGGCGACCTCCGGCAACAGCTGCATCACGCCCAGCGCGCCCTTGGGCGACACCGCACGCGGATCGAAACCGCTTTCGGCATGCGCGATGGCACGCAACCACGCGTCCTCCACGCCGGTCTTCTTCGCGGCGGCACGAAAGGCCTTGGGGTAGCGATCCAGCTGAGGCTTGCCAACATGGCCCAGGCCGGGATGCGCTGGCTCGCCCGGCGGCGTACTCGCGGTGAAACGCAGGTAGGGACGCGAGCCCGGCAGGTTGCGCGTGGAGTACACCGTGGCGCCATCCTGCTCGCGCTCGTAGAGCGTACCGCTGAACACGCCGAAGTTGCCCCAGAGGTTCGGCGTCTGCACCGCATTGTCGTCGACCTGATGGGGCTGGCAACGCGACCCGGGCTCGGGGGCCGTCGCCAGGCTGACGGTACCGTCGCGCACGCAGCGGTAGATCGTGCGCGCGTGCAGGCCGTGCGCGACGCATAAAGCAGCGCACAGTGCGACTAGCTTCACGCCGGGATGCAGCGCTCGGGACACCGGCAATATCCTTCCCTGCGCGGGGGTGCCAAGGGGAGACAGACGAGAACACGCGGTCCGTGCAGCCGGCGTGTGCACGCGGCGGACGCATCGGAACCGGTTACGCACGGACGCTCACGCCCGGGTGCGTTAGGGTGACACGGGTATTCATGGGAGCCCGAGCATGCCCGACCCCCTCATCATGAAGCGCCTGCTGTCCGTCGGCCTGGCTGGCTTGCTGTGTGCCAGCGCCGTGCAGGCGCGCGAACGTGTGATATCCGCTCCACCCGCATCGGCGAAGCAGGTGCCCGCCGCGCCGGATATCACGATGCCGGCGCTGTTCCAGGCGGTACAGCACGGCCGGGTGTTCGACGACCAGAAAACCTTCCCGGATCTTCAACCGCTGCAGGCGCCGGCAGAGATCGAAGCGGCGTACCTGGCCCAACGCGGCACCCCCGGCTTCGATCTGCGTGCATTCGTCCAGGCCCACTTCCGTGCAACGCCCCTGCCAGCCACGCCGGCCTTGCCCGCCGACGCACCCATCACCCGGCATATCGACGCGTTGTGGCCACTGCTCAGCCGTGACAGCCGGCAGGTGCCGCCACACGGCAGCCAGCTGTCGTTACCACGTCCCTACGTGGTACCGGGAGGTCGCTTCGGCGAGATGTATTACTGGGATTCGTACTTCACCATGGTTGGCCTGCATGCCAGCGGCGAAGGCGCACGGGCACGCGACATGCTGGTGGATTTCGCCCACTTGATCGACACGTATGGCCATATCCCCAATGGCACGCGTACCTACTACCTGTCGCGGTCGCAACCGCCGTTCTTCTCGCACATGGTGGAGCTGGAAGCCAGCCACGAGGGGCCTGCGCTACGTGTGCGCTATCTGCCGCAGCTACGCAAGGAATATGCCTACTGGATGGCGGGCGCGCAGGACCTGGGACCCGGACAGGCTAGCCAGCACGTCGTGAGGCTGAAAGACGGCAGCGTGCTCAACCGCTATTGGGATGCATTGGATACCCCGCGCACGGAGTCGTATCTGCAGGATATCCAGACCGCCCGCCAGGCACAGGACCGGCCGTCCGCCGAGGTGTATCGCGATCTGCGCGCGGCGGCCGAGAGTGGCTGGGATTTCTCCTCCCGCTGGTTGGGCGATCGGCAGCAACTGCGGACGATCCGCACGACGGCCATCGTACCGGTCGACCTCAACAGCCTGCTCTATCACCTGGAAACCACGATCGCCACGGCCTGCGATCAAGCGGCGGATTTTGCTTGTTCGCGTGATTTCCGCGCGCACGCGCACGCGCGCCAACGGGCCATGACCACGCACCTGTGGAATCCGGCCGGCTTCTGGGCGGACTACGACTGGCAGCAGGACCGTACCAGCGACCAGCCGACCGCCGCGATGTTCTTCCCCTTGTATGTCGGCTTGGCGACTTCGACGCAGGCCACGCGCACCGCGGAGGCTGCGCAAGCCGAACTGCTTACGCCCGGAGGCTTGGCGACGACCCGGGAACGCACCGGGCAGCAATGGGATGCACCCAACCTGTGGGCACCGCTGCAATGGGTTGCAGTGGAGGGACTGCAACGCTACGGCCAGCAGGCGATCGCCGAACGGATCGGCCGGGGCTTCCTTTCAAGCGTGGAGGCGGTCTACGCGCAGGAGCACAAGCTCGTCGAGAAGTATTCGAGTGACTCGGGCAAGCAGGCGGGTGGCGGGGGCGAATATCCCCTGCAGGATGGGTTTGGCTGGACCAATGGCGTGACCCGGGCGCTGATGTTGCGGTATCCGCCGCAGGCAGGCGCATCGCCTCACTAGGCATGCGTTGCGCCACCCGGCCGCCGCATGGCGGCCGGGTGGCGCACGGTTTCACTTGTCCACGGTGATCTCCACGCGCACGCGGCGGTTTGGCGCCAGGCAAGCGATCAACTCACGGCGGCTGCGCTGCTGGCAGTCGGCCACCGGGTCCATCTCGCCGCGCCCGAACGCCTGGATGCTCGTTTCAGGCACGCCCTTCGACACCAGATGCATCTTGACCGCGTCCGCACGTCGCTGCGACAGCGCAAGGTTGTAGTCGTCCGCGCCCAGGTGATCGGCATAGCCGCTCAGCCGGATGCCTTGCAGGCGCTGTGCGTCGGTGAGCGCGGTGACGACTTGCTGGTCCAGCGCCTGGATACCTTCGGGGCGAAGTTTGGCGCTATCGAACTCGAACAGCATGTCGGTCGACAGGTCCATGGTCTTGGTCTGCGACGGTGGCGCTTCGGCCGGAGCCGCCGGTGCCGGGCTGACCAGCGCCTTGCAGTCCTGCGGATGCCAGTAGTCATTCCTGGCGCGCATCGTGTCATCGAACAGCATCTTGTACTGGCAGGTGATTTCGTTCCCCTTGCCGTCGGGCAACATGAAGACGTAGTTCCACTCGTGCACACCCGCCAGCCCTTCGCGGTATTGCGGATGCCCGATCAGTTCATAGACCTCGGTCTTGGTCATGCCGGTTTGGATTTTTCGCAGCTTCTCCAGGTCCGGGCGGATGGTCTCCGGCACGATCGGACGGGCTGCGCCGACTGCGCCTGGTTCATCTGCCGCACCGTGGCCACGTCCGTGTCACGCACGCCGTCGGCCACGTTCGCCACGACACGCTCGCTGCCCGACGCGCCAACCGAGACGCTGTTCGGGCGGTCGGCCACGGAGCCGCTGCCTATCGCCACCGAACCGGCGGCCTCCGACGTGACCTGCGCGCCATCGCCGACGGCGACGCCGCCAGCGGTCTGCACGCGGGTGCTGGCGCCTATCGCCACGCTGCCTGCCGCGGTGACACCCGAGTTGGCATCCGAGCCAGGACCCTGGACATTGACCAGCGGGTTCGAGGAGTTGCTGCCTGATGCAGCCGGTTCGTTCTCCAGCGTGGTGACGCGGCTGTTCAACCCGTTGATCGAGCTGTTGAACGAATCGCGCAGGGCAGCGACCTGCCCACCGTTCACCGCGTCGCGGCTGCCGGTGGCGATGCGGCCGTCGGCCACATTGGTCAACACCGTACCGTTGGCGCCGCCGAAGGTGACACGCCCCTTGGACGAATCGCCGTCGTAGACCACGGCATCGAGCGTGGCGCCCTCGCCGTCCACGAGGCCGGCATTGCGCAGCTGCTTCAGGTTCACGGCATCCGTATCGGTCTGGGCATCGGCGACGTTGCGCAGGCGGACCGGCGAAGCAGCCTCTTTACCACCGAGCGTGACGCTGTTGCGGCTGGCATCGTCGTAGGCCACCGCAGCCACCGCATTGCCATCGGCATCGACCAGGCCCGAGGCCTCCCGCATTGGCAGCGTAGCCCGCGGCAAACGTGGCATTTCCGCTCGACGTGGACAGCTCGGCGATCGAGGTGGCATTGGTCCCCGTGGGATTGGCGGCCGTCCCCTGCGAAGTGGTGCGGAAGTACTTGTGCGAGGCATCCGCCCAGGGGTCCACCGGCGTGGGCGTCCCGGTGTCGCCGTTACCGCTGCCATCGCCGCAGTTTCCCTTCACCATGTTGCAGATCACGACGGGCGGCTTGCCCGTCGCGTCGGACGAGGGAATGCAATTCCCGCCCACCATGTTGCAGGCCGTGAACGAGCCACCTTCGAAGGGGTTGGTCAGCACGGGAAGTGCGGGAAGAACGGGCAAGCTGACGGCCCGGGCCGAATCGATCAGACCCGTTCCGCCCAGGCCCATCGCGACCACGGAGACCACCGCGGCGGCGGCGCCCGTCGTCGAGCTGCTGGCGCTTTTCCTTTTCCCCTTTGCCACTTCCGATGCGACCACCCAGCAACAGGTGGCGGCATTCCAAACGATCCGGTAGATGCGATTCATCGCGATGTTTCCTTGGCTGATGATGTGAGGCCATGCACGCGCTTTCGCGCCCCTTGCATGGACGACACATTTCAGCGAGTCACATCACGCACCATCCATTAGATGCGTCGCAGGAAGTTGGAGGTATCGAAAACTTGTCAGAACCGCTGACATTGGCAACGCATTGTCACGCCTGCCTCATGCCGCCCAATGCATCGGAAACGGCTGTTTTCCCGACACAAATGATCTTCCACCGGCGATGATCACGAGCGATTTTCCCTGAGGCCGCCAGTGGTTTCTTGCTTACATCGAGTCCTGCACTACGCGCACCTACAACCATCCCCTGCGCCGGAACCACACCAACGGTACGACGATGCTCATCGCGATGGCACCGAGCGCGAGCGCATAGCCATGATGGAAATGCAGCTCCGGCATGTTGGCGAAGTTCATTCCCCACACGCCTACCAGCACGGTGGGCGGGATGCCTACCACCGAGGCAATCGCCATCACCTTCATCACCTCGTTCTGGTCCATGTTGATCAGGCCGAGCACGCTGTCGAGCAGGAACTCGATACGGTCGCCCAACTGCTGCTCGAACTCGCTCAGCGAATTGAGGTCCTTGTGGATCAGCTTGATGCGCTTGCGCATGTCTTCGCTCGCGAAGCCCTCCGGCGCGGCCTCGTCGAGGAATGTGATCATGCGCAACAGGCCATGCAGGGTGTTGTGCAACGCGCCGATCCGACGCCCCATCTGCCCCACCTCCTGCAGCATGCGCTCGAGGTGGCGGGTGGCACGGCGATCCTTCGAACGCCGGAAGGCTTCGCGCGAGGTCTCGCTCATGGTGTTCTCGAGGGACTCCAGCAGGTCGGCCAGGCGATCCACGATACGCTCGATGATGCGCAGGAACAGGTCCTGCGAGCCGCTGGCCGGCTGTGTCTGCAATTCCTCATGGAGGGTCGCCAGCGCCTGGATGTCGTACTCGCGCTGCATCACCATCGCCTGCGGGGACACCACGAAGCCCAGCGGCGCCACCACATGCTCGCTTTCGTACTGGAAACGCGGCAGGTTCAGCACCAGCGCCTCGCCTTCGTAACGGATGCGGCTGGTGAATTCTATTTCGCCGATGCCGGCGCGGTCCGGGATCTCGAAGCCGAGCCGGCGCGAGGCTTCGGCCAGTTCATCGGCGGTGGGCTGGCACAGGTCGACGTACCACTGGGGGGACGCATCGGGGCCGTTGTAGGGAACGCAGCGCAGCATGGGCTTGGGCACGGGTCAGGGATGGCCAGCATGCTCGCGCCGGTGCGGCGAGGGCGTCAACGCCCGCGACCGGCCCCGGTGGCCACGCCCTGCGGCGGAAGACGGCGTGGCCATCCGCGTGCCGGATATGTACGCCGAGCGGCGGCTGGATACGAAAGATCGGATATTCCTGTCAGCCCGCCCCGGCAAGCATGGGTTTCCACACCGGGAGACCAGGATGAAGGCGTACTTCAAGTTGTCACGCTCCGGCACGCAGTTCCATTTCGTGCTGCGCGCGCCCAACCACCGCACGATCCTCAGCAGCGAGCGCTACACCACCGAGGCGGCCGCCTTGAAGGGCATCGAAGCGGTTCGCAAATGCGCGGCGAGCGAGGACGGCTTCGCGCGAAGGCTGGCCCGCAACGGCGAGCCGATGTTCAACCTGGTGGCGCGCAATGGCGAGGTGGTCGGCACCAGCGAAACGTATCGCTCGATGGCCTCGCGGGAGAAGGGCATCGCCTCGGTCATGGCCAATGCGGGTCGGGCCCCGGTGGTTCACGAGGGACATTGAGCCGGGCGGCAGCCTGGAAGCATTGGCCTATGATGGCGTACCCCCTCGCCGGAAACGCCATGGCCGCCTTGTCCCCCTTGCCCGAATTGCCCGCCGGCCGCTACCGCCATTACAAGGGCGGTGAATACGAAGTGGTCGCCGTGGCCCGGTGCAGCGAGACGCTCGAGCCTCGCGTGGTGTACCGGGCACTGTATGGCGACGGCGGGCTGTGGGTGCGCCCGCATGCGATGTTCGTGGAAGAGGTCGAGGTGGACGGGATCCAACGACCGCGCTTCGCCCGGGTAGCCGGCTAGGACGCCCAAAAAAATGCCGTCGCGCCTGGGAGGGCCGCGACGGCACCCGGCGCCGGCCCGGGTCAGGGGCCGGTCCGGCAGCCGGCCTCAGAACTTCAGCGCCATGCTCAGCTTGAAGGAGCGGCCGTAGCGGTAATACCCCTGGGAAAGCAGCGGGTTGCCGTTGATGCTGTAGGTCTGTTCGTCGTCCAGCAGGTTGTCGCCTTCCAGCGTCAGGCTGAGGTAGTCATTCACCGTGTAGGCCACATGCGCGGTGAGCCAGGTCAATTTGTCGGCCTGCTCGTTGTAGCCCTGGCCAAGCACGTTGGTGGCGGTGACGAAGCCATCGGTATGGTCCGCCTGCACGCCGGCCGACCAGGCGCCCTTCTCGTACATCAGGCCCAGCGAGTAGACCGAGGGCGCGATGCCTTCCAGCGGACGCTCCTCGCCGTCCACGAAGCTCTTGGACCAGTTGCGGGTGTACTGCGCGCGGAAGCCCAGCCCGTTGCTCCAGAAGTGCTGCAGGCCCGCCTCGATCCCGTGCACCTTGGCGTAGTCGCCGTTGATCGGGCGCATCACGTTGAACAGGTAGCCGGGCACGCCGATGTCCTGCTGCGGCTCCCAACTGGTGGTGATCTGGTTCTCGATGCGCTTGTAGAACGTGGCGAGGTTGAAGATCGAGTTCTCGCTGAAGTACCACTCCAGCGAGACATCGCCCTGCTTGGCCGAATAGGGCTTCAGGTCCACGTTGCCGCCATAGACCTGGGTGAATTCGCCCCAGGCCACGCTGGCGGTGGTATTGGTAGGCGCGAGCTGCTCCACCGAGGGTCGCGCCATGGTCTTGGCCGCACCGAGGCGAAGCTGCAGGTCATCGGTGAAATGCCACACGAAATTGGCCGACGGCAGGAAGAAGCTGTAGCTGGCGTCCTGAAGGATCGGAGTCGGGTCACCGTATTCGACGCTGTAGTTGAACGCACCCAGTTCGGTGATGCTTTCGATCTGTGCGTCCCAGGCCTGTGCGCGGGTCTTGGTGGTGCCGAAGCGCACGCCGATGTTGCCGTCCCAGCGCTCGCCGGACATGTCCGCCTGCACGAATACCGCCGTGGTCTTCTCACGAACGCGGTAGCTCTCCAGCGGGTTCCATTCGGGCGCGGCGTTGGCGTAGTCGTACACGCCGCCGTCGGGGCTGGGCTGTCCGTCGTAAGCCTGCAGCGCCTTGATGTACGCCGGCACGTCGAAGCCGAGGAAGTTGCGCGGGAAGCTGGCGTTGACGTCACTCATGAAGCCCGACGGCGACAACGTGCGGTCGATGATGTCGCCATCGAGGTCGGACACGTTGATGCGGTTGCCTTCCGAGTAGTAGTTCTCGCCGCCGTTGAAGGCGTTGTTGACCAAGTCGCGCTGCTTGCGGCGGTCCGTCAGGCTGACGCCGAACTTGACGTGGTCCACGTGGAAATCGCCAACGAACAGGTCGCCGCTCAGCGTGCCGCCGTTGATCTCGTCCTTGATGTTGTCACCTGACAGGCCGAAATAGTGGGTGTCGAAGTCGCTCTCGCCGAAATCGCCGTTCTTCAGGCCGTCGATCCAGTCGCGGCCGTCGTCGAAGTGGATGGCCACGTTGGGTACGGCGGCGCGGGTCAGGTCGATATGCGCGGTGTTGGGCTGGTTCATGCGCAGGACGACATAGGTGTCCAGGCCACCGGAGTACCGCTTGGAAGTCGAACGGTAGACGTCGCCAGTGATCGCGAAACTGTCGCTGACCTGCCAGCGCGCGTTGGCGCCGAACAGGTCGGTATCCACCACGCGATACTCGGTCTGGTTCAACAGTTCCGGGTTCAGGCGCTGCTCCGGATCCGGGTTGTCCATATCGAAGCTGGTGACGATGCCGTTGGTCACCTGGATGTTCGACCAGCGGCCGGGCGAGAACAGCGGGTAATACGACTGCTGGTAGCTGACCTGCGGCGAGTCGAGCTTGGTCTTGAGGCCATCCACGGTCAGGCGAAAGTTGTCGCTGGGCCGCCACTCGAACTTGCCGGTATAGGCGTGGCGCTTCTTGTCCTCGATGATCGAGCCGACGCGGAACTGGCCTGGGGCGATCAGGCCGTATTCGTCGGGATCCAGCTCGCCGTTGCCATTGAGGTCGATGTTGCCGCCCCACGCATTGCCGCCCCAGGTCGGATCGTTCGGGTCGGGGTTGCGGGTCCAGCCGCCGTCATTGCCGGCCACGTCGGTGCGGTCGCGACGGTCGGCGTAGACGGCACCGAGCAGGATGCCGATGGTGTCGTCGGCGAAGGTATTGCTGTAAACGCCGGAGTACTTGGTGCCGTTGTAATCCGAGAGCGTGTTGCGGTCGCCTTCGATGCGCAGCACGGCGTGCTGGCCCTTGTCGTCGAACGCGCTCGCCGAGCGCAGGTTCACCAGGCCGCCGATCGCGCCTTCGGTGAGCTGCGCTTCGGCTCCCTTGATGACGTCGGCGCCGCTGATCACGTCGGCCGGCAGTACATCGAAGGCGAAATCACGCCCTGGCCCATCCGTGGCCAGGATGCGGCCATTGAAGGTGGTCAGGGTGTATTCCGGGCCCAAGCCGCGCACGCTGACCTTCTGGCCTTCACCGCCGGCGGTGCGAGAGATCGCCACGCCGGTGATGTGACTGAGCGAGTCGGCGACGTTGTCGTCCGGGAACTTGCCCAATTCGAGCGCGGAGATCGAATCCTGCACGGTGGCGGCATCGCGCTTCAGTTCCACCGCCCGCGCCAAGCTGGCGCGCACACCGGTGACGGTGACGGTGTCCAGGGTCGTCGCGTCCGGGCTGGCGCCGGGATCGGCGGCCGGCGGGGTGGCCACGGTCTCGCCCGCGGACTGGGCGAAGCTGCCGAATGGCATCAACAGGGCCAGGGCGATGCCTCGACAGAGCATCGTTCGATGTAGCGGTGCACTCTTCACGGTCCCTCCTCCCAAGACAGGTGATAGCTTGCTGGCTATGAAACGAAACCGAGCCTATCCGATGTTTCGTTTTGTAGCAATAGCGAAATTTAACGAAATGACGCATACTCGCGACCGACTAGGAGGGACCCATGTCCGTCACCCGTGACACCAGCTCAAGACGCCTGCAAATCAGCGAACTGGTCCGCCAGCACGGCAGCGTGCAGGTGGCGGCGCTGGCCAGCCGTTTCGGGGTGAGCATGCAGACCGTGCGCAAGGACCTGCGCTACCTCGCAGAACGCGGGGTGATGGCGCGGGCTTATGGCGGGGCGATCGACAGCCATGCCGTCGGCGGCGCGGTGACCGAGCCGCCCTACGAGGCCAAGCGCACCGTCCACCTGGACGAGAAGCGCCGCATCGGCCAGTTGGCCGCAACGCTGGTCAAGCCGGGCGACACCATCGCCATCGACTCGGGCACCACCGCCATGCAGCTGGCCGAAGCGCTGCCGAACATCGAGGTCACCGTGGTGACCAACGACTTCGGCGTGCTGACCGTACTCAGCCCCAAGCACAACATTCGCATCGTGATGCTGGGCGGCGAGCTGCGCCGCAAAAACATGGCCTTCTATGGCGGCCTCACCGTAGAGGCGCTCGACGCCCTGCACGTGGACAGGCTGTTCCTCGGCGTGGACGGCTTCGACCTGGAGCGCGGCATCACCACGCACTACGAGCCCGAAGCCATGCTCAACCGCAAGATGGTGGAGGCCGCACGCGTGGTGATCGCCATCACCGACAGCTCCAAGTTTGGCAAGATCTGCCTGCACCGCATCATCCCGCTTGGCGAGCTGGATGTGCTGGTCACCGACAGCGATGCGCCGGCCGAGATCCGCCAGGCCAGCGAACAGCTCGGCTTCGAGCTGCGGCTGGCCTGACGCCCTCGCTCAGCGCCCGGGCGCGGTGAATTCGCGCACGGCGTTTGCGTAGTAGATCTTGTCGATTACCGAGCGCGGCAGGGCCAGGCCCGGCACGTCGGCCTTCACCGTATCCACGTGCTGGGTCTCGCCGGTGGCCAGGTACTGCCAGTCCGAGCGCCATACCGCATCGGCGCTGCGCTTGAATTCGGCCGCATCGCCACCCGGTTCGTAGGTCAGGTCGGTGCCATACATCAGCCGATCCTGATACCGGATGAAGAAGTCGCGCACTTTGGTGTAATCGCGCACCGATTGGTACTGCACCTGGCCCATGCGGGCCGCCAGGTCCACCGAGGCGTTGGGGAATCGGTCAAGGAAAGCAGCCAGGCGGTCCACGTCGTATTCCAGGCTCGCCATGTGCGCGCCGACGAAACGCAGCTTCGGATGCGCGGCCACGAAGCGGTCGCGCGCAGCCATCTGCTCGTCGTAGCTCGGCTGGTCGGGGTGCAGGTACATGTGGTACTGGGGATGATGGCCGAAATATTCGCGGTCGTTCTCGGTCGTCATCTGCGACAGCGGTAGCCAGCAGTTGTGCGGTTCACCCTGGTGGCCGATCAGCGCCACGTCCAGCCCGCGCACGTACTCGGCGACCGGCGCCAGCGCCGGGTTATCGAGCATGACCAGATTCCCTTGGGCGTCCTTCTCCACCATGCCGACGTTCTTCCATATCTTCACCGCGGTGGCGCCGCGGCCGACGTCCTCGCGCAGGCTGGACTCGACCTGCTTTTCCCAGCCGGGCTGGCCGAAGCCGTGCATGGAGAACGTGGCCGCCCAATGGATGCGGGCCGGGTCGGCGGCATGCTCCACCAACGCAACTTCGCGCTGCTTCGCCAGTGGCGGGAAATCCGGGTAGTCGACGTTGATGGTCATCAACTCGAAGCCGTCCTCGCGCGCGATCTCCAGGAAGGCAGGATCGGCGACGTTGTAGTGCACGTGGGCGTCGTACTTGCGCACGCGCGTGAAGTCCGCCATCGCATACGTGGCCCCGCCGGCCCTCGGCTGTGCTGCGGTCTCTGGCGCGGAAGGGGGCGCGGCCGAGAGCGCGGTGCACGCCAGCGCCGCGCAAAGGCCTGCCGCGAGCGCGGCGGGACGGGAATCCGGGGGTTGTCGCATCGTCATCATTCCTGTGCCTTGGTAATTTAACGAAACTTATGTACAACATATCGCAACAAAAGTGTTGCATCCAGTAGGCAGCCTGCACCAGAATCGATCCACCGTCGCACCAGGAAAGGTCAGCATGCCCCCTCTCGGACGCCGTACCGTTCTCAAGCTCGTCAGCGGCGCCATGGCCGGTGCCAGCCTGCCGTGGCCGGGCCTGGCCCAGGGCGCAACCGCGCAGGCCGGCACGCCGGCACAGCTAGGCGATTCGCAAATCGGCCTGGCGTTCGACGAGGCCATGCGCACCCAGGTCAGCGCCTTCGGCCAGCCCATCACCGGATTCGACAGCAGCGAAACCCTGCTGCTCGCGGAGGGACCGCTGGACACCTTCGTCCATCGCGACCAGCGCAGCGAACGCCTGCGCGGCGATCGCCACGGCGCCGGCAAGCGCACGGTGGTGCGCGGCGTGGCCGCCAATGGCGTCGAGAAGCAGGTCAGCGCCACGGTGTACGAGCGGTACCCGGGCCTGGTGCTACTGCAGGTCGCTTATCGCAACGGTGCCGACGCGCCGTTGAAGGTCACCGGGTGGCGCAATGGCGCCCATACCGTGCGGCCGCACGACGGCGGCTTCTGGAGTTTCTCCGGCGCGACCCATGAAGATCGCCGCGACTGGGTGCGCCCGCTCGATGCGGCATTCGAGCAGCGCAACACGCTGGCCATGGACGCTTCCGATTACGGTGGCGGCACGCCGGTGGCAAACGTATGGCGTCGCGATGTCGGCCTGGCCGTCGGCCATGTCGAAACCGTGCCGCGCCTGCTCGACATGCCGGTGAGCGCGACCGACGAAGGGGCGGCGATCGGCATCGAGTCGGTGCAGCCGGTGAGCCTGGCACCCGGCGCCACGCTGCTGACCGATCGCACGTTCGTGTGCGTGCATCGCGGTGACTTCTATCCCGCCCTCACCCACTACCGTCGCTTCATGCAGGACCAGGGCATCAGCGGCCCGCGCGCGCCGGAGTCGGCGTTCGCGCCGGTATGGTGCGCGTGGGGCTATGACCGTGAATTCACCACCGAGCAGGTCATCGCCACGTTGCCCAAAGTGCGCGAGATGGGTTTTGAATGGGCGGTGCTCGACGACGGCTGGCAGACCAACGAAGGCGACTGGAAGCTGGACCCACGCAAGTTCCCGCGCGGCGACGCCGACATGCGCGCCTTCGTGCAGGCGGTGAAGGCGCAGGGCCTGCGCCCGCGGTTGTGGATCGCCCCGCTCGCCTGCGACCCGGGCAGCGATGTACTGCACGACCATCCGGACATGCTGCTGCTGGACGAGGAGGGCTCGGTGCAGAAGGTCAGCTGGTGGAACGCCTTCACCCAATGCCCGGCCTACGCACCGACCATCGACTTCTATGTCGCGCTCACCCGCAAGGCGATCGTCGACTGGGGCTTCGAGGGCCTCAAGCTGGACGGACAGCATCTCAACGCGGTGGCGCCCTGCTACAACCCGCTGCACAAGCACGACAAGCCGACGGACTCTTTCGAGAAGCTCGCCGATTTCTGGAATGCAATCCACCGCGCCGCGCGCGAGGAGAATCCACAGGCCGTGGTGGAGCTGTGCCCGTGCGGCACCGCCTTTGCGTTCCACAACCTGCCCGCTACAGACCAGTATCCGGCGTCCGACCCCACTTCCTCGTGGCAGGTGCGCCACAAGGGCAAGTCGGTGAAGGCGCTGTTCGGCCACACCAGCAGCTATGCCGGCGACCATGTCGAGCTCAGCGATGGCGGCGACGACTTCGCTTCGAGTGTGGGCGTCGGCGCGGTGATCTCCACCAAGTTCACCTGGCCGCGCGACACCGACCGCCCCGTCCAGCCGCTGCCTCCGGGCGGCTTCGTGCTGACCGCGGAGAAGGAGAAGCTGTGGCGGCAATGGCTGGAAATCTACCAGGCACACATGCTGCCCAAGGGCGAGTATCTCGGTGAACTTTATGACATCGGTTTCGACAAGCCGGAGGCGCATGCCATCGCGAAGGACAGGTCGATGTACTACACCTTCTATGCCGCCGACTGGGATGGTTCCGTACAGTTGCGTGGGCTGGGGAAGGGCCGCTATGTGGTGCGCGACCTGTTCAACGGCACCGAGCTGGGGCATGTCGATGCCGGCCACAATGTGCTGCCGGCGAAGTTCAAGCGCTTCCTGATGCTACAGGCGGTGCCGGCATGAGCGCCTCGCGGGGGGACGGACGCCGGCTGTGGCTGTTCTACGCACTGGCCGTGGTGGCGCTGTGGGGCGTATGGGGCGCGCTGTCGGGCCTTTCGGCCGCGCATGGCTTTCCCGACACCCTGGTGTATTGCGTGTGGGCGTTGACGATGATTCCGCCGGCGCTGTTCGTGTTGTGGCGTGGCGGCTGGCAGCTGGACCGCACCCCGCGTGCGATGATCTATGGCCTGCTGATCGGCCTGCTCGGCGCCGGCGGGCAGATGCTGCTGTTCCGCACGCTGACGCTCGGGCCGGCCTATTACGTGTTCCCGATCATCTCGCTGTCGCCGGTGATCACCATCGTGCTTTCGTTCCTGTTGCTGCGCGAGCGCACCGGCAAGCTCGGCGCGCTCGGCATCGTGTTGGCGTTGGTGTCGCTGCCGCTGCTGGATCTTTCGTTTGGCGGCGGTGCACAGGGAATGGGCTGGTTCGCGCTGTCGCTGCTGATCATGCTGGCTTGGGGACTGCAGGCCTATTTCATGAAGCTGGCCAATGATTCGGTGGGTGCGGACAGCATCTTCTTCTACATGACGGTCGGTGCGCTGGTGCTGACGCCGGTGGCATGGGCGATGACCGACTGGTCCCAGCCAATCAATTCCGGACTGGACGGGCCGTGGATGACTGCCGGCATCCAGATCCTCAACGCGATCGGCGCATTGGCGCTGGTCTATGCCTTCCGCTACGGCAAGGCGATCGTGGTCGCGCCGCTGACCAACGCCGGCGCGCCACTGGTGACGGCCGCGCTGTCGCTGCTGTTTGCCGGCGTCGTGCCCGGCCCGCTGAAGATCGTCGGCCTGCTGCTGGCGCTGGTCGCCTCGCTGCTGCTGGTGCTGGAACCGGAACGGCCCGCCCCTTCCCCCACTGCCTGACGGACATTCCATGCAAGCTCTTCTGGATATCGTCGCGCGTCATCGTCAGGGCCAGGCCCGTGGCGTGACGTCGATCTGCTCGGCACACCCGCTGGTCATCGAGGCCAGCCTGCGCCATGCCCTCGCCCACGACGTGCAGCCGGTGCTGTTCGAAGCCACCTGCAACCAGGTCAACCAGGACGGTGGCTATACCGGCATGACGCCGGCGGATTTCGTCGCCTTCGTGCACGACATCGCCGCGCGGGTGGGCGTGGCGCCCTCGCGCATCGCGCTGGGCGGCGATCACCTTGGGCCCAATCCGTGGACCGCACTTGCCGCCGACGCGGCGATGGACAAGGCCGAAGTGATGGTGGCCGCCTACGTGGCCGCGGGCTTCCGCAAGATCCACCTGGATTGCTCGATGGCCTGCGCGGGCGATCCCGAGCCGCTCCCCGAGGCGGAGATCGTGCGCCGCGCGGTGCGCCTGTGCAGCGCCGCCGAGCGCGCATGGGCGCAGGCCGGTGGCGAGGCGCCGGTGTACGTGATTGGCACCGAAGTACCGGTGCCGGGCGGCGCGCACGAAACCATCGAAGGCCTGGCCGTCACGACGCCGGATGCCGCGCTGGCGACCATCCAGGCGCATCGGGTCGCGTTCGAGGACGCCGGGCTCGGCCCGGCGTGGCAGCGCGTCATCGCCTCGGTGGTGCAGCCGGGCGTGGAGTTCGACCACCACCACGTGGTCGATTACGACGCGGCCAAGGCCCAGGCCCTCAGTACCGCCATCACCACCGTGCCGCGGCTGGTGTTCGAGGCGCACTCCACCGACTACCAGACCCGCGATGCCCTGGCCGCGCTGGTGCGCGACCACTTCGCCATCCTCAAGGTCGGCCCCGGCCTGACTTTCGCGCTACGCGAGGCGCTGTGGGCGCTGGATGCGATCGAATCGGAGTGGATCGCGCCGGGGCAGTGTGCGCGCCTGCGCGAAGTGGTGCTCGAACGCATGCAGGCGCAGCCCCAGCACTGGCGAAAGTACTACCACGGTGACGCGCGCGGCCTGCATATCGACCTGCAGTACAGCCTCAGCGACCGCATCCGCTATTACTGGCCGGACCCGGCCATCGAGCAGGCACGCCAACGCCTGTTCGACAACCTGCGCGCCGACCCGCCGCCCTTGCCGTTGATCGGCCAATACCTTCCCCACGCACTGCATGCCTTGCGCAATGGCCGTTGCGATGCCGACCCGGCATCGCTGGCGATGGCCCATCTCGATGCCGTCCTCGACGACTACCACCATGCGACCCACCCAAGCGATACCGATGAACAACACTGAATTCCTGGGCCTTCCCGAAGACGCGCTCGCGGCTCGCGGCGCGTTGGCTACCGCGCGCGAAATCGCGCAGCAACCGCGCATGCTCCAGCGCACGCACGCGCTGGTAGCCGGGCTGCACGCTCAGATCACCGCCTTCGTGGAACCCATCACGCGCGACCCGCGCGCGCGGGTGATCCTGACGGGCGCCGGCACCTCGGCGTATATCGGCCAGTGCCTGGCCGCGCTGCTTGACCGCCAGCTGGTCGCGCGCGTGGATGCCGTAGCCACCACCGACCTGGTCAGCAGCCCGCACCTGTATCTCGATGCCGACCAGCCGTTGTTGCTGGTCTCGTTCGGACGCTCCGGCAACAGCCCGGAGAGCCTGGCCGCCGTGCAGCTGGCCGAGGCGCGCGTACGCGAGGTCCGCCACCTGGTCGTGACCTGCAATGCGGCCGGGGCGCTCAACCATACCGGCGCGCGGCAGTCCCTGACCGTGCTGTTGCCCGAGGAGACCCATGACGAGAGTTTCGCCATGACCTCCAGCTTCACCTGCATGATGTTCGCCACGCTGCAGGCACTGAGCCCGCCCGGTGCACTGGATGCCCGCATCGGTCCACTGGCGGCTGCGACGGACAAAGCCATCACGCGGCACCTGCCTGCGCTGCAGGCACTTGCCGGACAAGGCCATGACCGCGTGGTCTATCTCGGCAGCGGCCTGCTGCAAGGATTGGCGCGCGAAGCCACGCTCAAGCTCGGCGAACTCACCAACGGCGCGGTAGCGACGTGTTTCGACAGCCCGCTCGGTTTCCGCCACGGGCCCAAGACCTTCCTGACGCCGAGGACCCTCGTGCTGGTGTTCGTATCCAACGACCCGCTGACCCGCCAATACGACCTCGACCTGCTCGACGAGCTGCGCCGCGACGGCGTGGCCGCCCGGGTGGTGGAGATCACCGCGCGGCCACGCGAGGGCCACGATGCCCTCGTCGTGGAGGGACTGGAGCAGGCGCCGGACGTAGACCTGCTGTTCCCCTATGCCGCGATCGCGCAGATTTTTGCCTTCCAGGCATCGCTGGCTACCGGCATCACGCCGGACAACCCCAACAAGGCCGGCACGGTGAATCGCGTCGTGCAGGGCGTGCGCATCCACGCGCTGGCTTCATGAGCGGCGAGCGTTTCTACCTGGGCGTCGATGGCGGGGGTACCAAGACCCGGTTCGCGTTGATTGACGGCACGGGACGAGTTCGCGCGAACACACAGCTGGGCACGACGTACCACCCCGAGGTGGGGCTGGCGGGTGTGCGCGCGACGCTGGCACAGGGCGTGGCCTCGGTATTGGCGCAGGCCGGGGTGGACGCCTCCGCGCTCGGCTTCGCGTTCTTCGGCATTCCCGCACATGGCGAGGACAGCGCAGTAACGCCGGTGGTCGAGGCGATGCCAGCGGCGATCCTGGGCCACGATCGCTATGCCTGCGACAACGACATGGTGTGTGGCTGGGCGGGTTCGCTGGGCTGCACGGATGGCATCAACATTGTCGCGGGCACCGGCTCGATCGGCTACGGGCAGCGGCGGGGCATCGGCGCGCGTTCCGGCGGCTGGGGCGAGACCTTCTCCGACGAAGGCTCGGCGTACTGGATCGCCGTGCAAGGCCTGAATGCCTATTCGCGGATGAGCGACGGGCGGCTGCCGGTCGGGCCGCTGCATGCGCTGGTCAACACGGCGCTGGAAGTGGATATCGACCTGGATATCTGCGCACGCATCTACGGCGAGCAGGCGCGTACACGAGGCGAAGTAGCGCAGCTGTCGGTGGTCGTGGCGCAGGCGGCGCAGGCCGGTGACGTGGCGGCGCGGGATATCTTCGCGCGCGCAGGGCGCGAACTGGCGCAGATTGCCGACGCGATTCGCCAGCGCGTGGGCTTCGAGGCGGACGAGACGGTGCCGCTGTCCTACTCCGGGGGTGCCTTTGCTTCCGGCGCGCTGCTGCTGGCGCCCTTTGAACAGGCGCTCAAGGCGGCGCATCCGGGGTTCGCGCTGTACGCCCCGCGGTTCGAGCCGCACTACGGGGCGGCGTTGTATGCGGCCAAGCTGGCCGGCGTGGATATCGCGGGCATGACGGGGACGTAGCGGTTCTGCGGCTCAGCGGCCCGCTCAAGCGGGCAGCGGCTCACCCAGGCTCCGGCAACAGGCGCGCACGGCAGCGGCGAAGGCCGGGCCGTCTTCCAGCATCATCATGTGCCCCATGCCGGGAAGTTCGGCGAAGCTGGCGGCCGTCGCGATGGCCCAGTCCGGCACGTCCCAGCCTTCGCGGGTTCGCTCGCCCGCGAGCAGGTGTACCGGCATCTCGTGCATCAGGCCGTGCAACTGCTCAAGATAGGCGGCGCGGCTGGTCACCTCGACCACGCTGCGCGCCATCGCGCGAATCGTCGATGCAGGCTGGTCATCGAGCAGGCGCATCGCCAATTCCGCATGGCGCTCGGCACCGGCCACGCCACTGCCGGCCAGCCAGCCCACCGGATCCTGGCGGATATCCAGCAGCATCTCGTCGGCTGCCTGCGGGGTCATCTGCGCCACGCGCGAGGACCAGAACGCATCGCGCAAGGTGAAATTGCCTTCCACGCTGACCAGGTGCACCACGCGCGCGGGATGACGCAGCGCGTACTGCACCGCAACCACGCCGCCGACCGAATGGCCAACCAGCGCCACCGGGCGCGCGCCGAACGCGGCCACGATGTGGGCATGCAGGTGTTCCACCTGCGCATCGATATGCACGTCATGCGGCGCCACGCGCGCGTGCGGCCCGTAGCCGAGCAGCGGCGGCGCGAGCGTGCCGGCGGGGAAATGGCGCAGCACCTCGTCGTGCTGCAGCGTGCCGATCAGGCCGTGGACGAGAACGAACGGAAGATCGCTCATGGTTTCCCCTGGAGGTGTGGCGTGGCGGTGGTGGTGTGCCGGTGCGGTGCCCCAGGGGGGTGCCCGCCGGTGTGGCGGGCAGAGGGCGTGGGCGATCGTACAGTGGTTGCGGCGGGGGCGCAGCAGGCGGACGGTCACCTCCCCGGCAACCATGGCTTAACCGGCTTGCCTGCCCCCCTGCCAAGGCCGCCCGACCCGGCGTAGCGTCGAGCCCGGGGCACGCCGCCCCGTCACGGAGCAGACGCATGGCTTTCAGTGCCGCAGGTCGTTCCACCCCGTTGGCCGACATCACCCCGCTGGTCGACGTGATGCTCGTGCTGTTGATCATCTTCATCGTGACCGCACCGATGGTGGCCCGTCCGATCACGGTCGACCTGCCGCAACGGGTGCCCCCGGACGCGCAGCGATTGCCGCCGCCGGAGCCGATCCAACTGCGCATCGATGCCGGCAACCAGCTGAGCTGGGACGGCGAGCCGATTGCGCCAGCCGAGCTTGCGTCGCGACTGGCCGACGTGGCGCGGTTGTCGCAGGGTCCGCAGCCGGAAATTCGGATCAATGCGGACCCGGGGTCGGAGTACCAGGTCACCGCGCAGGTGCTGGCCGCGGCGAAGAACGCACGGATGGAGCGCATCGCGTTCGTGCGTTGAGCGGCAACGGCCTCCGGTGCCTCATGGCCCGGGGGCCGCATTCCGTGCGGATCAGTCGGGCCGCCAGCCGATCGTGCCCACGTCCACGTCGCCGGCCTTGAGATAGCGATTCAAGAGCACGCCCTTCGCCGTCCGTGCAGTGTCCGCCAGCGTGAACGCGGTGGCCGTCGCATCATCGCCGAACAGTCGGCGGCCGCGCCCGAGTACCAGGGGGAAGACCTGCAGCCGCAGTTCGTCCACCAGGCCAGCCGCCACTAGCTGGCGCACCATCTCGCCACTGCCGAATGTGAGCAGGTAGTCACCGGCCTCCTGCTTGAGTGCGCGCACCGCCTCGACCAGTGGACCGCCCAAGGGCACGCTGCCTTCCCACGGCAAGTCGGCCGGCCGATGCGTGGCGACGTGCTTTCGCACGGCGTTGAAGCGCTCTGCCAGCGTTCGGCTGGGCGCGTCGGCAGGGACATGCGGCCAGTAGGCAGTAAAGATGTCGTAGGTGCGACGACCCAGCAGCAGCTCGAACGGCTGCGATAGCAGGTCCTGCAGGTTTTCGCCCATGAGGCGATCCTGGTAGGGCGCCACCCAGCCGCCGAGGCGGAAGTCGCCGCTGCGGTCTTCGTCGGGGCCGCCGGGCCCCTGGATGACGCCGTCCAGGCTGATGAAAAGGGAGGCGACCAGTCTGCGCATGAGGGGCTCCGGCTTTGGCATGGGGTTGCAATGGCGACGTGCGGGCCGAACCAGGATCGACATCCCCTGCCCATTGGGTGAAACCGGCTAGACTCAGGCCACTGGAAGGGGATTTCAGGATGAACCAGATTGAGAACGCAGGCGGCGCCGAAGCCGCCCCGGTGGTACCGCCCGCTGGCCGCCGCATTGCCTTCGAACGCCTTCGCGAGCGCAGCGACGAACTGGAGCTGCTGATCTCCGGCCTGTTCGCCTTTGCGCTGCTGACGCTGCCACCGCGCCTGCTCGAAGGCTGGGTGGGCAACGAGATCCACGCCGATGGCGTGCTGTGGTACGCGATGCAGTTCGGCTGCATGCTCGCCATTGGCCTGAGCTACGCGCTGGGCGTCGCCTTCGTGATCCACCTGGCCATCCGCGGCTACTGGGTGGGGCTGGTGGGATTGAAGGCGGGTTTCCCGGGCGGCATCCAATGGGAGCGCCTGCCCTCGCTGGGGCCGGTCTCGCGCACGTTCTACCGCACGCTGATCGGGGACCTGGGCGAGGTGATCGACCGGGTGGACCGCACCGCGTCGGTGCTGTTCGTCAGCGCGGTGATGGTGGCCGTCGGCATCCTGTGGACCGGCCTGTTCGGCGTGGTACTGGTCATCCCTTCGTTGTTGATCAGCTTGCTGTTCCACAACCGCGAACTGGCGACCATCGTCTGCTTTGCCGTCCTCAACGGGCTGGTGATCCTGCTCACGTTGGTGCTCGCCGGGATGGACAAGCTCGTCGCACGCCGCGCAGCGCAGGGCCTGGCTGCGCCGGCGCTGCAACGCGCCACGCTGGCCGTACTGCGCGTACTCGCCCCCCTGTTGCCGCTGAGGCTGATCGCGCCGGTGCAGCTGACCCTGCAGAGCAACCTGGGCCGCCGCGGATACACCGTGATCTACTACCTGGTGCCGATGGTGGCGTTGGTGCTGGGCGCCGCACATATCATCGGGTCGTTCGGCTTCTCGCTGCTCAACCGCTACGAGGTTGTCACCAGCGAGGCAGTGGGCCACGGCATGGCCAGCGCGCACTATGAATCGCTGCGCAGCGCAGACGATGCGGCGCTGCGCTACCCGATGATTCCCTCCGACCGGATAGAAACACGCCAACTTCGGCTGTTCATCCCCAACCGTGTGCGACTGGACAACCCGCTTGCGCGCAAGGCATGCCCCGAACTGGAGGATGGCCGCAACACGGCCAAGGGTGCCGCGGCAGCAAAGCTGGCGACACAGTGCATGGCCTCGGTCTGGACGGTGACGCTGGACGGAGTGCCCGTCCGCCTCGATGACTTCCTGCCGGCAGAGCGCCGCGACCTCGGCATGCGCGGGCTGATGGGCTACATCGACCTGCGTGACAAGGCACCGGGCCGGCACGACCTGCGGCTGGTGTGGAACGCGAAAAGCGAGGAAACCGGACCGCAACGTTCGCGGGAATACCTGATTCCGTTCTGGTACGACCCCGACGGTTCCTGAGGCGAAGACGCCTCAGGGGGCGTGCGGCTCGACCACCACCGCCGTGCCATAGCAGAGCACTTCGGTGAGCCCGGCCATCAGCTCGGTGGCGTCGTAGCGCACCGCGATGATGGCATTGGCGCCGAGCACGCGCGCGTGCTGCACCATGTCCTTGTAGGTCTCCTGGCGCGCCTGCTCGCACAGCTCGGTGTAGATGGTGATGTTGCCGCCCAGGATGGTCTGCAGGCCGCCGAAGAAATTGCCGATGATCGAACGCGAGCGCACGGTGATGCCGCGGACCAGCCCGATGTTGCGGGTGACACGGTAGCCGGGGAGTTCGAAGGCGGTGGTCACCATCGCGTCCGTCAGCGGCGTGGCGGTGGGACGCAGGGGCGTGGAGTTGTACGGGTCGGTCATGGGTCTTCCTTGGCGGTAGCGTTCGACGGGCAGAGCGGGAGGCGATGCCCGTCGATCTTATGCGGCCGTGGCCAGGGAAGCCATGGAGGGCGAAGGCCGCGCTGCGCGACGGCCTGCGCGGATCACTTCGGCGGCGTGGCCGAGGAGAACGGGATCGGCGTGGCGCCGGTGATCTTGCCGGTCTTGGCGGTGCTGTGGACGTAGAGCTGCACGGGCAGTTCGAAGTCCAGGTCGCCGTCGACGACGGCATCGGGCCCGATGACGATGCGCGGTGGGTGGTCGAGGTGGCTGAAAGTGGGCTTCTTGAGATAGATGCGGCCCTTCACGTGGGAGCCCACGCCGACGGTGAGGTCGCTGGTGGCGAAGGTGATGCCACCGTCCAGCTGGGTCTGCACCAGGCCGATCGAACCGCTGACCGAAGCGATATCGCCGGTGATGTGGGTGCCGCGATCGGTGAAGATGTTGCCGCTGACGGCCGCGACGTCGCCGCCGACCTGCGCATCCGTGCCGAGCCTGATGTTGCCGCTGACGCTTTTGACGCCGGCCAGCTTGGCGTTGTTCCCCACCTGGATGTTGCCGCTGGTATTGGCCACGTTGCCCACGGTGGCACCGCTGTCGATGGTGATATCGCCACTGACCGTGCGGACGCCCTTGGCCTGCACGTTGCCGGCCACATGGACATCGCCACTGACCGAGGACAGCGAACCGTACTGCTGGCCGGCCTGGGTCTGGATGTCGTCGGAAATCTTGCTCAGGCTCTGCTGGGCGAGGGCCGGGGTGGACACGACAAGTGCCAGCCACAGGATCGAACGTGATGCATGCATGACCTTGCCTCCTTTCGGCATGGAATCCGGCCAGAAGCCCTGGCCAGCATTTGTCTACATGGCAACACGCCGAGCGCGGGCGGGCACCTGCCTGAAGTCACTGTGCCGGGCAGATGGATCGGTAGACGACCTCTTCCATGGAGGTCAAACGAAAGGTCGCGTCGCGCCGTGGACGCGCGAGCCACTTTCTTCCGTAGTCGTGGCATCCTGTGCCCCCCATCTGATAGCGTCCCGATCGACCAGGTGGGAGGCAATGATGAAGATACGCGCTGTTCTCTTGGCGCTTCTCGCACTAAGCGGGAGCGCATTCGCGCAGGCGCCGTGGCAGCCCGAGGGCGGCCGCACGCAATTGCCGCTCTGGCCTTACAAGGTCCCCAGCGCCCAAGCGCTGCCTGGGCCTGAGACGCAGGTATCCCGATCGGATCCGACGGTTGCGGGAAAGCCTTGGCTGGCCGTCACGAACGTGAGCGAACCTACGCTGACGGTCTACGCTCCGAAGGAGAAAGGTAGCGGCGGCGCGGTGGTCGTGTTCCCGGGCGGAGGCTTTCAAGTTCTCGCCATGGACCTCGAAGGAACCGAGGTGTGTGACTGGTTGAATGGCCTGGGCCTCACCTGCGTCCTGGTGAAGTATCGTGTTCCCAGCCTGCCCTATGACTGGAAGTGTTCGTGCTATCCAGACCTGTATGCCGAATCCACGCTGGCACTTCAAGATGCGCAACGGGCGATTGGACTGGTTCGCGCTCACGCCGTGGAATGGTCCATCGATCCGAACAAAGTGGGCGTCTTGGGCTTTTCGGCAGGGGGCTACCTGGTTGCCGAGACCAGCACCAGATTCAAGAAGCGGTTGTATACGCCTGTAGATGACGCCGACAAGCAGAGTGCACGACCGGATTTCGCGCTGGCCATTTATCCAGGCCGGCTGGCAAACAACGATGACACCCTGAATCCATTGATCCCGGTCTCCAAGGACACTCCTCCGACCTTCTTGTTGCAGGCCCAGGACGACCACACCGATGGCGTCAACCAATCGCTGGTCTACTACATGGCACTTCGAGAGGCAGGCGTGCCTGCGGAAATGCACATCTATCCTGAGGGCGGACATGCATTCGGCCTTCGTCCGTCTACAGCAGCGATAAGCAGATGGCCACGCCTTGCGGAAGAATGGTTGAAGGCAAGGGGCGTCATCCCCGGCGATGGCACTTAGGGATGGTAGCGGCCTTTGGAGGAGTCAGTAGCCGTTGGGATTGGCTGTGGGCTGGTGACGATGGAAATGGTTTGGACGGATGGGGATTGAGCGAAGGCCCATGGATGTGTTCTTAAACACATAAGTTGTCCGCAGATTAGAAGCATAAGTTGTCCACCTGGAATCTACCGCTGTCCAGAGTCGACTGACCGTACCGCCAGATTCCACTGGACAGGGGGCTTCCGATCGCTTCTGCATGATCGGCACAACTGCGCAGCCAGCCAAGCCAGCTACTGCTAGCTCATGGAATCAGCACAACGCCGAGCGCGTTAAGTGTCTCGGTAGACAGGGTCCCTGTCACCTTTAGGCCATGCCTACTTTGGAAGACCTCCAACGCGATCTTCGTCTGAAAACTCAGTACATGGACGGCTTCCTTTCCATGATTGAAGGTCTGGTTCGCAAGAATGGATTGCCCAACGCGGAGGTTTGCGGCAAAGGGCGACCCAATCTCACGCTGCCCGGCTACTAACGGCCGACGAAGCTGTGGGATGTGTGGTGTTTGATGACAAGAACCTTGTCGCCGCTGTTGAGCTGAAGAGCCACGTCGGCCCGTCCTTGGCAACAACTTCAGTAGCCGCGCCGAGGAAGCCATCGGCACCGCGCACGATCTTGCGACCGCGATCCGAGACGGCATTCTCGGCGACCAGTTGCGGCCCTTCACTGGTTGGCTGATCCTTGTTTAGGATTGCGAGAAGTCGCAGAAGGCAGTGCGGGATAGTTCGCCGCATTTTCCCGTATCCCCTGAGTTCAAGGCTGCGTCCTACCTGGCGCGCTATGAAGTACTTTGTCGCAAGCTCATTCAGGAGGGGCTCTATACCCAGGCCACGGTCATTGCCTCCTCTCGCACTGCTCGTGCTGGCGGCGACTACCGCTGCTTTCGCACGCCACGAGTTTGCGGGCCTTTGCCGCACGTCTGGCCGGCCATGTATCCGGTGGGGCAGAGGCGCATCAGAGCTAGCTTCTCGTATGTTCCCGGCGGTGGACCCACGCTTGTATCTGACTGCCTGAGCGACTCGCTGTCTAGGGGCTGACTAGGATCTGGACCTAAGCAAAAGTAGCAACTAAACGATCACTTCAACAAAACAGGGAGGGCTGACGCCCCCCCTGTTTCCTGTAGACCTTGCTACCAGCTCGCGGCGATGATCGGGACCAACGCTTCTCTATAGTTGTTCGGCAGTACAGTCTCACCCTCTGCCGGTCGCTGGAAGGCGGCCATCGCCTCGACCAATCCAGTCACCTCTGAAGAGCTCAATACAGCTCCATCAGACAGCCGGAACTCATCTATCTGGTAGGAAGATCCCGAGTACCAGCTGGTCAGTGTTAGCGCGTCCGAGGTGCCAATAAGAGACACAACCAGGTTATTGGCTGATCTAGCAAACCAGAGTTGCTCCGCAGAGATTGCATCCCCAAAAAGCACGACATCTTTTCTTCCAGCCGTTGTATCGTAGTTATAAATAGTATCTTGACCGAATCCTCGCTCGAATACGTAGCTGTCATCTCCAGCCTCCCCTGACAGGGAATCATTACCAGCCCCGCCCACCAACCTATCGCTACCAGCGCCTCCGTACAAACGATCGCTCCCGTCACCACCAAGTAGCGTGTCGTTTCCAGCATCACCGTCCAGCGTATCGGCACCCGCATCGCCGTATAGCGTGTCGTTACCCGCTGCGCCGCTGATCGTGTCGTCACCCTCCAAGCCATGGAGCACGTCATCCGTGGCATAGCCGGTCAAGACATCTTTCCCAGCCGTGGCCTGCACTACCATGGTCTTGATCGTCTCCGCGCCCCATGTCGTACCGTCGGCGAAGCGAATCTGATCGATGCGGTAGCTGCCTCCCACCGTCAGGGCATCTCCGTAGAAGAACGAGCTCACTTGGATCGTGTCGCCATTGCGATGCGTCAGCAACAGATCGGTTCCCGAACGCGTCAACGTAAGGTCCGACGCCAACACATCGGCATCGAACTCGATGGCATCGATCCGAACAGTAGACGTATCGTAGTTGTAGATTTCGTCCTTCCCCCAGCCCAAGCTGAAGCGATAGACGTCGTTTCCGGCTTCGCCAGCGAGGTAGTCGTTACCTACACCACCCTCCAACACATCGTTGCCGGCGCCGCCATACAACCTGTCATTTCCGCTTTCGCCCAACAGACTGTCATTTCCGTCATCGCCATCAATGCGATCCGCATCGAGACCTCCATATAGGACGTCGTTCCCAGCGCCGCCATTTAGCGTATCGGCACCCGCATCGCCGTACAGCGTGTCGTTACCCGCTGCGCCGCTGATCGTGTCGTCACCCTCCAAGCCATGGAGCACGTCATCCGTGGCATAGCCGGTCAGAACATCTACTCCCGCGGTGGCCTGGATGGCCATGGTCTTGATTGCGTCCACGGTCCATACCGTGCCATCAGCGAACCGAATTTGATCGACCCGGTAATTGCCGCCCGAAACCAATGCATCGCCATAGAAGAACGAGGTCACCGTGACCTTGTCTCCATTGGCATGGGTGAGCACCAGATCGTTGCTAGAACGTGTCAGCTTGAAATCAGCCGCCAGTACACCTTGTCCGAACTCAATTGTCTCGACTCGGCCGGCCGTCGTATCGTAGGCATACACCTCGTCTTGGCCCCAACCCAGGTCAAACTTGTAGGTATCGTTCCCTGTACCACCGGAGAGGTAGTCGTTACCGATACCGCCGATCAAGACATCTGCGCCGGCCTCGCCGTAAAGATTGTCGTTGCCGTCTTCGCCCCATAGCACGTCATTTTCCGAGCCACCATTCAGACGATCGTTGCCCAGGCCACCGAACAGCTGATCATCGCCAGCATCGCCGTTAAGCGTGTCGTTGCCAGCATCGCCATAAAGCACATCGGCACCGCCCGCGCCAGACAAGCTGTCATTGCCATCGCCACCCGTGAGTACGTCGCTGGTGGCATAGCCGGTCAGAACGTCCACCCCCGAGGTGGCCTGGATGGCCATGGCCTTGATCGCGTCCACGGTCCACACGGTGCCATCAGCGAACCGAATTTGATCGACCCGGT
>Ga0310344_10000377_pt1 | contig 35494 bp, 27 predicted proteins | sample HC15DNA20200_MG_FD_203801 | JGI IMG/M metagenome (GOLD analysis project Ga0310344, IMG submission 203801) | Marine microbial communities from station ALOHA, North Pacific Subtropical Gyre - HC15-DNA-20-200_MG | ecosystem: Environmental > Aquatic > Marine > Oceanic | place: Pacific Ocean: North...
CATGCCAGCCTCGATGGGCACTGCTATACATAACTCGGTAGAGGATCTGTGTGATCTTGATCTAGTGGGAAGGGATGAGTACGAGACCGGATGGCTGCCACATATTGCCAAGACCGTGCTGGACGGACATTGGGAGGCCGAGAAGGAGATATTCATGGGCTCGCCGAGACACCCTAGGTGGAAATCCGAACAGATTTCGAAGGCATACGAAGGACTGGTCGGGGCACTAAACATCCTGCTAGGAAAGGTACAGGATCCACAGGAAAATATCTCCGAGGTGACTGTTGGGGTTTGGAGAAAAGTCCAGGAAATCGTCCTATCCAACGAGGGGACCCTTGTTTCTGAGTGTGGTAGGCTGATGGGAAGACTCGACCTCCTGATTTCTGATCTGAAGGATGGAGACTCCGTGGGTTGGATCGTGGCCGATTTGAAGACGGGAAAACCCCCTAAGGCTGATTTGAACGAGAAAGTTAGCAGGCAGCTGCGCTTCTACAGAGACCTAATCAAGCATAACAACCCTAACCATCCTCCCGTCCATGCAGAAGGATGGTACTCGGCAAACCAGACCATCCACAGGGCAGACGGGCCCTCGATCCTATCCGATGCCTTCGAAGCATGGGAAGGGATGAGGCCGACAGAGGAGCCCTTGGTTGCCACTCCTAGCGAATCAGCTTGTTCGTTCTGTGAGTGGAAGGCATGGTGTCCTAAGTGGTGGGTGGCAAGGAGGGACGGGGAGCTTTCTCCTGGTGGAATGTTCAGGGACGAGGTGGTAAGTCTGGTGAGGCTCGATGCAGACTCCGGGGCGGCGCTGTTCGAGAGAAACCCGCCAGTTGGCGATGACGGGGAGATCATGGGCTCTGACCATCGATTTGGTGCGATCCTCAAGGACAAGGCGCTGGAGAAGATTACCCTGCTTGAGTCCTCTTACGACGGGGCCCCTCTTTTTCTTGGTAGCGCTAGGGTCGATGGCACGGTCATGCACTTGGGGGATTGGTCTGAGATTCTCCCATGGTCACCATTGCTACGCTCATTGAGAGAGTGATTGTACCAATTCCTCTACAGTCACCTTGAATCTCTCTGGATAACCTCTCATGATCTTCCAGAGTAGCAGCAGGGTGGCCCCTGCATCCGCATCCGCACTATGGGCTCTCTCCAAAGATATCCCGAACCTTTCACAGAGTGAACCCAGCTTATGCGGTCGGGGGATTCCTAACCTTCTTGCTAGAACTAAGGTGTCCAATGTGGCATGGGGCACAGGGACTTCTGCTCCGCACCTAGCGCACTCGACCTCGATGAACCTCCAGTCGAAATCGATTACATTGTGGCCCACTATGATGGATCCTTCCACCAATTCAGCAATCATTCTAAGATGATTTTCGAATCCAGACTCATTGACAACGTCTTCATCGGTAATTCCATGCACATTGGATGATTCGGAGGAAATCTTGACTCCGGGATTCACCACAGACTGTAGATTCACATGCGTCCCGTCTGCTTCGCTTCCCACCAAGGCGTACTGGACAATCCTGTCAGACCTAGGGTTGAATCCAGTGGTCTCCAGGTCTAATCCCAATACTCGGAATCCATCTAGCATACTAGGGGCCACGTTCTCTCTCTTTCGACACCGTCCATGAACTCTCCCAATACACAATTCCACTGTCAAGACACCCAACACTCCTATGAGGGGCCGTTACTTTCTGTCATCATGGAAAACGGGTGGCGCTGTCCTTCGTTGCTAATCTGTCTACTAATCTCGACAGCCACTCTTTCAGGATGCGGAGGTATCGGTCCAGGAAGCCCGAACGCCAGTCTCAGCTCCGATAGAGATACGGTCAATGCCGGAGATTCTGTAAATTTTGACGCCAGGGCCTCGTCAAGCCCGGACCCGACAATCATTGACGAGTTCAAGTGGACCTTTGGAGACGGTGTTACAAAGACAACCAAGCAAGGCATCATCAGCCACGTATTCGAAGAAGCAGGAACCTTCGACGTGACAGTTGAGGTCTTCAACGATGAGGGCGCGTCTGATAGCGCCAGCCTTGTAGTCTTCGTCAACGCACTGCCGGAGGTCTTGCTCAACCTTCCGGACTTCGTAAAGACGGGGCAGGAAGCTAGGCTAGATGCCAGTAACTCATTCGACCCCGAGGGCGGGGGGGTGGAGGTGTCATGGGACTTCGATGCTCACACTGACTCGAATGGCGACAGCGACCCGCTCAACGATGCAGACGCAAGCGGAGCAGTAACGACACTCACCGTTTCCGAGGCGGGGAACGTCACCGGAGCAGTAACGGTAGTGGACGACACCGGGGCATCAAACACCACACTTTGGACATTGCGGGTAATCTCCCGCTCATTCAGAGTGATTTGGGAGGAGGCGTACCTCGAATACGATTGGTCTGGGTATCTGGAACAGGGGGCTTCTCATGAGATTCAGTTCCTACCCGGGGAAGGGTCCAGATTGATTGATTTCAGCGCTACTCTGACCCTGTCCAGAGATCTATTACCAATTACCTGGCCCGAGGACAATTTTACGCTGGAGGTAGACCTACCCTCATCAGGGTGGTCCTACGGCGTAATCACTTCTCAAGACAACATTACCGAGAACTCATCGGCAACCATCGAGAGAACTGCAATGAATCCAGCCCCGGAGTCAGGCTACACGGTTTACGCTGATTCGAAGGAGGAACTGGAGGAATCCCTCCTAGGCGACCCCGACGGGAGGTTCGGTCAGGGGGCGTGGTACTGGACGATAACAGCCCTGGAATGCGACCCGGACACACCAGTTGACGGGGTTGACCCAGACGAGGGTAATGACTGGGCCCTCGATGTCCACTTCGTCGTACTTATCCTCAGAATCAGCGAAGTCAGTGTGTGAACTCTATTCCTTGCGTGCGAAGGCCTTTCAACCACTGGACACTGGCAGTGACGTGGTCAAGTCGATGGAGATAACCAGGGTCACGGTCAGAGACCGACTCGTGGTTGACGTTGAGGTTCGTATGGAAGATCCCAAGGATTACGACTTCTCTCCTCGCGCCAGCGTGGAAGGCACTACCCTCAACTTGGAAAACGAGGGTGAGGGTCCCACATCATCATTCGAACTGGACCCTGAGCAGATGACGACCGCCGAGAGAGACAGAATGCTTGAGCTCAGGGTGAAGTTCAGCGTCGAGGGCATGCACGGGGTGCTCACGCACAAGACCCCCAAGCCAATGATAGGCCCCAATGCAAAGAAGCTAGCAGAGCCCAGGTGGAAGACCGTGTTACCACTTTCAATGTGATTTCGTTCACCGTCGGGATTAAGCCGTGCCATACCGTCCAAATGCTAGGACCCATAGTGTAGCTGGATATCACATGAGCTTGCGGAGCTCGTAACCCGTGTTCGAATCGCGGTGGGTCCGCCAACTATAATCCGGGAATAATTCCATTAATCGCCAATTTTTCCTTGTCCCATGAAAAGAACAACTGTTATCCTGATGACAATAATGCTGACCTCTGCCTCTCTTGCCGGTTGCGCGGGGGACGACGCCAACTTCGAGGAAACGATCAGCGCGTTAGAACAAGAGGCAACAGCCGACCAAGAGAGGTTAGCGACCCTCAACGCGACCGTCGCCTCACTGGAGAGCAACATAGCGCAGCTGGAATCCACAATAGCGACGCTCAACTCGCAAATTGCAGATCTCGACACGCAGATAGCAAATTATCAGGCGGAGGCCGAAACTCTCAATCAGCATAATGCTACGAAGGGGGCCCAAATCGACCAAATGGCCCTCAACATCACAAGTCTCGAGTCCATCAAGGGAAACTTGGAGGCCAACGTCACCTTATTGGAGTCCGAGAAGGCCAGCCTAGAGGCCCAGGTCGCATCCCTTACTGCTGCGAACCAGAACGCTGCGTCGGAGGTTTCCGACCTCCAAGCTCTCGCGGCAGGGCTCAACGGGACCATCGAGGGACTCGAGGACACCATCTCCGAGATGGAGAGTGGCACCAGCACTCTGGACACGATCATCGCCCGTGGGTCAATGAAGTGCGGCATCAAGTCATCACAATATGGAATGGGTTACCTGGACCCGGACACGGGCGTTCGATCGGGGTTGGACATATCCTACTGTCGGGCATTGGCCGCAGCGATTGGTCTTAACCCTGATACAGATGTGGAGTACATCCCCGCATCTGGGTCTAACAGGTTCCAGATGCTAAATGATGAAACCATCGACGTCCTGATCCGGACAACCACATGGACAGCCAGCAGAGACGCTGCCCTCGACGGGGACTTTGCAGCAGTGAACTTCTATGACGGGCAGGGGTTGCTTGTGCGCGAAGACTCCTTCCCAGCCGCTAGTGCAGGCAACTCGGTTTCTGGCCTTGACGGCGCGAATATCTGCGTCGGCATAGGAACGACCTCAGAGGGAAACCTACAGGGTTACTTCAACACCCACGATATCTCATTCACCAGTATATCAGTCGGGAGTTCTTCGGAAGCCATTTCGAATCTGAAGGACGGGACGTGTGATGCATTTACGGGCGATGCCTCGGCGATGATAGCCGTTAAGTGGATGCTAGAAAACTCCGATGACCACGAGGACTGGCGAGACTCCAACACCCACACAGACTTGTGGGTTCCCGTTGAGTTGCTCTCCAAGGAGCCACTTGCAGCGGTAACTAGGGACTACGACACGGAGTGGAACGAGATTGTGTCATGGGTCTGGTATGGAGTAATCACAGCCGAGGAGTTGGGAGTGACGTCTGAAAACTATGACACCATAGACTACTCGTGCTACCCAGACGACTCCAATTACAACGTCTGGATATGCAGGCTACTTACTCAAAACTTCGGTCTCGGAACTCAAGAAAACCCTCTATCGGATACCTGGATGCAGGACGTCCTCGAGGCGGTGGGGAATTATGGTGAGATGTACGATGATGCGTTCTGCGACGGTTCCTACGACGGGGTAAGTGGGTCAGATGCGATGGCTGGGTGCCTCATGTCAAGATCAGGGACCCTAAACGCCCTCGTGTCCGAAGGGGGTATCCAATATGCTCCCTCTATGCGCTGAGATTGATTTTACGATAGGCGACCGGTTCAATTAGCTCCAGTAGTTGGAACCCATGCTGGACCCATAGTGTAGCCTGGATATCACTCTAGCCTCCGGAGCTGGAAACCCGTGTTCGAATCGCGGTGGGTCCGCCAAAAGCCAACTAGTTAGGTTCAAGCCGAATTCCACTCACGCCAATGCATGGCTTTCGTTTCCGAGAGGAGGGTCGACTTCCCCATGGTGGACCTAGCGAAAATCGTCTACTACCCGCGGTTCTGGGACATGGCCCACAGGTTTTACGAGGAGTCTTGGGAATTCTCATGTGGGATGCACTACAACCAGATCCTGTCCGACAAGCAGATCGCATTCCCCCTGGTCCACAGCGAGGCTCGATTCCTACACCCGATTTCCTACGGCGACACCGTTGAGTGCACACTAACTGTACCTAGAATAGGAAAAACCTCGATAACTTGGCACTATGAGTTCAGGAACCAGGAGGGCGTACTCTGTTGGACGGCTGACCAGGTCACGGTATGCACCGACATGCGCGAGGTCAAGACGAAGGTCCCGGTTCCTGAGTGGATGAGGGATGGCCTAGCAAAGATGGCTATCTCCGACTAGTCTCTAGGCCACTTCTTCGACAGGGCCCGTGTGAGTGATTCGTCCATCGTGGCATCCCACCAGTTCGCATCCCTCCAGACGGCGTACTTGCCTCTGATCCCCCTCATGTCAGCCCCGTCAAGCCTAGCTCCCTGGAGGTTCGACAGTCCTAGTCTAGCCTTCACCATCCTGGCTCCTCTAAGATCAGCGCCGTCTAGTGCGGCCTTCATCAGGTTCGTCCCCCTCATAGAGGCGTTACGTAGGTCGGCACCAGAGAGATCGGCTCCCTCCAAGTCAGCTCTGTCCAAGACTGCACGACGGAGGTCGGCACCAGAGAGGTCCACACCTCGGAGGTTCTCTCCGACGTGGGAGGTGAATGACCAGTCCTTCTCCTCGCCAGACATCTTATCACCGGTTTAGGGATAACTTGTCCAAGTGGTCACGGCCGGCCTCGGTCAGCACGACGTAACCGTTCTTGCGAGGCCTCCTCCGGGGGTACTCCAAGAAAGGCCCGCCTCCACCCGGTCCGCCCTCCAGCATCCTGCCTATGTACAGGGAGATGTTCCACTTCTGCACGGACCTCTTTGCCCATTTTCCGGTTTCTTCGATCAAACTCTTGATTTCCCTTGGCTGAGTGTGCCCCTCCCTTTCAACCGACCTCATATACTGTATTCCTGCGAGAACGACATCGGACTTGTTTTGGATTCCACACGAGTCTAGTAGCCTAGCGAACGATGAACCCCTGTCTGGGAAGCCACTGGTCCTGATAGCCTCGAGCGTACTCTCCAAGGCCTCCTGTCTGGCAATTCTCACTCTGGAGAGGGTCGATGACCAGGTATCCTGGGGTGTCACCCTCAGCCAACGGTCGCTGGCCTCTCGGGTGTAGTCTGCCAGATTTACCTCTTGGGAGCCGAGTATGAGGAATAGCCCACCCAACTCTTTGGTCCCCTCCGGCGCCACATGCTGCCCGGGTCGTCAATCCTTATCAGGTTAATTTTCTCAGGTTTTCCTTAACATTTTCATGAATTCCCGAGCCGTGAGATTCAAAGAGCGTCTCCGTGACGAATCGATGTGAGCGAGGAAACATCCGGGGGTTACCCATTGGTTTTGCACTCAGATGCCGATCCCTCAAGGCTGGGTGGTACTGCGGTGTGCGGATTCTCCACAGTAGGCTCGGTCGGCGTTATTGCCACTTCTCATCTGATTAGCTCCTTGCAGCTAAGTCCAATGGGTACAGTACTACACCCAAAGTTCCCGGCAGTCGCTCTGATTCACGACTCCGTCCCCAAGCACCCCGTGCGGGTGTATCAGGGAGATGGCATTGGGGTTTTCACCTCGGAGATCCAGTTCCAAAGCGAGCATGATGTTTATTTCGCAAACACCGTACTGGAGTGGTTCACCAAAGGGGGGTTCAAACGACTGGTAGTAATCGACGGAGTAGTCAGCAACGATTTGGGGATAAAGGAGGATAGCGAACTTTGGGGTGTCTCTTCCACATCTCTAGGACGGGAACAGCTGGACAACTCAAGCATTCAGCGAATTCAGCAGGGAATCGTCACTGGCATCGCTGGTTACCTGATCGCAGAGGGAGAGAGGAGAGGCCTAGACGTAACGGCCTTGTTGGCCGAGTGCAACCCGATGTACCCGGATGCCAGAGCAGCCCTAATCGCTGTAGAGGGGCTAAGCGAGCTCTCGGGAATCGAAGTACCCGTGGGGGGACTTCTAGAGGATGCGAAGAACATCGAAGAGAGGGTGAGGGAGGCGTTCGAGAGAGCACAAGCCACTGCCCTTCCGGCTCCTGTGCAGGATGAGGACGACGACGACGTTCCGATGGTCTACTGACTAGTAGAAAGGGTTGGTTCCTGCTGCGTGGTCCGTGATGTCTATCACTCCAGAAACACCGGGTACTCCCTCGGTGATCATGACCTCGACTCCTTGTCTGAGCGTCACATCAACCATCCCACACCCCTGGCATCCGCCTCCGAAGGCTATTACCGCCTTCCCGTCGTCTATTCCAATGAGGTCCACGTGCCCTCCGTGGGAAGCGACTACTGGGTTTACCTTCTCTGAGATAACCTCCGCAACGGCCTTTGAAAGATCGTCCATCCATAGCGGGTTCGGGTTCTCGAAGCTAAAGCCACCCCCCATTAGGGTCTCCTTGTAATCCAGGATTGTCCCTTTCAGGTAGGGTGCACTATTTGCACTGACGAAGACTACCAATCCATCCACCTCGGACTCCACGTCGTCGTCTAGAGCATCACTCTTACCTATTAGTTGCAAGTCGTACTGGAAGCCCTTGGGGCCACGGCCTACGATTTCTACTTTGAGCGCCATCGACTCGTCGTCGGCCTGCTCAACGAAGCTTTGCAGCATCTCCTTCGCCTTGTCGGTAATCTCGAGCATCGTTAGCATGCAACAATCGCCTATTCTTCAACCTGTTCTCTCTCAGAAAGCTCATCACTACCTACTGTGTGGAGGAAGTCGTGACTAGGGACAAACTCGACCGTCCTCTGAGGGACCTTCGTATTTCTGTGACTGACAGGTGCAATTTCAGATGCAGATACTGCATGCCCAGAGAGCGGTTCGGAGAAGACCACACCTTCCTGCCGAAGAGGGCCCTACTTACCTTCGAGGAGATTGAGAAGTTCGTCAGCGCATGCATACCAATAGGCCTTAGGAAGGTGCGGATAACAGGAGGAGAACCACTGCTGAGGCCCAATCTCCACGAACTGGTTCGGATGCTGTCTGCTACTGGTGTAGAGGTCGCGCTAACCACCAACGCCTCACTACTCGCCAGACATGCAGGCTCACTTTCCGAATCTGGATTAGATCGAGTAACCGTCAGCCTGGACGCCCTAGACCCAACCACACATTCACGAATGGCAGACTGCTCAGTCCACGTAGATGACGTTCTAGGTGGTATTCAATCTGCATTGGACCACAATCTGGGACCAGTCAAGGTGAACTGTGTCGTCCAGAGAGGGGTAAACGAATCCGAGGTCTCGGGTCTGGTAAGGCACTTCAGGGGGACAGGTGTAACAGTGCGATTCATCGAGTACATGGACGTGGGTAGAACAAACGGCTGGATCCCAAGTCAGGTAGTAGAGTCTTCGGAGCTGCTCGATGAACTCAGAGGGGAGTTCGACCTCGTTCCCGTCGAGCCCCAATCACCTAGTGACGTCGCTACCAGATGGGCCCATTCGGATGGATCGGGTGAGATTGGATTCATTTCTTCTGTCTCTGAGCCCTTCTGCGGAGACTGCGTCAGAGCCAGGCTCTCTGCTGACGGTCACCTTTTCACTTGCCTATTCGCATCGGGAGGCCACGATCTAAGGGCCATCATTCACGGAGACTCGGGCATCCAGGAGATTACGGATGCCGTGTCCGCTGTCTGGTCAAGACGCACGGACAGGTACAGTGAGATTAGATCCACGGAGACGTCCTCTCTCCCAAGAATCGAGATGTCCTACATCGGTGGATGAATCGACTTGGCTGCCACTACAATCTCTTCCCAAGGGGCGCTCGTTCTGAAAGACGGCCTCCCGTAACTGGATACCCCAGCAGAGTGCCCTGCCTCCCTGAGGGAGTCTACGATTCTCCTCGGGCTCGGAGGTGCACCTGTTCCAAGCCATGATGATAGTTCGTCCACCACTACGAGGTGGTTTGAATCGATAACCTGCGATTCTTCGGAAATGCTTCGTACGCTCCTAGCCACTGCTCTCCTTTCCATCTCGAACCTCCTCTCGTCCCATCCGACCGGATCGTGTTCGGAGAATTCGGGCCCACTACACTCCATCGCCCTGTCTTCAGTCATTGTCGACATGGCTACTTCGTCCCCAATGGGACCGACCCACAGTGGTCCCGAGACTCTCGGGTCCTTCCGGTCCAGAGGGTAGTCAAGAGGTAGCATGCAGCGAATCGGCAGATAGTCAAGAGTACTCTTGTGATGCAATCCAGAGTCTATTGAGGCGACAACCTCGTCTTTAGTCGGAGCGTAAACCCTCCATCCAATCGACTCTTCGTGCTGATTTGCTGCTGAAACCCCCTTCAAAACCCTGAATGACACTCTGATGTGGTGGGAGTCCCAGAATGAAATTAGAGGTTTTATCGATCGGTCGTGCTTTGCAGCTACTCTGGAGAATGTCGCTAGCATCACCCTCATTCCCGACTCATGTGACAAGCTGTCAGTCCTTACCCTCGCCCCGTATCGTCTAATCAGGGCCGTCTTGGACGACCCAGTTAGTGCTGCAGTGTCCGTGGCGCTAATCTCCATGACCCCGCTCCTTGCCATTGACTGCATGGCCGAGTCGATGAATGGGATCGGAGAGCCATAGGGGTCAATGTCCACCCAGTGTCTTCCGCTGCTTAGTACTTCGACTCGCAAGTCCCCATTCACGGACTTCATCTCTCCATGAGAAGGTCCGAATTGTTTGTGTGACTCATCAGCCCATTTGAGGGCCTCTTGGTCCAAGTCGACAATTGTTGCAGAAATCCTCTTGGCCATTTCTCCGGGGAGCTCGTTTAGCCATCTTCTGGCTCTTAGTCCAGTAGCAGTTAGCCCATCCAGAGCGTAAATGGTGCCCTTTCCGACCAATCCTTCCTCAATTGCATGCCTGAATAGAAGCACACTCCTAGTCCTGCTACCTGCCATAGCAGGGTTGTAGAAAACTCCACCAGAGCCCTTGGTTACAGGTCCTTGGGAATCAGTCGGAGGATGTCCTGGTAGCAGCAATTTGGTCCTCCCTTCACGGTGGAGGAAGCAATTTGTCGAGTCCTCTCCGCGCCCTTCCATGGCTTCCGGAGGAGCTTCGCAAAATAGGCATTGACGAACCTAATACTCCGAGAAAATCACTTCTTGGTCAGCGTGAGTGACAACTTTTCCCTGAGAGGTCACTTCCCCAACTACTCTGCTTCCTGGAAGCCTTTCGTTCAGCCACATTGAAACTCTGTCGGCCGAATCCGATGAAACAGCAATCAGCATCCCCATACCCATATTGAATGTTCGATGCATCTCTCTTGTGCTGACGGATCCAACTTTCGAAATCCATTCGAATTCTGGCTGCGGGGGGAGTGGGTCTCCAATGTGCCAACCCAGTGAATCGTTCAATCGTAACAGGTTAGACAGGCCACCCCCAGTGATATGAGCTATTGCCTTGATGGATCCAGCTTGACAAACTCCTCCATCGCCTCTGGACTCTAGAATCAAGTCTACTACAGGGTCCACATATATCCTGGTCGGATTAAGAATGACCTCGGCTAAAGTGGGAAACCCATCTTCTTCCGAGAACCTCTCGATAATTCTTGAGCCGTGCTCAGGTTCGAATGGGCACTCATCTAGAAGAGAGCACCCCGACCTCTCAATAACCGCACGAACAAGCGTGAATCCGTTAGAGTGAATCCCGCTACTGGGAAGCCCAATCAAAGAATCCCCCTCCTCCAGACCCTGTCCGGTGATCCCCATATCCTTGGGAAACCACCCTAGAGCAGTTCCAGACAGGTCTAGCTCTTTCACGATTCCGGGCAAAGTAGCCGTCTCCCCTCCTGCTAGGGTGACTCTGGAAATAGTGCACGCTCTAGAAAGAGACTCACCTAACTGGAAGTGAACATCCGGATTCGCCTCGGGAACAGCTACGTAGTCCACAAAAGCGAGAGGCTCCGCACCAACGCAAATCAAGTCGTTAACGCTCATGGCTACACAATCTACCCCTACTCCCGAGAGTTGCCCGACCTCACAAGCTATCAGCAACTTTGATCCGACTCCGTCAGTGGCAAGAGCCAAGCAGGATTCTCCAAACTCAACCACTCCTCCGAATCCCCCAGGGAGGTGTACAGGTGCCCCAAGTTGACCTGACACCCGAGTCGAGGGTCCCAGGGACCCTATCAGCCTAGCTACCGCTTTTCCCTCCAGATCTATATCAACGCCGCTCGAAGCGTAGTCCATTGGGCTCCCCACGACCTTCGTGTGGGAGAAGCAACTTCATTATCTCGGAGGAAAAATCTCAGATTCAGGTATGATTCATAACACTCAGACAAATATCCTAATATCGTTAAAAACTCGTACTTTTGACTAATTTACTTATAAATGAAAAATTCATAATATATATAACGCAAAGTTCTTCCGCCAAGGCTACGGATAGTGAGTATACTATGTATAACAGAAAAATGATTGCAATGATGCTTACCCTGAGCATGCTGGCTGCAAGCCTAGCTGGATGCGCGGGGGGGGACGACGACGATGACTGGACCATTTCGATGGCCAGCGACACCGGAGTCGAATGGGTGGAGTCCGGCTGGGACCCCATCATCCCCAACTTGAATGACGGAACGATGTGCGACGTAATCATCTCGGCCATGACTAAGACGGCCACCAGAGATGAGGTTGTAGACTTCACCAGGGCCTACTACACAAGTAGCCAGGGTGTAATCGGAGGATCCGGAGTCGCGACAGTCAGTGACGTCTCTGAGCTAAACGCCGCAGGAATCACTGTGGGCGTGCAGTCCGGGACGACTTCGGACATATTCGCCAATGGAGACGCTGAGAACGAGGCAAACCTCGCCGATGCGACAATCGTCGGATACGAGGACTTCCCGTCTGTAATCGCTGCTCTGGGCAACGGTGACGTGATGTACGCACTTGGTGATGCACCAGTTCTTGCTCTCGAGGGCACATTGATGACCCAGTTCTCGGACGAGAACTTCGGTTTCGCCGTTAGAGAGGACTCAGGAGAGCTCCTAGACGCCCTCAACGTGGCGATCGGAGCCGTTGTCGCATCCGGTGAGTACGACATAATCTTCGGAGCGCACTTCGAAGGGGCAGTAATACTGGCAGATGACACCACAGCTGATACGGCTACAGCCTATCCTACGCCGACTAAGGACAGCACCCTATCTGGCGTCCTGGAGTCCGGACAGCTGAAGGTCTGCACTGACCCGTTCTACCCTCCATTCGAGAGCTACGACGCAGACAACAACGTGGTAGGCTTCGACGCAGACGTCGCCCACGCAGTCGTGGACGAGATAGCTGCCCACTACATGGGCACTGCAAACCCGGTTTTCACCCCCGAGACCACGAAGATCGGCCTCCTGAACCCCATTACAGGCCCGATTGCCGTCTACGCGCCCCCATTCACATGGGCAGCACAGGCAGCAATCGATGACCTGAACGCTATGGGCGGGAACTTCGAGCTGGTAGAGGCTGACTCGGGCTGCAGCGGCGATGTTGCCGCAACAGCGGCTCAAGCCCTAGTGGACGCCGGCGCCGTTGGCGTTGCCGGAGCTGCATGCTCGGGCGCTTCGATGGCTGCAAACGCGGTTCTGAGCGCTGCAGGCGTCGTACAAGTTTCGTACGCGAGCACGAGCCCAGCACTGAGCGACTCCACGGCCTACCCAAATTTCTGGAGGGTCGTGCCTAGCGACGAGATCCAGGGACCCGCGATGATGGACATGGCGGTCGCAGCAGGAGCCACCAACCCGGCCCTACTGCACATGACCAACGACTACGGATCGGGCCTCGCCACTGCGTTCGAGAACGCATGGGGCACCGACAACCTGTGCACCAAGATCGGCTACGAGGACACGACCACAGATTTCACAACCCAGATTCAGGCAATCGCCGACGCTGGGTGCGGCTCGGTAGTAGCTGTGACTTACTCGGTCGACGGCGCAGCTATCCTAGAGCAGATGGCCGGAGCTGGGGTAAGCTTGCCTTTCTTCGGAGCTGACGGGATAGCTGACTCAGCGTTCTTGGCTGACTTCAGCGCCCCTGCCGCCGCAAACGGCGTCCAGGCAACCAAGCCATCCGCAGGCGCAACCGCCGGTGACTTCAACGACAGGTGTGCTGCCGACGCAGTCTGCGCTGGTGGAATCTACACCGGACCGACCTACGACGCAGTGATGATGATCGGCAAGGCCGCCATGCACGAAGGCGGGGACAACATGGCCTCCCACCTAAACATGGTGGGGACTGACTACGCTGGAGCCAGCGGGGAACACACCTTCGATGCGAACGGCGACGTACCAGGAGCAGGTTACGACATGTGCAGGTTCGACGCCATCTCCTCCACGGACGTGTTCTTCAGCTGCAGGGCCGAGTGGGATCTCGCTGACCCCGTGAACTACAGCACGGGTGTAATAGCAGCCAAGGCGTTCACTGGGACCACCGTCAAGATTGGCTTCCTGAACCCCATGACCGGCCCGATTGCGCAGTACGCCCCAGGGTTTACTGCCGCTTCGATGATCGCTCTGAACATCATGAACATAGCAGGATGGGGCAGCGGTCTACAGTTCGAGATTGTAGAGGTCGACTCAGGCTGTAACGCCGACGTTGCAACAGCAGCGGCAACGACCCTTGCCTCCTCCGGAGTAGTCGGAGTGGTAGGGGCCGCATGCTCAGGCGCTACGATGGCTGCAAACGCAGTTCTGTCCGCAGCTGGAATCCCTATGATTTCCTACGCGAGCACGAGTCCTGCGCTAACCAACGCCACCGCTTATCCGCACTTCTTCCGAGTTGTGCCTAGCGACGAGCTTCAGGGACCCGCCATCAAGGACACGATAAACAACAGGGATGCGAACCTTACATCACCAGCCCTAGTGCACATGACCAACGACTACGGATCGGGTCTCGCCACTGCGTTCGAGAACGCATGGGGCACCGCCAACCTGTGCACCAAGATCGGCTACGAGGACACGACCACAGACTTCACCACCCAAGTTCAGGCAGTAGCCGACGCAGGGTGTGACAGCATAGTTCTGATCTCCTACGCAGCAGACGGAGCAGCCATAGTGGAGCAAATGAACGCTTCCGGCCTCTCCATCCCCATCTTCGGAGGCGACGGAGTCGCAGAGGAGGGACTGTGTGCTGAGATGTCAGACGAGTCTCTGTGCGACGGCATAGTTGCAACCAAGCCCTCGTCGGGTGCGCCCAATGAGAGGATGGCAGCCTTCGGAGCTCTATGCTCAGCAAGCCCCATCTGCTCAGGCGGAATATACACCTCGGAGGCCTTCGACGCGCTGATCATAATGGGATACGCATACTTCGCGGGAGCAACTGCCCCAGGAGTGCCGATGTCTCAGCTGATCGCTGCGACAGGCCAAGGATTCGTGGGCGCCACCGGTGTGCACACATTCGATGCCAACGGCGACGTCCCTGGCTACGGTTACTGTATCGGTGACTTCACAATAGATACCGATGGCACTGCCACCTACGCTTGCACCCAGAGCTGGGCACTAGCTGACCCAGTAGACTACACCAGCGGTGTAGTTACCACTGCTTAAGCTAAGGATTGGGAACGTAAAGCGCTCGGCGGGAGAATCCCGCCGAGCGCCCCCCAACAATGATTACTTCATGACCCCACCACCCCAAGGGCCGAGTGCCCACGGTGGCGATAATTGGTGGACTTCGATAGCATTGTACGTGCGTTAAGCCAATTTCGTGATAGTTGGACTAGCAAAAGCCGCCTCTCCAAGAGGATGATTATAGCCTCTGCAATAATTCTGGACTCATGCATAGGGTTGCTGTACCAGAGCGGTTCTCTGAACCTTGTAGACTGGGTGCTTGCGGGGTCGATTCCCAATGATTTGGTTTGGCTCACCCAGGTGATCGAGGGAATATCAGGAGCCTTCTTTATTGTCAAGATCCTATTCGATGATTTGCCACGTGGAGCCCTCAGGTCAAGCCTTATTTTGTTCTCTCCAATCTTCCTCCTCCTTTTCGTTTGGATGATTTTGGATTTCCTATTCACAGGTCTTCAGAGGGATTCTACCGTTATCGTCGATTTGGCAACACTTGGAATTGGGACCCTTACTTGGTCATCCACATATCTCGCAATCGCAGTAGGACTCACCCTTACTTACAAGGTACAGAGATACGGGAACTTCGCCCAAAGCGAGCTATTCATGATAGGAATGTACCTATCCATGGTGATGATTTGGAGCGACTTATTCTTTCCATTATACGATTCGGATAGAGATGGCGTACTAACATGGTCTCTGTTGGCCTGGACCCTTTTGGGAGCATTTCTGCTAACTGGTATAGCAGGAGTTCTGATTGACCGTTTAGTCTATCGTGGATTCAGAGAGAAGGCCGCAACCCCCCAGATAATGATGATCGCGTCATTAGGGGTGGCTCTGATTCTACGAGCTATCACGTACCTGAGATTCGGAGCGGGAATCAACGTTTTCGAACCAGATAGAGACTGGAGGTTACCTTCGCTACGGTGGAATATTCCTACTTGGAAAATGAGGTTTAACCTCGGAATCAGGGAAGTGGAACCCGTCACCCTAGAGAACGGGACATATGAGGTTGGAACTTACACCGGTTATGGCTGCGAGGGAGGGGAGAGGATAATTCACGATGGTAGCAAGCCGTTAGCAGAAATCTATCATCTGATGACTGATTGCGCGACAGAATTCACCACAGGGTACCCCTACTACAAAGGAGCAGTCCCAGTAGTGGTTTTCTCCTCCGTCTTGCTCTTGATGGTGCTTCTCAGGAAAACTAGACTTGGTCGAAGAATGAGAGCAGTTGCTGACAACCCAGATCTAGCAGCGAGCAGTGGAATCAACGTAGAAAGAATCCACATGACTAGTGCCTTCCTTTCCGCAGGAATTTCTGGAATGGGAGGGGCGATTTTCGCCATGACCCTAAGATTCTCACCCGAGACTGCCTTCACGCTCCTGCTCCCCTCGTTCGCAGTAATCGTCCTCGGGACAATTGGCTCCATAGGGGGGGCGGTTGTTGGCGCGTTGATTGTCGGCTTCGTCCGTACCCTCTCATCCCCAGTTCTGATTGGTATCGGACTAGATCTGGGCAGGTCCAACTACACGGCCCTAGAAGGCGTGATGCCCTACATTTTCCTAGTCGCTATCCTGATGATAATGCCCGAGGGAATCGGCAATGCCTACGAGAAGTGGAATGTTGACAGACTCAGGCGTAAGGCAGAGGGCGACTCACCCCCCTCAATCAAGATTGGCGGAATCCTAGCAGCCTCACCCTTGGGTGCTCTCGGCGCTCATAATTTCTGGCGAGGGAAGAACTCCAGAGGGGAGGCAATGTTGATTGTGACATGCGCATCGTTCTTCTTCAACAGAGTAACCCGATTCATTTCTGGGAACTCATTCGCCAACAATTCTTGCTCAGATGCATGTGAGGCAAGTGGCATGACCTCAAACTTCGAGATGGTCACCGGTAGGTCCGGGGGCTCATTCGTCCTAGAAGACTCCCCTCTCACCGAGTCCGATCTGCTTAACCAGATGAGCCCCCCAAGCAATCTGTCACCTTTGGATGCCGAGAATTGGATAGCAAACGCCGTTTCCGAGATGAACCAGTCATGGTTGTCGATGATGAATTTCGAATTAGGATTCGTAGATTCCCTGATCACTTTCGGAGATATAATTTGGCCATCTGTCCCGATTCTTGTATGGATCCTGGCTATAATCGAAGGTGTTCAAATAATCAGAGACAGGGAGGAGGATCCCCTTCAGCCCGCAATAAAGGCATTCGACTCACTTTCTTCCTCAATTATGGGAGCGAGGAATGCAGCTTCGGTTTCATTCACCGCGGGATTCCACCGAGCCAACCAAAGTATCGAAATATTCCAAAACAGTATCAAGTCCAGAGTCGAATCGCTATACTCTGAAAATGACCTTTCTCAATATATTGAGAGAGCCAAATCAATCACTCTGATCAAACGACTCCGGGAGAGGGCCCCATACGGTAGGGAGAGCCCCTTCGGATCTTGGGCCCTCTTCGGAGTTTTATTTGTTGTACTACTGCTCTTCGTTTGGTGGCTTCCAGTTGCCGACCAAGATGGAGCCCGGTTCATCAAGGCCCTGCAAGTGTCCAATGTCCTAGTTACCCTGTCTATCTTCGCCCTTATGGCGTTCTCTCTCAACATCCACACTGGGGTCACAGGACTGGTAAACTTCGGAGTAATCTTCTTTGTCGGAATTGGGGCGGTGACAGTCGGAATTCTCACCGCACCAAAGAACCTCTTCGGCTATGACTGGCCCATATTCTGGGCAACGCTGGCTGCAGTAGCCATAGCCGCTATATTTGGTTGGATGCTGGCCTATCCTACCGCTAGGCTAAGGATGGATTATTTCGCAATCGTTACAATATCACTGGGAGAGATCCTGCGGTATCTCCTGATGGGCGAGCCTCTACTGAGGGCAGGGACCTTCAGCAGCTCGATGGGGATTTCAAATTACAAGCTCCCTCTGAAAACATGGTGGTTCTGTGGTCCGACTGTACCTACGAAGGACCCTCTCCCAGGACCCGATGGCATCCTAGGAAATGCAGATGACCTCATTCTTACATTGAGCGCTAACGAATGCAGCGATGTCGTGGGAATTGGCAGCATGGCAGAGAGGGTTGGCGATCTGATGAATCTAGGTGAGCCTGCCCCCTACATGATGGTGCTAGCTGTGATAGGTATCTCTGCAATGTTACTAGTTTGGCTACTACTTGATACCGTTCTGAGCTCACCTTGGGGCAGAATCCTCAGGTCGATAAGGGAGGATGAGGAGGTCGCCCAGCATCATGGGCACGACGTCCTTACCCACAAAGCAGCCAGCCTTGCACTTGGGGCCTCGGTGGCTGCCTTGGCAGGCGCAATCTGGGCATGGAAGCTAACTGGATTCCAACCAAGCATTATGGCTCCAGCGAGATCAACCTTCCTAGTTTGGGCTGCATTCGTAGTAGGGGGGGCTTCAAACAACAGGGGGATGGTGATTGGGGCATTCATCATAGTTCTCATGGAGTTCGTGTTCAATGTGCTTGTAGCAGCCCAGGGAACCACAGGACTGCCACTGAATGATACCGCTGCTAGGATAGACTCAATTTTCGAGGTGCTCGTCAATCAGTCTTGGAGAGTCGCAGTTGTGTTTTCAGCTATAGCTTTCATTGGGGTACTTATTCGCAATCCTAGTCTCAGGGAGCTAGGTTTCGCCGGTATAATCGTATTTTCCTTCTCTGAGATACTTATGGGTGAGCGGTCAATTAGCGAGTCGTTCGCCGGAGGGGTACTGGAAGCCGATATGGCCTACGTCAAGGTTTTGCTAATTGGGGCCCTAATTCTATTCTCCCTCAAGTACAACCCACGCGGTCTGCTGCCCGAGGTTCCGAGCAGGCCCCCACGTCCATCCGGAGGTGATCAAGAATGACTGCGGCTCTCAGCGTGAGTGGGCTTAGGATGGAGTTCGGCGGCCTTGTTGCTGTAAAGGACGTCTCATTCCATGTCGAAGAAGGCGAGTTCGTAGGACTCATCGGTCCCAACGGATGCGGCAAGTCCACTACATTCAACTGCATCAGCGGACTATTGAATCAGACCTCCGGAGAGGTAGAGATGTTCGGATCCGACGTCTCCGATCTCCGTCCGGATCAGATTCAGAATCTAGGGATGACCAGGACGTTCCAGCACACTAGGCTCTGGAGGAAGATGACTGTGATAGAGAACCTACTGGTCCCCCCGAGGGAGCAGTTTGAACCAAACCTTCTGAAGGCGCTATTGCAGCCAGGGTCGAGGCCTGCAGAGGATGAGAGGCTTAGCAACGCCTACGACGTCCTAGACCAGCTCGAGGTCCCTCACATGGCCCATAACCTAACCAGCGAGCTATCAGGAGGACAGAGCAAACTAGTCGATATTGGTAGGTCAATGATGGGGAGTCCCCGACTACTGCTTCTAGACGAGCCAGTCGCTGGTGTCGCTGGGCCACTTGCTATGAAGATCTTCAACAACCTGAGGAGGATAGTTGACGATACCGGAATCTCGGTTCTAATCATTGAGCACAACATGGATTTCATCTTGAGGCAGGGCGTTGACAGAATCATCGTCATGAACGAGGGAGAGGTGCTGATGCAGGGTACGCCTGACGAGGTTCGCGGAAACAGGGCGGTCATCGAGGCATACCTAGGTGCCGCGGGAGACACGGAGGGAGAAGAAGAGTGACTAGGGTTCTGGAAGTCAGCTCCCTAGAAGGGGGATACGGATCCGTCCAGATCATCTATGGAATCGATATGCACGTCGACGAAGGAGAGTTCGTTACGATCATCGGTCCTAACGGATGTGGAAAATCGACCCTGATCAAGACGATCTTCGGGATTGCCACCTACTACGGGGGTGGGATCCGATACAGGGGGCAGGACGTCTCCGGATGGAGGACGGACCAGCTCGTTAATCACGGTGTAGCATACGTCCCCCAGGTGGATAACGTGTTTCCATCGCTATCCGTCGAGGAGAACCTACAGATGGGAGGCAACTCTCTTCCAAACAATGTTCTGAACGAGAGGATTGCGAGGTCGCTGGATATGTTCCCCGACCTTCGCACTAGAGAGCATGACCTAGCAGCCTCGCTCTCTGGAGGGGAGAGGCAGATGCTGGCTATTTCTCGTGCGCTAATCTCTGACCCAAAGCTACTGCTCCTGGACGAGCCAACAGCAGCCCTCTCTCCTCTTTACCAGCAACAGATTATTGAGCGAATTGACTCACTGAGGGATGACGGAATAACCATACTGATAGTCGAGCAGAACGCTAGACTGTCACTGGCAAGATCCGATCGAGGTTACATCATGTCAAACGGAGAGGTTGTCCATACTGGGGATGCCAAGCACATTCTGAGTGATCCAGAGATTGGCGAGTATTTCCTAGGATCAACAGGCCACTAGCTCTATTCGATCAGTGCCACGGCCTGCTGGACCCACATCATCTTCGTGACTCTCCCAGACATCAATCCCAGAGCTCCGTTTACTGCTTCAGATGTGTCCTTGTCCATTTTCGAGATTTGATCGAATGTACGTATTCCTAGGACCTTCAGCTTCTTCTCAATCTCTAGATCAATGCCCTTGATCTTAGTTAGGTCGTCGGACTTTCTGTCCCCGGCCTTGCCTATCTGGGCCCAGTTAATTTTAGCGGCACTCAGGTCTGCAATTCCAGTTTCGTCCAAGTCCCCCTGTTTATGGGAAACAGAATCAACTCCCTCCAAACCAATCATTGTGATTGCCTGCTTAGTCCATTCCATCTCTGCGACCCGTCCAGGAACGAACTCCAGAGCGTCATTTACAGTCTCAGTGATATTTGCGTCAATCTTGGAAAGCTGCTCAAACGTTACCAAACCCAAGGCGTTTAGCTTCTTCTGGGTGAACTCGTCAATTCCGTTAATTCTGGTAAGGTCATCGGGCTTCACTCCTTCAGCACTACCTATGTGTGTCCAATCTATCGTATCTGACCTTTGTCGGATTCTCTCAATAATCACCATCTCTCTCTTCATCTTCTCCGCGTCCTCAGTGATTTGTTCGACGTTCATCCCAGCCAACTCGGCTTCCCGGACCGCTTCGTCCAGGTTCCTCTTTGCGGTTTCAGCATCTTCCTTGGCCTCCTTCGCTTCGTCCTCTTCTAAATCAGCAATCAAACGAGCTTCCTCGGCCTCAGCCTCTTCTTTCTCGGCCTTCTTTATGGCCTCTTCAACCTCTGCCTTTGCAACTTCTACTTTCTCTTCGGCCTTCTTTATGGCCTCTTCAGCATCTTCCGATTGTCGCTCCTTCTCAGCTTCTTCTTTTGCCTTTTCCACAGCTAATTGTTCTATCCTGGCCTCTTCCTTTGATGTTTTGAGAGCAGCCTTCTTTTGGGCCACCTTGGCTTCCAGCTCTCTCATTTCAGCCTCTAGTTGTTCGATATCTTCTTCCGAATCTACTACTTTTTCTTCCACCGGGTCAGTGCCGCCCTCTTCTCCGGTTTCGCTCACTATTGGCGATATTTCATTGGGTACCTCAAGTTTCTCCTCCTCGTTTGGAGGCTTACTCTGGGCACCGTCCACCATTTCAGTCGACAATATCTCCGAACCTCCCATTAACTTCGATACAATATCCGGAATTAGACGTAACGAATCCTTCATTCGGTGACTATCATCAGTCTCATGGAGAATAACATTTTCACAATCTTCCACAACCTTGCGAGAATAGCTTATTGGAACCACTTCATCGAATTTTCCATGCATAATAGCTGTATTGTGGACCGGTCTTGGCCACGACATCTTCTCAGCAGACTCCATGAATTCCCAAGGCAGGACTATGTCCAGTTCATAGCCCGTGTAACGTCTCTCACCGGTGGTCTTCCACGCACTTCTTCCGGTTTCTTCCATACCTTCCCAGTTTTCTGCTAGACCAAAAGCGGGAGCAATCAATAGTAATCTGAACTCTTCCTTGGGCCTCATTGAAGATGCATTTGCGGCTGCTAGACCTCCCATCGAAGATCCTACCAACAGGTCATATTGACCTGCATCAATGTGACGCGTCAGAACTTCGGTCTGACTTGCTATGCTCCAACCTAATTCTGACATCTTTGGTGCAGTGACATCCCACCCTAGGGCCTCCCTCATGTATGTGGGCTTGGAACCAGTTGGACTGCCCTCGAAACCATGAGCGAAGAGGACCCGCAGCCCTACCCCTCCAGTTCGCAGAATGAGATTCTGAGGAATTCTGTTTCCGTGGCCTCTCTCTCCATCGGGGCATCAGCGTCCCCTAGCACCCTCATGTGAACCTCGGCGGTAACCTCGACGGTTGCTTCGAATAGGTGACCTCCCCTTACGATGTGATCATCGTCGGAGGCGACGATGTGTATGTGGGTGAACGGGCCATCGGGTCCAGGAGCAAGGTTGCCTTGCATCGAAACCAATTCCATCGGCTCCTCAATCGAAACCTTCTGATACACCCCTTGCGCGTCCAGGTAACCAATTACTGTGCTCCGTATTCGACCAATCCCGCTCGTTAGCGCTGCCGCAGAAATTCCATGCTCACTGAGGCCTCTGATGGTTTCATGCAACTCCTCTCCTTTGTCTAGCCTCAAGAAGAGGTCTCGCCCGATACGCCTGTGTTCCATGATACGCGGATTTACGTTAATGACTTCAAACTCTCCATTCATTAGTCACTCTCCGCTCTTCAAGAAAACAACTCCAGTAGAAGAAAGAAACGCCTCCATTAGGGTCCCGCACTAGCATCTTTTCTCCACTGGAAGCAAAGGGGTTGGATTTGACCACCGTACTGTTCATAGGCCGTGTCTTCAGAGTGGCAAAGCCCGGTGGCTTAACTAATGACAATGGCAGCACATGACGCATCATCCAGATGGAGAACATTTCTGGAGGAGGCCAAGGAATCAGAGGTCATCACACTCCTATCTAGGCAGTCTAACTTCCCATACCTGTCCGTACCTTTCCACGAGCTACAGACGTTCGACCCAGACTTCGCAGAGGATATTCTGGAGTATCCAAAGACAATACTCTCTGCCGGTTCCAAGACTCTCATGGAAATTTGCAGGGAAAGAGGAGAAGAAATCGACGCCCTCCTACGAGTAGGTGAACTTCCCAGCGACACTCGCAAGCCTCTGAGAGACATTGGAAGCTCGGATATAGACAAACTTCGCAGCGTAGACGTCATTGTAACCAAAATTTCAGAGATAAAGCCCAGGATTCACCGAGCCGTCTTCAAGTGTGAATCCTGCGGACATGACATAGAAATCGACCAGGAGAACGAGAGGGAGCTGAAAGAGCCGCTAAACTGTCCTCAGGCCTTGGGAGGATGTGGTAGCTCTAAGCCAGCTACTAGGTTCGACTTGGTTCTAATCAGTTCTAGGATGGTAAACAATCAGTGGATAGAGATTCAGGAACAGCCGGAGAACGTACCTAGTGGGGCCCAGCCCAGGAGGGGCATGGTTCTAATCGAGGGAGACCAGGTCAACAAGCACTTGCCAGGAGAGAGAATTACTGCAAACGTTATTCCCGTGGTTAGAAGCGAGGTCAGAAACCGAAAGAAAACTCCGATGTTCGACGTAATATTCCATATGATTAGCTCAGAGCACGAGAGCACTCCTTTCACGGAGATTTCTATCGACGAGGATGACAGCGCGAAGATAGCGGAGATTTCTAAGAGAGACGATTTAATGATGCTGGTTCAGAGATCGATTGCTCCCTCTATATTCGCTACCGGCATTCTTGGCTACGTTAAGCGATCATTGGCTCTGCAGCTTTTCGGAGGCGTCTCGCGCAGGCTAAACGATAAGACCCGGTCAAGGGGTGACATTCACATTTTGTTAATGGGCGATCCTGGCGTTGCAAAATCACACCTTCTAACCTTCATTTCCGAACTCTCTCCCAGGGGAAGATTTGCAACAGGTGGGGGAGTCTCAGGAGCAGGCCTAACTGCAGCTGCAGTCAGAGATGCCTTTGGTGACGGTAGGTTTGCCTTGGAGGCCGGCGTACTACCTCTTTCGGATCGCGGCTTAGCGGCAATAGACGAGTTCGACAAAATCTCTGAGGAAGATCGGAGGATGATGCACCCAGCTATGGAGCAGCAGCAGGTTCATGTCGCAAAGGGTGGAATCACCGCTACACTCCACTCTAGATGCGCAATTCTTGCCGCTGCGAATCCGAAGGACGGCCGCTTCAGCAAACGGGGCCCGAATCAAAGCGTGATGCGTTCATTCCAAGAGACTGGGTTACCACCTCCCCTAGCATCCAGATTCGATATTATCTGGATGATCAGGGACGAGATTAGGATTCATGACGATGAGAGGATAGCTAGGCACATCTTGGAAAACAGGACTTCAGGTAGGAGTGAGACTTTGCTGGAGGGAAGGATTGAGTTGAGCCCATCGGAGTCTGAAGAAGAGTCGGCACTTGCTACTTCTAAGGACGGACAGGAGCACCTTACTCAGGAGTTCCTTAGGAAGTACATTGCGTTCGCGAAAAGAACCATTCACCCCCAACTGGACGACGACGCCAAGAGTGAGATTCTCAAGTATTACACCGAAGAAAGGCAATCGTTTGGTAGGGAGGATCAGTTCCAGTCAGACCAAAGGGACCGAGAGTCGGTAATTCCAATCACTGCAAGGGCCCTCGAGGCACTGATACGATTGACAGAAGCCCACGCCAGGATGCACCTTAGAGGAGTAGCAACGTCCGACGACGCAAAGATCGCATTGGCAGTATTCAAGCACTGGCGCGAAGAGTCAGGAATCGAGGATGAATCAGAACTTCACTCTGGAGTCTCCGTCAGAGCAAGGTCCAATAATACAGCAATCATTCAGATGATCAGGGACATCTGCTCTGAACAGGGGGGCATAGCGGAGCGAACTCAGATTTACAACCAGGCAATTAAGAGAAGCATTTCCGAGTTTGAGGTCGACAAGGTAATTTCTAGGATGCTAACCAGTGGGCAACTGTTCAGTCCCAGAATGGATCACTTCTCATTCGCCTGAGTCCGTTGACCCTATGAGCTCGACCCCTTTCCTAGCAATCGTATATGGAGCCGATAGGGGATACAACAGACCCAGAATCTCTTGATTCTGTTGCTCTAGGATTCATGTGCGGACTAGAGATCCACCAGCAGCTGGCTACCGACAAGCTCCACTCTAGGATGCCAAGCGCACTCTACGACTTCAAGTCAGAAGACATCCCAAGTGACTGGGGCAGGTCTACGAGAAGACTCAGGGCTTCTGAAGGGGAAGGCGGTAGAAAAGATGTAGCTGCTAGGTTCGAACAGAGAAGGAACCGCACCTTCGAGTACGTCCAGACTCCAAATGCCGGGCTGATAGAGCTTGATGAGGCCCCCCCCAGGAATCACGACTCAGAAGCTGTAGACGTAGTTCTGACTATGGCTGCTATGATGGATGCCACCCCAATCCCTACACTCCAGGCAATGAGGAAGACGGTCGTAGACGGATCCAATACTAGCGGTTTCCAGAGAACCACAATCGTTGCCACGGGAGGGAGAATCGAAGTAGACTCACAGTCTGTAGGTGTGGACTTAATCTCATTGGAGGAGGACTCGGCTAGGAAGCTCGAGACCAGAAGAACAGATTTCGGAGATACTGTTGTATACAACCTTGACAGGCTGGGAACGCCTTTGGTAGAGGTTGCTACAGCTCCTGACATCCGATCCCCAGAGCACGCTAAGCAGACCGCAATAGCCCTAGGACGGCTTCTGAGAGACACACGCAGGGTTCGTCGAGGACTCGGATCGATAAGACAGGACCTCAACGTAAGCATAGCATGCGGGGATAGGGTCGAGATCAAGGGATGCCAGGACTTGGATTGGATACCAGGAATAATCAGACTTGAGATGGCTCGGCAACTGTACTTCTATCGCCTAGCAAACGATTTGCGAAGCGAGGCATCACTTCCACCCCTCCCTCCGGACAGAGACGACGACTCGTTGCCAGTTGAGAACAGAGTTGCACTCTCAGCCTTGAAGCGAATCCCTCTTGAGATGCAAGATCTAACCGATGTTCTTTCTTCATGCGAGTCTGTGATGGTTTCATCCTCTTTGGAGAAGGGAGGGTCCGTTATGGCTGTCGTGCTTCCAGGATTCTCCAATCGTCTTGGAAGCAAGTCGCTGGGCAAAAGTGGGGCTCAATTGCCTAGATTGGGAAAGGAGCTCGCGAGCTATGCTAGGCTCGCAGGAGTAGCCGGTATTTTCCACTCCGACGAACTGCCTGCGTACGGGATATCGGACTCAGACGTAGATTCTGTTAGGTCTGCTCTTCCTCTCTCAAAATCAGACGCCTTTGTATTGTGCGTTGCCCCCTCTTGGCAGGCTGAGCTTGCACTCGAGGCAGTAGTTGAAAGGGCGAGACTTGCATTCCACCGGATCCCGAGAGAGGTCAGGAACGTCGTGATTCGTAAAGGAAAGCCGGAGGATGGAACTACTACCGCACTTAGGCCCCTTCCAGGAGTAGCCAGAATGTATCCTGAAACCGACGTACCAGTGATGGAAATCTCCCCCGACCGCTGGGAGTCGATTCGCGAAAACCTACCTCTCACAGTTGATGAGAGGATGAACAGACTACAGGGGATGGGGTTGTCCTCAAACCAAGTTGAGGCTATTCTGAACCGTGAGGCTGACGACTTATTGTTCAGCGGAATCGAGGGCCCCCTAGAGTTACCGCCGAAAGCCTGGGCCAGTGCAATACTAGATTACGGCACAGCCAAGCCAAACTCCCTTGCGGCGACAGTCTACCTCAGGGAAAACGGCCAAATCACCAGAGAGGGGGCGGAGGAACTCCTGCACGAATCTACTGACGGAGATATCGAAAGTCTAGTGGAATGGATGTCTTCAGAAGCCCATTCACGCGGATTCGTTCCTGCAGATTCTTCTTCCATTGAGGAAGCAGTTGAGGTGATTCTCAGTGAGATGACGGACTTCGTTATGGAGAGGGGAATGCAGTCCATGGGCCCATTGATGGGTTTAGTTATGCAGAAGCTGGGTAGTTCGGCAGACGGAAAGGCAGTAAGCCGGATCCTAAGAGAGAAGATTGACGAACTGATTGGCTGAATACTAGCTACTTTGATAGACCTGATTTTTCTGGCACAGACTCCATGTCAGACCTTCTGAAGCCAACCTCGATTGTTATATTGCTAGTAGTAATTTTAGTAGCCCCCACAATCCAAGACAGAATGTCAGCTGAAGCTTCCAGATATGTCAATGACAGCGAGTCTTCCCATGACGGACTACCGACAATTTGGGATGATAAGCAGGTACTTTGCGTATTCTTTCCCGACGACTACCCACACCAAGATTTCATCGGAGGAGTTACTCTTATCGACACAGATGGAGAGACAATTGGGGTTAACGATGATTTCAACAGGACGGGGGCTTGCGTTGGAGGGTTCAATGGATACACGGATGGCATGGATTTCATGATGGACTCTACTAGAACCGCCAGAGGCAAGCTCTCTGTGGGGTACGAAGTTGGTGAGTGGGGCCCCTATGTTCACACAATCGGGGGTCTGAACTCAAACAGCGTAACGGGAGATTTCAGTGGAGCTTACTGGCACCTAGATCACAATGGGGCTATGTCGATGGTGGGAATCGGAGACTTAGCCATGTCGGAAGGTGATGTCCTTGCATGGAGCATAGGGACTTGGTAGCATCATGTATTTCGCAACCATGAAGTGGTGTGGGGCGCACACGGTGCTGGGGTGAGTGAGTGTACGACTTCCACAATTCTGCTTTATCTCCGATTCAGACCATCCTGCTCAATGCAGCAATTCTTTCGATAATTGTTGTTTCACTGATGAGGAGCGAGCGATCACTAAGGAGTCAAAGCCAGTGGACTATGCTAGCACTACTCTTTGTTTTCGGGGTTTCTGGGAGAATTTTGCTGGACCCCCTTCCAAACGTACAGCCGGTGACAGTACTGGTTCTTCTGGCCGGGGTGTACTATGGGGCACCACGAGCATTCGCCCTAGCAGCCACTATTGCCCTAGCATCGAATATCCTCTATCTGGGACATGGTCCCTGGACAATTTTCCAAGCTGTTGGATGGGGTTTGGTGGGGGTACTCGGAGCTTCGTTGGCCGACCGGTTGATTGTTGACGGGCAATTGCGGATGACTCCACTCGTGATAGTGGCAGCAGGATCCGGTTTCGCATTCAACTGGTTCGTGTCTCTAAGCATCCTTCTGGGACCCGGCTCATCGATGCTAGTGCCCTATTTACTAAACGGACTTTCATTCGACCTTTATCACGCAGCGGGCAATATAGCATTCGTAGCTTGGATGTCCGCGCCTCTCGGAGAGATGATGCTTAGACACAGGAAAGATCCGAGTAGAAAATCGGTGAGAGACGTTGCCTCCAACTGAAGAACTCACTATGGTCCTCGTGACTAGGCAGGACTTGCAACTGTCGAAAGGTAAGTTAGCCGCGCAGTGCGCTCATGCAGCTGCAGAGTGCGTCCTCCAGGCTAAGCGCAATATCCCTAGGTCCTTGGATCAGTACTTGAGAAACGGGGCTAGGAAAATAGTATGCAAGGTTCCGGATCTGGTTTCGCTCAAGGCTACTTATTCAAGGGCAAAGAAGTCTGGTTTGGTCTGCCATTTAGTAGTCGATGCAGGACACACCGAGATACTACCGGGTACGAAGACCGTGGTCGGAATAGGCCCGGGTCCAAGGAAGGAAATTGACAAGATTACTGGAAACTTTCCACTGATGAGTTAGGTCGGATTTTCTCCAATGAAGGGCAACTAATTGGTATTGCAGAAGAGTCATGAGCGAGGCCTTACTGGGAGACGTGTGGTCACTCAGGCTCCACTTCCAGATGAGGCGCGCTCTAACCTGCTCTCCCAGTGTGAAGGCATCCGTGGCCTCGTAGATTGGCTAGACGGCATAGACAGGAGACCTGGCCTCGGCGAGCTGGACTCAAGGCTCTCAGGACTGGAGATTAACATAGGTGCACTTGAGGAATGCATTGGTTATTCCGAAGACGGATACCAGAGGAACGTCATAAAGAAGAATGCGCACTACGAACTAGTGGCTATTTGCTGGACTCCCGGACAGGACACACCTATTCACGACCATGTGGGCAGCGACTGCGCGTTTCTGATCGTCTCTGGAGTCTCCACTGAGACTGTCTACGAGACAAATGAGAAGGGACTAGCTGTCCCAATTTCAACGAGGAGGTACCAGCCAGGAGAGGTATGCGCTGCGGATGAGCCCGACATACACAGAGTCTCCAACGAGGAGGATTCAAACCTGATCAACTTACACGTTTACACACCGCCTCTGGGCGGCTTCAACTTCTATGCTACCGAGCAGTGATCAGCGACCTCGCTCAATCAAAAGCTGCATTGCCTGCTGGGACCACATCATCTTCGTAACCCTGCCAGGTGTGAACTCTAGGGCGTCGTTTACAACTTCAGCGGTCACTGGGTCCATCTTTGAGACCTGGTCGTAGGTGTGAATCCCAAGAACGTTAAGCTTCTTCTGTGAGAATTCATCGAGGCCCTGAATCCTAGTCAGATCGTCTGGCCTCTGATCCTCGCCCTCCCCAATCTGGGCCCAGTTGACTTGGACTGCCTTCAGACCGACTCTCTCCAGAATCAGATCCTCCCTGTCGAGAAGGTTTGCCTTCAGCTTCAGATCGGCCTCAGCTGCCTCCCTCTCGGCTCTAAGAGCCTCAGTTTCTACCCCTACTAGAGCCTCTTCCTTTCCTTTCATCTCGCTCTGTATCTTAGCGATGTCCTGCTCGACCTCCTCGGCCCTCTTGGTTGTGTCAGTCTTGAACTTCTGACTTTCCTCTATTTCCTTCTCGACCTTCGCCTTCTTAGCTACAGCGGCTGCAGCCTCGGCCTCGACCCTAGCAATTTCTTTCTGCTTGGCTGTGACCTCCTTCGCGAGAGATTTTGCTGCTTTCATCTCATCCTTCATCTGGGTTTTGACGTCGTCTAGGGCCCCTTTGGCCTCCTCTGCACCGCCCTTGGCGGCATCAAGCGCCTCCTGCTTCTTGGCCATCGTGGTCTCCATCTTCGACTCAGCGAGCTCCCTCTTTGCCCGGAACTCCTCTAACTGCTGCTCTGCCTTCGAAGCCGCCTTTCCTGATGCTTTAAGCTGCTTCTCCGCTACCTTAGTTTCCATCTCTGCCTTCTTCAGCTCAGCTTCTGCCTTGGCTGCAGCCTTACCCTCTTTGGCCACTTCTGCCCCGAGTTTCTTCGCCTCTGCCATAGAATCCTTTGCTTCTTTAGTAGCCAACTTCGAAGCCGCCTCAGCCTCCTTCGCCTTCGCCTTCAGCTCAGCCTCCTTCGCCTTCAGCTCCTCGGGAGATAGTTTCGATGAAGTCTTCAGATCTTCTAGAGCCTTTTTCGCCGCCTCTGCCTGCTTTTCAGCAGCCTTTCTGCCAGCCTCGGCCTTCTTTGCCATAACTTCTGCTTTGGCTACCGCCTTAGCAGCACTAGCCGTTGCCTTAGCTTCCCCAGCCTTTGCCTTCTTGGCAGCCTTAAGCTCTGCTTGAGCAGCTGCTGCAGCCGCCTTCGCTTCCGATTCCTTAGCTTGGGCCTCTGCTGGATCGACCGACTCCTTGGTAGAGGCCTTTTTCTTCTTGGGTTTCTTCTCCACTGCCTCCGGCTCGGGTTCTGCCTCCGGCTCGGGTTCTGCCTCCGGCTCGGGTTCTGCCTCCGGCTCGGGTTCTGCCTTTTTTTGTTTGTTTGGAGTAGCCTTGCCATACTTCTTTTGTAGCCCCTTGATCATGGTTCCGTAGTTCCCCTCGAACTTCTTCAGTAGCTTGGGGATATTCGCAATCTGCTTTGATCGCTCGGGTTCCTCTAGGAATTGGTCGTATGTTGCCTTGGCCACCTTTGCAGCCTGCTCAGCAGTCGGTCCACTCGCCACGATAGCTCCGAGGAAAACCATCATTTATGGATTTGACCAAATTCAGCTAAGATTTTTCATAGCATCAATTCGGTACTCTTCAAGCACTTCACTGAAAATTTGCACATCGGACTCAAACGTTTCTGGCAACAAAGGACCGAAAGAAAAGCGGAAGAACCGAGCATATGGGGTCTCATAGCTGGGGTCTTTCGAATGTGGGCGTGACATGTCGCAATCAAAAGCGCAAAGTATTGCGGCCCCGCGCTTGAAGAGCCTATTGTTTAGCTCGACACTAGTCATTCCCTCCGGCAACTCGAGCCAGTGGTAGAATCCGCCGTTCCCTGTGTAAACTCCTAGCCCCATATCCTCGAATGCCTTGCCGTACCTCTCACGCTGCCAATTGTAGTGATTCTCAACGGCCTCGCGTGCCTTCCTGACGCGACTAGGCTCGAGTAGTTTGAGAGCGTAGTGCTGGGAGGGATGGCTCACGCCCCCCATGCCGAAGCTCGAGTAGTTTGCCATTGTCTCTATGTTCTTCTTGCTGGCGACCATCCAACCAATGCGAATTCCCGGTGACTGTAGGCCCTTTGTGCAGGCGCCTGCGATGAACACGTTGCTGTTGTCCAGATCCTCTACGAACTCTATCCCACTTACTGAGGGAGAATGGAACATCTCGTATGCTTCATCCAATAGTATGCCGTTTCCTGGCCGCTCTGCCATCTGAATCAATTCCTTGAGCTCCTCCCCTGCACGAGTTTGTCCGGATGGGTTCTGGGGATTAGACATGACCGGCATCAGACGCGTCTCGGCTACGAGGTTGGTCCGGTCGAAGTAGGAAGAATTGTTTGGGTGGAATTTGTTTTCCTTGGAGAAGGGAACCACTTCGAAGTCGGTTTTTGTCTGCTCCATTATGTCCAGATAAGCGGGCCATTCGATCCCCCCCAACCTCACCTTGACGTGTTCCTTGAGGAAGGCCATTACCGTGTAGATCCCGGGCCTCCCTCCAGCAAAGACCATTACGTTCTCGGGTGTGATATTGGACCCATATTGTGAATTGTAGTAATCAGCGATGGCCTCACGCAACTTGGGATGCCCCCAGGCCTTGGGGTAGAAGCGATCCTCCCACGTTACGTCGACGCTATCTGGGAGAGAAGGGCCCCCAAACTTCTCCAAAGGAGTAGTGAGAGGGAATCCCTGAGACCATGGATGCGTGCCTTCAGTGCCCATGAAACTACCGAACGAGTCCCTGAATGCGTACAGCGTCTCGTATATCCCCATCGGTGGGCAGTTGTCAGACAGGAAGGACTCAACCTGCTCGGCATTTTGCTCTGCCATGCCTCGCCGTGGGGCTGCATACAAATGAGGTTGACCGTGCTGGAACCTAGACTCTATTTCTAATTCGAAAAACCGTTAATACAAACAATCTCCCTCGCGTGCTATGAGCGACCAGACTGCAAACAACAGAGCCCTTTCATTGGCACTTGTCTTACTATTCCTCGGAATGTTAGCGTCTACTGGATTCCAACCCGAAAACAGGGGGGAACTGGGAGACGAGGATCGCCCAATGGAGACCCACTCTGCCCTCAACTTCCCGGGCTCGACCGTTGGCTCAATTCACTCCCTTACTGCAATTGGGGCAGCTTACAACTACACCTGCGTGGTGATGGACAACAATGAGATGAAGTGCTGGGGAAGAGGCACGAATGGATTCTTGGGTAACGGTAACGACGAGAACACACACTCACCAATGGGTGTCAACCAAGTGGACTCAACCTCGTGTTGCATCACTGACGTGGTCGAGACGAGCCCCGATGGTCATCACACCCCCGCCCTCACGTCAAACGGCACCGTATACCTCTGGGGGGAGGATGCATGGGGCCAGATTGGACATGGCCACATTAGTTGCTTTGGCTCTTGTTGGAACCCACATGGGCCCTCTGTAATGGCAGGTAGCAGGACTTTCGTAACTGTGGTTACCGGCATACACCACACTTGTGCCATTACAGAACCCGACATGGCCGTCTGGTGCTGGGGAAACAACGAGCTCGGCCAGCTGGGAACTGGTGACAACAACGCCAGAAACGCCCCAACCCAAATAGAACTACCCACGGGGCGGCATGCGGTATCAATCAACGCTGCTTACGATTCTACATGCGTATTGCTAGACAACGGTAGCGGGATGTGCTGGGGGCAGAACGTCAACGGCAACCTAGGTGACGGGACCTACAACGACAGGAACGCCCCTACCCACATCTCCGTGCTCCCAACGAACCGCTCCATTGTTGCACTTGATCTCGGACCCTACCACACCTGCGCCATCCTCGACGACGGAATGGTACATTGCTGGGGGACCAACGATCGCGGTACTTTCGGAGACGGTTCCACCAACAACTCGACCTACCCTAGGGCAGCACAGCTGCCTACGGGAAGGACGGCGATTTCGATAGACGCCGGACTCGGACACACCTGCGCCATCCTCGATGACAGTAGCGCGGCGTGTTGGGGTTGGAACGAATACGGGCAGCTCGGTGACGGCACCACCAACAACAGCACAACCCCCGTAATCGTCTCGATGCCATCTGGACTCGGAGTGGCCGAAATTTCTGCGGGCTCCCGACATTCCTGCGCGGTAGCGACCAACGCGTCAGTATACTGCTGGGGGGCCCATGAAGAGGGATCCCTTGGGCTTGGCGAGGGCGTCGACAGCGATGTCCCGGCCTACGTCGATCTCGGCACCGATAGGCACGCCATAATGAGCGAAAGGGACAATGACGGCGATGGCATAGTCAACATATTCGACCCCTTCCCTGACGGTTGTACCGTAGGCACTTACGCAACAAACGGGACCTGTATAGAAGCTGATCCTGGATTCTACGCAGACGGAGTCCCACCCTACGAGCAGTTCCCATGCGTCCCAGGCACATTCCAGCCGAGCTCAGGCCAATCCGGATGCAACGATGCTAGCCCTGGCAACTTCGTGAACGAGTCCGCTTCAACATCCCAGTCGCCCTGCCTATCTGGATCATACCAGCCAGACTACGGGCAGGTATCCTGCTTGGCAGCCTCACCCGGAAACTACTCCTCCGAGGAGGGGTCCATACGGCAGAACCAGTGCACTCCAGGGACATACCAGCCCTCCTACGGTCAGTCCGACTGCTTGGCTGCCAGCGAAGGAAACTACGTAGATGCACACGGCTCAAGCAATCAGACCCCATGTGCCCCTGGGACTTACCAGATGCTTCCTGGTATGGAATCTTGCTTCGATACGAACCCGGGTTTCCATGCCCCGTCAGAGGGTTCTACTGACCAGCAGCAGTGCCCTTCAGGGACATACTCGGCCAACATCGGTCAGACGAATTGCACCGAGGCTTCACCTGGTAACTACGCAGTGGGGTTGCAGCAGACTTCCCAATCTCCATGTCAGCCAGGCGAGTTTCAACCCACTTCGGGCCAGGATTCCTGTTCGGAGACAGAGCCAGGGCACTATACTGAATCAGAGGGATCCGCCGAACAGACCGCATGCGCTCCTGGAACATACCAGAATCAGTCCGGCCAGACCTCATGTATTGAGGCTGAACCGGGCCACTACACTTCCGTTGCCGGTGCTACCTCTCAGGTTCCGTGCTCTGCAGGAACATTCTCCGATAGCTCAGGCCAGTCGCAGTGCACAGAAGCCGAACCCGGCAACTACGTCGACCTAGACGGCGCCACAGGCCAGACTCCCTGCCCACCTGGTCAGTTCCAGTCCGGAAATGGCTCAGAAGGTTGCGAAGACCCTCCTCCTGGACAGGTTGTCAGTCCAGATGGATCTAGCACTTCCGCGTGCCCTCCAGGGAAGTACCAGCCTGGTGGGCAAGAAATCTGCATGGCCGCGTCTCCGGGCAACTTCGTAAACGAGTCCGGGGCCTCATCACAGACCCCGTGCGAGCCGGGAACATACCAGGACCAACCAGGACAGGCATCCTGCCAGCTAGCCAGCCCCGGCAACTACGTACCCGATTCAGGCGCACCTGGGGAGATGCCCTGCCCGAAGGGCGAATACCAGCCGATTGGCGGGCAGGAATCATGCAACCCGGCCATGCCAGGACACCATGTCCCAGAAGAGGGGGCCATGTCACAAACCAGTTGCAAGACGGGGAAGTATCAGCCAGACGAGGGACAGGAGAGCTGCATCCCCTCTGACCCAGGCAACTTCGTCAGTTCAACAGGGGCAACTTCCCAAGCACCATGCGTGCCTGGCACATTCCAACCCTCATCCGGTGCAATAGGCTGCCAGTCTGCCGATACAGGCCATTTCGTTTCAGAGGCCGGATCGGCAGAGCAGACAAAGTGCCCGTCAGGGGAGGAGCAAGTGAATCGGGGCCAGACAGTTTGTACCAAGATTGAGAGGCCACTCTGGATGACTATACTGATGTTCGGTGTACCTGCCATTGTCTTGGGGACAATGGCTATCCTGTACATCTCTAGCAAGAATAAATCGGGTGGGAGCGGGCGAAGAAAGGCTTACATGTACTCAGAGGACCTGAAAAAGAGAAGCTAGATGCACAACGCACTAGTTATGTGAACCGAGCTTCCCGAGAGACTCATGCGGGACTACCCTAGTGAAAGAGTTGACCTAAGGAGCGACACTGTCACCCAACCCACCCCTGGCATGAGAGCGGCCATGGCCGAAGCCATCGTTGGAGATGACGTACTGGGGGACGACCCCACTGTACTAGAACTGCAGTATAGAT
>Ga0310344_10000378_pt1 | contig 35463 bp, 26 predicted proteins | sample HC15DNA20200_MG_FD_203801 | JGI IMG/M metagenome (GOLD analysis project Ga0310344, IMG submission 203801) | Marine microbial communities from station ALOHA, North Pacific Subtropical Gyre - HC15-DNA-20-200_MG | ecosystem: Environmental > Aquatic > Marine > Oceanic | place: Pacific Ocean: North...
CCTCTTTGATGGCTCCAGTTTCTGAGGGGGCGTGCTACAACATACCAATTCAATACAAAGCCACCCACGCATCCGGGGAACAGCCACAGAGACGATAGCCCAAAGGTGTATGCTGCGCCGCTTACACCTAGTAGGGTCCAGACTGATGAAGACGAAGCAGCAGCGCTTATTGCCGCTACTGTGGGGCCAAGACCCCTACCGGCCAAGTAGAAATCTACTGGATTCCTTGTTCTGCGGTGTGCCACCCAGCCAATGGTGATTAAAGCGGCCATGTAGAATAGCAGGGTTGTCAGTGTTGCAGATTCGCGCGTCATTTTTCTAAGCTACTGTTCGTATACGGCAACCGGATTTTCCCGGAAAGTCTACTAGCTAATTTGGAAGTTTCTCAATAGTTAGTTGTTGCAGCTCTGGTTGGTCGCTTACTCCCAGTCGTTGTGAGATATGTAGTATTCCAATATGTGTTGGCAGCGGTTGATATCTAAGGTTGTCCGGAAAAATCGTTTCTTGATTCTTTCAGGTGTGCGCACGGCCAGTAGTGGATAATGTCGACTAAGCCCCCTCTCCAAATGGGACAGATAATTTTTCTGGTTATCTTGAGATATTAGCCGAGCTTCTTTTTGTAGTTTTAGAAGTTGCCCATATCCAATTTGGAAAAAAGTGCTCAAAGGGTGTTTCTTAACCCCCTGAACGGCTCTGTCTAGATTCCCGCCTGACCAAAGTTCCAGTCCCAGATTAATTCCAGAAATCGTTTTGCGAATGCCAATCTTCAGTTTTTGAGGGTCATCAGGTGAAACCAGATCTGCTGACAGGACTTTGTTGGTAACGAAAAAGATTTCTTCAAGAAGAGCCGGCTGGGCAGCTTGGACTAAAGCTTGCATAACCAGGAGTTCGTTAGGATCAGAATTAACAATTGCGGGCACTGATGAAAAGGTTGTGTCTACAGGATTCTTTTTTGGCAGAGATTCCTCCGGATGCAAGGGAGCATATATTGAAATCGCATCGAAATAGTCTTGAAAACCAAAGTCCTCCATACGACGCCTCCGAGCTTGGTACGCTTCTTCCTCAAGCTCTATACTGGTTCGGGCTTGAGCTGAGAGCAATAAGTCCCAGGTTTGTAGCGCATCCAATTCGTAAAGACGAGCAATAAGGGGTTGGAAGATCTTAGTCATTTCCGGGTCGTCGGGCAGCCGGATATGGAAAGCTCCGTCCGGAGTTTCGATCCAGTTGCCGTCTTCATTGACTGGATCATCCACTCCTGTATTACGCACAATAACCTTTAGATGTTGCTTGAAGGATAATTCCCAAATCTCAGAGTCAACTCCCCTAAAGAGTTTTCGAGCGACCGGGATCTCTGCCTTCAGAAGAAATTGCGACCATTGCAAAAACTGGCCAGGCTCCACCCTATCCTTCCGCCATAGCGCGAGATCGAGGATGCCTTGCCACTGTTTTTCTGTGATGTGGGGTAGCAAGGCAAGCGTTTCGGTTTCGATAAGCTCGAATAATCCGTAGTAAAGTTGGGGTATGGGAAGACGGCGAATTTTCCCCCGATTTTCGGCAGAGGAAAGCATTTCCGCTAGGGAAACCGATGTGTAACAGTGGTCGTAGACCAGGTCCTCAGCTTGTTTAGAGGGCTTTCCTGATTTACTCAACTTGGCTTCACATTAGCTTGAATAGATCTCTTTAGCAAGGAGACCACTCTTCGATGCCGTTTTAATCAGGGTTATTTGCAGTAGAAGGAATAGCTCTGCTTTGGCTTTTATTAGGGAGGCTAGGGAGACAGAATCGGTTTACGCGACTAGAATCAGGGGACGGCATCAATGTGGTAATAGGGCCATAGACGCAGCCAGGGGAAGGAGGGCAAGAATGAAGATTGGTATGACCTGTTACCCTACATATGGCGGGAGTGGGATCGTGGCCACTGAACTGGGTATGGAGCTGGCAACCAGAGGCCATGAAATTCATTTCATAACCTATGAAAATCCGATCCGCCTGGATACCAGAATTCCTGGCATTCACTATCATGAAGTAGAGGTTGTTGATTATCCGCTTTTTCAGCATCAGCCTTATACCCTAGCCCTTGCGTCACGAATGTCGGAAGTTATCCGGAGTGAAGGACTTGATTTGTTGCATGTCCATTATGCGATTCCTCATTCAGTCTCAGCACTGCTGGCTCAAAGTGTTCTAGATGAGCACAGGCGCGTTCCCTATATCACGACCCTGCACGGTACTGACATAACCCTGGTTGGCTTGGAGCGGGCATATTTTCCTATAACCCGTTTTTCTATCCAGCGGTCGGACGGTGTCACTACGACTAGTCGTTATTTGGCTGAAAAAACACGAGATGTCTTTGGAATAGAGAAAAAAATCCATGTAGTGCCGAACTTTGTAAATTGCGAACTTTACAAACCCCGTAAAAAAATAGGGTATGCCCAGGGGTCAGAAAGAATATTGATTCACATCTCTAATTTCCGTCCGGTAAAACGGATATTGGATTGTATCCAGATACTGAAGCTAGTTCGCGAAGAAACACCTGCGCGCCTTTTGATGGTAGGGGATGGCCCTGATAGAAGGGCTGCTGAGGAACTGGCTCAAGAATTAGGTCTTTCTTCGTATGTTGAGTTCTTGGGTAAGCAAGGGCAAATCCATCAGATTCTCCTTGAGGCTGACATTCTTCTCTTGCCGAGCCAATTAGAGGGGTTTGGGCTTGTTGCTCTGGAAGCGATGGCATGTGGGGTTCCCGCAGTAGCGACGCAGACTGGTGGCGTCCCCGAAGTGATTCAGAACGGCATCGATAGTTATATGGAGTTGCCGGGAGACATTAACGCCCAGGCAGCCAAGGTTGGGCGACTTTTGCAAGACGAAGATCTCTACTCAAAAATATCCCGTGGAGCCCGTGAAACCGCTCTGCAAAGGTTTGGTACAACTCGCGTAATTCCCTTATATGAAAGCCTCTACAAAAAAATTACTTGTTCCTAGATCACTCCAAATTTCCCCGTAGCTAATTCGTGGGACAAAGTTTCATTCCGCTACCTCGGACAATCAGATCGATATGGGAGAATGCGCCAGAGCCAGGTTTGCAGCTCGATTAGGAAGGAGCGAGGTTACTGTTATGAAGGTTATTGCTGACATTTGTATTGTGCCTATAGGTGTTGGAGTAAGTCTTTCTTCGTACATTGCTGCCTGTGGAGACATACTCAACCGAGCGGGACTCCATTGCCATCTTCATGCGTACGGTACCAACGTAGAAGGAGAGTGGGGATTGGTAATGGACTCACTGCGCGAGTGTCACGAAAAAGTGCATTCGATGGGAGCTCCTCGTATTTCCACAACTATCAAGCTTGGAACACGCAGCGACCGCGATCAAACTATGCGAGACAAGGTCGAAAGTGTGCGAGGCTGTCTTCGGGGTGCCTCCACGTGAGAAATCATTCATTGTGGTTTTGTGCCTTGTTTGCAATTTACTCGGTCATCTCTCCGGGCTTTCCCCTCGTAAGCGCAGAATCCAATTCTAGGCAGCAGGTCAATATTCGCCACGCGGCCAGATCCATTCAACCTGGAGAGGTCGTTCGGGTAATCGTCGAATCAGAACGATTTCTCATGAAAGTACAAGCTGAATTCGAAGGCCGGGTATTTTTAGGATATCCAACCGCCACCTCGAAACGGTGGGATATCCTTGTTGGGCTGGATCTGATGGTTGAGCCATCGACCAGAGAGCTTGCTGTAGAGGGTTCTTACAAGGACGGAGGGACATTTAAGACTCTTTATGAGTTAAATATTAAGGACAAACAATTCCCTACACGTCGCCTTACTGTAGCAGCCAAGTTTGTTAATCCTCCGAAGGAGTCCCTCAAAAAAATCAGGGAAGATTCGCAACGCACAGGTCAAATTTTCAAATCTATTACCCCGACTCGTTTTTGGAGTGGGCCCTTTGAATCTCCAGTTCCCGGAGCAACCACCAGTGGTTTTGGGAAAAGAAGCATCCTGAATGGGGTCAGTCGCAGCCCTCATTCAGGAACTGATTTTCGAGCAACAACTGGCACACTTATAAAATCGCCCAATTCAGGAAAAGTAGCACTGGTTGACAATCTTTACTACTCAGGCAATACAGTAATTCTGGACCATGGGCAGGGCATGATTTCCTACTTTGCCCATCTTTCCAAGGCCCATGTTAAGGTGGGGCAGATGGTGTATAGGGGCCAAGTATTGGGGGAGGTAGGTGCTACCGGACGGGTAACAGGCCCACACCTTCACTGGAGTGTTCGCTTGATGCGAACCCGGGTAGACCCCCTATCGCTGATCGCAATCTCGGGAGAATAAATTTGAGACATTTGAAAGATTACAAGCATAGCGTACCAGTTGTTGGAGTTGGAGTAAGGGAGACCACAGATGCACGGTGGGACCTGAGTGATCTTTACGCTTCCCCGGATAGTCCAGCAGTCCAAGCTGATATGGAAAAGGCGGTTGAGTTGGCTAATGCTTTTCGGAATCAGTTTGAGAATCAGATTAAAGACCCAAGCATATCCGCCGTAGTGCTGGCTACTGCTTTAGTTGCTTACGAAGAGGTCTTGGAAACAACCTATAAACCATTTTGTTACGCGAGTTTGTTGCACTCGGCCGACTCGATTCTGCCGGCACACGGGAAGCTTCTCGCAGCTTGCCAGGAAACGCTTACAGAAGTGCAGACCATTTTGATGTTTTTTGAATTGGATTGGATTACCCTTTCGGACGAAGTGGCACTTTCTCTCCTTGAGAGCGATGAATGCCGTCGATGGAGACACTTCTTGCTGAGTAGTCGTAGATATAAGCCCCATACCTTAACCGAACCCGAAGAGATCGTTTTGGCCGAGAAGAGACTGACTGGAATAGATGCATTCCGTCGACTTTTTGATGAGATTACTAGTACGGCTCGCTTTCAAGTAGAGATCGAAGGTGACAGCCGTGAGATGACCCAAAGTGAAATACTATCGCTGCTTTACGACTCGGATAGGAATGTCCGCAAAACGGCTCACGGAGCATTCACGCGCGGATTGACGGCTAATAGTCATCTCGCCTCCTTTATTCTGAACACGTCAGTTAAAGATCACGCTGTAGATTCCCGGCTCAAGAATTTTGGGGATCCAGCATCAAGCAGGCATCTGGACAACGAGATTAACGAGGAAAGCTTTAATTCCCTGCTAATAGCAGTGGAAAAACGTCAAGACATTGTCGAGCGTTACTATCGTTTGAAAGCCAAGCTTCTGGGTCTCCCAAAACTCTACGATTACGATAGATATGCTCCTATCGTGATGGATGGAGAAACTGCCTACAATTGTAAATGGGAGACAGCCTGTGAACTGGTTAGCGAATCCTATCATCGTTTCAGTCCTTTGCTGGGAGAAATTGTTGACAAATTTCTTTCCCAGAATTGGGTCGATGCTGAGCCAAGGCCCGGTAAGCGAGGAGGGGCTTTTTGCAGTGCGACTGTCCCATCAGTTCACCCCTACATCTTGGTCAACTTCAATGGCAAATTGAATGATGTCATGACCCTGGCCCACGAACTAGGTCATGGAGTCCACCAGTACCTGGCCCGTGAACAGGGTATTTTACAGTTTCATACACCGTTGACTCTGGCCGAAACAGCCAGCATTTTTGGGGAAATGTTGATTTTCGACAAAATAGGGGAGAAGACAGGGGATCCTCACTCAAGGCTTCCGTTTTTATGTCGTAAGTTGGAGGATTCGTTTGCAACAGTTTTTAGACAGATTGTACTTACTCGATTCGAGCAGAGAGTACACTCGGCCAGAGGACGCAGAGAGTTGTCTTCAGATGACTTCGATCGAATTTGGTTGGATGTGAATACCCAAATGCACGGAGACGCCCTCGAACTGACACCTGAGTATGGGCAGTGGTGGTCTTACATAGGGCATTTTGTGCATAGTCCATTTTATTGTTATGCCTACGCTTTTGGTGAGTTATTGGTATTTTCTTTGTGGAGCCAATATCGTTCTGAAGGTAAAAGCTTCGTGCCGCGCTATATTGAATTACTCCGTTCTGGAGGTACTGATTCGCCGCAGGCTCTGGTTAGTCATTTCGGATTGAGCTTAGATGATCCGAAGTTTTGGGACTCTGGCCTGAGCATTCTCGAGGAATTGTTAGTTGAGGCAGAAACCCTGGCTGCGACACTAGAGAAATAGGAGTTTGCTGGATTTAGAATCTACTGTGATCATGAGACATCATTTAGGTCAGCAATTCATTCTTTGCGCAAGCGCTCAAGGCGCCGGGAAACCAGTAGAGCCAGCTCAAGTGCTTGCTCGTAATTCAGGCGAGGGTCTACCTTAGTCAAGTAGGCTCGGGGCAAGTCTGCTTCTTTGAGTCCCCCAACCCCTCCTAAGCACTCCGTGACGTTGTCCCCAGTTAATTCGACGTGTAGGCCGCCTAGATGCGAACCGAGCCCTTCGTGGATGTTGAAAGCGTGCTCGACCTCAGTCAAAATTCGTTTAAAGTTTCGAGTTTTGAGGCCTTTGGATGTCGACTCGGTGTTGCCGTGCATGGGATCGCATGACCAAAGAACGATTTGCCCAGTTTTTTGTACAGCTTTGACAAGGGTCGGTAAATGTTTCTCGATCTTATCATCACCGAACCTATGGATCAGTGTGATTTTACCTGTTTCATTTAACGGATTTAGTCGTTCCAGGAGATCTGGTAATCCATCTGGGTCGGTTGTTGGCCCCACCTTGATCCCGATAGGGTTAGCGATACCACGAAAATATTCTACATGAGCTCCATCCAGATTGCGCGTTCGATCGCCTATCCAAGGAAAGTGGGTTGTGAGATCGAACCACTTGCCTACGCGATCAATAAAACGAGTTTGGGCCTGTTCGTAGTGAAGGTGTAACCCCTCGTGACTGGTGTAGAAGTCAACACGATTCACTTTGGCCGATGCTGAGCCGGAAAGTGCTTCCAGAAATTCAAGAGATTCACTAATCTCCAAAACTTGTTTCTGGTAGCCATTTGCTTTCGGTGATTTTCTGACAAAATCCAATTCCCAGTATTCGGGATGATGAAGGTCTGCAAATCCCCCATCGCTGAGTGATCGAATAAAATTAAGGGTGAGGGCAGCCCGTTCAAAGCCCCGGAGAAGCAGTTCAGGGTTTGGCTCCCGATCATCGTCAGAGAACTGTAGGCGGTTGATCATGTCGCCTCTATAACTGGGCAGACTCACACCTTCACGTGTCTCCAAATCACTAGAACGGGGCTTAGCATACTGTCCAGCAAATCGTCCCACACGGATGACTGGTTTGTGAGCACCATGAACCAGCACAAGGCTCATTTGCAGGAGAATCTTGAGCTTAGAAACGATAATGGGTGATTCGCAATCTTCAAAACTTTCTGAACAATCCCCCCCTTGCAGGAGAAATTGTTTTCCAAGCGCAGCCTCAGCTAGCAGGCTTTTGAGAGTTTCGATTTCCCAGCTTGTAACTAATGGGGGTAGCTTGGAAAGATCTTCGACCACCTGAGCCAGCTTACGCTGGTCCTTATAGGTAGGCTGCTGTGCGACTAGTTTTTGCTTCCAGCTCGATGGGTTCCAGCCGTTTTTAGCCACCTTATGTGAATTCGTTTCTGGCATGGCTCTTTTCTCCGAGGCTTGCATAATACCAAAAAGCCTCCATCTCTGGTGTTCAGATTCGAGTAGTAGTCTTCTCCTAATATGTTGGCGATCCTACTTAACGGCATAAATTTGCTGTAAGGAAGATATTAACAGTTTTCTTCTGTAGCCACCTTGCAAGGCTTCCGGTACCTGCCTAAACTATTCGATGAGCAAGGTATTGACGTGAAGAAACTTTTAGTTCCGGTATTTTTTATAGGTTTTTTAATTTTTGTAGTGTATTCGACACTCCAACTGAACGTTGTTTCTTGCTATGTATGTGTGGAGTATCGCGGAAAAATAGAATGTGCTTCCGCATCTGGGCGCACAGAGAAACTAGCAACCGATGCAGCTGTGACAGTGGCTTGTTCGGACATTTCATCTGGCGTGACAGAATCTATTGCTTGCACGAACGCACCTCGAGTCCGGGAGGAATGTTCTAAGCGTTGACTACCTTGGCCTATGGGCAATGCATCAGACAAAGGATATGCAAAATCAATCTGAGAATTTGAAATGAACCAGTACTGTTTTTTAGTGAGAATGGTTTTAGCCCTTTCCCTTTTGGGTTTGGTTGTCAGTTGTGTCCAGAAACAGAGCGGGACTGCGAAGCCTCATGTTGCTATTGTGACAAATGGAGTCGCCGCTTTTTGGACGATTGCTCAAGCGGGAGCAGCTGAGGGAGCCCAAGAGTTCGATGCAGACGTCACGGTACATATGCCGGCTGAAGGGATAAGCGACCAGAAGAGAATAGTGCAGGATCTGCTGACTCTGGGTGTCGATGGAATCGCAATCAGCTCCATCGACCCTGACAATCAAATTGATCTCATAAATAGGGCAGCTCAAGGAACACATTTAATTACACTTGATTCTGATGCACCTGAGAGCGACCGCTTGAGTTTTGTTGGAATGGACAATTACGATGCGGGGCGCTTGTGTGGCCGGTTGGTCAAAGAGGCGATTCCAAAAGGCGGAAAAATCATGATATTTGTGGGTAGGCTCGAGCAAGATAATGCACGCCGCCGCCGCCAAGGGTTGATTGATGAGATCCTTGACCGTGAATTTCGAGATGGTCACTATGATCCTCCGGGGAGTGAACTTCGTAATGGACGTTTTCAAATCGTTGGCACCCTGACCGATCAGTTCGATCGTAGTAAGGCCAAGGCGAATGCGGAGGATTCTCTTTCCCGATTTCCCGATTTAGCGGCTATGGTGGGTTTATTTGCCTACAATCCACCACTTTGTCTCGAAGCGCTAAAACAGGCCGGTAAGGCAGGTGATGTTGCGGTGATTGCTTTTGATGAAGCTGACGAAACACTACAAGGTATCAGGGACGGCTATGTCTATGGAACGGTTGTCCAAGATCCATATAATTATGCCCTAGAGTCCGTAAGGGTACTAACATCCATTATTCGAGGCGATCATTCGGTAATACCTGAAAATGGTTTTATTAATATCCCGGCTCGACAAATCCGGCCGGAGAACCTGGATGTCTTTTGGGCGGACCTTAAATCCAAGATGTCGAGACAGCGATAAGCTGGCCTATTGGAAGTTCGAGAGAACATGAAATCTCCAACTGTCTCAAATGGTTCACTGCTTCTGGAAGTCCAGGGAATCTCCAAATATTTCTCCGGCGTGAGAGCGCTCAGTAACGTTAACTTGACCCTAAAGAAGGGAGAGTTATTAGCCGTAATTGGGGAAAATGGAGCTGGTAAAAGCACGCTGATGAAAATATTGGCAGGAGTCTTGAGTGCTGATGACGGAAGAATCTTTCTAGAAGGTTTGCCGGCTGAGATTTATTCCGTATCCGATGCCTTAGGGCAAGGAGTTGTCTTGATTCACCAGGAGCTGAACCAAGTGCCGCAGTTGGATGTAGCTGCCAATGTCTTACTAGGTAGAGAGTCAAGCAATTCGATCTTTTTGGATCATAAAACAATGCGGCAGAAAGCCAGAAAATATCTCCAGATGGTGGGGCTTAATATAGAACCAAGCGCTTCGCTTAGATCCCTAAGTGTTGGTCAGCAACAGCTGGTGGAAATAGCCAAGGCTCTAGCGACTAATGCTCGGATTCTTATCATGGATGAGCCGACTTCCAGTCTAACCAGGCAGGAGACGGAGAATTTATTTAGGGTAATCCGTCAACTGCAGGAAACGAAAGTGGGTGTTCTCTATATTTCTCATCGTCTAGGGGAAGTTGAAGCTTTGGCTGATCGTGTTGAGATCTTGCGTGATGGGAAAAATGTAGGGTCACTTGCCCCGCACCAAATTACCCGCGAACGAATGGTCCAGTTAATGGTCGGTCGTGATCTGTCTCCTTTTTATCATCAACTTGAAAGGAAAGGTGGTGAGCCTGCTCTCGAGGTAACGGATCTGTGTACAGCTTCGCATCCTCAGCATAAATTGAATTTCCAGATCAAACGAGGAGAGATGGTTGGAGTTGCAGGACTGGTAGGGGCAGGAAGAACAGACTTGGTCCAGACGCTTTTCGGCATTGCATCTCCTCTCTCCGGCACAGTCAAGGTTGCCGGGCAAACATTCGAGCCTAGAAGTCCTGTCGAAGCGATCCTTTCGGGCATAGCTCTTGTTCCGAAAGATCGCAAATCTCAAGGTCTGATTTTGGATATGGCTGTCCGAGTCAACCTGAGCCTAGCTAGTTTACGCCGAGACCAGAACAATGGATTTTTAAATCGAAAAAAAGAGGCCAGGCTTGCCTTGGATATGACACAACAATTGGGAATTAAATTGGTTGGCCTGGAGCAGCCGGTCAGATACCTTTCTGGCGGAAATCAACAGAAGGTTGTGTTGGCCAGATGGCTGGCTATGCGCCCGGAAGTTCTCATTCTAGATGAGCCTACTAGAGGAGTAGATGTTAAATCAAAAGATGAGATCTACAGAATCCTGGAACAGCTAGCAGCTGATGGGATGGCGATCATTTTTGTCTCTAATGAGATGGAAGAATTACTGAGACTGGCCGATAGAGTGGTCGTTATGTATCACGGTGCAATTGAGGGGGAATTAATGGGAGAATCTTTAAACGAGAGAGCCGTAATGCATTGTGCAACTGGAGGCTTTTCTATTGAGGTGCCCGGAGAAGAAATGGGCAATGTGACGGGACCACAATGAGAAAAATTGCTGGAATTATAGGTCTTCTAGTTGTGATCTGCGTTTTGACAGCACTCTTAAATGATCGATTTTTAACGGCTTATAACATAGAAAATGTGATCCGAAGAAGTGCTCTGTTCGGTATCATCAGTATTGGTGCGGGATTTGTCATTATTACAGCTGGCATTGATCTTTCGATAGGTTCCTTGGTGTGTTTAAGTGGAGTCTTTTTACCCTTTTTGCTAACCCAGTTTGGTTTTTCGGTCCCTGCCGCTCTGGCTACAATAGGACTTGGATCTCTTCTGCTTGGAGGTCTCCATGGGCTCCTCATTACACGTCTCCGACTTCAACCTTTCGTGGTGACTCTTTGCGGGCTTCTCCTCTACCGTGGCTTGGCTCGAGGGCTAACAGGAGATCAGACTCAAGGGTTTGGGAATGACTTTATAGGTCTGAGAGCTTTAGCTACTGGGAAAGTGGGGATTCCTTTTGTTGAGAATTTTGCGATACCAGCCCCTTGCATAATTTTGATAGTCGTAGGTGTAGCGGCGGCTATTTTCCTGAATCGGACCATTTACGGGAGGTATCTTCTGGCGCTAGGCGGAAACGAAGAAGCTGCCCGCTATAGTGGTATAAACACGGACCGAATGACCGTCATCGCTTATATCATTTGTTCCGGATTGGCTGGTCTCGGAGGAACGCTGTTTGTTTTGGATGTTAACTCCGCACAGCCAGTAGATTTTGGAAATTTCTACGAACTTTATGCCATTGCTGCTGCGGTGTTGGGAGGTTGTAGCCTTCGCGGAGGAGAAGGTGCTGTTCTCGGTATAGTAGTCGGCGCAGCAGTGATGCAGGTTCTTCGAAACTCCGTTACTCTTTTGGGCGTACCTACACAGCTCGAATTTGCCATAATTGGGGGTGTCATTCTGGCTGGAGTGGTTACCGATGAAGTTCTGAAGCGTCTTGCAAGGAAGCAGCGCAGGGTGAAGGATTCTCACTAGCCCCTGTACAGAATCTGTAAAGATCAGCAGAGCAGATTTACCGCATCTCTGAGCATGGCAGCAGCCGTAGAGGTAGGCTCCCGATCGCGATTTTTATGGAACATATGCCCATAGATGTCGCTGCGGATTTCGATGCCCATTTCCCAACTATCACAACGACCTAGGAACTCAGTTCTGTCTAAAATTTCTGGACGGACAGTTAGCGTGAATTTATCTTTCTTTTTGGTTGCCGTAGCTAGTAGTTTAATCGTCTTGCCTTGAGCCGTAGTTTCCCTGAAATCCATTGGCTGGATTCCTGTAATACCTTCAACTTCAACGTCTTCCAGAGAGGCAGAGGTGTCAAGAAAGCTATTAACGATAATAATCAGTTTACTTGCTGTATCCCATCCTTCTACATCCAGGCTTGGATCCGCCTCAGCAATCCCTTGGTGCTGGGCTTTGGTAAGGGCACTTTCGTAACTTTTACCGGCACCCATCTCGCTCAGTATGAAGTTGCTGGTACTGTTAAGAATCCCCTTAAAACTGCTTATATCAGCGGCTACATAATCTCGTGTGCCGATGTTGATCACTGGAAGCCCCCCGCAGACTGTGGCGCTAAAAGCAAGTTGGCCCCCGTGACGTTTCACCAATTTTTGGACCCCCGCATAATCAACGACCAGCGGGCCCTTATTGGCGAGGACGACAGTCAATCCACGCTCGAGGGCAGCACGCGTTACAGTCAGTCCAGGACCCCCGTGTTTTATGTTGGTAGGAGATCCCTCCAGGATGAGATCAAATTCAATAGCTTGAATCGCTTCCGTGATCTGGGTGGTGGTTCCCTCTGGAAGGTCCGATAACCGACCTCCGGCCTGTTTGAAGTCCCGTAACTGGCCGATAGCGAATCCCTTCTCAGAAATCGCAGTGCCACTGCTATCGGCAGCTGCGACGACCACAAATTCAAGGCCATATTGATTCTTCAATCTTTCAGCTTTGGCCTCTAGGATAGTCATCAAGCTTCCGTTGACAGATCCTAATCCAGAAAGAAGAGTCCTTATTTTTTTAGGCATTACTAACCCTTGTTATGAGTGTATTGTTTCGCTGTTAGATACTTTTTCAGCCGGAGAGTGTTTCAGTGGCGGCGGCGACACCATCACCAGGAGAGCATCGATATCCCGTATCCCTTAGGCATACCCCCAAGGCTTGCAGGAAATATAAAATATAATTTGCCTTACTACTTTCCCCCATAAGGCCAACCCGCCAAACCTTGCCGGCCAAGGCTCCCAGCCCGCCTCCAATCTCGATGTTGAAATCTTCGAGAAGACGAGCCCTAATCGTAAGATCATCCACTCCATCCGGTATAGTTACCGTATTGAGTGGGTGGAGTCTGAATTCTGGTGCCACATACATACCTATGCCCATTGCATCCAGGCCTGCTACTAGTGCCTTGTGATGGAGTCGGTGGCGTTCCCAGCGCCGCTCTAATCCTTCTTCCAGTATAATGGCCAGGGATTCTCTTAAGGCATAGTTCATTGAGATAGGGGCTGTGTGATGATAAGTACGTTTGCTGCCCCAGTAGGCGCCCAACATGCGTAAATCTAGGTACCAGCTCTGGCATTTTTCAACCAGTCTTTCCATGGCGCGATCGGAAACAGTAAATGGCGAGAGCCCGGGAGGACAGCTCAGGCATTTCTGGGTGCCGCTATAGCAGATATCAATTCCATGGGCATCTACTGCAACAGGATGCCCTGCCAGAGATGTGACAGCATCCACCAAGAGAAGAGCATCTTGACGCTCGCAGATCTCCCGGAAAGGCTCTAGGGGTTGCAGAACGCCTGTAGATGTTTCGGCATGTACAACGGCGATGATTTGAGGTTGGCAAGATGCTGCAGCATCTGCTATTTCATTCGGGTCGATCGGTTTCCCAAAAGGTGCCTCGACAGCCGTAACCACTGCTCCTGCCCTTTCAGCACAGTCCTTTATACGTCCCCCGAAAACTCCATTGATCGCTACCAAAATTGGAGTTTCTGGAGCAATGAAATTAGTAACTGCTGCTTCCATTCCAGAACTGCCCGTGCCCGATAAGGGGAGCGTCATCAAGTTCTTTGTCTGAAAGACAGCGCGCAATAGTTCCTGGTTTTCGTTCATCAGTGAAAGGAAGCCGGGGTCTAAATGACCAATTAATGGTCGCGACATGGCTTCCAGTACTCGGGGATGGACGTTGGATGGACCAGGTCCGAGTAAAAGACGCTCGGGCAGTTTTGGGAAAAGTGTATCCATAGTGAGTTCTCAGGTTTTTGTCTAAAATCCGCGTATATCTAAATATCTGTTGTAGGACTCGAAATCTTGTCCAAATGGGGATCTTAGGGATTTTATCCTGTTGGTGCAAGGGTATAGTGGAAAGCTAGTCTTAAAAGGCAAGTTGTCGTTAAGTTAGCCTTTCCAATTAAGTTGTGTATAGGGATTATAACGTGCTGAGTGGTTATAAATTGGTTATCCTGGTAGCAGATATTGATTGAAAAGGAAAGGTAGTTGGAATCCGTCAAGGATTGGAGTAGATCCAAGTGTTTTATGTTACTCGCGCCCGTAGCTCAGATGGATAGAGCAACGGATTTCTAATCCGTAGGTCGCAGGTTCGAATCCTGCCGGGCGTGCCAGTCTCACCGGTTAGAGAACCGTTGTTTGGATTCTGAGATTTGTTAACTTGGGTCAAAGGGTGCCCAACAGGGAATCTGGTCTGCCACTGAAAAACTCCGGGCTGACTGCGGTACACTGAAAGTGCCTTAAAAGAAGATTTGGCAGAATAGCTACTATGCAACTGAGATAAATGATTCTAGCGTACTAACTTGACAATTTCTTAATCAGATTCTGTTTGCTTGAGTATAGAAGGGAGCATTACTAGAATGTCACGACCCGTCACACTATTTACTGGACAGTGGGCTGACCTGACCTGCGAAACGATTTGCCAAAAAGCTAGATCATTTGGATATGATGGCCTTGAACTGGCCTGCTGGGGTGATCACTTTGACGTCAATCGCGCCTTGGGCGAGGATGAATACTGTGCAGAAAAGCGCTCAATGTTGGCCCGATACGACTTAGATTGTTTTTCCATAAGTAATCATCTTGTAGGACAAGCTGTCTGCGATGTTATCGACTCAAGGCATCAGGCTATATTGCCGCCTCACGTGTGGGGAGATGGTGACCCTGTTGGAGTGCGTCTGCGAGCTGTAGAGGAGATGAAGGCTACGGCGAGAGCAGCCCGGCGCTTTGGAGTGGAAGTGGTCAATGGTTTTGTTGGTAGTGGCATTTGGCATCTGCTCTATTCATTTCCTCCGGTAGACTCGGCTCAGCTGGATGATGGCTACGAAGAGTTTGGGTGTCTTTGGAAGCCAATTCTGGATGTTTTCCAGGAAGAAGGAGTTCGATTTGCTTTGGAAGTACATCCTACTGAAATAGCCTTCGATGCCGTGACTGCCTCTCGAGCCCTTGAGGCCCTTGAGGCTCACCCAGCGTTTGGGTTTAATTACGATCCAAGTCATCTTGGTTATCAGGGGGTGGACTATGTGGCATTTCTGCGCGAGTTTCGCGACCGGATTTTTCACGTCCATATGAAAGATGTTACCTGGTCTGAGGAACCTCGACGTTCTGGTGTGTTTGGGGGACATCTGAACTTTGGTGACCCCGAGCGTTATTGGGATTTTCGTTCCGTGGGACGCGGCAACATAGACTTTGAATCCATTATCCGAACACTAAATGACATAGGCTATAAGGGTCCCTTATCGGTAGAATGGGAGGATTCGGGGATGGATCGAGATCACGGGGCAGCCGAGGCAGCTGATTTTGTAAGAAGTATTGACTTTCCGTCAGCAGATCGCGCCTTCGACGCATCATTTGAGTCGGATCACTAGCGCATTGTTGTTAAGCCCTTAAATCATTACAAATCCATCACAGCTTCTATATCGGGATCGATTTTCTGGGGGGTGCTCAGTTTAGAAACGACGATGAAAAGCACCAGAGAAACAACGAGCGCTACGGCTCCTTCGTGTAGGTTGTAAGGCATTTGTAGTCCCGACACTTTTATTCCAAAGTTGACCAGTAAGCTTGTAACGATAGCGGTGTTGGCAGCTAGTGGTGTGGCTCGTTTCCAATTAAGTCCGAGGGCTATGACTGGTACCAGGGCAGCCGCGAAGGTTCCCCAACCGAAGGCGCCCAGGAGTGCTACGAGATCCCCAGTGTAGAGTGCGAAGATTGCTGCAAGAATGGCTATGAGTACGGTTGCGATACGCGCCCATAATAGTTCGTTACGGAAGGAAAGACGCTTGATCGACCGCGGGAGATCGTGAATCACAGCGGCAGTGCCGATATTGAGAAATCCGTCTGCAGTGGACATTATCGCGGCGAAAATCCCCGCGAAGACAACTCCTGCCAGCAGAGGATGGGTGTAATTTTGCAGAAACTGAGGTGCTGCAGCGTCAGGTGAGCTCAGCGCTGGATGGGCACCACTCACCACCAATGACCGCATCACTAATCCGATCCCAATCCACAACAGAGCACTGGTGAAATATCCAGCTACCGAGACAGGCAGGATATAACGGGCATCACTAACCTTTTTGTTCATCATTATTTTGGTGATCACATGGGGTTGTCCGCAACCGCCAAGGGCAAAAAGAAAGAACCAGGAAAGACATCCAATCATCCCTAATGTCCCCCAAGGCCCGATCGCCTGAGGGTTGTCAGCATGGATAATCTGATTCATCTCTGTGATACCACCGTCATAAAAAGACAGGATGGTTAAAAGTACTAGGATGGCTGCGACCATCATTACCGCTCCCTGTACCAAGTCGGTGTATACCGCTGCCGTGATTCCTCCAGTCACGGTATAAAAAACGAGTCCGGCACAAGAAATAATCGTACATACCTCCAAGCTGATAGAGGTGAAAAATCCAGATTGTTCCAAAATATCCTTTAGTATCACGGCCATAGCGAGAATCTGAGTGGCCAGATAACCTAGTACACCTAGAAGAATGGCTACGGCAACTGCCGCTCGCACTGACTCACTTTTATACCGAGCAGCCGCCACATCCGGTAATGAGATGCAGGCGCGAAGTTCTCCAAGAAGACGCATTTTCTTGCCCAGTAGGACAAATGAGATGAGATAACCGATTCCGGTACAGATAACCATCCAGACTGAACTCATGCCCATCTGGTAAACGAGCCCGGGGCCACCTACGAAGCCGAAACCACTAAGAGTACTCGAAAAAACAGCAAATCCTGTCACTATGGCTCCAAGGTTTCGTCCCGCCATGAAAAAGTCGTGAGTGGATTGAGTCCGTCGCAATGCCCAAAGGCCGACCAGGATGCACATGGCCATGTACAAAGAGACACAAATCAGAATGATGACGCTTCTCGAGTCTTCTATGGAACCCTCCTGTTTTGGGATTGATACTTCTTTTGGATCTCTCGGAAACTCTCTAGATCTTCCCGATTCAAGATAGCTTTCTCAAAAGTTGCCATGTATAGGAAGATAAAAAAAAGAGAAAACAACCAAATGCCATAGATTACCCAAGTCGTCGCTTCTGGGAACCCCCACAGAAACGTGCTGTCTTGGTTCGAAGCAGTGTTCTTGAAGACCACCATCAGGAACAGAAGTCCATAGACTGCGAATCCTCCAATGAACCAATATCCCGTTCGGTTAATTTTCCCTGGTCTTTGTAGCCCAACTAGGACGAATGTCCCCAGAATGGATACCATCGTCAATGCTATAAGAGTGCCCAGTACAAGTGCTCCTGGTTGCTCAGAAAGAGTTTCGGATCCCTGTAACAGAGAATCGAACTGGGGGTGTATTAGGAAGGCTGGCTTCCCAGATCCAGGAACAAAAAAAGAGACAAGAATTGTCAGGAGCAAAATCCCTAAAAGAACTAGGAGAATGTTTAGCAGTGACTGCAATCTCACCTTCCCGATCTACGAACCCGTATGACCAGATAACATAGGGTTCATCTATCAATCATTTTGTAGAGAGTCTATCGGCAAAAGAGGATAGTTTCGAATTTTTTGATAGTCTATTGCAATTGTTTCCCATGACAAGAATCATCTGATCTGAGATCTATTCTGAAAACGTGGAGCAGCATATGTATCTAAGACGGACTTCCTTAATACTCTCAGCAACGCTGTTTCTTCAGTCGGGAATTTCCTTTACACAAGCTCTGCCCGAACCGATTTCATTAGCTTTGGTGGGGGGGCGCCTCATCGATGGATACGGGGGAAGGCCTCTCGAAAACTCAGTTATTCTCGTATCTGGAGACAATATCACGGCTATTGGTAAGGTGGGTCAGTTGCCCGTGCCTCCGGAGGCACGGATCATAGATACCAACGGCATGACAATTTTGCCGGGCCTCTGGGAGTCACATGGGCACCTTTTTCACATAGGGGAAGCTGACCCGAATCGTTTCCAAAAGCGTTTCGACCAGCAGATCCCGGAGATTATGGCTTCTGTCGCAAAGGTAACATTGAGTGCAGGAGTGACGGCGGTTCGAGAATTTTGCACAACCTGTGCTGCTACTTCTGAAGGATGGAGCAGTCCTCTTTTCGAACAACAGCGAGAATTGAGAGGTAAGATTGACCGATCTGAGTTGCCGGGGCCGCGTCTATATTTTTCGGGTCCTATTCTCAGTCAGGCAACCCATTCGAATCATAGGGACAACCTTTTCCAGGTGGGTACTGTTGCCGAAGCTCGCAGGGCAACAGAACAACTGATAGCGATGGGGGTTGACAATATATTCGCGGGGGCGGAGCAGTGGCAACCTGATCTTCTCAAGGCAATTACGGAGGCTGCTCACGCTGTCAACATGGGGGTTGATGCTGAAGCCCGAGACATAAAAACCTTGAAGACGGTTCTGGAAGCAGGGGTAGATCGGGTGCATGTTTTTTTTACGGCCGATGCGCTGGCTGACTATAGTGACACCGAATTACGCCTCCTGGTTAGGGGATTTAATCCTATAGCATCTGGTCCGTCGGCTAATATTCTCAGAGGTCCCTGGGTGCTGTCCACACTCGCTATGCGCCAAACATATGTGGATGTGCTGGGATTCCCTGAAATTTTGGATCACCCAAAATTTCGATCTATGTTTTCTCTGGAACTCTATCGTGACTTGCGAAGTGGCTGGAGAAATCCTCAGGAAATTCCATGGGGACTCGGAGCGGCTCAGCGTGTCGGAACTGTGAAAAAGAAGTTGAAGAGTTTTATTGAGGCAGGTGGACGTGAGCAGTTAGTCGCTGCTACAGATGCAGGTGCTCCTCTGAATTTTCATAGTCCCATCCCAAAACAGTTGAGATATCTAGTAGAAGCCGGTCTGACTCCTATGGAGGCCATCCAAAGTGCTACTTTGCGTCCAGCCCAGATGCAGGGAGTGCTTGATAGGCTTGGAACAGTTTCAATCGGAAAGCTGGCAGACTTAATAGTGGTCGACGGGGATCCTCTCCAGGAGATTGAGATCCTTCAGTATGGTGTTGTCCATGTTATCCGTGGTGGTGAGGTATTTAAATAATCAAAAACCCCCGGGCAAGAAGAGAGTGAAGCGATGTCTCCAGAAGACCATTCTAAAATCGGCCGACGAGAGTTTGTTCATCGAAGTGTAGCGGCAACTTCCGTCACGGGTTTAGCCGGACGCGATCTTTTTGCAGACCAACGTCCTCGATTTGACTTAGACGTCAAGGAATCCTTCGATAGTACTGCCATTCCTCCGTACGCTGGCGATCATAGCCGTGTATATCAGTACATCGAGAAACATTTTGATGAGCATCTAGAGAACATTAGGCGATGGCTCCGCCAGCCCTCAGAGAGTACGTCTGGTCGAGGCATCGAGGATATGGCGCATCTTTTACAGAATGATCTTAGGAAGCTCGGGTTTCAGGAAGCCGAAATAGTCCAGACTGCTGGCCACCCTGGTGTTTGGGGTTATTACGATGCGGGTGCAAAGCGGACTCTGGGTTTGTATTTCATGTACGATGTTGTGCCGGTCGAACCTCAGCAGTGGCGAGTAGAACCCTACCAAGCGAGGATGGTTGACCTGGAAATAGGTGAAGTCATTATGGATCGGGGAGCTATGAACCAAAAGGGCCCCGAAAGGGCTTTTCTCAATGCCGTAGAGGCTATCTTGGCTACGGAAGGCGAGCTCCCGGTCAATCTGATGATTGCTGCCGAAGGTGAGGAAGAAATAGGCTCTCCTCACTATCCGGAAATCATCGACCAGTATGGAGATCGTCTGCGTAATTGCCTCGGGATCATATGTCCTCACAACTCTCAGAACTCCCGAGCTGCTGCTACTCTCAGTCTTGGGATGAAGGGATGGATTTATTTCGAGTTGATAGCAGAAGGTGGGGCACAGGGAGGGCCTGCTAATGACACTATAGGGGGTTGGTATAAGGCTATTGTAGATTCCCCGGCCTGGCGATTGGTACAGGCTCTGGCAACGTTGACGAACCCGGACGGAAACACTATAGCGGTACCAGACTACTATGATTCCATTCGACCACTAAACGAGGAAGAACAGCAGCTGATAAATGGCTGGAATGGAGAGTTGTCCCAGTATGCAGGACTGGGAGTTGAGCGATGGATCGATGGGATGAGCGATCGAGAGGCGTTCATCCGTTTTCTTTTCGACACGACTATGAACATTAATGGGATTTCTGCGGGCTATGTTGGCCCGGGCGCTAAGACCATTATGGCTCCCAAAGTCACGGCAAAGCTAGATTCCACGTTGGTCCCCAATCAGCGTCCTGAAAAAGCACTTGCTTTGATTCGAGAGCACCTCGATCGTGAAGGGTTTAGAGATATAAAGTTGAAAACCTTAGCAGCCTATCCACCCTCTCAGACATCTGTCCATGACCCTCTTGTGCAATCGGTTCTGGGGGTCTACAACAAGTACGAAATTTCGACCTCGGTTTGGCCACGTTTTGCCGCTACTGCACCCTTTTATCAGTTCACAGAACGTCTCGGTCTTCCCATGCTGTTAGCCGGATTAGGGCATGGATCGAATCTGCACGCTCCAGACGAATACATGCTGGTGCGTGGGGGTGCCTCTTCTGGGATTGCAGGTCTAGCCGAGATCGAGAATGCCTATGTAGATATGCTGTATGCGTTAAGCCACACTGTTTGATGGCTTGCCTATGGCCACCCCACCATCGTGACCTAGAGGGAAGATAGACAAAATTCTCTTGACGTTAAGTATTATTGCCTTATACCTATTTGCCTGGCTCTAAGCTGAGGGGTAAGTGGGTGCTCCGTGACAGGTTTTTAGAGTGTTGTCATTTCAGGGCGTCTGGCCAGTCGTTGCCTCCCGACCTTTGAGCAGGGCATCCACTTGAGCCAGGAAATCCAAGACAAGTTGATTGAATTGATGTGGGCGCTCGAGCATCAGTAGATGATCGGTTTCGGGGATCATATGGTAACGGGTGTTTGGCCATAAAGTGTGTGCTTTTTTTGCCCCCTCGATAAAGAAATTATCTGTTAACTCGCCCACAATTAGGAGAATGGGCTGGTAGATTTTTGTCATATCCGGGAAGTCACGCAGGTTGTAAGGTCCGATATCCATGGCTGATGAAGAATCCGATCTCTGAGGATTCATGGCCGTCCTAGGACTATATTGGTCAGCCATCCGATGCAGGATAGCCCGGGTGTCTTTGCGAGCTTGAGCTACTTTTGTGAATGAGGAGGTTTTGCCTTTTTCGCGAGCTTGCAAAGCTTCTTCAAGGGTTGATGGAGGCCCTTTCAATCTTTCAACAACAGGGGCAAAGGCTTTCGAAATTTCAGCCAGAGCAATTGTGGCATCTGCAAAGGTGATGCTACGGATTTTGTCAGGATAGATTCGTAATAGTTGCATTATGACGGCACCACCCCGCGAATTCACAACGAAATGTGCCTGACGAATGCCAAAGTGATTTATAAGACCATTGAGATCCTCTGCGTGAGTTATAGGAGAGTAGCCGGTTAATGGGGCCTCTGATTGTCCATGGCCTCTGCGATCGTAACTAATGAACTGATACCGAGTACGAAATTCTTCGATCTGTCTGGACCACAATTCATGAGAGTAGCCCTCTCCGTGTACGAAAATAACAGGAATACCAGCGCCTTCCATGCGGTAGGCTAGACGCACGCCATTGACCTGAACGAAACGAAGGTGTTCTGGGTCCCCGGCCGGACCTCGGTAAGATTCGGTTGATAGAGTCTCCTGTCCGTTGAGCGAACAAAAAACAGCAAAAAAGGATACTGTGAAGGGCAGGATTTTCTTAATCATGCTATTACCCTATCAAGTTCTGAGAATTCTGGTTGTAATTCGGTAAAAGGATCATATCCTTTCCTTATTTTGGGTATTCTGAAAAGATTCTAGGGGATCCTTAAGTACCCGGCAACGCTAGCTTAGCCAAACTGGACAATTCCTAAGTAGTTTTTGGGTAAACTTGGACCGAAAAGCGTAGAGGTAAATATTGATGGCATGGTTTTCAGAACACCAAATTGTTTTGTCGCTTCTGGGGATGTATTTGTTGTTGGTAGTTTGGCATGCAGCTAGCGGTTGGCGTGCCACAAAAAGTCTTCAGGATTATTATGTAGGCGGTCGGAGAATGGGCGGGACAGCTTTGGGGCTGTCTTTTTTTGCGACCTATTCTAGTACTAACAGCTTTGTAGGTTTTTCAGGGCAAGCGTATGCATATGGTGCCCCATGGCTGCTTATCGCACCCTTGGCAGTGATTTTTGCTCTACTTGCTTGGCTGGTGGTAGCCCCCCGTTTGAGAAGCTTTACCCAACAACTCGATTCGATAACAATCCCGGACTTCATCGGATTCCGATTCGAGAGCCAAGTCTCGAGAGTGAGTGCGGCCGCAATTGTCCTTTTCGCAAGCCTTTTCTATATGGTGGCAGTTTTTAAGGGAGTGGGTCATCTTTTCGAGTCTTTTTTGAATGTTCCCTATGAGGCAGCTATTTTTATAGTTCTTCTCATCGTGACCATATACACAATGGTCGGTGGTTTTATCTCTGTCGTAAAAACAGATTCTGTGCAAGGGTTGATGATGGTAGGAGCCTCAATAGTTCTATTCTGGGGAGCATTGCAGGCTGCAGGGGGTGTAGATGCTTTCCAGGAATTACAATCTGACAATACAACCGCCGCGCTTTTCAAGTGGGACAGTGCAATGTCATTTTCGGTGCTTTTGGGCATCATGGTGGCGAGCACAATGAAGTTAATGGTGGAGCCAAGACAGTTGTCCCGTTTTTATGCCTTGGCTGATGATAAAGCCGTCTACAGAGGGGCTTGGGTCTCTACCGTTGCATTCTTGATCGTGTACACGATGTTGGTCCCAGTGGGGTTGTTGGCCCACAAGTCTATTCCTGGAATTGAAAAAACCGACCAAGTCGTGCCAATGCTTTTAACCAGTGCCGAGATATTTCACCCTTTCATCAGCAGTCTAATGTTAGTCGCACTGCTGGCCGCAGCTATGTCTTCTCTTGACAGTGTTCTCTTGGTCACCGCCTCTACCTTTGAGAGAGACATCATGTCGACGATTAGAGGGCAGAAGGCTGAATTGAAAAGTATACGTTCCACTCGACAGTATGTTGCTTTGTTTGCTGTCCTCACGGCTCTGGTTGCCATTAATCCTCCAGGAAGCATCGTAGCCTTGACTTCCCTTTCGGGAGCCCTTTATGCAGCTTGTTTTACGGCACCTATTCTCTGGGGTCTCTACTGGAATAGAGGGAATGGAACTTCTTCAATGACAGCGATCTGTGTTGGGGCTTTTACATTGCTGCTCTGGCAATTTCTACCCTGGGCCACAGTTGTTCATCAGATTTTTCCAGCGACGCTGTTGTCCATTCTTTCCTATATCACTGTGGCGCTGTTTACCGGTAGTGTGCGCAGTAAGTCTGTACAAGATTTATTTGAGAAAGTTTAATGAAATGAGCCTGGATGGTTATTGAATAAGTTTTCCCGGACTAAGTCCCTGTGGGCATATCAGTACTGATATGTGCTTCCAGCCCACTAAGTCTTTTTGTCACGTGTTCGTAGCCTCGGCGTATTACTTCCGCATGTTCAATCACGGTGGTGCCTTCGGCGCAGAGACCCGCCACAACCATCGCCATTCCTGCACGAATATCAGGTGACTCAAGAGTGATGCCGCGCAACTTTCTAGGGCCGCTGATCATAACACGATGCGGATCACACAAGGTCACGGAGGCGCCCATCCTGGCCAACTTGTCGACGAAAAACATGCGAGCCTCGTACATCCAGTCATGAATCAAACATTGGCCATGGCCTTGTGTCGCCAAGACGATGGCGAGACTTACCAAGTCAGTAGGAAAGGCTGGCCAAGGGCCAGCAATTACACGATCGGGGTTCTCTCCTTGGTTTGCCCTGACGGACCATTCCATGTCGCCAAGACGATGCATAGAAATGCCGAATTTTCTCAGTACCGGTGTGACTCCTAGCATTGTTTTATCGTCAATTCCCGTGAGTTCGATCTCTCCATTTGTGACGGTTGCAGCGATAGCGAGTGTGCCAGCGTCGACATAATCACCTGGCACTTCAAAGTCAGTAGTAGGTGCATTATTGACTTTGGACAGAACGCTCACACTCAAGCTGTCTATCTCAATATGGCAACCTAAATTTCTCAGGAATTCGATTAGACTCAGAACATGAGGTTCTCTTGCTGGGTTTTCTATTTTTCCTCCCCCTAGACCTGCCATCAATATTAGGGCATTTTCTGTTGCAGTAACGGAGGCTTCTTCTAGGAAAATAGAGGGGTTCTTAACAACACGATCTTTCTGCAAAGTCACTTTCTCTGGATCTTGTTCTACGCGAAAACCACAGGCACGAAAGGCCGACCAGTGCACTTCAAATGAGCGTCTTCCTATGGGACAACCTCCTGGAAGAGCACAGATAAGAGAATCCATCTTGGGCGCCAGCGCACCCAAGAGCAAAATAGCCCCGCGCAACCTATGCACAATGTCGGTTGGTAGTTGAGAGGTTTTTAAATGTCCTGGGTCGATTAGCAGGTTTCTTCCGTGCCATTCTGTTCTAACACCGAGTCCTTCCATGAGGCTGATAAGATTATTGATGTCAATTATGTTTGGAACGTTACGTAAGGTCAGTGGTCCTGGAGAAAGGACTGAAGCCGCTACCAATGGAAGAGCGGCATTTTTATTTCCCTGGACACGATAAATACCGCGCAGGGGCTGGCCTCCCTCTATGGTCAGTCTTTCACTCACTTTTCCTCCTCCAATCCTTCATTTAAAATGCGAATTTCCGGTTCTAAGATAATTCCATAACGGTCCAGCACACGATTAGCATAAGTACGAGCGAGCCACAAGACGTCAGCAGAAGAACATCTCCCACAATTCAGAATCAAATTCGCATGGTAAGAAGCGATCATTGCTTCTCCCTTTCGTGCCCCTTTGGCGCCTACGGTATCCAGTAATTTTCCGGCCGGCACCTTCCCGTTGTAAAAGAAAGAGGCTGGTATCCTCGATCTTTGGTCTGAGTCTAAAGAAGAGACTTCAATGTTTTTGAAAAAGCTTCCCGGACATTTTAGTCCAGGAGGATACTTAATGGACCGTTTTTTAAGTATCGCATCGGATTCTTTTTGAAGATGTTCTACGTCCGGGGAGAGTTCTAATCGACATTCAACCAAAACTGAGCCCCGATCTTTTTTGAGTCTACTATGGCGATATTTGAAACCCATGGCCTCAGCCGGCACCACCTCAAGATCGCCTGATACTTTTATTAATGTAGCTTCTTTTAGAGTTTGACAAATTTCCTGGCCGTAAGCACCAGCGTTTCCAACAACGGCGCCTGCTATTGTTCCTGGTATGCCATACATTTTCTCCATCCCCTGGAGGCCGTTTTGGTTCAACCAAAGGATAAGCTTTCCTAAGTTTTCTCCGGAACCAACCAAAACTTGAGATCCATCTTTTCGAGCGACCCCACTGAGGCGATTAAGAATTACCAGGCCATCCACTCCCTTGTCAGAGAATAGAATATTGCTGCATTCACCAGCTACAATCCAGGGAAGTGCTCTTTCGTGTGCCCAATGCAGTAATATGGAAAGATCTTCTTGGCTGTCCACGGCACAGAGATAGCGAGCTGGTCCCCCAATTCCCATTGTAGAGTAAGGTCCCATAGGAACCTTACTGTGGACAATGCCACTAAGTAGCATGGGCGGTGTATGCATGACCAAGCGCCGGATTTCCGATTTCAAGTATTAGAGAGACACTATCCACTTTGTCGGTGACAGTGGCCGTTTCCCTGAATGCAAAAATCTTTTGCAAGGGAATGCCGGGGGACGGAATTGAACCGCCGACACGGGGATTTTCAGTCCCCTGCTCTACCGACTGAGCTACCCCGGCAGGACAGAAAGAGTTGTATTCTACTTAGATTATCGGGTGCTCGCAAGGCTGCCTCTACAGGTCTTTTAGGACACCTGGCAGCTGATCTTGACGTCTGTGGCTGAGAAACGCGTTGATGATGCTGCAAAGGAATTTACTTGTTTAGAGGCTGGAGAACTAAATTGAGTTAGTCAGAAGTGTATTTGTGGCTGCCACGGAAACAATTCTGGATGGTAATATATTCGTATGGGAGTCTACCTGGATAATAACGCAACGAGCCCAATGGATCCTAAGGTTCTGGAATCCATGCAGCCCTTTTTTTTGAATCAATTTGGTAATGCCTCATCCATTCATGCACTAGGACAAGATGCTCGGTCTGCGGTAGAGATTGCACGATCTGAGGTTGCCAAATTATTGGGTGCCCGTCCCCGGGAAGTTGTCTTTACGAGTGGTGGAACGGAGGCGGATAATAGCGCTATCCTGGGGGTGACCCGGTGCTTTCGGGATAAGCCTGCTCATATCGTAACATCGAGTCTAGAACATCCTGCGGTATTGAAAACATGTGATGTATTGCGTGGGTGGGGCGTCGATGTGACCTTTCTGCCGGGCAGTCCGGATGGACTTGTTAGTGTGGAGCAAGTCGAGGCCGCTCTCAGAGATGAAACAGTCCTGATTTCCATAATGTATATCAATAATGAAGTTGGGACGATTCAGCCAATTGAACAGATCGGACGGTTAGCCAAGAGGCATGGCGTACTTTTTCACACAGATGCTGTCCAGGCAGTTGGCAAAATCGATGTCGATGTTAGGCAACTAGGGGTCGATCTGCTTGCTTTGTCGGGCCACAAGTTCCATGGGCCAAAGGGCGTCGGCGTCCTTTTTATCCGGGATTCGGTAAATTTGGCACCCTTTCTGTTGGGCGGTTCGCATGAGCGTCAACGACGTGCGGGAACCGAAAATGTCCCTGGTATTGTCGGTCTTGGTGAGGCCTGCCATCTTGCCAGGAATAGATTGGGTGAAATGAGCCGAGTGGGATTGCTAAGAGACCGACTGGAAAAGGGTCTTCTAGAGCAGGTTAAAGGTGCTAAGGTTAACGGTAATACTGATCAACGCTGCCCTCACACTACTAACATCAGCTTTAGTGGTGTGGAGGGTGAGGCTCTCCTCATAGCTTTAGATTTCAAAGGGATTTCTGTCTCGACTGGAGCTGCTTGCGCATCGGGTTCCTTGGAGCCCTCACACGTTTTGCAATCTATGAAGATGTCCGAAGATAGAATCAAAGGGGCTATTCGCTTCAGCCTGAGTCGAATGACAAAGCACGAAGAAATCGATTACGCCCTGCAAGTCATTCCAGAGACAGTTGACCGAATACGGCAGGTCGGCGTGTGAATCAAGTCGGGTTGCTGGATTTTCAGGTTGCTCTCGATATCCTTATATTCTGCCTGACGCCAGAATGTTTTTGATCGAACGCTTTTGTTTTCTTTTAATCGGTCGAAAATTTGAAAGTCGTTGTAGTAGCGTATATCTCGTCAGGATCTAAGATTGTTGATGGGAAATCTGGTTGGTTGACAGAGTCAGGGTAATGTTGAGTTTCTATACAGAGCCCAAAGTGTTTCTCGTAGGCAACTCCATTCTTGCCGATGATGGTTCCATCCAAAAAGTTACCCGTATAAAGTTGCATTGCAGGCTCAGTGGTGAACACTTCCATAATTCTTCCAGAACTGGGTTCGTAGACTCGTGCAGCTAGAGAGAGGGCTCCGGTGTAATCGTTCAGTACCATATTGTGGTCGTAACCGCCTGGGTTCCGAAACTCTGGCTGTGGTGGAAGTTGGTGGATGCGATCTCCAATCGGGGTTGAATCTCTGAAGTCTAGAGGCGTTTTCTCAACCGTGCCGATCTTGCCGGTGGGGATGAGGTCATTGTCTATTTCGGTGTAACTGTTTGCCATCAGTAAAAGTTCATGGTTGAGAATCGTTCCTTCGTCTGTCCCAGCCAGATTGAAGTAAGAATGATTGGTTAGATTGACAGGTGTGGAGCGGTCACTAGTTGCCCGATATTCAATGCGAAGTTGATTATCTTCTGTCAGGAGGTAAGTTACTTGTATTGATAGGTTCCCAGGATACCCCTCTTCACCATCAGGACTTATATATGTAAATGTCGCGGAAGGAATTCCGTCAACGATGTTGGTGCTCCCATCCCAAAGGCGTTTATCCAATCCTATATTCCCACCGTGTAGGTGGTGTTTCCCGTCAAGGTTGGTTGCAAGTTGGTAAGCTTGGCCGTTGAGAGAGAATTTTCCTCCTGCTATCCGGTTAGCTACTCGACCGGTTGTGCAACCGAAGTAGGCGGGATTTTCAAAGTAAGGCTCCAATTGGCCAAAACCAAGGACAATGTCCTCGAATAACCCTTCCCGATCAGGTACATGTAGTTCCACAAGTAATGCCCCGAAGTCTGTGATTTTTGCTGTTAAACCAGAACTGTTTTTCAGGGTATGTAGTGAGACGGCTCTACCGTCACTGGTCTGTCCCCATGGATCACTACTGACACTACTCATAGCATCGGATGTGGGTTCGATGGAAGCCTTTGAACAATTCACTAAGAAGAGTAGCCCCCCCAAAAGTGCTAAATGTCCGATTATTTGTTTCATGGGCGGGTTCCCTGCACTGTGCCATCTTCGGTAAGTATAACTCAGCTTTGAGCCCTCGAACATTGTACTTGCAGAAAGAGGATAGTTGTACAGGCCTCAAGTTCAGTTGAAGAGGTCAAAGAGGCGGGAATACTTAACAGTAATACTACGATCGGGGATAAGGTTAGAATCTAATCCTGCGAGACCTCGGGTGTCGTTATAGACTAGGAAAAGGCCCGTATTGGCCTCACTCAGCCAACCAAAACGCAGGTTGTTAGACCAGAGATCGGCCCGGTCGTTATATTGTATGAGTGCCTGCAGGTAGAGACGCGGGGTAAAGGAATAGGCGCTCCGTAAGCTTAGCAGATTGGTTTGAAACTCTCCGTTTGGAAGAGCTATGTAGTTATAGCCCCAGGCCATAGTGGCATTGAAAGCATCACTGGTTCTGAAAGTCAGTGATGGTTGCATGTTAGTTCTAGTACCTCCGAAGAACCCCCCAATCTTACTGAAAGTGCTGAAACTCAATTGTCGGCCTCTGTCTGTGTGAAATCTGACCTGTGCCTCCTTATGTTCGTAGGATCCATCAGGTACGGTTACCCCCGGGAAGATCTCAAAGGGATCTTTTACTCCTTCCTGGGTCAAATTCATGCCGGTGTCAATCCGGTAACCGTTGCGCCATTCCCAGTGAGCGTCTATGTGTGTGCGACCCGACTGTTGGGCTCCATCCCGATCCCAGTAACTAGTGTAGAAAATATGAGGTCTAATCTCATAAAAACCCATGAAATCGGGCTTGTATCGGTGATAAATAGTGCCTACAAATTTCCGATAGCCCCCCTTGCGTCTAAGAAATCCTACCTCGGGGTTGAAGTCTTCTCCTAAGTCGGAGTAGCTAGCGTTGAAGCGCCACCTAGAGGAGTTGTACTCTGAGCGGATCTTGAAGGCGAAATCATTGCCCGTAAGTCCAGGGGTCGCTGTCTTGGCCAAGAATCCTTCGAGGACCCCATACTGTCCGAGTCCCATGCGCCCATCAAATCCGTAAGTTCGATTGTGATCATCGGAAACTGCAGCATTGGAGGATTGTCGGTTAATTACGATTGCACCGAAGCTGGACCGATTGGGGAGCTCGCGGCTGATCCGTCCGACTGAGAAATTGGTCCCCGGGTTGGAATCGTCTACTGCTTCAGTCTGCATACTGAGAAGGCCAACGTTAAAACCTGAAACTTTGCCTGTAAGGCGGCCACCACCTAGGAGTGGAATGGGGGTTCCTGACTTTGAGATGCCTATACGCCGGGAAAAGAAGAGTTCAGCTTCGCCACTATCTCCCACGGAAAAAAGCCCGGCATTCTCAAGGAAGAACGGACGTTTTTCTGGGAAGAAGAGGCTGAATCGGTCTAGGTTGATCTGCTGTTCATCCACTTCTACTTGGGCGAAATCGGTGTTGTATGTGGCATCTAAAGTCAAACTTGGTGTCAGGCTGTACTTTGCGTCAACACCCCAGTCCCCCTTCCAGTCCGTCTCCAATTCGCCTTGATCTCTGAGGACGCTCAGTGCATAAGGCGTGATTTTTAGACTTTCCTGACGGGAAACTTGCAAGTTTTCCAGCCGTCCTGCTTGGGACAAGCGGTAGATTCGATACTGGCCGTCCAGCGGGGCCCAGTATGAGACTTCATTGTGGCGTCTTATGTTGCGCTGAAAATTGATTCCCCAGGTTTGGTTTTCTTTTTGTGGGTAACGTAACGTTTTGAAGGGAATTGCAAACTCAGCACTCCATCCGATCTCACTAATACTGGTCGCAACATTCCAACTGCCATCCCAGTTGATGTTAAACCCTCCACCAGAACCGCCTTGTGCCCGACCTCGCCCCCAGATGCGTCCTCCACCCTCGTTAGAGATTTGTACATCATACTCAACAGCGGCTGGATTGGTGCCGAACAAGAAACCATTCTGCCGATCATGATATGTGTCGAGTATTATCTGAAAGCTATCGGTCTCGACGAGAGGAGAGTCTCGTCGACTATCAGAAACAATTATTCCTTCAGGAGTTCTGTCGTAACAGACGACTCCAAAAAAAAGCGTATCGCTTGTGTATAGGATACGGACTTCGGTTTTTTCGGTGGATGCAAAACCAGGATCCGGTCGGCTTTGCCAAAAACCTGACACTGGCTTGACATTAGACCAGGCGGGATCTTCGAGAACGTTTCCATCTAGCTCTGGGCGAATTTCTCCTCTGTGTGCAGAAGCTGAGGGAGGTTGCCCATTAAAATCAATGATAGCGCGCGGCTTGTCATTCTCTTGATTTGCAGTTAATGCGAAAGGCCAAAGGGCGAGAACTACCAACAGGCTCGGGAGCCATGAAAACAGTTGTAATCGAATCTCACTTAAGAAATACAAAGGTCCCTTTCGGGTCCAGAATGGCCAAGAAACCAAATAAACACAAGGAATTTATAGGGCCAATCCGTTTCAGATTCCCATATTCACAAAACATTAAAATCTGAGATAAAAAGTGTACTAGGTCGGAATAGACTACACTAACTACTATGACTGTTCAGTGTTTTTCGCTAAGTATTTGCTGGGTCGTTTGCTCGGTATGAATAGGAGTGATTCTTGCTATTAGTCCAGTTGCCTTGAAATTCTGACCAGTCAAATTGATCAGCATCGGCACGAAGAGAATCCATGGCGGCTTGCAAAGAGGGCAGCCAAGCTTGGGGTTTGGCATCGAAGGGCACCACCATAGGCTCTCCAAAAAGAGCTACGACCTGGGTAAATGGTCGAGGAATTCGAAACCGATCCCAGCTGCGAAGCTGCCAATAATGGCGTGGCTGTATATGAATTGGCAGGATAGGGTAACCGGTTTTCATAGAAAGCCAGAGGGGCCCAGCCTTGACCTTGTAACGAGGCCCTCTGGGTCCGTCAATTGTAAAAGCTACATCCGTTCCTTTTTCTAGGAATCCCTTTAGTTTAAGGAGAGCCGATACGGATCCGCGACTAGTTGATCCTCTGGCTGTACCGAAGCCGAAAAGATGAATCATTCTAGCGATGTACTCGCCGTCAAAATGACGACTAGTTATCACCACAATATCCCGGAAGCGTCCAGCATGACTCCAACTGAAAATCTGATTATGGAAAAAACAGAAAACAACTCCGCCTTCACTGGCTGCTTTTTCCAAATTCTCCATGTCTTTCACCTGAAGACGAACTGTCGAGTTGATAATCCAGACCAGCACCCAAGCAAAGCGGGAGATTAGGCGAATCTTGAGTTCTTGCCAAAAAGAGAATTCGGAAGAAGCAACTGGTCGAAAGCTCACAGCGGCTCCTCCCCTAGCTTTCTGGAGATCTTGCCTGAAGCCTCATTGGGTAGGCGAAAGGGAATATTCATTTGCGGTAAGCCTTTAAAGGTAGTCGCAGCTTTAGTTTTCATCACAGCCTATTATAATTATTGCACTGGCATGCTCGGAAATACATTGTTCTCATTCTTCTCCGAAGGTGGCTAGGAGAGGAAGGCAAAATATCGATATGCGGAATGAGGAAATTTCCAAGATTACAGTTGCACAACTCCGCCAGGAATATCTAGAAAACGGCGTTATCCCTTCTCGTGATGTTCTTGAGGAGCTCAGGTCAGATTGCCGCCGCGGAGTAAGGCAGATCTGTAGATCAATTGAGAACAGAGAAGCAGCTCGAAAAGAGAAGGAAAGGCGCTGTGGGCAGCTGCTGAAACTAGAAGAATCACTGCGAGCTGAAGGGTATCAAATGATCGCTGGTGTGGATGAGTCAGGGGTTGGTACTGTGGCTGGTCCTGTAGTCGCTGCAGCTGTGGTTTTCTCTCCAGGCGTAAAGATTCTAGGAGTTGACGATTCGAAGCGTTTAGATGAAAAGACGCGTCAAGATTTATTAGTAGAGATTAACCAGCGAGCTGCAGGTATTGGAATCGGGATCGCACAGGTTGAGGAGATTGATAGTATTAATGTCTACCAGGCTAGTCTGCAGGCTTTGAAAAGGGCCGTTAGGAATTTGCCCATGAGACCAGACTACCTGTTAGTGGATGCACGAGTTGTCCCTCAAACCAAGATCCAGCAGGAGTGTTTTGTTAAAGGAGACAGTCGTCATTTTTCCATTGCTGCGGCCTCGATTCTGGCGAAAACGAGACGAGATTCCCTGATGATCGATCTGGATTCCCTGTATCCAGGTTATGGATTGGCCACACACAAGGGTTACGCGACACCCCAGCATCTGGAAGCTATCAGGCGCAAGGGGCCATCTCCGATTCATCGTACTTCCTACCAGTGTATAAGCGAGTTGGTGGGTAAGTGCACAGATGTATTCTATCGCCTAAAAGACAGTCTTTCGGAGGCACGTTCTCAGGCGAGACTGTCGGAGTGGCACCAAGAATTCTTAGAAGGCAGATCTCAGTTAAGAGTTGGAGAAATCCGAAAGCTGCAAACTCTTTTCAGGCGCAGATTTGAGCGGTAAATATCACACTCGCCTTTTTGAATTGGATTCCGCGAAAAAGTGGTCGGTTTTAGCTGAATCTTCAGGGGCGGTCAGTAAAGAAACAATCAATAGAGTTGCAACAGAAGCCACAATGGCGGGTACCACAGCATGTATTTGCCCCAGCGACCCCAGTTGTTGTTGAAATATATGCCAGAAGAGGGTGACCATAGTGCCAGAAAGGATTGAAGCCATAGCTCCCGCAGAGGTAGCTCGGCGCCAGTAAAACGAAGCGATTAAGGCCGGCGTGATACCAGCTCCATAAATGGTATAAGCAAGCAGTGCGATTTCCAAGAATTCATCAGAAGCTAAAGACAAAAGGTAGGCTATGGCCCCAAGGATAAGGACTGACAGGCGTAGCATCAATACTAATGCCCGTTCTGAGGCATTGGTATTGATAAAGCGCTGGTAGATATCACGGACTAAACATGTGGCCGGTGCCAACAAGTAGCTTCCCGCTGTGGACAAAACTATGGCCATTATCGTTGTGAGCATGAAAGCGCCAAGCAGGTCAGGCAGGTGATTCTTGGCAGCAAAGGCAATGACCCTGCCATGAATTACAAGGTTTGGTTCCAGCGAGCTTGCCACCCAGGCCGTCACAATTATTCCTATTTCCATGAAGGCCACACCGAAAAGCATCCATAGGACCGCTTTTTTAGCCGTGCCTTCATTGCGAGCGGAGAAAAAACGCTGATACATGTTGGCATCACCCAGGATTAACAGGAATGAGGGTAAAAGGATTCCGATTGACTCCCAAAAAGGTATTGGCCCCAGAAGTTCAAAATGAGAAGGGGTAAGAGTTGCAGCCATGCCCTCGAGCCCACCAGCTTTCAAAAAAAGAACCGGTAATGCAATCGCGATACCGGCAATCATCGTAATGCCCTGGATAACGCCGATTTTGGCGATGGAGACCATCCCTGCAGTGCAGGTGTAAAAGGCAATAAAAACGGATATCAGGAAAGTCGCCCAGGCCACAGATAAATCTGGCAGAGTTAAGTTTAAAATTGCTCCTGCAGCCCGGTATTGGTATGACACAATTGTTGTATAGGCGATGATCAGGCAAATGCTGCCCAGTATCCGAGCTCCTGCGTTATACCTTTTTTCGAGAAGGTCCTGGATGGTGATACCACGTAACCCCCTGGCACGACCGGCCAATAGGTACAATATGCAAATGCCCGCCAAGGATGCTACTGGGATAATCACAGCAGCTATGCCTACTCGATAGGTTTTCTCGGCATTTCCGAAAATACTCCCAGTTCCTATCCATGTGGCCAGCAGTGTCCCAAAAAGAACGAATGTGTTTAAACTCCGACCAGCGACGGAAAAATCCTCCTGAGTTTTGATCCGCCGACTGGCCAGCAAGGATATGAATAGGAGAGTCAAAAGGTAAGCGACCAAAAAGCTGAAATGTAGGTTCATGGCATAGGTCCAGACTCGCGCTTTTGGATCCTCTAATTAGCAGTCTTAGGTTAAGAGAGACCACCAATCATATCTCGTGGTTCCAATATTCTTCCAGGAGGACTTTCTTAGTTTTGATCATGAATGGACACAGATGCCCTTTCGGATAGAATATAGAGGATTGAATTCTGATTATTTTGACTTGGAAAATTTTGGAAATAGATGAGGTGGTTTAGATGAAATTTCTGACATACTCGGGGAACAATCTCATCAATGCGCATTTGCCTGACCAATCCAGTGTCCTCTACGCGCCCCCCCCGATGGCTGGACTTCCCAGAACTCAGATCCCGGATGAGTTAGAGAGAGCTGTAAACAATCCGATGGGCATGCCTTCTCTGGAGACGATGGTTAATAGTAAGTCTAGGGTCCTAATCGCTTTTGATGACAACTGCCAACCCTTCCCCCCTATGCGGCGGCCCGATATTAGGCAGATCATAATAGAGAGATTGCTTGATCTTCTCTACTCGTACGGAGTTGAGGAGAAAAATATTCAGCTCCGTTGTGCCGTTGCGTTGCACCGTAAAATGAAGAAATATGAACTTGCCTACATGTTGGGGAAAAGGATCATGTCTGCCTTTTATCCTCTCCAACTCAAGAACTTCGATGCTGAAGATCACGATGACCTAGTTGAGCTGGGCGAGACTGATCACGGCGAAATTGTAGAAGTTAGCCGTGAAGTAGTAAATTGCGATCTTGTAATTTATGTCGATTCGGTACAAATACCTCTTAATGGGGGGCACAAAAGTGTGTCTGTGGGGTTTGGAAGCTACAGGACGATTGCCCATCATCATTCGCCTCATATGACTGCCGATTCCCCGAATGTCATGCA
>Ga0310344_10000379_pt1 | contig 35408 bp, 33 predicted proteins | sample HC15DNA20200_MG_FD_203801 | JGI IMG/M metagenome (GOLD analysis project Ga0310344, IMG submission 203801) | Marine microbial communities from station ALOHA, North Pacific Subtropical Gyre - HC15-DNA-20-200_MG | ecosystem: Environmental > Aquatic > Marine > Oceanic | place: Pacific Ocean: North...
ACTGTCGTTTCGGAAAACGCGCAACTGTGCGCCCATTTCACCAAGATACTGCACGAGGTTATAGGTGAAGCTGTCGTAATTATCTATAACGGCTATCATGTCTAACTTTATACTTTATCAGGATTTCCCTCTGCTCGTGCAATTGCCAATGCCACGGCTTGAGCTTTGTTGAGTGTTTCGACATATTCATTGGCTGGTTCCGAGTCGGCTACTATGCCTGCGCCTGCCTGAGCGGTGACTGAATTTCCCTGCATATAGAGGGTGCGTAGCGCGATACAAGTGTCCATAGAGCCATCGAAACCGAAGTAACCCACTACACCGGCATAGGGGCCGCGCGGATTGCCCTCCAGCGCTGCGATAATTTCCATGGCCCGTACTTTTGGCGCGCCACTGACAGTACCGGCCGGGAAGGTTGCCGCCAGAAGGTCGAATGCATCCATCTCTGGGCGAAGGTTGCCCTCCACTTGGCTGACTATGTGCATCACATGACTATAGCGTTCCACTACCATCCTGTCTGTGACTTCGACAGACCCATACTCGCATACGCGCCCAAGGTCATTGCGTGCTAGGTCTACTAGCATGACATGTTCGGCGCGTTCTTTGGCATCAGTCAGTAGGTCAGCCGCTAGGTCTTCGTCCTGCTCAGTTGTAGCACCTCGCGGTCGTGTGCCCGCAATCGGGCGTAAAGTGGCACGACCGGATTCCATGCGCACGTGTACTTCAGGGGACGCACCGATTAGTGAAAAAGGTTCTGGGGTAAGGTTTCCAAAATCAAAAAAGAACATATATGGAGATGGGTTCAGGCGACGCAATGTACGGTATATGGCAAAAGGGCTAGCTTCTGTCTGGCGCGTAAATTTCTGCGAGAGAACAACCTGAAAGACGTCACCTGCCGCTATATGCTCCTTTGCTTTTTGGACCATTGCCTCAAACTGAGGCTGTGTATGCGAGTGTTGAGTCTTGCTATCTGTGGTTGCAGGTGTTTGAATGGACGGTGTTGCTATGTTGAGTCGGGACTCGATATCATCTAGCCGCTTATGGGCCTCTGCTTCTTCTACGGGTGAATCTTCCATTGCGTGAGTAATCGCTAGAAGATGGCCACGTGTGTGGTCGAAAGCGAGTAAGGTATCGCAGAGCAAGAAGATTCCATCAGGCAGATTATGCAACTGAAGATTAAGAGTTGGTTCAAAATAACGGACTGCGTCATAGCTCAAGTACCCTACAAGTCCTCCCACCAGTCTCGGCAAGTTGGGAGGCGCCTTTGACCGATGTGGCGTTAGTGCTGCGCGCAGAATATTGAGAGGTTCCCCTTTTATTGTTTCTATTTTTGCTAGGGATCGACCTGAGTGATGGTATACGTTTTTCCCGCGCACCACATAGGCTGCGCGCGGCTGCAGACCTATAAATGAATAACGTGCCATGTGCTCTCCACCTGTCACGCTTTCGAGCAAGAAAGAAGGTCCGCCGGCAGCTAATTTCAGGTAAGTGGAGACCGGGGTCTCCAGGTCGGCGACGATTTCACGCGTTATAGGGCGAAGGCAAGATGACTGTGGCTCATTGTCTATTTTTCTAAGCACAGACTCTTTTTCCTGATAATCGTTGCTCACACACAATTCTCCTAATGTAGACCCACTTTTCCCTAGTCTTATTTAAGCCTTAAACAAAAAACCCGCCGTCAGACGACGGGGGCCAGCAGCCAGTCTCACTCATTTGCAGGTACGGCCATTTACGGGATGTGGATGCCCGTAGGTGGCGATACCCTCAGCTATGGTAACGGTAGCGCTTCCGGCGGGGGATACTATGATGCGACAATGGTTTCCCACCGGCGCGGCGGGGAGGCCGCGCGCATCGGTTCACCCTGCGACTCGGAGGTCCATTCGGCACTCGCATCCGGGCAGGGATTCCAGCCGCGCCCCGCTCTCTAAGCCATCTGCGTGAGCTTACTACTCCTCTTCAGAGTCTTTATGAATTATTTGTGTAGATTGTGACGGTGTTTATACTTCAATTTGACCGTGTTGTCAACATGAGTTTTCCAACCCAGTTGCAATAAGTGCCAATTTCCGAGCGCGTGACCACTTCTTGATGGCAGCTTCACGTTGCATGGCTGCAGAGCGGTTGTTCTGGTTCTCGTAGAACACTAATTGGACTGGGCGACGAGAACGTGTGTAGCGGCCACCGCGGCCGGCGTTATGGTCGATCAGCCGTCGTTGCAGATTAGTAGTCCAACCGGTGTACAGGCTGTTGTCACTGCAGCGGAGCATGTATACGAACGCGGATTTTGATACTTGGGGCATAAGTCAGGGTAGCATTGTTAACATCTTGAACAGCATGTCACGAGGTGGGCTAATGAAAATATCAAGAAAGCTGAAATTGAAAATCGGCCCTGACATGATGAGGAGCATTAGGAGTATAGGTCCTTGGCGTTCAAAGCGTGCCACATTTCTCGCCCATTCAGCTGGCAGCAGTCCGATTATTATGCGGGATCCGTCCAGTGGAGCGACTGGCAGCAAGTTAAAAACAGCTAGAGTTATATTTAAAAAGATAAATATTTCCACTCCCCTTAATAGTGATTCTGATGATATGAGGCTAAGGCGGTAAGGAAAGGAGGCAAGATAAGCTAGCAGCAAATTTGAGAGCGGTCCTGCGGCAGCCACCAATGCCATTCCTGTGCGGGCGTCTGTACGGAAATATCGCGGGTCGACATTTACTGGTTTTCCCCATCCAAACCAGGCTATCACGATCATAATTGTTCCAAATGTATCGAGATGGCTGCGTGGGTCAAGTGTTAATCTTCCCTGTGATCTTGGTGTTGGGTCGCCTATCCAATCGGCAGTCACGGCGTGTGCGAACTCGTGTACAGTTATAGCTATTACTACTGCTGCGAGCGATGAAGCAACTATTATGGGAGGTGCTCCATTGATTAGCCAAATGAGCATTGTATTGTCCTCGGTGAGATGCTAGATTATATCAGGCAAATGGTAAGTTATAATCAGCGGTGGCAACCTATGGGACCTATGGATAACATGAATATTGAGCTTAATCAGCGTGTACGTCTGCGCAAAGCGCATCCGTGCGGGGGGTTTGAGTGGCGGGTTGTGCGTCTGGGAGCCGATATCGGCCTTGAGTGTGATACTTGTGGGCGGAGGGTACTGCTAACCCGCCGGGAATTGGCCAAGCGGATTCAACTAGTTTTAGATGTGGGTCCGACTACATGAGTCCTCGCGTAACTATATTGTTATCTGACACCGGGGGGGGACATCGCTCGGTGGCTGAGGCTGTACGTTCGGAATTGTTGATGCTCCAGTCTGGGTTGAGTGTTGAGTTAGTAGATGGATTGTTACGTTATGCGCCTTTTCCGCTCAACCGTCTTCCTGATTGGTACTCAAAAATTATAGCTTATGGAAAAGGGGTTTGGCGTTATGGTTATGCAATTACCGATAGCCGTTGGATTACGAGTCGACTTAATCAGGCTGCACGGCCGTATTTGCGCCCAGCCGTACGTAGATTATTGCGGTCGCATCCTGCCGAGGTTGTGGTTAGCACGCATCCTTTGTTGGTCGGAACTGTGCTCGATGAGTTGGGTGAGTGTTGCTCACGGTTTGTGACTGTGGTGACGGATTTGGTATCGGCGCACGCATGGTGGTTTGACCCCCGCGCGGCTCGGACACTGGTTCCAACCGGTGCAACATATAGGCGTGCTTTGGATTTTGGTATTGCTTCTGATCGGGTGCGAGTATGCGGTCTACCGGTTGGGCGTGCTTTCCATGATGGTATCGGAGATAAAATTGCTGCTTGTGCGAAATTGGGATGGAAACAAGATAAATTTACCGTATTGCTGTTAGGCGGTGCCGAGGGTATGGCGCCGTTGGAGAATATTGCGAGAGCATTGTGCGCAAGTTCTGTACCTCAGCAACTTGCCGTGGTCTGTGGTCGTAACGCGCGCCTGCGTGCGCAGTTGAAGGAGCTGCCATGGGGATTTCCTACCTATGTGTATGGATTCGAAGCAAATATGGCGGAACTTATGACAGCGTCCGATGTTGTGGTAACCAAAGCAGGTCCGTCCACGGTGATGGAAGCCCTGAACTGTGGTCGCCCATTGCTGCTCAGCAGCGCTATTCCTGGTCAAGAGGATGGGAATGTTCGTATGGTTGTTGAAGGAGGAGCTGGATGGTGGACCCCGCACCCATCCCACGTGCTTGAGCGGCTTCATAGGTTGCGAAAGTCTGGGAAGCTTGAACTTGATGATGCCGCAGATGCGACTCAAAAATTAGTTACTCCTGGGGCGGCCCATAACGTGGCCCGAGAAATAATTGCGTTGCTTTCCGAACTGGCGAGAACATGATTGCCTTTGCATCTAAGTCCAATATAACGGAGACTCTTCGGCCAGTAGACGTGCGTCGTGATCTGGCGGGTATTGCACGCTTGGTGGAGCTGTGCTTTGGAGATAAGTTAGATGAAAGTGGTCGTGCCGCAATCCACGAAATGAGGACATTAAGCCGTGCGGGTCCGTTACTGTGGTTGTTGCCGATATTTGCTGGCGGTGGTTTGTCTTGGCAGCATGGATTTGTATGTACTTATTCTGGTAATATTATTGGGAATGTAGGTGCTCAGCCGGCAGACGGACGAAAGGATGTGTGGCTGCTCGCAAACGTCGCAGTGCATCCCCACTGGCGTCGCAAAGGAATCGCACGTCAAATGGTGTTGGCATCGGTGGCGCGAGCGGTTGATGAAGGAGCAAGGTTCGTGGTTCTTCAGGTGGATGATGACAATACGGACGCGATTACGCTTTACCAGCAACTCGGTTTTGAGACCCTTACAGTGCGCACTACTTGGCGGCGCAGTCCGACCAGTCTGTCGCAAGATGTGGCTGTGCCTCCGGGTTTTGAAGTACGGCCAGTAATGCATAGTGATTGGTCGTTGGAACATGCGCTCTTAAAGCAGTTTCGTCCGCACGGGTTGACTTGGACAGCACCATTTCAGGTGCGCCAACTGCATCCATCCGTTGGGCGCAGCCTCAGTCATTTCTTCAATGGGCGACGTGAGGAACGTTGGCTTATGTTTCGATCTGGTGAAGCTGTCGGATGGCTTTATGTGCTTCGCAGTGCGGGTGCGGCCGATCAAATTAGATGGATTGTAACGTCTAGGTTTCCGGAGTCACTTGATAGCGTGCTTCTGAGTTATGGTCTGGCTTGTCTAGGTCATCGTCGTCACGATGTTTGGGTCGAGCATCCAGCAGAAGATGATTATGCTTTGTTGCAGCATAATTTTAAGCCCGCTCGTACGTTGCGATGGATGCAGCTAAATCTCTTGGGTTTGTCTGGTAATCGGTGTTAGTGATAGTATATTAGCTGTTGGCAGATAAATGTTGCGTGGAAAAATTCTTTTTCTGTTACCTAAACTGGACTGTGATTATAATGAGTAGTCTATATGGAATATAGGGATTACTACAAAATTCTTGGTGTCTCGCGCTCTGCTAGCAACAAGGAAATAAAGAGAGCTTATCGTAAACTTGCTCGCAGATACCATCCGGATTTGCGGCCTGACGACAAATCGGCTGAACAGAAACTAAAGGCAATTAATGAGGCGTATGAAGTGTTAGGCGACGCGGAAAAGCGCTCAAAGTATGACCGATTGGGTGCCAGTTGGTATAACCATCAAGCGCGTGGGGGGCGTACTGCCGGTTTCGATTGGTCCAACTGGTCCTCAGGTGGTCATCCTGGTGCAGGCGGCATGAACTATGGTGATATTTTCGGTCAGGGTAGTGCTGGCGGGTTTTCCGATTTCTTCAATGCTATTTTTGGCGCTGCTGGCTCTGCAGGTGCTGCCGGTACCACAAGCAGGGTGGCGCCAAAGCCCATTATTCAAGAGGTTACCATTTCCTTAGCTGAGTCTGCGCAGGGGACAATGCGTAGACTAAAAAAAGGTAATCGCACTCTGGATGTGAAAATTCCGCCTGGAGCTAAGGATGGTACGCGTGTACGGATTTCCGGTGGCGGTCCTCTTGGTCCCAATGGTAAGCCTAGCGACCTCTATCTGAGGGTGCGATTGCAGGCCGACAAACGTTTTGAGCGTCGGGGAGACGACTTGTATCTAAAGTTGCCTGTGAACCTGTTTGTGGCCGTATTGGGTGGTGAAGTGAGAGTGCCTACTCTAAGTGGAGAGGTTTCTCTCTCGGTCCCGCCTGGCAGCCAGGGTGGGCAGACTATGAGGCTACGTGGCAAAGGTATGCCTAATCTAAAAAAACCGAGTGTGTACGGTGATCTTTACGTGCGTCTTCAGATTCAGATACCGGATAAATTGTCTCCGGAAGAAAAAGTGCTGTGGGAGCAGTTGATGGTTCTGAGGAAAGGTTAGATTTGCCGTTTGATCTAATTGGTAATGTTGTGCGCTGTTTCGTTGCTATATGCACAATAGCTCTTATGGTAACTGCTACAGGATGCAGTTTTGACTTGGTTGAGTTAAAGGATTTGTTGGGCCTCCAACCTACGTATGTGCCGACGCATATACCTGTGGCTTCACCCGTGCCGACTGATACACCTATGCTGGTTGAGCCGATCGTGATACCAGAGTCTACCTCTACGGGGGCTGCTGCCTTGGTTCTGGACCAATTCTCTATTGTGGCCGCCGAGGAAGCTGTGTTGGTGGGTCTCTATGAGAGAATTAACCCTGCAGTTGTTGCCATTACGGTGCGCTATGCAAGTGACGATATCGGTCAAGGTACTGGATTCTTGGTGGATTATCAAGGGCATATTGTGACAAATTATCATGTAGTAGCCAATGACGGTGAAATTGAAATCTCATTTTTTGGCGGCGAGAGAGTGCGTGCGGAGATGCTCGGCGGTGATGTCACTACTGATATAGCCGTACTACGGCCTGCAGGTCTTCCAGTCGAAGTCTCTCCAGTAGTGTTGGCGGATTCCGAGATGGTTCAGGTAGGCCAGCGTGTGGTGGCCATAGGCAGTCCATTTGGGCTGCAAGGAACTCTGACTAGTGGTATTGTGAGCGGCATAGGGCGCACTCTGTCCGCAGGCTCATTTCCTGGCTTGGATGTTAACGGAGCTAATAGCTTCTCTACCCCCGATGTCATACAGACTGATGCTGCTATCAACCCTGGAAATTCCGGTGGTCCGTTGATTAACTTAGATGGCGAGGTTATTGGTATGAACAAGGCTATCTATTCAGAAAGCGGTTTAAATTCGGGAGTGGGATTTGCCATAGCTTCGAACACGGTGCGTCGGCTTTTACCGGACCTGATTGAAAAGGGCGAATATCAGCATCCTTATCTCGGAATTCGGAGTCAGGAAGTCTTTGCGCTAGACGAGATGGAAGCATTGGGTCTGCCGCAGCAAGGTGGTGCTTACGTTGTCTGCGTGGACGCAAGTAGTCCAGCGGCTGCAGCAGGTCTCCGGGGTGGAAGTATGTCCCAGAGCTGTGAGGGGCTGAGGCCTGGGGGGGACTTGATTTTGTCTATTGACCGTCGACCAGTGCGTGGCTTTGATGATTTGCTTAGCTACCTAGTCCATCACACCCGAGCTGGGCAGATTGTCAAGCTGAAAGTACTGCGCGAAGGTGTAGAGATGGAGTTCCAAGTCACACTCGCCACCCGGCCTTAATGTGAACACATTCTTATCTCCGCATATTTGCATAGTGGTTGCATAGGATGTGTATTAAGGCGCAATCCAATCTATTTGTCCTGGTCGCGCTGGTGCCGTGCACATCTAGGATGTCAAGCACCTATACTCTGGGGAAGATTGGCGATGCGGTGCTCGCAGCTTGTTATACAACCGAGCGGTTGTGATACAATAGCTCTGCCATGGGCCGTGGTGCAACTGGCAGCACAGCGGACTTTGGATCCGTCGATCCTGGTTCGAGTCCAGGCGGCCCAGCTTAACACCCTACTTATCTGCATTTCTGATTGTGAACGACGACCCTCCGAGTAGTAACGAATTTTTCAGCCGAAGAACCATCGGCAAATATCGAGCGTTCAGTTGTCGCTACTGTGTATCCAAGATGTGGCGGTGGCGTATATGAGCACCGCACCTGTAATATTGGCCGCTGGTAAAGGTGTGCGTATGTGCTCAAGCCTGCCAAAAGTTTTGCATACTGTGGCTGGTAAGACCTTGGTTGAATATGCTGTTGATTTAGGTAGGACAGTTGGTGATGAATCTCCCTTGGTTGTAATTGGACACGGCGCGGAAGCCGTTCGTAAAGTTGTAGGCGATACTGCCCGCGTTGTAATGCAAGCAGATCAGAAAGGTACCGGTCATGCATTGATGCAAGCGGAGGCGGTGCTTCATGGCAATGCAGATCGTGTGTTAGTGTGGGCGGCTGATATGCCTCTTCTGAGTGCGAAGACACTTGAAGCTGTAGTAGCGCGACAGCTAGAAAATGACGGGCCTATTTCACTCGTTACCGCCGTTTCTGATCAGAAGCGTGGTTTTGGACGCTTGCTTCGTGCTGATGATGGCACCTTGCAGGCAGTAGTTGAGCAGGTCGATGCCAATGAGCATCAGCTTTCCATTAGTGATTTGAACGTGGGCGTTTATTGTTTCGATGCGGATTGGCTGTGGCCGGAACTTTCCAAGCTACAGGTCTCTGCTTCCGGGGAATATTACCTTACTGATTTGGTAGCAGCTGCAGTGGCGCAGGGACGTTCGGTTCGTGATATTGTCGTGGATGATCCGGTTGAGATAATAGGCATAAACACACGTGTACATCTGGCCGAGGCTGAAGCTGTATTGCGCGAGCGCATCAATTATGGTTGGATGAACAAGGGGGTCACTGTACTTGATCCAGACAATACTTATATTGCTTCAAGTGTACGGATTGGTTCTGATACTATTGTGCTGCCAAACACGTATTTGTACGGTGAGACAAGAGTGGGGTCCTCTTGTACGATTGGTCCCAACAGTGTGGTGCGTGATTCTGTGATTGCAGATGGATGCCGAGTAGAGTGTTCCGTCTTGGAAAAGGCTACTTTGGAGGAGGGAGTCGATGTTGGACCCTTTGGGCATTTGCGTGAAGGGTCCTATTTGGCGCGTGGTGTGCATGTCGGTAATTTTGGTGAGGTGAAGAACTCATACCTGGGACCGCAGGTAAAAATGGGGCATTTTTCTTATGTTGGGGACGCGAGGGTTGGTGCACGAACGAATATCGGCGCGGGCACTATTACTTGCAATTATGGTGCTGACAAAAACAAACATCGTACTGTAATTGGTGAGGATGTTTTCATCGGGAGTGACACAATGATGGTTGCACCTATATGCATCGGAGCACGGTCTCGCACTGGTGCAGGATCGGTGGTTACCAAAGATGTACCCGCTGACAGTACTGCTGTGGGTGTGCCTGCGCGTATCATTAAGCGTGGGTCTGCAGAGGGGAATCAGGACGACGATGATTAATTTCCTCGGACTGGCTGGGCTGTTGATAGCTAATGGATTGGTTGCCACTACGCGTGCACTCTTCGCTAATGTGTCCAAGAATGGATTGGAACAAAATAGTGAGAATGGCGATGCCGGCGAGAGACTTGTGCGTCTCTTACTCGAAGATAGCATGCGTTTACAGCTAACATTGCGCCTTTTGCAGATGCTAATCTACTTACTAATTGCGGGCGAGATAGCGTGGCGGGTTGTTCCCAACCTATACCAAATAGGCGCGATTTTAATCACCTTGTTGGCTGTAGTGCTTACTTTGATTCTGGTCATCGTTGGTGAATTGGTGCCTCAATCCTTGGTGATGGGGGCGCCTATGCTCTGGGCTGTGCGCATCGCGCCGGTCATGTTTGCTCTTAAATGGATATGTGCACCAGCCACGCGCCTGGTTGAGTGGACTGCTGGCCGTCTTCGGGTTCCTCTCAGCGAGCGAGACCGTTTGCTGGTTACTCCAGATGAGATCAAAGATTTAGTGGATGCTGGGGAAGAGCGTGGGTCTATTGAGCAGGATGAGCGCCAGATGATTTATTCGGTCTTTCAGTTCAGTGATACGTTGGTCCGTGAGGTTATGATTCCGCGCATAGATGTTCTAGCGCTGGATGTCAAAACGAGATTGGCGGTGGCACATGAGGTGGTCGTAGAAAATGGTTTTAGCCGTATACCGGTTTACGAATTCTCAGTTGACAACGTTATTGGCTTGCTATATGCAAAAGATTTGCTTTCGGCGCAGCCAACTAGTAAGAATGACGAGGATTTACGAGATAGATTACGTACTCCGTTCTTTGTGCCGGAGACCAAGAAGATAGATGCCCTCCTGCCCGAATTGCAGGCGCAGCGAATGCACATGGCTATCGTGGTTGATGAATATGGTGGCATGGCTGGAGTGGTCACCTTGGAAGATCTAGTGGAAGAATTGATTGGTGAGGTTCAAGACGAACATGACCCAGAAGAAGAGGTGCCCTTCCGGCAGGTCGGCGAAAATGAATTTATGGTTTACGGTCGCGTCGACATTGATGACCTGAATCGCAAGCTTCAAATAGGAATTGACAGTGGTGAGGCTGATACTCTGGCTGGATTTATCTTCGGGAAACTTGGGCGTGTGCCTGATGTTGGCGAAGTGTTGGAAGTAGATGGACTTCATATGGAGGTACATCAGGTGGTCGAGCGTCAGATTAGATGGGTTCGCGTGTTGTGCCAGAGTGAGATCTCATCTGGCTCGAATATGGTGGATGATTCCTGACATCTGTCACTAACGGATTTGTTACTCGCATATCTTCCTAAGGCTGTTTTGGTCTATCATCTGTGTGCAGCATTTCATTAGAGTTGTTATTCTGAAAAACTGAAACAAATTTGGCCTCCTTGAGTACTTAGCTAGGTATGATTTAGAGGCCTGAATGGTATAATGCGTGGATGGCGCACCCTCGGTCAATTCGTACCGAAGCAATTGTTCTTCGGCAGCAAGTCTTTGGCGAGGCCGATAGGATACTGACGCTGCTGACGCCGAATCGTGGCAAAGTGGCGGCAATTGCCAAAGGTGTTCGTCGCATATCAAGCCGCAAAGCTGGTCATCTTGATCTCTTTATGCGTGCTGATGTGCTGTTGTCTATAGGTCGAAATCTCGACATTATCAATCAGGCGCAGTCTATCGATTCTTTTCGTTTGTTGCGTGAGGATTTGTTGCGCTCTAGCTATGCTAGCTATTGTGTTGAGTTGCTTGACCGCTTTACTCCTGATGGAGAAACCAATCATGAACTATACAGACTTTTGGCTGACACTCTGTCGCGTGTAAATGGTAGCGATGATTTGGCGCTTACAGCGCGTTATTATGAACTCCATCTTCTTACAATAGTGGGATTTCGCCCAGAGTTAGAACATTGTCTAGGTGCAGGTGAGCTAGTCAAGCCTGAGGACCAGTATTTTGACTCTTTATCTGGTGGGGTGCTATGCCCGCGCTGTGGCAGCCAGCGTCCGGGAGCTCGTCCTATAAGTATGAGTGCTCTTAAAGTGATGCGATTCCTGCAGCGTAGTACATATGAAGATGTACATCACTTGCGTGTGCGCCCCAAGGTTGCTGCCGAGCTGGAAAGCATGCAGCGTCATTACATTACCGTGCAACTGGAAAGACAACTGAATTCGGTAGATTTTATGGAGCGTGTAAGTGAAAGTGATCTTAGTAAATTAGTCACAGAAACTCCTCTAACTATGTCAGCGAAAATCACAGCTGGTACCGAAAAAAGCAAACCGGTGGTGGAATGACGAATCCGCCAAGTTTTCAAGGTGCTATCCTGTTGCTAGAGCGTTTCTGGGCTGAACACGGTTGTCTCATCTGGCAGCCTTATAATCATCAGGTTGGTGCTGGTACGATGAATCCCGCGACTGCTCTTCGGGTACTTGGTCCGGAGCCGTGGAATGTAGCGTACGTAGAGCCGTCAGTACGTCCTGATGATGGTCGCTATGGCGAAAACCCCAACCGTTTGCAGCAGCACTACCAGTACCAGGTTGTCCTGAAACCCGCACCGGAAAATCCGCAGGAACTTTATCTAAATTCACTCACAGCCCTTGGAATCGACTCAGATTTGCATGACATACGCTTTGTGGAAGATAACTGGCAGCAGCCTGCAATTGGTGCATGGGGTCTAGGATTGGAAGTATGGCTTGACGGTCAGGAAATTACACAGTTCACCTATTTTCAGCAGGTGGGAGGTGTTACTCTAGATCCAGTAGCTGTAGAGTTGACCTATGGTCTTGAGCGAATCCTGATTGGTCTCCAGCGTGTAAAAGGTTTCCGCGACATTGAGTGGAGCAATGGTGTCACATACGGTGAGGTCAATCTTCAAGCTGAGCAGCAGCACAGTTGCTACTACTTTGAAGTGGCGGATGTTGAGCGCCTTCGCTCCCTTTATGATTTATACCAACTAGAAGCCGCGGAAGCGCTGCGAGCTGGGTTGTTGCTGCCTGCCTATGACTATGCTCTTAAGTGCTCTCATACGTTCAACGTGCTTGATGCGCGTGGTGCGATTGGTGTTACCGAGAGGGTACGCTTTTTTCGTGATATGCGTAAGTTGGTCCGGGAAGTTGCCCAAGCTTACGTTGAGGAGAGACGCGATTTAGGTTTTCCACTCCTGTCAGATAAGCAGTCCGCCGTGGTTCCTGTAAATACACTTGGTTTGCCGCAGTCCCCGGAAGGACCAGAGTCATATCTACTGGAAATTGGAGTTGAGGAATTGCCACCTGGGGACCTGGCAAGCGCGCTAGCGCAACTCCGGAAACATGTATCAAAATTATTGGTTGATTATCACCTTCCACATGGCGCGATTAATATCTGGGGAACTCCGAGGAGGCTGGTGGTCTTGGTTGAGGGTTTAGAATCTCGACAGACCAGTACTGAGAAGGTTGTGCGCGGTCCATCCGTTCGTCATGCTTTCGATGCTGACGGAAAGCCCACTCGTGCTGCCGAAGGATTTGCAAGAAGTCAGTCGTCAAAGGTTTCTGAACTTGAATGCAGAGAAATTGAGGGACGGGAATATGTGGTCGCGATTGTGCGTCAGGATGGTAGGCCGTTGCCTGAAGTGCTAGTCGAGATCGCACCTGCTATTTTGGATAGCTTGCGTTTTGATCGCAGTATGCGTTGGATTCCAGGCGTAGATTCCCTGGAATTTTCACGTCCAATACGTTGGATGCTTTCCCTATTGGGTAGCGAGCAGATACCATTCGAATATGCGGGATTGATGTCTGGCAACAAGACGCGTGGGCTTCGTACTGCGGGTGTATCGGACTTTGTAGTAAGCACGTCGGGTGCATATGAGACGCTGATGGCGCAGCACCTAGTGGTACTTGATCCCGCGGAACGACGTGGACGTGTAGCAGGTGATGCGCAGCAGTTGGCAAATGGGGTGGGCGGTGAAATCATTAGCGATTCTAAGTTGCTCACAGAAATTGCCAATTTGGTTGAGCACCCTGCTGCCTTTATTGGTGAATTTGATCCTGACTTTCTGCGTCTTCCGCAGCCAGTGCTTATTGAGGTAATGAAGAAGCAGCAGCGTTATTTTCCAGTAATGAGAGGTGATACGTTACTTCCTTATTTTGTAGGTGTGCGAAACGGTGTTGCTCAGAATCTTGAACTTGTCATAGAGGGTAATGAGCATGTGTTACGCGCGCGTTTTGCGGATGCTAGCTATTTTGTTCGTCAGGATAGCGAGCGTACTCTTACAGAGTTCCGCAGTGAACTCTCGCGTTTAACGTTTCAGGAACAGTTGGGGTCCATGTTGGAAAAATCTGAACGTGTCGAGAAATTGACAGGTACATTAGCGGTGCTTCTAGGACTGGATGAGGGCGACTGTAAGCATGCACTACGTGCATCACACTTGGCGAAGGCGGATCTTGCTACATCTATGGTGGTAGAGATGACCGCGCTGCAGGGTGTTATGGGGCGTGAGTATGCCTTGGCAACAGGGGAGTCCGAGGAGGTGGCTCGGGCTATAGAGGAGCACTATTGGCCTTTGGGTCCGGGTGCAAAATTGCCGCAGGAATTAATTAGCTTGGTAGTTGGTTTAGCAGACCGTTTGGATTCGCTCATTGGACTGTTCGCTGTCGGCATTGCACCTACAGGTGCTGCAGACCCTTTTGGACAGCGTCGTGCGGCACTTGGAATTATTCAGTTGCTTTTGGGGCGCGAGTTGGATTTTGACCTGCAGACGAGTTTGGAGAAGGCGGCTGCGCTTCAGTCAGTACCTGCGGAAGCAGCTGTAAACGAGGCGGCTGATTTTCTCGTCGGCCGGCTGCGTGGTGTATTGCGCGAGCGCGGCTATCGACCTGATATATTGGAGGCAGTGCTGATGGTACAGGGTGGGAACCCTTGGAGGGCCATGAAGTCCGCTGAACAGTTGAGTGTATGGGTTGCGCGCTCAGATTGGCAATCCATATTGGAGGCTTTCTCACGGTGCGCGCGCATTCTACCTGAGAAAGTAACTATTGGGCAGCCCGATCCTGACATCTTTGCAAATGACGCAGAGCGCGAATTGTGGTCTGCAGTGGAGGCTGCGCAGTTATCCCTTGCTGATCAACCGTTCGTCGACGACTTTTTGCTGGCTTTTACTAATATTATTCCGGCCATCACGCAATTTTTCGATGAGGTTTTGGTGATGGATGACGACTTATCTCTCCGCGCCAACCGATTAGCTCTCTTGAGGTGTCTGACTGGTCTTTCAAACGGTACTGTAGATCTTTCGAAACTAGAGGGCTTTTGATCATGTGCCTTGTTGTTAGGCATACAGTGCGGATTCAAAGAGAAGTGAAATGAAAGTTACCGAGGAGATAAAGTCTCGTGTTGACATCGTCGAGGTGGTCGGCGAGACGGTGAAACTGCGTCGGACGGGGAGCGCACACACAGGCTTCTGTCCATTCCACGATAACAAGAACACACCTGCATTTGTCGTATGGCCAGATACTGGTACTTGGAAGTGTTTTGGGGTCTGCAATGATGGAGGTGATGCTTTTAGTTTCTTGATGAAAAAGGAAGGTTGGGACTTTCGTGAGACTTTGGAGTATCTCGCGCGTCTTGCCGGAGTCCAACTTGATCCGCCTAATCCGCAAAAAGATAAGCAGCTTAAGGAGCGCGCGCGTTTGTCGCAGCTGCTCAACATGGTTAGCGAATACTACCATCATCTTCTGTGCAATAGTTCTGTTGCTCAGGAAGCTCGCGAGCACCTGAAGGGTCGGGGTATTGTGAATGAAAGCTGGGATGATTTTGAACTGGGATATGCGTTGCCTGAGTGGGGTGCACTACGGCAGCATTGTTTCGAGCAAGGATACACCGATGATGATTTGGTCTACATCGGCATGTTAGTTAAGAAGGAAGATGGCAAAAGCTTCGACCGTTTCCGAAACCGTATTATGATTCCAATACGTGACCCAAAGGGACAAGTGGTTGGTTTTGGCGCGCGTGCTATAGATGTCGATGACGTACCGAAATTCATGAATTCTCCTCAAACTGAACTTTTTGATAAAGGGGCGTTGTTGTATGGTCTAGACCTTGCCAATTTAGCGATACGTGAGCATGGCACATCTGTCCTAGTTGAGGGTTACATGGATGTCATAGTTGCGCACCAGTCCGGCTTCTCCAATGTGGTCTCTGCTATGGGAACTGCGTTAAGCGAACAACAATTGCGGCTGCTGAAACGACATGCGGCTAGTGTTGTGCTAGCACTTGACCCAGATGTGGCCGGAGACCGTGCTACTCTTCGAAGTCTGAGTGTGGCTCGTGATACTTTTGACCGCAAGGTATCTCCGGCATTTAATCCACGAGGGCTACTCGTCAATGAGGGTGCGTTGCAGGTAGACATTAGTGTGGCAAATTTGCCGGCTGGAATGGACCCTGATGAGGTTATTATTGATGACCCGGAACAATGGCGCTTATTGATTCGTGATGCTCAACCGGTGGTTGATTACATCATGGGTGTATTTACGGTTGGGCGTGACCTGTCTGATTCGAAAACCAAGGCTGAAATAATTGATGATATTATGCCAATTATCTCGGATGTCAGTCATCCAGTTGAACGGGCGGATTACCTACAGAAACTGGCAAGGTTGCTACAGGTGGATGAGAGATTGCTGCAGGGTTATAGGCCGCGCAGTAGGGGCGGAAGAGTGAGGTCATCTATAGCAGATTTGCCTCCGAAGAGTCAATCTGTATCTAGTTCAGATCAGCTGGAAACTTACGTGCTTGCTGCTCTGCTGAGGCATCCCGAATTGTTGGTTCGCATTGATCGCGCTCTGCGTGAAGCGAATGCGGAAACGTTGTCACCACAGGACTTCTCCGAATCTGAGTTTCAAAATCTTTTCATCCAGCTGCATCGCAGTTTACATCAAGCAGAGAGAAATCCCTCTGAATTCCTGCGTAGTGAAGTTGGGCCTGGGTTGACGGAGTGTTGGGAGGTGCTCTGGGAGCAGGGCGATAAATTATGGGTCAATGATGAGCGTCGTGGGAAAGATATTGTCAATGCTGCCATAAGATTACGTCTTCGAAACTTGTCTGAATCTCTGCAGGAACTGCAAGTTTTAGGCGATGCTGCTGCTGAACAGGGCGAAACTAAACAGGAGAAACTGTATCAGAAGTTGACTCTGCAGCATACTCGTGCACTTCGTGGTTTGCAGCGCTTCTTGTGGCAGTACTCACACTCCTCTAATATTGTGGAAACTATGGACCTCTAGGTATGGAGTTGCCAACAGTAGATGGATGATTTTGTTGATAGCCAAGAAAAAGAAAACTGGCCAGAAGCTTCAATCAGAAAGGTTCTATCTAGCGCTGAGATGGTTGACCCAGCGGTGAAACCAATTGATTCGGCTCAAAAACTAAGTGTGAGTAGTGACCCAGTGCGTATGTATATGAAGGAAATTAGCCAGGTGGCACTCCTAAGCGTTGATCAGGAATTCTGGCTTTCTACCTGTGTGACTGGCGCGAGTTGGCTGCTGTCCTTACAAATTGATAGCATATCTCCTGCTCCGAGAGGTAAAGACCTGATGTTGCAGGTGTGGAATGAAACCGCAAAGATATGGAGAAAGTTGCGTGCTGATTGCGAGCGGATGAATAAGAAGCCAGTAGATTTTCGTAGTGTGGTGTTGGAGGCACATTGGCTTAGAAAGAATTGGGACATGAATGAGAAATCTTTTCTGCGCCAATGGTTAGACAATGGTAACTGGGGTGAGGATGATGATTGGAATAGATTGGCAAATAAAGCTTTGCGTGTTTTCACTGGTCTTTACCTGTTGCCAGAGGCGTTCCAGTTGGCCTTAGCGGAGCGCGTCAAGAATGTCAAAGTCGTTCCTCGAAGCGTTACTGTGGTGCACTGGTTTCCGTCGGAGGAGTCAATTCAGGAATCACTAGAGTGGGTTCAGCAACGGGGATCCGACGCCACGCGTACGCTTGTGCGTGCAAATCTACGCCTCGTTGTGAGTGTGGCCAAAAGTTACAACGGGCGAGGAATCTCCTTTCTTGATCTTATTCAGGAGGGCAATGTAGGTCTGTTGCGCTCTGTGAGCAAGTTTGATCCTGCACGTGGCTATAGATTTAGTACCTATGCTACTTGGTGGATTCGCCAAGCTATTGGCCGTGCAGTCGCTGAGTATGGCCGCACTATTCGTATCCCCGTACATATGATTGAAACCATCAGCCGAGCTAGGCGCGCCAGGCATGAATTAGTGCAGCATTATGCACGCGAGCCGTCTCACCAAGAAGTTGCGTTACATATGGGTATGCTAGCCCCTGAAGATCGGGCGGATATCGAAAAGGCCAATGCGGACGGGAGCTCACTGACTTTAGATTTAGAGCGCAAGCTTCAGCGAGCTGGCGAACGTGTTGGCGAAATTGCTCGATTTAGCCAAGAGCCTATGTCGCTTGAGTTGCCGGTCAGCGGAGATTCTGACGCCTTGTTAGGTGACTTTGTTCAGGATGAGCTCGTTCCTGGACCAGTAGCCGCATCTGATTCTAGTATGTTGCGCAACTACATACGTGATGCTCTCGGTGGTCTAAATGATCGTGAACGGAAAGTGATTGAATTGCGTTTTGGTCTGGTAGATGGGCGTGATCATACTCTTGCTGAGGTAGGCGCACGATTCCAATTGACTCGTGAACGTATCCGACAGATAGAATCAAAAGCATTACGTAAGTTACGCTCTCCGGTGCACAGTGGATCTTTGAGAGATTACCTAGGATGATCGGAGTGTACATATTTTTGTTGACGCTTGGCGTAGCGTGTGATAAACTCCGATTTACGATTGTGACAAACCCCACAATGCAATATCATATCGGCGAATCCGATGATGTCTAACCGTAGTCTACCCAAGTGTGGACTTAATTAGTAGATGCTACTACAGGAACTGCTGCGCGATTATCTGCCTATTGCAATTCTGTTGTTCGTGGCCACCGGGATGGCGTTTGCTATGGTTGCATTAGGCCATCTTTTTGGCCCACGTCGTGATGGCAAGGCCAAGCTCATGCCTTATGAGTCCGGTATGACTCCAATTGGAAGTGCTGTCCGTCGCATGCCTGTTCGGTATTATCTGATTGCGGTTTTGTTTGTACTTTTTGATATCGAAGTTATCTTCTTGCTACCTTGGGCGGTGGTGTTAAGGAAACTCGGATTGTTTGGTCTTATTGAAATGTTAGTGTTCGTCACCATTTTATTGGTGGGTTATATCTACGTGTGGAAGAAAGGAGCACTGGAATGGGAATAAGTTCTACATATCAATCTCGTACGTCTTGCGGCCCAGGAGTGTTGTCGTAACGATGGGCGCAGAACAGAAGCTCGGTAATTTGGGCATTGTGACAACCACGTTGGAATCCTTGGTCAATTGGGGCCGTACCGGTGCTATGTGGCCTATGCTATTTGGGCTGGCCTGTTGTGCTATGGAGATGATTGCCACTCAGGCGGCAAACTATGATGTCAGTCGTTTTGGTATGGAGCTGATGCGAGCGTCACCGCGTCAGAGCGACTTGATGATCGTGGCTGGCAGGGTAAGTCGCAAAATGGCTCCAGTGTTACGCAGGTTGTACGACCAGATGCCCGAGCCTAAATGGGTGTTAGCAATGGGTGATTGCGCTTCGTGTAGTGGTGTGTTCAACAACTATGCTCTAGTGCAGGGCGTGGATGAAGTCGTTCCAGTGGATGTGTACGTGGCTGGCTGTCCTCCACGACCTGAAGCGCTGATAGATGGCATCATGAAGCTACATGAGAAAGTTCGTGGTGAAAGTATCACACACTGGGCTTGATGATGAAATGAGCCACATTGAAACTACGATAGCTGTTCTTCGGGCGAAATATCCCGATGATATTCAAGAGTTAGAGTCATTTCGTGGGGAGTTCACTATTGTTGTTGAAGCCACTGCGCTATTCGATATCTGCAAACTGCTGCGACATGATCCTGATCTAGATTATTCGTTTCTCGTGGACCTAGCAGCGGTAGACTATTACCCACGGCAACCGCGCTTTGGGGTTTCCTATTTATTGCATGCTATTAAACAAAATGTGCGCCTGAGGCTAAAAGTACTAATTTCAGGTCAGTCTCCTACATTGTCTAGCGTTACCGATATTTGGTCATCAGCCGAGTGGCCTGAGAGGGAGGCGTTTGATTTGATGGGAATTCAATTTACTGGTCATCCGGACCTGCGGCGTATTTTGATGCCAGCGGATTGGGAAGGCCATCCTCTGCGTAAGGACCACGCCCTCGGTTATGAGGAAGTGCAGTTTTCGTTTAACTGGCGGGAAATTGACCGTCGTAAGGAATATCCTCAGGAATGATCCGGATATGAGTCAAGTGCAAGAATTCGCAGGCACTGTAGAAGAGTTGAAGACGCTGTTTAGCGATCGCGCTGTGAGTGGCGAGACCATGGTGCTGAATCTGGGGCCGCAGCATCCCAGCACTCACGGGGTGTTGCGCCTGATGTTGGAGTTGGATGGAGAAGAGGTGGTTCGCTGTCTTCCGGACATAGGTTTTTTGCACACCGGCATCGAAAAAAACATGGAAGCAAAGACCTACCTGAAGGCTCTGGTGATGACTGACCGCATGGATTATCTCAATCCACTAGGCAACAACCTTACATATTGCCTTGCGGTGGAGAAGCTGTGTGGCATCGAGGTCCCCAATCGTGCGCAGGTGATTCGCGTCCTTTGCGCCGAGTTGCAACGTATCTCTTCCCATTTGGTGTGGCTGGGAACCTCAGCCATGGATTTGAACGCTAGCAGTATTCTTATATATTGTTTCCGTGATCGCGAGTTATTGCTGGACATTTTTGAATTGATTGGTGGGCAGCGTATGATGACCTCATATATTCGTCCAGGTGGCGTGTGGCGTGATTTGCCAGATGAATTTTTCCCGGCCGTCAATGACTTTTTGGAGTATCTTCCGGAAAAACTAGCTGACTACGAACGTTTGCTGACCCGCAACCCGCTGTTCCTTCGCCGCACTAAGGATGTTGGTATTGTTGATGCAGATGATGCTCTTGAACGAGGACTGACAGGCGCTTCGTTGCGCGGATCGGGGGTTAATTACGACGTGCGTCGGGCGATGCCCTACTGTGGGTACGAGCAATACGATTTTGATGTTCCTCTAGGGAACGGGTGTGATGTGTATTCTCGTTATAGAGTGCGCATGCAGGAATTCCATCAGTCAATGAGCATCATACGTCAGGCTATTTCACGGTTGGAGCCTGGTCCGGTTATGACAGATGACCGGCGCTTCGCGCCGCCCCCGCGCTCTGAACTAGGGCGCAGCATGGAGGCGGTGATACATCATTTTAAGTACTGGACAGAAGGTTTTTCAGGTCCGGAAGGTGAGGTTTATGTTGCTACAGAGTCGCCCAGGGGTGAACTAGGTTGCTATTTGGTCGGAGATGGTGGTGCCCAGCCAGCGAGGGTTCATTTTCGGACTCCGTCCTTCCATAATTTGCAATCACTACCGCGCATGGCAGAAGGCTATCTAGTGGCTGATTTGGTGGCTATGATTGGGTCAATCGACATCGTACTAGGAGATGTGGACCGGTGACTCCAAAGGAAATGGTGGTGACGCTGCGTGACAGATATGCGGACGAAATTGAGACCATCTTAGAGCGCTACCCAGCGGAACAAAAGCGGTCGGCGGTGATGCCATTGATTTTCATGGCGCAGCGTGAGGAGGGCTATATAACGGGCTCTGCAATAGACGAAATAGCAGAGTTGCTTGACATTGCTTCCACGCAAGTAGTGTCTATCGTGGGATTTTACACTCTCTTTTATGCGAATCCTGGTGGGATGCATCGTATTCAGATATGCACAGATTTACCTTGTGCTTTGCGCGGTGCGGATGAATTCGCAGAGCAAGTCTGCGAAAACCTAGGCGTTAAACTTGGCGAGACGACGGATGACGGACAATTTACAGTGGAGGCTGTGATGTGTCTGGCTGCGTGCGATAAAGCACCGATGTTTCAAGTCCAGAACAGCTCTGGCCTTACTTACTACGAATGCCAGAGTGCGGATGATGTTAACGTACTGGTTAAGGAACTACGCACTTCACCTGATGACCTTGATGAAACAGTATCTGGATGAGTGAGTTCCTGCTGCTTCGGCATCGCAATATTGGCGAAGAGGGCATCGCTGAGCTCGATGAATATCTGCGTCTGGGCGGATTTCAGGCCTTTAGGAAGGTAGTTACTCAGATGTCTCCACAGCAGGTCATTGATCTTGTTAAGGCTTCTGGCCTGCGTGGACGCGGAGGCGCTGGTTTCCCTACTGGCATTAAGTGGTCATTTCTTTCTGATAGATTTCCCCGTTACGTGGTTGCCAATTCAGATGAATCGGAGCCAGGAACTTTCAAGGATCGAGAGATTATGGAACGGAACCCGTTTCAGTTTCTTGAAGGGTTGATGATTTGTGCGTACGCCTCCCAGGCTCATGTGGCCTACAATTACTGTAGAGGAGAGTTCTGGCAGTTAGTAGATGAGTTGCAGAGTAAGGTGATACAGCTGCACGATCACGGTATGCTCGGCGATAGGATATTTGGCAGTGAGTTTTCTCTTCAGATTCACCATCATCTAGGCGCGGGCGCTTATATCTGTGGAGAAGAATCTGCGCTACTAGAATCAATAGAGGGTAAGCTGGGTCAGCCGCGGTTGAAGCCACCATTCCCGGCTGACCGCGGGCTTTATCAGCAACCAACAGTTGTGAACAATACCGAGACCTTGGCTAACGTTCCTTTGATCATTGAACGAGGTGCAGAATGGTACCGTTCAATTGGAGTCGAGAAGAGCTGTGGGCCGAAGATTATGTGCCTGTCCGGTCATGCAAAGAATCCCGGTAATTACGAAGTCCCGCTTGGTACAACTTTCAGAGAGCTGATTTTTGATTTGGCCGATGGTATTACTGGGGACAAGCGATTGAAGGCGATATTACCCTCGGGTGCATCTGCTCCAATACTTCCTGCCACCGATGTTGTATTGGATACTCCGCTTACCTATGAAGATGTCTCGCTAGTGGGTTCGCAGCTGGGATCAGCATCAATTATCCTGTTGGATGAAACTGTTGATGTGAGTTGGGCGGCCATGAAAACCACACGCTTTTTTAAGCATGAATCCTGCGGCAAATGCACGCCATGTAGAGAGGGGACTTACTGGATGGATAGGCTGCTGCATCGTATTAACAACGGTCAGGGTGATCATGAAGATGCGAATCTGTTGGGGGAGGTGGCGAAGCAAATAACCGGGAAATGCCTATGTCCACTTGGCGATTTCTCGACAAGTGCCGTGATATCAGGATTGGAGTTATTTCACGATGATTTTACCCAGCATGTGCGCAACGGTAATGGGTCTACCGTGGAACTTAGTGAATGAAAAGTTACTAGATGGCTGACCAAGTAACACTGAAGATTGATGGTGATGTTGTCAGTGTGCCTGCGGGTACTTTGATTGTTGATGCTGCTAAAAGTGTTAGCAATGATATCCCGGTTTTCTGTTATCACCCGAAACTGGATCCAGTTGGGATGTGCCGAATGTGTCTTGTGGAAGTGGGTACTCCATTGCGTGACCGTGAGAGCGGAGAGCCGGAATTAGATGAGCATGGCGATCAAAAAATTAACTGGATGCCTAAGCTCCAGACTGCTTGTACGGTACCGGTCTCCGCTGGAATGCGAGTACGTACTGCAACTCAACAGGTTACCCGTGCACGTAAGGATGTTGTTGAGTTCCTACTGACATCGCATCCATTGGATTGCCCTGTTTGTGACAAGGGCGGCGAGTGCCCTTTGCAAAATCTTACTATGAGTCATGGGAGTGGTGAATCACGTTATCTCTTCGACGAAAAAATACAGCTACAGAAACGCGTGCCTTTAGGTGAGCTTATTTTCCTTGACCGTGAACGTTGTATTCAGTGCGCGCGCTGCACACGTTTTCAAGATGAATTGGTAGGTGAGCCGGTCATAGGCTTTGATAAGCGTGGGCGTGCTCTTCAAATTGTTACCTTCTCCGAACCAGGTTTCGATAGTCATTTTTCAGGTAACACAACTGACATATGCCCAGTTGGTGCTCTTACCACTGCTGATTTCCGCTTTGGAGCGCGGCCATGGGAGATGCAGCATACGCCATCTATCTGTCCGCATTGCACCGTAGGATGCAATACGCACTTGAACACCCGTCGTTCTGGCATGGTCGGTGGGACTGTTATCAAGCGTGTGATGCCCAGGCAGAATGAAAAAGTTAACGAAATCTGGTTATGTGATAAAGGTCGTTTCGGACACCATTTCGCGGGCAGTTCGGATCGCTTGACAGTACCTTTGGTACGCAAGGATGGTCGCACAATTGAGCAAAGCTGGGAACATGTGCTGCCGTTGGTAGCTGCCAAGTTAGCAGCGGCGGATGGGGAAGTCGCCGGGATTGCAGGGGAGCGACTCTCTAATGAGGATTTATTCTGTTTCCAGACGCTTGTGGAAGGCTTGGGAGGACGGACGATGCAATGGCCGGGTCGCATGGGTGGTGGCGATTTGGTCCAGCAGGTTGGTGTGGGTGCGGGCACTGACCTAGCGCAGCTTGGTGCTGAAACTGTCATATTAGTGGTGGCGAGCGATTTGGCGGAGGAAGCGCCGTTATGGTGGTTTAAGGTTAGGCAGGCTGCTACTAAAGCGGGTGCAACTCTCAATAAACACCCCGCTAGTCTCGTTGTTGCTAACGCGCGTGATACTAAACTTGACCGTTATGCTAACCACATCGTGCGCTACAGTTATGGGGATGAGGTGCAGACTGTCCAAGCGCTCACACACGCTATTTCTGGTGATGGGGCGGGTATTGAGACAGGAATTGATGCGCAGCACAACCCTCTACTCTCGGAAGTCGCGCGCGCGATTGAGGCGGCGGAGAACATGATAATTATCTATGGCAGTGAGGGATTGGATTTTTCCGGATCAGGCGCATTGGCGCAAGCCTGCGCCAATCTACTAATTGCTAGCGGACATGTGGGAGGCGTTGGCAACGGGCTGCTGCCAGTCTGGCCAAGCAACAATACTCAGGGGGCATGGGACATGGGCGTGAGGCCTGCAGGTATGTCCGTGTCTGAATTCACATCTGGGGCGAAGGTTGTGTTGTTGGCAGGAGCTGACCCGGTAGGAGATGGAGAATCGTTACCTGAGGATGCATTTGTGGTGATTAGCGAACTTTTTAAAACTGATACTGCCAGTCGTGCTGACGTGGTGCTGCCAGCGCAGGCATTTGTCGAGCGCGAGGGTAGTTATACTAGCGGAGACCGTCGCGTGCAGAGATTCTATCCTGCGTTACCTGCACTTGGGGATGCGATGCCCGATTGGAATATTTTCGTGCGGTTGACTGCGCTACTTGGTCTGGGTACTGTCCCGGCGGGCGCTGGGGCAGTGATGCGCCAGATTGCGGCGGATGTTCCCCGCTATGACGGTATTTCCTATGAGAGGCTGGCGGATGTGGAGGAACAATGGCCGCATGTCGGCGGGCGTGATAGTTATTATGGCGGCACTGCGTTTGAGAACTCTGCTGGTCTGGGATTGCAAACTCCGACGCTGGCAGAAATGGGACATCAGGTGCAGCCTGGCAATGTGGAGCCACCTTCTGTGGAATCTGGAGAGTTTCTGGTCGTTCCAATCACTCTATTATATGATCGCGGAAGCATGCTTCTTCGCTCGAAAATCATGCATCAGCGCTTACCAGAGCCGTATATTGAATTGAATGTGGTGGATGCTGAACGAGCTGGCGTGGGCGCCGGAGATCGTGTTGCTCTCCGGGTAAATGGCCATGATTGGGAGATGGCAACCCGTGTCAGTACCAGTCCTCCTGAGGGAGTTATCCTGTTTCCGCGCAGCTTGGCTGGGCCGCTGCTGCCGCGTACCATGGTGGCGTCTTTGCGCAAATTAGAATCATGAGCCCAGTCATCGGTATTGTGATTGAAGCTATTATAAAAAGTGCGTTAATGGTTTTTGTGCTAGCGACTGCTTTCGCTTACTTAACTCTGGCCGAGCGAAAGATTGCGGCATTCGTGCAGGTTCGGAAGGGACCTAATAGGGTGGGTCCATGGGGTCTGATGCAGCCCGCTGCAGACGGCATTAAACTGCTCTTCAAGGAGGAAATGGTTCCAGCTGGAGCGGATAAAGTGCTGTTTTTCCTTGCGCCCATTCTTACCATGATACCGGCTATGGTCATCATGGCGGTTGTACCGATTGGGCCAGATGTAGAATTGTTTGGCCGCTCAATCCGTCTAGGGATCAGCGATTTGAACGTTGGAATGCTTTATATACTATCGGTGGCTTCGGTTGCGGTGTATGGAATCGTGCTTGCAGGTTGGTCATCTGCGAACAAATACTCGTTGTTGGGAGGACTACGTGCCTCTGCCCAGATGATCAGTTATGAGATTGCTCTTGGTCTCTCTATTATCGGACCGATTATCCTGGCTGGCACCATGAGCCTACAAGGGATCATTACAGCGCAGCAGCAATCCACCTGGTATGTCCTCTGGCAGCCTGTTGGGGCATTGGTTTTCTTTCTTGCCGGTTTAGCTGAGGTCAATCGTGCGCCCTTCGATATGCCGGAGGCAGAACAGGAGTTGACTGCGGGATACTTCACGGAATACTCTGGGATGAAATTCTCGCTATTCTTTATGGGGGAATATATCAAGATGGTGGCGGTGTGCGCGATTGCTACCACGCTTTTTCTGGGTGGGTATCTGGGGCCTTATGTGGAACAATTGCCATGGCTGGGGATACTATACTTCACCATTAAGACAACAGCCCTTCTGTTTTTGATGATTTGGATTCGCCTTACTCTACCACGATTGCGCTATGATCAGCTTATGGCATTTGGATGGAAAGTGCTGCTTCCATTAGCGCTAGCGAATGTGGTGGTTACGGCGACAGCAACTGTTTTGCTAGGTTAATATAGAGGACAAGCCTGATGGTTATTGAGATTATAAAGGGTCTAGGCACTACCTTCAAACATATTTTTCAACCATCTGTAACGGTGGAATATCCTGATGAGAAGCGCCCTGTACGACCAAGATTCAAGGGGCGACATGTTCTTAAGCGTTACGATAACGGGTTGGAGAAATGTATAGGCTGCGCGTTATGTGCTGCAGCTTGCCCAGCGGATGCAATCTTCGTGGAGTCTGACGAGAACAGGGATTCGTGGCGCTTCTCTCCTGGTGAGCGTTATGCCTCAGTGTATGAGATTAATATGCTGCGATGCATCTTTTGCGGTTATTGCGAAGATGCTTGTCCTACGGAGGCCATAGTGTTAGAGCATGATTATGAGCTTTCATATTATGATCGTGCGAGCGCAATCTACACCAAAGAGAAACTAATGGATCGCCTTGACGACTCTGGTACGGCTACGCCAATGCAAGTAGACCCAGGAGAGTTCGACCGAGCGATACCTGATATGCAAGATCCGGGCTAATTCCTCATGACTGCGGAATTAATTATTTTCGTCTTGCTGGCGGTGATAGCTGTTGCAGCCGCGCTGGGTATGTTGCTGAGTTCCAATGCTATTTATTCCGCACTTTTCTTAGTGGTTAACTTTGGTGTCGTAGCAACATTCTATTTGTTGCTGGGCGCTCCGTTTATAGCAATGGTTCAAGTGACGGTGTACGCAGGTGCGATTATGGTTCTGTTTCTTTTCGTAATAATGCTTCTCGGTGCGGAACGATTACGGCATCCCAACCAAGTATTAAGTTGGCAGCAGCCACTGGCAGTTGTGTTAGTTATGGCGTTGTTAGGCTTTGCGGGATACGTGGTGTCTATGCAGGGCTTGGCATCTCCTCCAGTGGATGTGGCAAATACTGTCAGTTATGGTAGCCCAGCTGCAATCGGTGAGCTTTTGTTCCGGGAATATCTTTTCCCATTTGAAGCGACTTCGCTACTTTTGTTGTCAGCAATGGTGGGAGTGGTTGTGCTAACGGCGGTGGATGCACGTCGTGGGGTCTCGAGAGGGGTCTCGAGAGATAGACGTTCATGATACCTACGACTTATTATCTGGCGCTTTCCGCGATTCTGTTTTCCATTGGGGTTATTGGGGTTTTAGTGCGGCGTAATGCGATTGTCATATTTATGTCGATTGAATTAATGCTTAATTCGGCCAACTTAGCATTTGTTGCCTTCGCACGTGAGTTTGGCACGTTGGATGGGCAGCTTATGGTATTTTTTGTTATGACTGTGGCTGCCGCAGAAGTAGCTGTGGGCCTGGCTCTTATCGTTGCTATTTTCCGTTCTAAGGCGTCGATAGACGTGGACGCAGTCAATCTATTGAAAGGTTAGCTAACCTTAGTGCTTGAGATTCTGCCCCTTATTCTTGTTTTTCCCTTGGCTGGTATGCTGCTAAATGCAGTCTTTAGCCGCTGGATGGATGAAACTTGGATTGCAATATTTGCCTGTGGTGCATCCGGGACTGCGTTTGTCATAGCCATTCTGCAGGCTATAGCTCTGTCCGGAAATCACTTTCATGTTGAAACTGTTCTGATAGCTGATTGGATTACTATTGGTAACCTCCATTTACCTTGGCAGATGAGGGTAGATACGCTTTCGTTGACCATGATGATGCTGGTCACCGGTGTCGGTACGCTTATACATATCTACGCTGTCGGTTATATGCGTGGCGATCCGCGCTTTGCGCGCTTTTTCATTTATCTGAACCTGTTCATTACAATGATGCTGGTGCTAGTGGCGGCAGATAATTATTTGATGCTGTTCGTTGGATGGGAGGGTGTGGGTTTGTGCTCTTATTTGCTGATCGGTTTCTGGTACGACAAAGGCGATAATGGCGTAGGTAATGCACGTGCTGGGCGCAAGGCTTTTGTGGTCAATAGGGTGGGTGACATGGGGTTCTTGATTGCCATGTTCCTGATGTTTGGTGCTGTGGGATCACTGAATTTTGACGATGTTCTCTACTTTTTCGAGCATAATGGTGTCGAGGTGGCTGGGCTGGCGACTGTGGTTACCCTACTGTTGTTGGTTGGTGCGGTTGGAAAGTCAGCCCAAATACCTCTATTTGTGTGGCTGCCTGATGCAATGGCTGGTCCTACACCCGTCTCGGCTCTGATTCATGCTGCGACCATGGTCACTGCTGGAATTTACATCATTGCCCGTTCTGCGCCTATTTTTGCTCTGGCCCCGGTTTCTCAGACGACAGTGGCTCTTGTGGGTGCGAGCACAGCCTTTATGGCTGGGACAATTGCGGTGACACAGTGGGATATCAAGCGTGTACTGGCCTATTCCACAATTAGCCAGCTGGGATTCATGGTGGCAGCGGTGGGTTTGGGAGGTTACGTGGCCGGGATGTTTCATTTGATCACACACGCCTTCTTTAAGGCACTTCTCTTCCTTGCTGCTGGGTCTGTGATTCATGGCGTGGAACATGGAGGACACCATACCCATGATCATTGCGATGCGCAGGATATGCGCAATATGGGCGGTCTTAGACATCGGATGCGCATTACTTTCTGGGTGTATTTGGTTGGGGCTGTGTCATTGGCGGGAGTATTTCCGTTTTCTGGGTTTTGGTCTAAGGATGAAATCTTGGCAGATGCTTGGAATGTAGGCGTAGTACAGGGGCACTGGCATGGCGTTGCTGTTTATGTCTTGTTGGTTCTAGCCGCAATCCTCACCGCTTTTTATATGACTCGCCAGATCGTTATGGTTTTCTTTGGTGAACCGCGTTCATCTGCAGCGGAACAAGCGATTGAGAATCCGCCCGTGATGACCACGCCGCTTATTGTCTTAGCCGTGCTATCGGTTGTGGGGGGCGCGCTAAATCTGCCTGGATGGCATACTCTAGGGCACTGGCTGGAGCATACGCACCATTTTTTCCATGGCCTAGATTTTAACCTTGGAGTGGCATTGGGTTCTACAGTCTTTGCGTTGTTGTCAATCTGGATTGGGACATTAGTGTATTATCGGCGTCCGTTGGAAAATGCGACCGCACCGGACCAGTTGGAAGGGGTGCTTGGACCGGTTTTTAGATTCTTGTATTGTAAATGGCATGTGGATGAATTGTATTCTAAGACGATAATGGCTTTGTATGAGTGGAAGGCGCGCTTTCTGGCGTTCCAGGTGGATTGGTACTTTTGGCATGATTTTGTACACGAGCAATTGATTGCATCTGCTTTTCGTGGTGTGACTGTAGTATTGTCTGGACCGGTTGACAAAGGTGTTATCAATCCTTTCTTCGATGGGATGGCGCAATTAGTACGTACTTTCGCCACACGAGTGCTGCGACCTCTCCAGACTGGCTATGTGCGGAACTATGCCCTAGGAGTTATGCTTGGGGTGATTATTGTGCTCGGGATGATTTTCGTGAACGAAGGTATGTGAATCGTGCGTCTTCTGTGGCTGTGCGCGACTGGAGATTGCGAGGGGAAAATTTATGGCTGAATTCTATCGTTATCTGACATCTACGCTAACTATGGTGACATTTTTTCCGTTGGTGGGTGTACTTGCTCTGTTGTTAATCAATAGAGAGCGCAAGGATATTATTCGTTGGGTAGCGCTTGGTGCGGCATTGCTCACCTTCGTCTTCTCCTTAGTGATGCTAGCACAATTCGATGCCAGCGACCCAGATTTGCAACTTATTGTGCGTGCGCCTTGGATAAGGATTGGCACCACTTGGAGCATTGAATATCATCTTGGATTGGATGGTTTGAGCGTGTTGCTGGTTTTGCTTACCACGTTGCTTACGCCCATTGCTATGTTCGCCTCCTGGACATCAATCCAGGAGCGTGTTAAAGAATATATGATTTTCTTTCTTCTACTTGAAGTGGGCATGACTGGTGTTTTTGTTGCACTTGATTTATTCCTTTTCTACATTTTCTGGGAATTCACTCTTGTGCCAATGTATTTCCTGATTGGAATATGGGGTGGTGAACGCCGAATCTATGCGGCCATCAAATTCTTTCTTTATACAATGGCTGGCTCCATACTAATGTTAGTAGCCGTACTGTGGCTCGGAACGGTGCAGGAGACTTTCTCCTATCCCGTCCTAGCAGCTATGGGCGGGATTCCGTTAGCTGCACAGCGCTGGCTATTCTTGGCCTTCGCTGCGGCTTTTGCAATCAAGGTACCCATGTGGCCGTTACATTCTTGGCTGCCAGATGCTCATGTAGAAGCACCCACCGCCGGATCTGTGATCTTGGCTGGGGTCTTGTTGAAACTCGGTACTTATGGTTTCCTGCGCTTTAATCTCGGCCTATTCCCTGAAGCCTCACGCTACTTTGCTCCTGCTATTGCCGTTCTCGCTGTGGTCGGAATCATCTACGGAGCAATAGTTTGCTATCCGCAGCGTGATGTGAAGAAGTTGGTCGCCTATTCCTCTGTAAGCCATCTTGGCTTTGTTATGCTTGGTTTGTTTGCGCTTAATGATCGTGGTATTCAAGGTGCCATTCTTCAGATGATTAACCACGGGATTTCCACCGGCGCGCTTTTCTTAATTGTAGGAATGATGTACGAGCGGCGCCACACGCGTGAATTGGATGAATTTGGCGGACTCTGGACAGTGATGCCGCGATACGGTACTGTGACGTTGATTGTGGTTCTGTCTTCAATGGGTTTGCCTGGATTGAATGGGTTTGTAGGAGAATTTGCCATTTTACTTGGCGCATTCGGGTCGCAGGTTCTGGGTTCCTATGCATATAGTATCTTTGCGGCCTCTGGCGTGATTCTGGCGGCGATATATATGCTGTGGATGTTTCAGAAAATGTTCTTGGGTTCGGTTACTAATCCGAAAAACGCAACGCTGAAGGACATGAACTGGCGTGAAACCGTGGTTCTTATCCCGTTAGTAGTTCTTATCTTTTGGATCGGTCTTTATCCGAGTCCGTTCTTTAATTTGATTGGTGCCTCCGTGCAACAACTTACTGCCGTTCTGGACACCAGCACTGCAATGGTGATGCACTAGTTGTAACTTTTCTCATAGTTTATACGCACTGGATAGTTGATGACGATCTCTAATCTCAATCTTGTAGGTACGCTCCCTCTCCTTTTTCTCTCCGCATGGGCTTGCGGGCTGCTGTTGGTGGACCTCTGGATTCCAGGGGACAGGAAGCATATGACCGGTTGGATGGCGCTGTCCGGGTTTGCGATAACATTCTTCTGGGTGTCTTCTAATCTTGGCCAGCGAGAGGAAGCTTTCGGTGGCATGTTGGCAATAGATGGTTTTTCCAATTTGCTCCATTTGGTTTTTCTGGGTAGCGGTATATTGGCAACTCTGCTAGCGCTAAATTATCTAAAGCAGCATGATATTGAGCGAGGAGAATTTTACCCGCTGATGCTCTTTTCTGTTGTGGGTATGATGATTATGTCCATGGCCAAGGACTTGATAGTGGTCTTTTTGGCGTTGGAAATGCTCTCAATTCCACTCTATGTGCTGGTAGGTTTTGCACGTACGCGGGCAGATTCGGAAGAGTCGGCCCTTAAATATTTTCTACTAGGGGCGTTCTCTTCTGCTTTTCAAGTATATGGGATTGCGTTAATTTATGGCGCTACACAGGCAACCGGGTTTGCAGCTATTGGGGATGCAGTTGCCATCTCCGGTGCTAGCCCGCTGCTGTTAGCGGGGATAGGATTAATGTTGGTGGGATTAGCGTTCAAAGTATCGGCAGTTCCACTACATATGTGGACTCCTGATGTGTATCAAGGTGCCCCGTCTGTTGTGACCGGCTTTATGTCAGTTGGAGCAAAGGCGGCAGGTTTTGCTGCTATAGTGCGAATCTTTTTTTCCGCATTTCATTCCCTTGCCGCTGACTGGGCCCCGGTGATTGTGCTATTTGCTGTCCTATCTACTGTGATTGGCAATGTGGCGGCCATATCACAAACTTCCATAAAGCGTATGTTAGCGTTTTCATCCATTGCTCATGCCGGTTATGTTTTTGTTGCCATTGTGCCCGGCGGCTATGGTGCCCTTTCTGATTTCGCCGCTAGTGCTGTGATTTTTTATCTAGCGGCGTATGGCCTGACGAATATTGGTGCGTGGTCAGTTGTGATTGCGGTGGATCATGCCGATGGTATGGGGAGCGACATCAGTAACTATGCAGGACTTGCTCGCAGGAGTCCTGGTTTGGCAGCGGCGATGACTCTGTTCATGCTGTCATTGACAGGATTACCACCTACTATGGGATTTGTTGCAAAGTTCTATGTTTTCCGTGCCGCTCTGGCGGCGGGATATACATGGTTAGTTGTGGTAGGTGTTGTAACGGTGCTGATATCTGCGTACTATTATTTGCGTGTCATTGTAGTGATGTGGATGAATTCTGGGGATGGTCAGGTTGTAACCCCGCGCGCGTTGAATTTCACTGTTGGCGTGACGGCGGCCGCAACATTAGTACTCGGGCTGCTTCCTGGTCCACTGATGGCCATAGTCGAGAGTTCGGTACGCGGTTTGTTCTAATTCAAAAAGTTTCTACAGGACATTCCCTGTACAGCGAGGGCTTTTAGGTAGCTTGAATTAATCATCTGGGATTACAGTAATTTGTGTATCTTGTTTGATATGGAGCGGGCTGCTAGGCCTCGGTGGCTGATACGGTCTTTTTGCAACGGAGTTAACTCGGCCATAGTTTGTCTGTGTTCTGGTAAATAGAAAATGGGGTCATAACCGAAGCCATATCTACCGCGTGGTTGTAGTGCAATGACGCCAGGGCACACCCCTTCTGCTGTGACCATTGTCGGGAGACCCGGGATAGCCAGCGCCAACGCGCAGCGAAATTGTGCGTTGCGTGTTTCCCAGGCCTTTGTTTGCATTTCATTTAACAGCTGCTTCAACTGCTGGGACTGAGTTGCTTTTGGACCTCCGTAACGGGCTGTGTGGACCCCGGGACGGCCACCTAGGGCATCAACAGTCAGTCCTGAATCATCCGCAAGTGTAGGGAGGTCGGCTATACGGCAAATTTCTCGCGCTTTGAGCTCTGCATTCTCAGCAAAAGTAACGCCATTTTCAGCTATATTGCTAGTAATCTGTAGGTCGGTCAACGTGATCCATTGGATTTGTGACTTATGCAGTATCCGCTGGAATTCCAGCAGCTTGTGATGATTTTCTGTAGCTAGGACAATTTTCATAACGGCTCACCTCGAACGCTATTATTCACAATATATCTGGGTTGCGAATTGTAATACTGCCATATATAAGGGAAAATTGTCCAGAGAGTTGACTTTGTGGCGCCCACGTGATATACTTCGATTTGGGCTTCCCCGGGTGCAGAAAGGCAAGAGACCGCCCCTCCACAAAAACGAGATACCATGCTGGCGAATCCATACTCTGCAATGCTGAGGTTTAATGTTGGTCATGTTCTCAGTAAGAGCGTTGGTTTTATATCGGAGATACGTTTTTCGGCACAACAGGTGGATGTCTCTTCTGATTTGAAGCTTGTGCGTTTGCTAGGCGATGCTTGTCTCACCCGTACGCCGCCCGGAATATTATTTGAAGGTGAGCTTGATGTTGATCGTGAGATGCAGTGCGTGCGTTGTCTTTCGGAATATTTGCTACATTCCAAAGTTGTCATGTCTGAATTGTACACCTATCCACCTGATTCGGAATCTGAATGGACCATAGGAGAAGATTGTATGTTGAATGTTGCTCCACTGCTAAGAGAAATGCTCCTTGTGGAAGAACCAATGAAGAGTTTGTGTGGACCACATTGCAAGGGCCTTTGCCATTTCTGTGGCCAAGACTGGAATCTGGATAGATGTGCGTGTGTAGATGAAACCGTTGACGCGCGTTTCACGGTGCTGAGGAAGTTCTTAGAGGCTGATTAAGGGAGAGTTCAGATGCTTGAAACAGTGCTGGAAGAATCTTCAGAAATATTGACGGAGTTGGTAGACCGTGCTAGTGAGCTTGGTTATCTTACTACTCAAGACATATTGCAGCTATTTCCTCAGGCTGAGGAATCCCCTAATCTTCTAGACGAACTGTTTAACTTTCTATATGATGCCGGAGTTGACATTCAGCTTGATGAAGACGTTGCTGATGTGGCCGAACACGATGATCTTAAGGACAATGGTTACAAATTGGGATACGCGATGTTCGACCTTTCACAGATATCTGTTGATGACAGTGTTGGGTTGTATTTGAAAGAAATGGCAAGTGTACCGCTACTAAACACGGAAGAGGAAATAGACTTGGCCAAGCGTTATGAGCGTGGAAAGAAAGCCGCAGGTCGGCTAATCACCGGCGGACGTCTTTCTAGCAAGGGCCGGGAAAGTTTGCAGTCTGATGTCGAGGATGGGCGTCTCGCGCGCGCTCACATTATCAAGGCTAATACCCGTCTGGTGGTCTCAATCGCAAAGAAATATGTAAGTCAGGGTGTGCCATTTCTCGATTTGATTCAGGAAGGTAACTTAGGGTTAATGAAGGCAGTTGAAAAGTTCGATTACAGACGTGGTTTTCGGTTTAGTACGTATGCGACTTGGTGGATTCGGCAAACGATCACGCGTGCTGTTGCGGATCAGAGCCGTACAATTAGAGTGCCCGTGCACATGAATGATCGTATCCGTAATCTGTACAAAACGGCTCATATGCTGGAACAGCGTAATGGACGTCAGCCAACCCCAGAGGAGCTTGCGGAGGAATTGGACCTGGATCCAGATAAGGTCCGTTGGATGTTCAAGGTTTCGTGGCAGCCTATGTCTCTAGAGCAACCCGCTGGTGATGATGGTGAAACAGAGCTGGGCGCTTTTATTGAGGATGACACTTTGCCGCAGCCTGGAGAGGCAGCGCACGAGAATTTGCTGCAGACCAAAGTTGAAGAGGTGCTTGCAACGTTGTCGCCGCGTGAGGCGTGCATTCTGCGAATGCGTTTTGGATTGCCAAATGGTAAGGCGCATACTCTCGAGCAGGTCGGTCGTAAATTTGGTCTCACGCGTGAGCGTATCCGGCAGATTGAAGGGAGAGCGCTACGGCGCTTGCGGCATCCGCGTCGGGCACGTATGTTGCGGGAATACTCGAATTGATGTGCTTTGCGTGACGTA
>Ga0310344_10000380_pt1 | contig 35394 bp, 32 predicted proteins | sample HC15DNA20200_MG_FD_203801 | JGI IMG/M metagenome (GOLD analysis project Ga0310344, IMG submission 203801) | Marine microbial communities from station ALOHA, North Pacific Subtropical Gyre - HC15-DNA-20-200_MG | ecosystem: Environmental > Aquatic > Marine > Oceanic | place: Pacific Ocean: North...
CCAATTTTCAAGAGCAGGCGCACCCGCCATTATCGCTAGATTTGCCTGATAGCCGGTATTGTAAAAAGCCATATAAATGCAACCAGAAAGCGCAATTACAACCGTCATCATCGTTCGCTTGAGGTCGATACCGTCACGAACATGAGGGGCACTATTTGTAACCGTTCCGGGCGTGTACAAGAATGTATCCTGCGCCTCCCACAGCACACCCAGCCTTTCGAATCTACCGCCAGGCTCAAATTGATGAGCCTGGCGATCAAGCAGACGCCGAAGAAATTTCATAGCGTTTTAAACAACCTCCAAGGAACTTTTACTTCATCCTTCTTGCTCAATAACATCAAGAACGTCTCTTAATCTCGATCCATAGTCATTTTTTCCAACACAGACAAAACTACAAAGCGAAATATCTTCTTCAACTAACTCTAGACAACCCAGTTCTTCAGCACGCTCTATATCCTGCATAGCAAGTGCCCTCATTAAAGGTGTAACCATTAGGTCAAAAGGCATGACCCTCTCGAACATTCCAATAGGAACGATCGCACGAGGTGATCCGTTCATCGAAGAGGTCATAGAAAATCTCCGCTGTGGCATCCAGCTGGATAGAAAAGTTCGAATTGTCGAAAATTTCCTCAACCCAGGACCTAACCAGCCTAGAAATTCCCGTTCCCGACCTTCGACCAGAACTGAAATCTGCTGATGATATCGTCCGAGGTATCCATGCACGGAACCATCTGCAGAACGACCAGATAAAACAGAACCCGATATGAAACGCACCTCGCAATCATCAACCTCTTCTTTTAAAAGATCTTCAACCGCCGCACCAAGCCTTGTGCGTAATAGCCTTGGGCGTCTTATGGGGGATCCGGCAATCGAGATAACCCGGCTTACATCGAGTGAGCCAGTGTTAAATAATTTTCCGATTGCCACCACATCTTGAGCACCGACATGCCATATCTTTTTCAAACGATCGACAGGGTCTAGGGTATGAATATGAAAACCAACAGTTCCTGACGGATGCGGTCCTTCAAATTCTTCGTGATGCACTTGTTTATTGTTCGGCACATTTATCGAGCTGTCTTTCTTCGTGCATACGAATACGGAACCATCCGTGAGCCGACATAAAACCGCCAAACCACGATCAAAAGCATCTGACTCTGTTATCACTACATCAAGAGATGGCGCATGTGGATGACTATCCATAGCATTAACAAAAATGGATTTCGGCATCACACTTGGATCAGCTACTCGTCCAAAGGGGCGCGTCCTTAACGAAACCCACAAGCCAGACTCTATTAATAACTCTCGCGTATCATCCTGTGTCAGTCCAGACGGATGACGCCCGGTAAAGGATCGAAAACTGACAGAGGTTTCCCTGCGCTCTCGTTCCTCTCGCGACAGCTCAATTACGACAGATTGCAAAGCCCTTCTATCACCTCGATTTACCGCAACAACCTTTCCAGCAGCTGGGGACGTATAACGAACACCTTTGTTCCTCTTATCTTCAAAAAGAAGTTGCCCGAGACGAACGTCATCTCCCTTTTCAACATGCATCGTCGGCCGAAGACCGACCGAATCAGCCGCAAGTATCGCGGAACGACGTGGAGGTGGAGCCTGTTCAATTTCTTGAACAGGACTTCCAAGAATTGGAAGTTCTAAACCCTTTTTGCTTCTATGAATAGACACCCTTGCACCCTAGATATTGCTGACACCAACTAACAAAAAACACACACAACGGGCCGCTGAATTACCTTAAAGATCTGCTTGTGAAAAAATTCTCAAGCTTAGCGAAAAAAACTGCCGTCGATTTCGACGGCTTTTTCAAAATTTATGGTAAACCTCATCCGTGTCACAAGTCAACGCTAGACGAATCCTAACACCTATGTAGCTGTGTTTCTGGTACTATTTTGGGAGTATTCAACACGCTACACATAAATTTTTTACGTACGCGCATATGTCTATTAAAACTGTAGCTGTCTGCGAGGCCCAAGTCCCCTTTGTAAAGGGTGGTGCAGAATCACTTGTTCAGGCTCTAGTAAATCAATTGCGCCTGCATGGGTATGCGGCTGAATCAGTAAGTATCCCCTTTGCATGGGATCCGAAAGAAGAACTCTTGGCCCATGCTGCAGCCTGGCGACTCGTAAACCTCAGCCAAAGCAACGGAAGGCCAATCGACTTAGTTATTACCACAAAATTTCCAACCTATTTTGTTCGGCATAACAACAAAGTCGCTTGGCTAGTTCATCAATACAGAGCCGCCTACGAATTATGCGGAACAATTTACAGCGACTTCCAGCATACAGAACAGGATGTTGGACTTCGTCAATCCTTAATTGACCTCGACAAGCGAATGCTCGGCGAGTGCAAACACTTGTATACCATCGCAAAGAATACGGCAGACCGCCTGAAGCGCTTTAATGCTCTAGACGCTAACACTCTCTACCACCCTCCCCTACTTGCTGATCGCTTACGCTCTGGTGGACAAGAAAACTACATTCTGTCTGTTAGTCGCCTTGAAACTGTAAAGCGCGTAGACCTCTTAATTAAAGCCTTGAAATTTGTCGACGAACCGATGGATCTAATTGTTGTTGGTGAAGGAACTCAACGAGAAGCCCTCGAAACTCTCGCGGAAGAACAAAACGTTCATGATAGAGTAAAGTTTCTCGGCCAGATAGACGACCAAAAACTAGTTGACTTGTATGCCGACGCATTGGCGATAGGTTATGTCCCATATGACGAAGATTACGGATACGTTACATTAGAAGCGTTTTTAGCTCGAAAACCCGTCATCACAGCTAGTGACTCTGGCGGCACACTTGAATTTGTTCAAGAAGCAATCAACGGTAGAATTTGTCATCCAGACGCAGAATCAATTGGTTTTGCAATCAATGGTCTTAAAGCAAACCACGCCCATGCTAATTCGCTCGGTGCAGCTGGTTTCGAACAAGCCCGCCGCATCACTTGGGATGGGGTGATTGAAAAACTCGTGAGTAATCCATGACCAAGCTTATTATTCAAATTCCTTGCCTTAACGAAGCAAACTATCTTCCTGATACGCTCCGTGATTTACCCGTTCAAATTGACGGTATAGATGCGATCGAAGTATTAGTAATCGATGATGGATCCAATGACAGCACTTCTGAAGTGGCAAAAAACCATGGAGTGCAACACATTGTTCGTTTTAAAAGTAACAGAGGTCTTGCTGCTGCGTTTTCAACTGGTATAGATACTGCCCTTAAACTTGGAGCAGATTACATTGTCAATACTGATGCCGATAATCAATATGCTGGCAGTGACATCGAGAGACTTCTTGCCCCTCTTTTACAGGGCGAAGCTGACATCGTTATTGGCGACCGAAACATCCGAGCACTAGAGCACATGCCACCAGTTAAAAGGTGGCTTCAACGTTTCGGTAGCTGGGTCGTTCGTAAAGTATCCAACACGCGCATTCCCGATACAACCAGTGGATTTCGCGCTTATTCGCGGGAAGCTGCCTTACGTTTGACCATTGTGTCTGAATTCTCCTACACATTGGAATCTATTATTCAGGCCGGCAAACGACGAATGGCAATCACACACGTCGAAGTCTCAACCAATAAACAAACTCGTGAGTCCAGATTGTTTGACAGCATTACAGGATACATCCGCAAATCAGCTGTGACGATTGTACGTATCTACGCAATGTATGAACCACTTAAGATATTTTCGATTACAGGTGCAATCACGTTCGGCTGCGGACTCGCCATATCTTTAAGGTTCTTGTACTACTATTTCAACGGACTGGGTCAAGGCCACTTACAATCATTAATTCTCTCCGCAGTACTTTTAATTGTAGGTTTTCAGATAATGTTGATTGGCCTCATAGCCGATCTCTCGTCAGCCAATCGAAAATTGACTGAAGAAATTTTGTATCGGTTACGATCATTTGAATTGCTACAGCACAAAATCGATTCATCAGATAGTAACGTAAGAGAAGGAAAGTCCGCTGGGGAAGAATAATCTAGCACTACCATCATCCACCTCTGTAATAATTCCGGCCTGCAATGAGGGCAACGCAGTCGGAAATGTTGTAGCTTCGTTAAAAAACGTTGCGGACTGGCATGAAATTTTAGTTATCGATGACGGTTCAACTGATGAAACGTCGACAGTGGCGACAACTGCAGGAGCGACCGTCATCAGTCATCCGTACAATAAAGGGAACGGCGCCGCTATCAAAACTGGCCTAAGAACAGCGACTGGAGATTTCGTAATTATTCTCGATGCAGATGGACAACACCGGGCAGACCTGGCGCCACAATTGATCGAAAACCTTCAAGATTTTGACCTTGTAATTGGAGCGCGAACATCTGCCTCCCAAGCGACCGCCGGTCGTCGCTTCGGGAACCACTTACTCGCATTAATCGCAAGCTACCTGTCAGGACAAAAAATTATTGATTTGACTTCCGGGTTCAGAGCAGCTCGACGTTCACATTTTCTAGAGTTTATTCATCTATTACCAAATGGATTCTCAACACCGACGACTACTACGCTTGCCTTTGTAAGGGCCGGTTACAATATTAAATTTGTACATGCCGAAGCAAACACTAGAAAAGGAAAATCAAAAATAAAATTTTATCGCGATGGTCTGAAATTCTTCTTGATTCTCCTGCGAGTAATCACAATTTTTAGTCCTCTTCGGATATTTGCCCCAATTAGTGCATTCAGTCTCGCTTTGGGAGTTGGATACGCGTTGTGGACCGCAATTACTGAAACACACATAACTAATTCATCGGTCCTGCTGATAGCTCTTGGCGTCATCGTCTTCTTGCTTGGCTTGATCTCAGAACAAATTGCTACACTCCGTTTTGAAAAACAAGAAGACGCGCCAGACGTATCGGTTGGCAAAAAACCTGGCGACCAAACTAACAGGTGAGGTTGGCACATTCAAATGAACCCTCGACCTCGGCACACCATAGTCATGGCTACAAGTTCGTATCCACGTTTTCAGGGTGATGGTGTCGGGTCATTTATTGAACCGATCGCTCATGGGATAGCTTCACTTGGACACGAAGTACATATCGTGGCCCCATGGCATCCGTTGATCCGTCGACCGCTCTCAGAGAACGGCGTTCACTTTCATTTTTTTCGTTACTTTCCTTCAAAGAACTTAAATGTATTTGGCTACGCTTCTTCTCTTACAGCAGATGTGGCATTACGACCTGCAACATACCTCATCACACCATTTGCACTTGTGTCATGGTGGAGCAAAGTGCGGCAAGTCGCAAAACAACACCAGGCCTCTCTAATTCATGCCCACTGGGTTATACCTGGGGGATTCGTCTCAGCAGCAACACATTTACCTATTCCAATGATTGTAAGTCTCCACGGATCAGATGTATTTGTTGCGGAATCTTATGCTGTGGCTAGAATGGCCGCGCGTTACACCTTTTCGAACGCGGCTTGGGTCACAGCGTGTAGCGACGACCTCCGCCAACGTGCAATCAACATCGGTGCTGATGCACAACGTAGTGAAACAATTCCCTATGGTGTCGACGCCGATCGGTTCAAACCAAACGCACTAACGCGCGCTAAAATAAGACGACTTCACAATATAGATGACCAAACACCCCTCATTGTTGCCGCAGGTAGGTTAGTTAGAAAGAAGGGATTCGAGTTTCTCATTGATGCATTGGGCACACTGAAGACACGGTACCCACAGGTAAGACTCTGGCTCGTCGGGGGTGGAGATCTTGAAAATGAGCTGCGTCAGAGAACTAACTCTAAAGGATTGAATGCCCACGTAAAATTTTTTGGCGCTTTACCTCAACACGAAATCGCGTCGATACTCAGTACCGCAGATATTACAGTGGTGCCGTCTGTACGTGACGACGCTGGCAACGTAGACGGCCTGCCAAACATTCTTTTAGAAGCTCTCTCCTCGGGATCCACTGTAGTTGCAACGCCAGCCGGAGGCATTACTACCGTTGCGAAGGATGGTGAAACAGCTTGTATCGTTCCAGAACGAGATCCTAATAAACTATCTGAAACAATCGAGAAATTATTAACAAACGTCGACTTACGAACCAAATTAGGATCAGCAGCACGTGCGTTGATGCTTCAAAATTACACTTGGCAACATATAGCCAAACGTTTTGAAAAAGCATATCAAAACACAATTACACACCACACCGACACTTAGACCTATACTGACAAGACCATGTACGCCTTCGGTGCAACCTTACTGCTAGTCTACCTACCTGGTGCTTTGGTATTTCGACTACCATTTGCTGAAAGAAAATGTCGTGCATTACTACCTGCCGAAGAACGCGTATTTTGGAATGTGATGATCAGTCTTGCAATTACCTCTGTAGTTGCATTAGGTCTTGCTGCCCTTGGACACTATAGTTTTAATATTTTATGTTTGATTAATGGGGCGCTCTGCCTGCTCCTTATTCTTGTTAGTCGGTTGAATTTATCCTTTGAAAAACCTGCACCAAAACCTACTTTAACCGCACTGACACCTCTTGTTCTGATCGGGATCGCCGCAACTATTATTTTCAATGTACCACCATCGGAATACGTGATCGGGGGACGTGATCCGGGCGTCTATATAAACGAAGGCATCCAAATTGCCCAACGAGGCGGTCTTAATATTCGTGACGACGTTGTTGCCTCAGTACCATCACAATTCCACGATATTTTTTATCCGGGACCTAGTAATCCTGACGATAATTACCGGAACCATAACATCGAAAGAAATAGCTACCACGACGTCCGTTTTGAAGGATTTTTTCTCATGAATCCACACAACGGAACAGTAATCAGTCAATTTCCCCATCTTTATCCGGCATGGATTGCCATTGGATATGGAATAAATGGATTATCTGGAGCTCGACAAACGGCGGGCATGTGGGCATTACTCGGTGTCGTAGCCGTTTACTTTGCCGGTGCGTGGCTGGTCGGGCGACGGGCAGCCGCCGCAGGTTCTTTGCTGCTGGCTTTACACATCTGTCAAATCTGGTACGGCCGCTATCCCAATGCTGAAATAGTAATGCAGGCTTTAACTTTCACTGGTTTACTGGCATTTTTCAGAGCCAGCACTGAAAATATTCGTTTCTTCGCGCCACTTTCAGCCCTTCTATTTACTTTATGTGTTTTTGCACACTTTACAGGAGTTTTAACGATAGGTGCACTAGCCGCAACGGTATTGCTGAATACTTTGAACAAAAAACCATTGCCTAAGAATTTTATTGTCCCGATGATAGGTGGCGTTCTGTTGATTGTTACGTACTTTAGTGTTTTTCTTACGCCCTATTTTTTGCGACCTCTACTACTAGTCCGTAATTCAGGTTTGTTAGGTGTGTCACTGTTTGCCACCATGTGCTTACTAGTCGCATTTATTTTGAGGGCACAGAACAACCGTCTATCAAAACTCGCAACTCAGTGGCTCCCGTGGATTGCACTTGGAGTGGTGTGGCTACTCTGCTCGTACTCGTACTTTTTTCGAATGCCTGGACCCACTTTATTTACACGGCACTTAGCTGAACATGACGCGGGATCTTTACGCACCTTGACGTCTCTTTATTTAACACCTCTCGGATTATTTGCCGCGCTAATTGGTTTCAGCTGTGTGCTCAAAAAATCTTTCTGGCGCGGCTTGGCATTCACATCGATACTACTGGTCACATCAGGATTCTTTTTTTATAAGATACGAATTATTCCAGAACATTTTTGGGCGGCTCGACGTTTTCTACCAATTATAATGCCCTCAGTATTCCTCTTAATCGGCACATTTGCTTTCTGGCCATCCTCATGGCGACACCCTAGGTTTAAAAAACCTTTGGTAAGACGCTCATTAATAACGTTTGGAATAGCAACGACTATTTTTTTCGCGTATCAATACGGACAACAGACAAAACCACTCTTGAATCATGTCGAATACGCCGGACTCATTCCCCAACTTGAACGTCTCGCCGAAGAATTACAAGAATCTGACCTACTGCTCGTGGAAGAACGGCGCGCTTCAGACATTCATATCTTGGCATTACCTTTAGCTTATATATATGCAGAAAACGTTCTCGTATTAGCTCACCAAACACCAAATCCTTCGCAATTCTCGCAATTCTTAGACTGGGCACAAGGTCACTACCGGAGAGTTTTATTTCTTGGTAGCGGAGGAACCCTGATGCAATCCAAGCTCATCCGTGCTCTTCCAATTAAAAGTGAAAACTTTCAAATACCAGAATACGAACAAACCTCAAATAGATTGCCAACTGCTGTCCGTGCCAAAGAATTCGACTTCAGTATTTATGAACTGCGCAACGAAATCGTCGAACCTGAAGATTATCTTCTAGATATTGGTGAAATGGACGACGTGTACATTCGTAATTTCCATGCTAAAGAAAACCATGGATCGTTAAACATGAGTTTTCGTTGGACAAAAACGATTTCTCACGCTTCACTATTCGGGATCACCGAGCAGCGCCGAATATTGACCGTGTGGGCAGGAAGTGCAAGGCCAGAACATCTCGGAAACTCAATAGCAGAACTACACCTTGAGGGTCACTTCGTTGGGACTATTAACGCAACGTCCCAGATCCAAGCCTATCGTTTCGAAATTCCCATAAACTTAGCAAGAACATTCGGACAAAGTACGGTTGCCCCTATTCTGCGTATTAGGTCAAACACATGGAACCCAGAAGCAACTAACACAGGCTTAGATGGACGAACTCTGGGCCTAATGGTCGACCGAATTTCAATCACTGAATAACTGGACCTCTCAAGGCAATCATTCTTTTATATAAAGCAATATATTGCGGGACAACAACATTCCAACTGAACTGTTCTTCACACAGACGACGTCCGGCTTTTCCGAACAATGAAACCTCACAAGAAACGGCTTTAATTAAAGCCTCCGATAGTGCCGCTTTATCCCCAGGAGGGACAAGAAATCCAGTCTGACCGTCAACGACCTTGTCTGGAAGACCTCCCGTTTCAGAGGCAATTACAGGTAATGCGTGGGCCATGGCTTCCAAAGTAACAAGACTTGATCCTTCGTACAAAGTCGGATGAACAAACCAGTCCGCAATGGAATACAAGCTATGTAAATCACAGTCGCTCAGTTGACCCGCCATGACTACGCGATTCATTAAACCTTCGTGTTTGACGGCACGTTCAATGTTTCCAGCCTCTGGTCCTGTACCAACTAATATCCAAGCCCACGATTCTGGCAACTGCAAAGCTGCCTCAGCCAATGCCGAAACTAAAACATCGAATCCCTTGTTTATTTCAATCCGGCCGACAGACAGGAAAAGGGGAGAAGCATCTTTCAGACCAAACTGGCTAACTAATTCCATTCCACGAGATCTATTACCCAAACGGCGAATAACCTCCGGATCAACAGCGTTCGGAATGACAACCTGCTTTTGTTGAGCCGTCCTTAAATATTCGTTAACAAGTTTCACCAAAGATTTGTCAGTAGTCACCAGTGCATCACTTTTGGCAGCAATTGTTCGCATTCCAGAACGAAAAGGTGAATACGCCCAGTGTTTTAATTTCACATGCGAACGAAATTCTTCCATCCCGTGAGTCGTTAATATCAAAGGCATGTTTCGCGAAACGTCGCCGGCAAAACCACATGCAAATCCTAAACCAGCAAGTCCATGAACATGTATCACATCCCACTGCCCGCCAGCCTCTACTCGCTTTGCCAGCCGACGAGCAACCTCGAGAGCCCAGATCGGATAATTTGTAATGCGGTCAAAGACAACCGTACCTTTTCGATTGCCAAGCGGGATTCGATGCCCATAAACCCAGTTAAATGAAACTCCATCCGGCAATAAACTCTCGGCCTCAATTTTTCGTAGCTTGTCTGTAGGAGTTTCTGAAAACAACTCGATTTTCACACCGCTCGACGCCAAATATTTGATCAATTCAAAGACATGTCGTTCAAGTCCTCCCGGACCATGGGCAGGATGCACTCGCCTTGAAACAATCGCAACAGACAAAGTCTGCCTCTGATGAGTACGCTCAAAAATATTTTCCATCTCAAATCCCAGAAGACTGGGGGGAACAACTTGCACGAACATCAGAATAGATGTTCTTTAAAAGTGGATAAATAATCTCAGGACTGCATTTGCTGCCGACCCATTCCTGAGCGGCTTGGCCTACTTTTATTCTTATGCTACTGGATTTAAGCGATAAAAGAATTCGATCCAGATCAGATGATGATTTCACGATATATCCGTTTACACCAGAATCAATAATCTCTTCAGTCCCACCACCCGCCCATGCAATTACTGGAACCCCAAGCCCCATCGACTCCAAAATAATCCTAGATAATGGTTCGTTCCAAGCGCTCGGAACAATCACTGAGTATGCTTCTTGCTGAAGTCGCAAAAGTTTTCCGTGGGGAAGCCAACCACAAAATGTAACGGAAAGTCCGAGTTGCCTCGCTCTGGACTCTAGATGATTTTTCATTGGCCCATCTCCTGCTACAACTAAAGGAAGATCCGTCTTTGTATAAGCCAACGCATCAAACAATAAATCAAATCCTTTGGTCGGAATTAATTTTCCTGCAGTAAGAAGATAAGGAGCGACGATCTTTGGATGCCGAAACTCAGTAACAGCACTTCTCAGTAAATCAAGATCGACAATGTTTGGTAAAACGGAAAACTTGGTGTCAGGTTGTTCGCGAGCAATACGAACCCGGACAGCATCACTCACTGTAATGACCCTGCCAGCCTCTCTTACACTTTTCTGTCGACTTGCTAATCGACGCCGGGACCACGGAACCATCATACGAGCCAACGGATGGGGAAAGTTCCAATATTCTTTCATACACTCCGTTAAGTATTGGGTTGTGCAGCCCTCACAATTACTTTGTCCCCACCACGATGTGCCATGCAGACAAACTGGCCAATAATCACGTAAGGTGAGAACTGTAGGAATTTTATGGACCCGACCAATATCTACCACGGGAACACCGCTGTGCATATGCTGGGCATGTAAAACATCAACATCAGATTCTCTTGTCAGATACTGCTCTAAATAGTTAAAGAGAGTGATATAGGAATAATCATGTGCCCCTAGCCGGCGAATAGGATTACGACGGGAACCTTGAATACCAACATCCGTGACTTCGATACCTTCAAAACTTCTATGCGTTATGTTGTCAGTTGTCGGATCTAAACTAATGACATCAGTCTGATGGCCACGTTTTAACAACATACGGGCAAGCGCGTGTGTGCTCCACCCACTCCCGCCACACTCAGGTGGGTAAACATCCGTAACCAAACATATTCGCCATGATAGATTTGACATAGGTATCTAGACTACTGGCGAGTCTCATAAAATGATGCTCGGTTAAACATAAACTGCCACAAGGTTGTCCCCATCCTATTTGGCACTTCAAAGACTTGGTTATACGCAATCTGACTCATGGTGACCGGCGCATCACGGGGAATTAGACCTGTTGAGTACTGAATAGCCAAGCCGGCGTTCCACATTGCCAGTAAAATAACACCACTTATCAAAAACTTTCTGGCATGCACAGCAACACTTGAAAACAGGACGGCAAGACCAAGAGCAAATATAGGTGACAAATTAACAAAACGCCTAGCACCGAATGAAGCGCCTCCAGCCCAAGTGTCATACGATCCAACAACTACCACCTGTGCGACAAAGACTGCACATAGAATGAACGAAACCGTGTGAGCTCGTTTCCACAGCACGCCGAGTCCAAAAAAACCTAGCAGCGTTATCGGATGCCATGAAAAAAGTCCGTGAAAACCAGAAAACAAAACATCGAAAAAATGCACCGGAACCAGTGAAAATTTACTAACTACAAACGGTGTTGGACCGAAGGTTCCATTTAACGTGAAGTAAACATAAAACTGAGGAATTACCACTAAGGACAAAACAGCAAGAAAAGCAAAGTATCCTGACGCCCTCAAACGACATTCACCAATAAAATGATCTGTCCATTTTTTATTAAATCGAATCCGTTCACGATCAGAAGAAAATTTCTTTAGAAAAGAAAGACCCTCATCTATGACCAACACAATTAAGAACAACCAATTCAACTCACGTACAAGAATTACTAATCCCGCCACCAAACCAAGTCCCATCCATCCAAAAACGCTCCGATCGCGCCGCCATCTATGCCATACATAAAGAAAAAGCGCTGCGGCAAAAAGAGAATTCGCATGCGACATTGCCGGTGTGATATAGAGATAAAAAACAATTGGTGAAGCGAACCAAATTGCAAGAACCCCGAGTGTTGAAGCAAAAAGACCTGCATACGACCGACACCATTGGAATATCAAGAACAGTCCTAAAGTCCCCCAAAACCACGAAGCAACACACACCGACCACACATACGGCCACGAATATCCATTACGCTCAATGGGAACACCGAACAACCGCACGAGTGCAACAGAAAGATCAGCCGCGAAATAAAACGGTGACCACAACACTGCTGTTCCAATAGGAGCATCATTTAATCGATAGCCTGTCGGTGTCACTGTGTCTCTGAATGGCACAAGACCCGCATGAGCCACTGGATCCTGTTCTATAAAATGCTGATACTCATTTTCAAAATGTAAATCGCGATCAAAAAACACTGACCGCAATATGGAAAAATATTTAATTTCATCACTGGCATAAACTCGTGGCGTCAACAAAGGTAGCGCAAGAACACTGACCAACAGAAGAATTCCCCATCCATTGAGCCAGTCTGAAGAGATTCGACCGAATATAAATTTCATGTCCCGATCTTTTCTACAAGCTTTAGAATATCTTTGGCTCCCTGAGTCCAGCTATGATTAGCTATAACAAGCTGACGCCCAGAGAGACCCATTTCCCTGCCACAATCAGCGCTCCGAAGAACCGAATCAACTGCATTCGCTAAATCTTGCGCTGTAGCAGGAACTAGAAATCCAGAAATACCATCCTTAACCGTCTCCTTTACACCACCCTCATTCACGGCAATAACTGGACACCCACAATAAGCCGCCTCTATAACGGACAAACCAAGACTTTCTTCCACGGCGGCATGTACATAACATGAAGCTTGCGCATAATATTTTGGCAACTCTTGATCGGCAACGAATCCTGAAAAGGTTACACAGTCAGCAACATCTAAATCACGTGCCAATGTTTCTAATCGAGAACGTTCGGGTCCATCACCCACAACAACCCACTCATATGTGTCCCGATACTCGTCGATTTTTTTTAACACACTTGCTGTCCTAATAATCAGATCGACTCGTTTGCGCGGATGTAAGTAGTTGACCGTTAGAATTATCTTCTTCCCACTTAATCTTTTCTGTTCAACAGCATCTAAACGATTCCGATCAATCCCAAGAGTAACCACCGTCGCTTCATCCTTATAAACAGCCTGCATCTGAGAAGCAGCAAAGGCACTCGACGTACATGTAGCATCGGCCAAACTGACAAGATAGCGATCCACATACCTGTAGATAACCAACAGCGGTGAAAGCAGATGTCGATAAACGCCCAAACGTTTCAGCACCAGCAACCGATCCTGGTATAACACACGGGGCGGCTCCCAGCAGTAGTAGATGACAGGAGTCCGCACGCGAGTGTTACGAATCAAGCACCTAGTAATTAATAATGCGGGGCCAAAAACAACTCTAACATCGGCGGTAGGATCCAGTAATCGCACCAGACGAAAACTCAACAAATAGTCTGATACTGCATTCAAGTAGCGATTCTTACTCCAATCTAAATTGGTGTTCGATCTAACAAGCTCTACACCTGGTGCTAAAAGTTCACGACACGAATCATCAAATTGGTGGCAAATAATCCTTGGATGATGCCCTGCCTCGGCCAAAGCACCAGCTAAACCTAAGATCGCACGCTCCGCTCCAGAAAGAAGCTTAAAGCGAGGAAAAACTAAATCAAAACGAAGTGTCATCATGATAAATCAGGGTTCTTCTGTCCCAACAGCACCCTATAAAACTCAACGTATCGAAGAACAATGTCGTTGATGTCAAACAGAGCTAGAGCACGCTTGCGACTCTGCTTACCGAGCTCGTGCATCTGGCTCTTGTTCGCAAGTAGGTTAATTGCCTGTTCGGCAAGAATAGAAGAATTTTCTTGTGGCACGGATATTCCTGCAGGGTTACCCGTGCCAAAAATAAAATCCGTAATACCAGGCTGCTCAGAAACAATACACGGAAGACCTGTAGCCATCGCCTCGACGATGACCGTTCCGAAGCCCTCTCGTCGAGAAGGAAACAAAAATATGTCCGCCGCTTGCAGAATACGATTTATATCGTCCCGTACTCCAACTTGATGAATTTTTGATGCAGCATTCTCGGGAAGCATCTTGAATTGATGACTTAGAAAGTCTTTACTTGAGCTCGCATTGTTAAAACTATTCTTTCCCGCAAGAATAAGGTGTGCGTCAGGCCGACTCTTGTGGATTTCGATCCAAGCATTAAGCAATATATCAATTCCCTTCCTCCTGATCAGTGACCCCACAAAAACAAAAACTGGACTCTCCTCTGGTATACCCAGCTCTTCACGAACAGCAGGGTAAAGGCTAGGGCTAAATCGCAAAACATCTACTCCCTGTGACAGTAAACGTATCTTGCTGGAGGAAAGACCTGCCTCATGACAGCGTTGCTCAAGAATAGGTGAAATCGCGGCATAACCATCACATCTACGAAAGATAGCTTGGCGTAATTTTGAAAAATTGTGCTTCGTCGATAGAAGAGTAATCGCGTCATCCGTGCCGAGTAAAGTCATCTCAAAAAGCAACGGCTTCGACGTTAGTCGACTCCATCCCCATGCACCATAAAATGCATCGGTCATTGCATGAACGTGCACAAGATCGAATGCTTGGTTCCGCAATAATTCTAGAAAAGTTTTCGCGGAAAATATCGTGCCGTGTTTCTGTCCCCACAATCCCGAAAAGACACTTGGATCGACACGTATAACTTTGTAACCATCAATCGTGTCTTGTTTAGGTAATGTCTTTTTCCCATAGGATGATGTAATGACTGTTGGTTGAATATTTTGTTGCAAAAGAGCACGACAAAGTAGTTCAAGCTGCACACCTTGACCAGAAAACAAAGGACGGAACTTTTGAGTCACCATCGCAACGTGCAACCGCGGCAAAGAAGACGATGATATCTTCAATTCGCCTGAACCCTCTCCAACAACTGCTCAACAGTACCCGCCTGATGCAGCCATGTGTAGTCAGACTCCGCAAGCTCTCTAGCTTTTTTGCGTAACAAAGCAACCTCCGCTGGATTCGACGCAAATCGTTCTAAAAGCATTGATAATTCTTCCGTGGCACCAGACTTGTAAAATCTTGCGACACTATCGGGCAACAAGTCCCTCAGCTCTTTTAGGTTGATGGTAATTATTCCAAGGCCAGCAGCTAAATATTCAAAGAGTTTGATAGGAGACCAAAACCAGCCCAACTCCAGAGGGCTAAATTTCGACGGTGAAAACGGCGCCAATCCTATTTCGGCTTCAGCTAAATGCTTAGGAACTTTATCAAAAGGAATAGCTCCAAGAAATTTAATGTCTTCTCCCACTCCAAGTCGCTTTGCTAAACGGGTTGCTGATTTCCATGTCGGACCACTTCCAATGCACGTTACACAAATTTCAACACCGCGAGATCGACACAAAGCCACCGCGCGGACAAGATCTTCAGCACCGTGCCAGGATTTAAAGCTACTGATGTAAACACACTTTAAAGGCCCTTTTTCCCTTTCAACTGGACCTGGCTTAAAACGCGCCACATCCACACCGTTAGTCACGAGAGTAACGGTATTCTGCATTTCTGGTGGAAGTAAATATCGTGAAGTGGCATAAATACCATTACAACCACGTAATATTCGACACCGCCATCGATGAATAGGGCGAATTATCGTCAACCGATCTAGTCGATCTCTCCACAATCTGTCCACGGGACGAGCAGGTGAATTCACTTCCAAAACCGCCGGAACTCCCTCCAAATTTGCCGCCACAATTCCTGCCCCACCAAATGTGTAGAATCTCTCAACAAGCACATCCGGCCTGAGCTCTAATATAAGTCGACGAATGTGTCTGGTAGCCGTCCATTCAAAATACCGTATCGGCTTAACGATGTGGTGCAGCCGTACAGAACCATCTCGAATTATTCCATCCCTCTCGTCTGTCGAAAGCTCGGACTCCCCTTTCGGAGCAAGAATGTGGACGTCATGCCCTCTTTGCCCCAAAGCACGACAAAGTTCTTGAACATGAACACTTCCACCGTGAGAATCTGGGATTCTCGTGTCTACCGCAACATATAGAATTTTCACATCAACCTTGGCTAGTCTATTTTAGTGTCGTCTGAGTCTTCTTTTCAGCAGAAGGCGGTATACTTCAGTTAGTAGGCACATTTTGTGAAAAAAAGACTTGCATGGTTTACACCGCTTCCACCTGTTCGTTCAGGAATTTCACAGTACAGTATCGAGCTAATTCCAACACTGTCACAAAACTACGAAATTGATATCTTTGTAAATTCACAGGAAGATCTTCTATTCAGCAAGTCTGCACTAAATATCCTTGATGCACACGACTTTATCCATAAGCACGCGCAAGATCCCTACGCTTTGATTATTTACCAAATGGGCAACGCACCGTGTCATGCTTATATGTGGCCGTACCTTGTTCAATACCCTGGACTTGTCGTTCTTCACGATGCCAACCTTCACCATTCTCGAGCTCGAACTTTACTGCAAGAAGGTCGACCGGACGACTATCGAACTGAATTTTTCTATAATCACCCTTCTGCACCCTCCGGCGTCGCAGAGCTTGGTCTCAACGGTCTACTCGGATCTCTTTATTATCTCTGGCCCATGAGACAGATCATTCTCGATGCGTCTCGAACAATATTGGTACACAACTCTTGGCTTGCAAACATAATTCGGCAAGAGCGACCAACTTTACCAGTTGAAGTGGTAGAAATGGGTGTCCCCGCTCCAGAATCCAAAGAGAACGCTGAGAGCAGGCTCCGTGAAATTCATCACATCGACAAAGATGCAGTCTTATTAACGGCGTTCGGAAAAATTACGCCTGAGAAAAGAATTTCTCAGATTCTTCGTTCGTTAGCAGCTTCAAACACTCACGAACATCCATGGCATTTACTCCTATGCGGCGAATCCGTCGAACACTACAACGCCGAGCAAGAAGCTTCTAATTTGGGTATTGGCGATCAAGTCTCGGTAACTGGTTATGTCAGCGATGATCAAATATCAGATTATCTTACGGCTTCTGATATTGGTTTGTGTCTTCGGTGGCCATCTGCGCGCGAAACGTCCGCTTCGTGGCTGCGGTTCTTAGCCGCTGGAAAACCAACGATCATTACAGACTTAAGTCACCTAAGCGAAATACCTTCATTGGATCCAAGAAACTGGCAGCTAACGAGTGGACCTACAAATTCTGGGAGCCAGTCTGAACCAATCTGTATAAGTATTGACATCGTTGACGAAGAACACTCACTGTCTCTCGCGCTCTCGCGCCTCTGTATCGATGCCACCCTACGCGACACCCTTGGCAAAGCTTCCCATAACTACTGGAAAAATCATTTTAATCTTGAACAAATGCGATCAGGTTATGTTCAGACTATTGAGAATACGTGCACCTTTGATAACAACTCTGAAACAAAAAAACGCTTACCCAAACATCTATTTCAAAACGGCACTGAACATTTCCGAAGCCTTCTTAAAGAGATTGGAGCAACTGACGAACTGGATATTTGATTTTATGGGTGACTCGTGGCTCAAGGGAAGCATATTCGCCTGGATTTGACCAACGGAGTAATCTTGACTTGCTTGATCGCCCAAGGTACGCTGCTTCTATTGAAGATTACACTCAATGGCGAAGCGTTCGAAACAACTGCGCCACTAACAATAACGGCTCTGCTGAAACTTCTTGAAATCGATTCACGGAGAGTTGCAGTAGAACACAACCTCACGATTGTAAGGCGCAAAGCTTACGATTCAAATGTCGTCCACGACGGTGACAAAGTGGAAATTGTTAACTTTGTCGGTGGAGGATAAGCGTTATCGTTCGAAACTCATGGAAAATGATCCATTAATTCTCGCGAATAAAACATTTCAATCGCGTCTTATTGTCGGCACCGGAAAATATCCGTCCCTAAATGTCATGACTCAGGCTCATGCAGCTTCCGGAGCTGAAATGGTCACTGTTGCCGTGAGACGAGTTAACGTAACAGATCGCTCAAAAGAATCAATGCTAGATCACATTGACACACAAAAATTATCCTTACTACCGAACACGGCGGGATGCTATTCTGCGAAAGAAGCCATCCGTACCGCACATCTGGCAAGGGAGGTTGGACTGTCAAATTGGATCAAGCTTGAGGTTATTGGTGACGAAAACACATTGTTCCCGGATAATGAAGCTTTGCTTGAGGCAACTCGAGTATTAATCAAGGATGATTTTATTGTTTTACCCTACACCAATGATGATCCTGTTGTCTGTCGAAAACTTGAGGACGCTGGCGCCGCAGCAGTAATGCCACTAGGAGCTCCTATTGGCTCTGGCCTTGGCATACAAAATCCAAACAACATTAGAATCATTAAGAAGTTTTCGAGTATTCCAGTAATTGTCGATGCCGGAGTAGGAACCCCATCGGATGCTGCCATAGCAATGGAACTAGGTGCTGACGCTGTACTGATGAATACCGGTATAGCCGGCGCCAAAGATCCTGTGAAAATGGCGCAGGCAATGTGTCTGGCAGTGGAAGCTGGTCGAAAAGGATTTTTATCTGGGAGAATCCCTCAACGGATGTATGCCAACGCTAGTAGTCCCATCGAGGGAATCGTGGGTAAGTAAATCCGTTCAATAAATACTGTTCTATGTACTTATAAGAATCATGGCAACACGTAGTATTACTCTCGAAGATATAAAACGCCTTCAGCAAGAACGAGACAATGCAGATTTGGCGTATAACAATGCGTTGACGGCGCTCGACGGAGCCATCCAAGAGCTTCGAGAAATGCCTCATCCACCACCAGCCTACGATGAAACTCAGATTTCTCCCCTTAATGAACTCTTTGATCTCATCTCTGTAAAACCAACTAGCAAAGATGGCTGGCGCGGGAAAATACTGTCAGGTGTATGGTGGTTACTCGCACCACTTTTGGAACGTCAACATGCCTTTAATTCCGCACTGGTTGACCATATTAATCGGAATGTAAAAACCCATCGAGGCATCATTGACTCAATCGAAAGTTCAATAAGTACTGTTCGGGAGGAACTCGAAAAACTAATAGAATTTCAAGCAAAACTCATCCTTTATGCACAACAAATTACACCTTATGTCGATACCAAAGACCGAAATGAGAACTCTAAATTACGCCGCATGCATGAAGACGTGGCAGTAGGCGTCGAAGGAGGACTAAGCGGTTTATCCGACGAGTTGCAAAAACGATGGGAATCAATGGTTGCACGGGAACAACGCTACGAAACAACGGTTAACGAGATACGCTCAACAACAACAGGATGGCATCAGGTTACCGCATCACTTAAACGCGAACTAGAACGATTAAGAAAAACATCAAATGCTCAGGTAATTACGAACAAAACGAGCGAAGAGAATGAAATATCACCTGACCAGTTGGCTGACACCTACGATAGTTACAAGTACGTTACCTTTGAAGATAAATTTCGTGGATCTGGCACCGAGATTAAAACGCGCGTAGCTAGCTATCTTCCTTATTTTAAAGACACAAGTGACGTGCTCGATGTTGGCTGTGGGCGGGGAGAATTTTTGGAACTACTTCGAGAACATGGAATAACTGCTACCGGAGTTGACCTCAATCACGAGATGGTCGAAGTGTGCCGCACAAACGGTTTAAATGTTGATGAAAATGACGTGTTAAGTCATTTAACGGCCCTTCAAGATGAATCATTAGGAGGATTGTTTGCTGCACAAGTTGTTGAACATCTTGAACCAGCCTATTTATTAAAACTTATTGACACCGCATTCTTAAAGTTACGACCTGGAGCAACCTTAATTTTTGAAACTATCAACGTTGCCTCTTGGTCTGCATTCTTTCAAAGTTATGTTAGAGACATTACCCACGTACGTCCGTTACACCCAGATACGTTGCAATACCTAGTTACCGCCAGTGGTTTTCAAAAGACCGAAATTGTCTACCGATCACCTTATCCACCAGAAAACAAACTACAACCCTTAAAAGAAGTGTCATCTTCGTTGAATACGTCAAAGACATCGAAAGACAATCACTTGACCGAAGAACTAAATACAATAAATGAAAATATTGAGAAGCTGAACCGGTTATTGTTCACGGATCAAGATTATGCGGTAATAGCAAAGCGCGGGTAGATTAGTCATAAAGTCTGGCCTGCTTAAGATGTGAAAATTCACTCCACACACCAAAAACTCCTAAAAAAAGAATCGGTCCGTAAGAAACAAAGTGAAGCACAATGCCATATGACAGCGCAACGTCTCCACTAACACCGAACAAGCCGAGGGCCAGAACACTGAGGTACTGAAACACACCGACTTTTCCGGGCGTAGACGGAACCGCCGTTCCTAATTGCAAAACAACCACAACGACCAGAGCTGCGACTGGAGGCAAGTCAATTCCTAACGCGAGCATCGTGATGTAAGTAGCCGAGCCAAGGGAGCACCAAGTCATCAGATAGCCAGCCTGTATTAATAGTGTGACAGGCCACCGATCTAAAACTCGTATACCCTCCAAAACAGAGAGGCATCGACTACAAAATTTATGTTTCCAACCTTTCGTGACTGCTTCACTTGCAGATAGATATTGCTCCAACCGATCCAGATTGTAGAGAACCCCAAACACAAGACCTGCCAATACAATTGTCAAGCAAGTTATAAAAAGCGCCGTCTCCTGCAGCATTTCTGGCAACTCTGTTTGAATCGAAATAACAAACAAGAGAATTACCAATGCGCTCATATCAAAAAACTTTTCTAACACCAGACCAGTCAGAGCGGTTAGTTTCGGCATTTGACTCGCCTCACCGATCAAAAAAACCCGCGCAACATCACCAGCCCTAGCAGGTACAACAATATTAATGAACTGACCAATTATTAAGATACGCCACGCACGAACAAATGAAACCTGAACAGGCGTTGATCGATACAGACGACTCCAAGACCAAGTACGTATTAGTGTCCCGACCAACACAAAAGTAGAGGCCATCAACACCAAAGCGTAATCAGTCGATTTAACCGAAAATAGAAACTCCGACCATGACACATCACGGGAAGAGATCCATAGAAAAAGAATTCCCAGCAGTCCACCCGAAAGCAAGCGAAACCGATGTTTTCTATAGATCACGTCAATTATGAACTGACCGAGGAATGATGCGAACGAGCATCGCCGGACAACCTTTTTAGATCAGCATCAACCATCATTTTTACGAGATCAGAAAATGCAACCGATGGACTCCAGTCAAGTTCCTTCTTTGCTTTCGAATTATCGCCAACGAGGTGTTCCACCTCTGCCGGTCGAAAAAGCTTGTCATCGGTAATAACAAATTGAGACCAGTCTAACCCGACATGAGAAAAAGCCATCTCAACGAGCTGTTTAACGGAATGACTAATACCTGTGGACACCACGTAATCTGATGCACAATCCTGCTGCAACATGGACCACATTGCTCGCACATAATCTCCAGCAAATCCCCAATCACGACAGGCATCTAGATTACCCATAGGCAAAGAATCAGTCATTCCTAATTTTATTCGCGCCACACCATCAGTAACCTTACGAGTCACAAACTCTAGCCCCCGACGCGGTGACTCATGGTTAAACAAAATGCCAGACACAGCAAACAAGTCGTAACTTTCGCGGTAGTTAACAGTAATGTAATGTGCGAAGACTTTAGAGACACCATAAGGACTCCGGGGGTAGAACGGTGTTAACTCGCTCTGCGGCGTTTCCCGAACCTTTCCAAACATTTCGCTTGAAGAAGCTTGATAGAAACGAATAGACGTATCGATTTGCCTGATTGCTTCAAGTAAACGTGTAACGCCTTGCGCATCGTAATCACCGGTTAAAATGGGTTGATCCCATGAGGCCGGTACAAACGACATAGCGCCCAAATTGTATATTTCGTGTGGCCGAATCTCGTCGACAACGCGGATGAGAGAGAGTTGATCCAATAAATCTGCAGCCCTGAGTTCTACACGATCAAGCAAGTGCTCAATACGCCAATAGTTTGGGGCACTTAAGCGACGAACAACACCAACTACTTCATACCCTTTTTCCAGCAAAAGCTCCGCAAGATACGAACCATCTTGCCCTGTAATTCCTGTTATAAGTGCTCTTTTAGACATAATCATTACAATCGAAAGATACGATCTCCTTGAAAATCCTTCAAAGCATTCCGTGTATCCACGATAACTGCTTCACATTTGACCAAGTCAGAATAATTAAAATCATCGTGGGCCGTTGTTATTACGACACAATCGATACCATCAGACAAGGCCAGATCAGGTTCTATCGCCGTTAACTTTAAGCCACCTTGATCAATATTAGAAACAAACGGATCGCTATAACTAATCACCGCACCCCGATCATGAAGCAAAAGTGCGATATCCACCGCAGGAGACTCCCTTGTATCACCTACATTGGCCTTATAGGCCAAACCAAAAAGGTGGACATGAGATCCACGAAGTGACTTGCCCTGACCAGTAAGTGCCTCCGCTACTCGCTCAACCACATGACTAGGCATACCAGCATTGACAGCTCCTGCCAGTTCTATAAATCTACTTTCAAAACCACTTTGTCTGGCTTTCCAGCTTAAATAAAATGGATCGATAGGGATACAATGCCCCCCTAAACCTGGTCCAGGATAAAAGGGCATAAAACCAAACGGCTTTGTTTTTGCAGCGTCAATAACCTCCCAGACGTTAACACCTAAGGTGCTACACATAAGTGCAAGCTCGTTAACTAAGCCAATATTCACAGCTCGAAAGGTGTTTTCAAATAGCTTAACCGTCTCGGCAACAGTAGCCGATGACACTGGCACAACCGTTTCGACTATTTGTTCATATAAAACCTTTGACACTTCCGTTGAACGCTCATCTACGCCTCCAACAACCTTTGGAATATTTCGGGTAACCCACTGCAAATTTCCCGGATCAACCCGCTCAGGTGAAAACGCCAGAAAAAAATCTTGACCTGCGCGTAAACCCTCGGCCTCAAGTTTCGGCTTAACAACCTCTTCAACGGTGCCAGGATAGGTGGTGGACTCAAGAACTATCAAATGGTCGGGATGAAGATACTTAGAAATTTCATCTACCGCAGCCACAATGAAAGAAAGATCTGGATCATGTGTTTTGCTAAGTGGTGTAGGCACACAAATACTGATGGTATCTACCTTTGAGAGTTCGCTAAAATCCGTCGTGGGAATCAAATTTCCGGTCTGAAGCACTTTCTGCAAATCAGTTGCATCAGTACCGATGATGTCTATCTGACCATTTTGAATGCTCTTCACCTTGTCAATGTCAATATCCAAGGCAGTCGTTCGAAAACCTGCTTTCGCAAATTCGACGGCCAGTGGGAAACCTACGTATCCAAGACCAATTACAGCAACATGTGCCTCTCGGTTACGAATTTTGTTAAGAAGTGACATTTCATTAGTGTACGACGTTATGACACACATGACACAATCACTTTTAATAATTAAACTCTAAAAAATGGAACAAATCGACATTGCCATTATTGGTGGAGGCGTCGTTGGGCTGGCAATTGCTTCAGCGCTGTCAAAAAAAGGGCGATCTATTTGCCTTTTAGAGAAGCATCCTCGAATGGGCCTTGAGTCAAGCACACACAACAGTGGTGTAATACATGCAGGTTTGTATTATCCCCAGAACACACTTAAAACGAAATTATGCATCGAAGGCCGTGAACTGCTATATGAGTTTTGCAAAAAATACAGAATTCCGCACTCTCGGTGTGGAAAATTAATTATCTGCTCTGACAGTTCTGAAATTCAAACTTTGGAACTGCTTGCCACACAAGGGCAAAGTAACGGTCTTGAAGATTTGCGCCTCGTGGATCAGGTGTTCTGTAAAAAGAGAGAACCATCAATTAAAGCTACGGCAGCAATCTGGTCACCTTCGACTGGTATTGTTGAACCCGAGGCGCTAGTGCGAACACTCACACACCTTGCATCACAAAATGGCGTTACTTTATTGACAGAAACACGCGTCGAAAATGGTTCTACAACACCTTCCGGAATCGAACTAATTACGCAACATGAACAAATTCATGCACGTCTTGTAATTAATGCCGCTGGGCTGTACGCCGACGAAATCGCGCATATACTCGGTGGAAACTTAGTCACTATTTATCCAGTCAGAGGAGAATATGCCGAATTAGTGCCTCGGAAAGACCTCTTTATCAATGGCCTTATCTACCCACTGCCAGAGGAATCTGGACACGGTTTAGGTATTCATCTAACCAAAACAACTTGGGAAACAGTCATCGTTGGCCCAACAGCAAAATATCAGACCAGTAAAATCGACTACGAGCAAAACCGCCTTCCTTTAGAACTCTTTTATGATTCGGCCCGTCGTCTAGTTCCTAACTTACGTCTAGACGACTTGAAGTTGGGCAATACAGGCATTAGAGCAACATGTCGGCACCCTAACGAACATTTTTCCGACTTTATTATCGATAGAGACAGCTCTATACCCACACTCATTCATGTTGCTGGAATAGATTCTCCTGGCCTAACAGCTTGTCTTGCAATAGGCAAGATGGTGTCAAGATTAGTTGACGAAACGCTAAATTAATGACCGAGCTAAGCACCCGTAGATTTCAAGAAGCACTCTTGGTAAGACGTTCCGATACATAGCGCTTCAATGCGTTCTGCCAAGAAGGCATCTCAACACCAACATTTTTTAACTTGGCATTAGAAAGAGCACAAAATTGTGGTCGTTGCGCTTTCATGGAGCGATCAGATACACGGATTGGAATAATTTCAACTGAACGCTTAAGACAATTTGCTAATTCGTTAGCTACTTCAAGCCAAGTGCCCATACCAGAGCCCACACAGTGATAGATTCCTGGCGTGGCTTTTTTTTGTAACAACTGAGCAGTAGCAGACACAACATCAAACGCATAGCTCGGAGAAACCGTGCGATCAGAAAAAGCAAATACCTTTTCTCCAGACAAAGACGCATCACACATTTTATCAAGACTGCCACCACTGCCATCAAAAGGCAGCCCTCCAAATAAACTCTCTATTCGAAGGACATACGATTGAGCATCCTGAGCAAACCATTCACCTAATAACTTTGACATCGCATAAACACTCTGTGGATTTGGTTGAACGTCTTCGGTATAAGGGGCTGTGCCCTGACCATCAAAAACAAAATCCGTACTATAGTGAACTAACGTAGCATTAACTGTCCGAGCGGCCTTCGCCAAATTACGTACCGCAAACGCATTAACTTCGAGCGCGACAGTTTGATTCACTTCGGCACCATCAACATCGTTGTAAGCCACACAGTTGATGATGACGTCAGGATTTATTGTTTCAACAGTTTGAAAAACATGATCTGAATGAGTCAGATCGAGTTGATTACGGTTAAGCCCAAAAACTTGATGATCTCTCGAGAACATGGATTCGACCGTTCGGCCTAATTGCCCTTGAGAGCCGAGAACCATGACGGTCATCTCTCTCGGCCTTTCATCATTGCTCGAGCCTCACGATCCAACTCTCGACGTCGTATCGTTTCCCGCTTATCATGCAGTTTCTTACCTTTTGCGACAGCAATCGATACTTTTACAAGACCGTTCTTAAAATACATTCGAACCGGAATGAGCGTAAAACCACGTTCAACAATCTTTCCGATTAGTTTGCGTATCTCATCTTTGTTGAGTAGCAGCTTTCTCGTCCGAAGTGGTTCATGATCAACATATCCTCTGTGACTATAGGCACTAATGTGCAAGTTATGCAGATAAACTTCGTTTCTTTCTATCCGGCCATAACTATCTCGAAGGTTCACACGACCTTCACGTATAGCTTTTATCTCAGTACCGAGCAACGCGATACCAGCTTCATATGTATCCAATAAATGATAATCGTGACGAGCTTTCCTATTATCAGCGATAAGTCGTTCACCTGATCGTTCGGTCATAACCCAAGTCCCGCGCGGCGCGAGGTTAAACGCGCAGCGAGAATAACAGCTTCAACCAAACTAGAATGATCGGCGATTCCCTTACCAGCAATGTCATACGCAGTACCGTGATCAACAGAGGTCCGCACAATAGGTAATCCTAGTGTTACATTCACTGATTTTCCAAAACCAACAAGCTTGGCAGGAATCAATCCCTGATCGTGATAACAAGCAACCACTGCATCAAATTCACCTTTTACGGCACGTACAAAAATAGTGTCGGCTGGAAGCGGTCCCTCAATGTTAATTCCCCGGTTTCTCAAACTTTGAACAGCTGGTTCTAAAATTTCAACTTCCTCACGGCCAATTAACCCTTTTTCTCCAGCGTGTGGATTAACGCCTGCCAGAGCTAAACGAGGAGAAGGACAACCAAACAGAGGAAGCTCGTTATGAGCTAGTTCAACAGTGCGCTCGACTCTTGCTTGGGTCAGATTTTCCGTCACCAGAGAGAGCGGAATATGAACGGTCGCCAGTACAACCCGAAGATTCTCTGTGTAAAACATCATTGCAACGTCTGTTACACCAGTCAACTCGGCCAAAAGCTCTGTATGGCCAGGCCATTTCAAACCTGCAAGATTCCAAGACGTTTTGTTAATTGGAGACGTCGTCAGAGCATCTAGACGACCTTCGAGTGCGTCGTGCGTTGCACGACAAACAGCCTGATAGGACGCCCTGCCTCCCTTAGCATCAGCAACACCCACCTGAACCGGTTCAGATCTTGAATCGTACAGCACAGGCGTACACACTTGTGTTACTCGAGGATCACGGATCGCTTGTTCTGTGATCTCTGGGCCGATTCCTGCGGGATCACCAACGGTGAGACCGATGCGCGGTCGTTCCATCAAAATTCACGTTTACGGCAAGTCAGATGTTTACAATTAACTATTACACCTTACAATCCACAAGAAGAGCAATTCCCTCCTGTTCCGCAGCCCCCCGATGAACAACTTTCACCAATGGCGCTACGACTACAGGAACCTTCATTTGCACAACCACCGAACTGCTCTCCTGCGGCGTTGGGAAGCTCATAGCGAAGACAACACTTGAGACGACCACACAATCCTGAAAGCTTCGAAGGACTCAAACTCAGGTTTTGACGTTTAGCCATTTTGATCGAAATTGGCTCAAACTTGTTCAACCACGTCGTACAACAGAGCGGTCTACCACAAGTTCCGTACCCACCCAGTATTTTTGCTTCGTCACGTGCACCGATGTGTCGCATTTCAATTCGACATCTGAATTTAGAAGACAACTCTCTGACAAGTTCCCTAAAATCGATACGTTCTTCAGACGTAAAGAAAAAAACTAGTCGCGATTTATCATGCTGCTGCTCAACACGGATCAACTTCATAGGTAAACAGAATTCACGGATCTTCATTGAACCGAATTCGCGAGCTTGTTTTTCAAATTGCTGCTGCTTTAATCGAACAGTAATATCATTTTTTGTCGCTCGCCGTATAAGTTCGTCGGCAGACTTTTTCTTTCGGAGATGACGCTCGCCAGATTCTCTTATTGACCGTTTTACGGTTCCATACGTTTGACGACCAGAATGAAGAACGACAACTGTTTCTTCACTCTTAATCGGCTCTTCAAAACCAACTTCTGGTAAAAGGAAATGGTGAAGACGTCCAACATGATCAAACTTAACGCTTACGAATGACGAAATCGATGTTTTTGACATCACTTTAAGCCTACAACTGGCAAGCCAACCAATCAATCACAACTTTGGGGTTCGCATTAGCCTTAACTGCCTTACTGGCTTCGTCGACAGCCGAAAAACCCTTAACAGCGCGCGAGACGACAAAATCATTCGATAAAGACATTAATTGGTCAAGAAAATCAATATTTGAAAGAGTATTTAAATCTCCTGAACTTCTAATCAGAACCATGTCGCGCAAGAATGAACCCAGACACTGAAAACGTAACTCTAGTTCCTTTCGCTGAAAAGACGTTCCCTTTTTTGCTTTAGCAGAAGCTGTAACAAAATCCTCAGCACTTTCTAGGCGCGTTCTTGTGTCACGGGCACTCGCGATAGAATTCAAAAACCCAATTGATTCTTCACGGGTAGCAACCCATTCTTTAGAACCTAACAACAATGCCCTACCAATACTACCTTCAGCCAATAACGCCATCGCACGCGCGTCATCATATGTAAGATTATGGTTTCTAACTAAAAGTTCGCATAATTCTTCGAGATCAAGTCGTCCAAAAGCCAAACACTGACAGCGAGAACGCACGGTCGCAAGAAGCACATCGAGTGTCTCCGCCACGAGAATAAATTGTGAGGAATCGGGTGGTTCCTCAAGAGATTTAAGAAGAGCATTTTGGGCTTCAAAAGTAAGCTTATCTGCCTCAACAATAACGATGACTCTCTTTTTACCCTCAAACGGACGATATTTTGATTGCCCGATTACGTGACGAATTTGATCCGTCTCAATTTTTGATTTGTCGTCCAGAACAGAAACAAACATGACGTCCGGATGAACACCACGAACAATTTTCTGGCAAGAGGTACAACTCCCGCAGGCATCGTAACACACCGAATCTTGCTGTCCGGTCTGGACAGGGTCCGCGCAGTTTAATACCTGAGCTATCGACGTCGCAATTAACTGTTTCCCAACTCCTGATGGGCCTGACAGTATCAGGCTTTGAGGAAGAGTTTCCCTCGCGACAGCGAGCGCAATCCGCTGTACAAAATGGTGATGACCAACTACATTTTTAAAACTCATGGCTATTGTGTGCCTGTTACGCTAAGGGCTCAGCATAGCTTTAGCAATAACTTAACCTATAAGGTGAAAAGCGTCATTGTCTGTCAGGACGAGGCAGATTATTAAGAATCCAACCGACTGCTGCGAGCAAATCAGAAGTCACCAAATCTGCCGGCTTTCCCGTCGACAACAGTGCTTCCTGACTGGGGCCATACCCAGTCTTAACCAAAACTCCTCTAGCTCCAACTGATTGAGCTAATTCGATATCTGTTTTTCGATCTCCAACGACTACAGACCGACTCAGATCAAGCGTCAGATCCTCCGCCGCCTGCCTAACCATACCGGGCTTTGGTTTGTGACACAAACAATCACGACGGTACTTTATTAAAGGCGCCTCAGGAAGATGAGGGCAATAATAATGGCCATCGAGACGCTCTCCTACCTGACCCAGTTGAGATTGAATGTGATCTCGAACTTCGATCACAACCCTTTCCTCAACCATGCCACGCGCGACTCCCGCTTGATTTGTGACCACTACAACTGCATAGCCAACTCGGCGCAACATTCGGACTGCTTCGATACTCCATGGATACATACGAAGTCGTTCGAGGCGATCAACGTAACCTACGTCTTCAATGAGTGTTCCGTCTCGATCTAAAAAAATTGCTGGAGTGAGCATAACTAAATCACTTTTAAGAATAAGACAGTAAATCTAAAGGTGTCTAATTCCGCCAATGGAGGAATAATTCCAGGATTAGGCCCCGCTTGTCACCAGCGAGGACTACACACATGTTAATTATGGCGGGGTCGACGAGACTCGAACTCGCGACCTCCGGCGTGACAGGCCGGCGTTCTAACCAACTGAACTACGACCCCGCAAGGGTCAATTCATTTTCAACGTTGCCAAAAACCTAAAAGGCTCTCAGCACTTATAATCACTAACCGTCAGCAACTGATACCCAAAATATGTCAAGCACAATTGGTGGGCGGTACAGGACTCGAACCTGTGACACCCGGCGTGTAAAGCCGGTGCTCTACCAACTGAGCTAACCGCCCTTCGTACGGTGCACAGATTCGGCTGACATAAATCACACTATTATAGGACATTACAGCTCAGTTTGAAGAAACCAAAATCTTGAAACCCAAAATCCCCATGGCAAAAATAAATCCAATTACAGTTTTGTATTCACCATTTTTTTTGACCTGGGAAAAACTAAATCGCCGTTTAGTCGGCTCAACCTTTCCTCTGATATATAGCTGATACTCTGTTCCGAAATCTTCCTTAAGGGTTGCTTCTTCCAAGAATACAGCAACCAGTAATGTGGTGATTAAATAAAATATAACTAACGCACCAGAAAAAAAATCAGATGCGGCAACTGCAAAACCCAGACCCACAATAAATGAACCGACGTACAGAGGATGCCGAAAAAAACGATAGGGACCCGAACAAGTCACTTCTGTTCCTTTGCGAAGATGACCGGCAGCCCAAACTCTGAGTAATTCACCGATTGCCGCCACGCAAGCTCCGATAACAAGTGAATTAATATTAGGCTGAGCAAACCAAAACGCGAATAGCGCGACAACAAAACCTACCGTAACCCGCATTCTCGCAATAAAAAAAAGTCGCTTTAGGCTTGGATTCGCTTCTAGGTCGAGCATCCTTAAATCATCCCAATCTATCTGTTATTGCCTGACTAACTTCATCCAGTGAAATACCCGCCATGCAAGGAACAGGCTGCAGACAGCGCCGGATAACTACACCTGAGGAACCCAAACGGTTATTTCGACATTCGCACCGATCCAAGTGCGACACAATCACATCCTTTTGATCCCACGGCCCATTTCTCCGTGGGTCAGTCGGTCCGTAGATGCCCACGATTGGCGTCTTAAGTGCAGCAGCAATCTGCAGAGGACCAGTATCAGCAGATACAACAATAGATGCCTGACGAATGATAGCCACTAAATCACGAATCGTGGCAATCGGGCTCAACACCGCAGAGCCTTCAGAATGCTGAACGACCTGCTCCGCAAGTGAAAGTTCGCCCGTCCCCCAAGTGACAACAGAATGCATTCCGTAACGCCGATCTATAAATCTTGCCAAATCGCCAAAGCGTTCAGGAATCCAAGTCTTACTGGGCCACGCGGCACCAATATTAAGGACAACAAAGGAACCAGGTTTATCAGGACCCAGACCATTTAAGACCGCGTTAACACTCTCAGACACTACGTCTGCAATTGGGAACTCCCAGAAACTTCTATCTATCTTGAAACACTTCGAAATCAGAGCGAGATTTTTTTCTACTACGTGTCCAGTCCACTCGATTTGTGGATTATCCGTGTAGAATGCGCCCGCGAAAGATTCCCGGAGATCAGAATCCCCAAAACCTATTACCCGTGGAGCACCAGACATTCTTGCTAAAAAAGAAGATTTAATAAGGCCCTGCAAGTCAATGGTGACATCGTAACGATTGTTTCGCAATTCTCGAACAACCTCTGGAATATTTTTCCAATGTCTTCTAGAAATACCAATTCGTCGATCAACCACCGTAACGAGATCAACTAACTCGCTGTATCGATTATCAACTAACCAGTCAATGCGAGCATCTGGATACCCTCTCCGCAGTGCAGCGACGCCAGGAATCGCATGAACGACGTCGCCCAGCGAACTCAATCGGACGACAAGTATTCGCATGAAGTCAAATTAGAATTTCCCCGATGTACCAGGTGTTCGAGAGGCACTCTCGGTAATAGACTGAATAAGTTTTTCAGTCGAATGATTCTTTGGGTCACCAACAATAACGGTCTTTCCGCCGTATTCTTGGACAATGTCTCGTTCCGGCACAGTTTCGACCGAATAATCAGTTCCCTTGCAATGCACATCTGGCCGTAGCAGGTTCAAAAGTTCAGCGACAGTAGACGTTGAAAATAAAACGACATAGTCAACAACTGCAAAAGCAGCTACAAGTTCTGCACGCTCATCAGCCGGTACGACAGGCCTGCCTTCTCCCTTGAGCATGGAAACAGATAAATCGTCATTTATTGCAACTATAAGACGATCAGCTTGGGTGGCCGCTCCGGTTAAATAGCGCACATGGCCAACGTGGATTACATCAAAACATCCATTGGCCATAGCAATCGTCTTACCAGATTCGCGGTCGATACTGACCTGTTTAGACAACTCGGCCGCAGCAAAAACTCTACCCATTATGACTACCTAATTTGACGGCTCAATTCTCACTGCATGCCTAAGTTCATCAGACAGGACCGTCGCCGTTCCTCGTTTCATCACAACTAGTCCACCTGCATAATTAGCCAACCTAGCTGCCTCATGCAGTGAAGCCCCGGCCGCAAGACTCAAAGCGATTGTCGCAATTACTGTATCACCAGCACCCGTTACATCAGCTACTTCGTCTGTCCCAAAAACAGGTATATGAAGAGTGCGTTCACCTGATACGAAAACAGCCATCCCTCGACTACCTCTGGTAATGACAATTCCTTTAGAACGCAACTTCTTTAAAAGTTCACGCCCCGCCCTTTCAAAACGCCGACCGTTGTCCTCTATTCTGACACCTAGAGCGGCTTCAACTTCTGACTCATTAGGCGTGCAAATGGTACCACCACGGTATTTCAGCAGGTTATATCGTGAATCGATCACGAGTGGAACCTTACGGCGAGAACGATTAAGGGTTTTTTTTATCAGCGAGACGATGGCCGTGTCGACTAAACCATAACCATAATCCGAAACTAAAACAGCCTCACAATCAATTAAAGCGCGAAAAACAGCTCTTTCAAATTTCTTGCGAACACTGGAAAGTTTCAGATCCTGAGACTCTCGATCAATTCTAACAACCTGTTGCCTAGTCCCGTGAACTCCTCCCGCTAGAATCCGAGTTTTCAGCGGAGCGTGATAATCATCACATCGGATAAGACCTGAATGATCAACCGATTTAGGTAGGTTGCCTAACATTCGTTTATCGGAAGACGTTTTTCCCACCACACCGACCAAGCGAACCTTCCCTCCTAAATCGGCCACATTTGCAGCAGCATTACCAGCGCCTCCAGGCAACACCACCGTTTCGTCGTGTTTTAAGATAAGAACCGGTGCCTCGCGAGACACACGAGAGAGCCCGCCATAAATAAATTCATCAGTAATAACATCACCAATGACGGCCACCGCTCGACCTGCACTAGCGTCAATAATTTCGAGAAGACGTTTTGTCACTGTCTCAAATCCTTACGACCATATTAAAAATTAAATATAGATTAATCTTAACTACCCAGAGTGCTCCACATGTTGCATCCTCCACCTTCTGTGCATCCACAACCACAGATTCGGATATTGGCGAACATACATTTCTAAGACGTCTGTACAGCTCTGAGTATAAGTCCTTACTGGATCAGGATCATCGTCAGCTGGGCACTTTACCGGCTTCTCATAAATCAGGCGATACCGACCTCCTGACAATGGCAATGTGAAGACCGGTATAACTACCGCTCCTGTCCGCAACGCCAACGCAGCCAATGCGGAGGTCGTAGAGGCCGGCCGATTAAAAAAATTAACTGTCACAGCACTCCGATCGTGCATGTGCTGATCAATCATCATAGCAACAGTTTCTTTTTTTAATAATGCCTTTAGTAAGCTCCGAATTGCACCCTGACGAGGAAACACTTTTGTTCCTACACGGGTGCGAATTTGAGCAACAACATTTTCAAGAAAAGGATTGTCAAGAGTTCTCGCTACTATCGCGGTCGGCTTAAATAAAAGACCGTGGCCAATCGAAAAAAGTTCCCAATAGCCAATGTGTCCTGAATAAAACATAATAGCCTTGCCTTTTGCCAATGCCTGTTCTACATGTTCCTTGCCCGTCACATCGAGAAGATCGAGCATTTCTTCTTTACTCATCCTGTCAAAATTTAGAAGTTCAACCAATTGACAACCAAGGTGCCCAAATGTAGAACGAAGAACACGATCACACTCGATTTTTGTATAAGCGGGAAATGCAGCCTTTAGATTACTACCGGCTAGTTTGCGGCGAGATGTATGTAGGTAATAAAAAATTTGACCAATGAGAGCACCTACTTGAAGACTCGTTTTTCTAGGAAGCACCTTTATCAAGAGTCGAACTGCGCTGAACGCAGCATACTCAAGCCGATATCTCACAACTGAACACCTCGAACCCGAGCAAGGTTTTCTGCCAGCCAACCATTGAAAGCCTCCTTAGGCTCGACTACTACTTCTAAAGGAATCGATAGTAACGGAAAATCAAAAGGCGCATGGGGCAAAAAACGCACAAGATCCTTTTCTGTAGTAACCACATAGTCCGCTCCACTTTGTCTAACACGTTGCTTAATTTTCAACAGATCTCTAGATGTCAGTTGATAGTGATCACGAAAAGTCATCGTTTCTATTAAAGAGTAACCATCTTGCTCTAACGCATTAAAGAATCTATCGGGTAAAGCAATTCCTGCCACACCCAGAACAGGGGTTCCATCCGGAACTGTAATCTCTGATTGATTCCTCGCATCTCTAGGCATTTCGAGAACTCGTCTAAGTTTAAATACTTGCACAGACTCAAATCGGCTCGACATGTTTTCTGACATCATGTCATTTGATGTCTCAATAACAACTGCGTCAGCAATTTCAGCAACCTCAATATTTTCACGCAAACGTCCGAAAGGTAGTGTCCGTGAGTCAACTATATCCCGTTCAGAGAGCAGCACTATATCTAGGTCACGATGAAGCGATAGGTGCTGAAAACCATCATCCAACACGTGTACCGAAGCATCCAACTTTTGCTCAGCTAGAAGTCCGGCTGTGTATCGATCCTCCGACACAAGCACTGAAACACCAGAAAGTTTTTTGGCAAGCATCATCGGTTCATCACCAGATTCCTCTACCCCACAACAAATGGCTTTACTGTCGTGCACCACGACAACTCCATCACGTTTGTTCACACGCCCATATCCACGACTTAACACCGCAGGACGCTCACCCATATCACGCAAGACACGCACAACATAAGCAGCTAAAGGTGTCTTGCCGCTGCCACCAACCGCAAGTGCACCAACACTAATAACAGGGCTAGTTAATCGACGTCTAAGACACTTGTCATGGTCGTATAAACGACGACGGCTCCTAGCAAGTTGTGCGTAAAAACGTTCTAGAATTGTTTTCACTATTAACAAGCCACCCCACGCCAACGAGGTTCACGCCTCCGAAGACAAATCAATTCCTCCATCTTGAACACGAGAGTCGACTGCTACGTTTGGAGGAGGCAACAAATCCACAATAACTTTTAGACTTCTCGAACAGGCACCACTATGTTTTTCAATCAAAGATCTAGCATTTGTTCCAAGTGTTTTACAACGTTTCGGATCGTTTAATAGCACGCAAAAAGATTCTTCAAGTTCTGACGCGGAATGCACTTGCCATGCTGCGTCCTGCGAAACAAAAAGACTCGAGATTTCCAAAAAATTTTCCATATGTTT
>Ga0310344_10000381_pt1 | contig 35361 bp, 32 predicted proteins | sample HC15DNA20200_MG_FD_203801 | JGI IMG/M metagenome (GOLD analysis project Ga0310344, IMG submission 203801) | Marine microbial communities from station ALOHA, North Pacific Subtropical Gyre - HC15-DNA-20-200_MG | ecosystem: Environmental > Aquatic > Marine > Oceanic | place: Pacific Ocean: North...
GGTTAGATAAGAATCTTGAGAAAATTATTAGAAATCTAGTCCAAAGAGAAATAGAACGAATATCAGAACAGTCTAGTAAAAAATAGTATTTATATTAAAATAATCGATCGTCTTGTTTCCTTAAACAATAAAGTCTTGTTTCCTTAAACAATAAATATGATATAGATTTTTAGCAAAAACTAGAAAGAGCCTACCTATCTTAAATAAAAATTATTCACCCTCAGAAATAGAGAAAAAAGTGTATCAGTCCTGGGAAGAGGCTTGTGAATTTTCTAGTCTACCAGATTCCGACGGGGAACCTTATTGCGTGATGATGCCACCCCCCAATGTTACCGGCAGTCTCCATATGGGGCATGCGCTAAATTCGACTTTGCAAGATGTATTAACCCGTTATCACAGAAAATTAGGCCATAATACCTTGTGGCAACCTGGGATGGATCATGCCGGTATTGCTACCCAAATGGTTGTAGAACGTCAACTTGCCGAGCAAGATATTGACCGCCGAGATTTGGGGAGAAATGCATTTGTTGACCGTGTTTGGCAATGGAAGGAAAAGTCAGGCGGTCAAATTGTAAATCAGTTACGTCGATTAGGTTCTTCTCCAGATTGGTCTCGAGAGCGTTTTACCATGGATCAAGGGCTTTCTGAGGCGGTTCGTAAAGTATTCATAAAATTGTACGAACAGGGATTGATTTACAGAGATAAACGTCTTGTCAATTGGGATCCAAAGTTGCAAACGGCGATATCGGATTTGGAGGTTGAGTTAAAAGAAAATGAAGGTAGTTTGTGGTACTTTAAATACCCTATTGAAGATTCAAGTGATGATTATATAGTTGTTGCTACCACCAGGCCAGAGACGATGTTTGGCGATACTGGTGTAGCAGTGAACCCTAATGATGCAAGTTGGAACGGGTTTATTGGCAGTAATGCCATTTTGCCATTGGTTGGAAGAAAATTACCAATTGTTGGAGATGAACATGCGGATCCAGAGCAGGGCTCTGGAGCGGTAAAAATAACCCCTGCGCACGACTTTAATGACTTTATTGTTGGTCGTCGTCATAATCTCGAGCAGATAAATATCTTTGACCACAATGCTTGTTTGAATGAAAATGTGCCGAGTGAATATCGTGGCCTTGAGAGAAATGTCGCACGTCAGAAAGTCATTTCTGCATTAGAAAATAAAGGGTTAGTAGAGAAAATAGAAATTCATGAACATGTATTGCCATACGGAGATCGTTCAGGAGTTATAGTTGAGCCGTGGCTCACTGATCAGTGGTTTGCAGATGCAAAAACTCTGGCCAAGCCAGCTATTGAGGCTGTTGAGGATGGGCGGATTCAATTTATTCCCAAGCACTGGGAAAATACATATTTTGAGTGGATGCATAATATCCAACCTTGGTGTATTTCCCGCCAACTGTGGTGGGGTCATAGGATACCAGCCTGGTATGGTCCAGATAACCATATTTTTGTTGCCATGGACGAAGAGGAAGCGATCAATAAGGCGATAAATTTCTACGGTGAAGCAGTGAAATTGTCTCGAGACCCTGACGTGCTTGATACCTGGTTTTCATCTGGGTTATGGCCGTTTTCTACTCTTGGATGGCCGAATGAAACTGATGTCTTAAAAACTTATTATCCCAACAATGATTTAATTACAGGCTTTGATATTATTTTCTTTTGGGTCGCTAGAATGATTATGTTGGGAATGCATTGTATGGGGGATGTTCCATTTAAGAACGTCTATATTCATGCATTAGTGAGAGACGAAAAAGGTCAAAAGATGTCCAAAAGTAAAGGCAATGTAATCAATCCATTGGATCTCATAGAGACTTATGGAGCCGACGCAATGCGATTTACACTAGCGGCGATGGAAGCGCAGGGTCGTGATATTAAAATGTCTGAAAGTCGTGTGGAAGGATACCGCAATTTTGCAACAAAATTGTGGAATGCAGCTCGGTTTTGTGAAGCAAACAATTGTTCATACGATAATGACTTTGACCCTTATAAGTGTAATGATAGCATAAACCGTTGGATTATTTCTGAAACAGCTCGAACTGCAAAAACTATTACTCAAGCTTTAAATAGTTATCGATTTAATGAGGCAGCTAATGCCATTTATCAATTTGCTTGGGGAGTTTTTTGTGATTGGTTTTTAGAATTTTCAAAACCAGTTCTTTTTTCCGAACAGCTAGAAAGAAAAGAGGAGACAAGGCGTACAGCTTCATGGGTAATCGATCAGATTTTACATTTATTGCATCCCTTTATGCCGTTTGTCACCGAGGAATTATGGGGACGATTAGATCAAACTAGAAAGCTACCACTGATTTCGTCCCCATGGCCAGTCTTGGATAATTTAATCCCACAGTTTGATAAAGAGTATGAGGAACTTAAAAAGGTAATTAAGTTGATTTCTGGTATTCGTACTGCAAGGGCAGAGGTAAACATTCCCGGGGGAGCTAGGGTTCCGTTATTACTAGTTGGGGAAAAGGTATTGCCAACTTGGGTAAATAAGCATAGGCAGCAAATTATTGCATTAGCTAGGTTAGAAGAGATTTCTAGCCATACAGGGCCACCTCCAGAAGAGATATTGCAAGTAATGGTTGAAGGGATATCTGTTATGATACCGTTAAAAGGTATCATCAACGTTATGGAGGAGAGAAAACGTTTGGAAAAAGAGTTAAAAAATGCCTCCATTGCAATTGATAAAATTGATGAGAAATTAAGTAATAAGCAATTTTTGGCTAAGGCGCCTGATAATGTAATTAGTGAACAACAGCGTCGTAAAAATGAGGCAGAGAATTTGAGAGAACAGCTTCAGGGCGCGTTAGCTAGAATAGTTGCGACTTAATATAAGGGATGGAGCATTATATTCAATTGACCTATAATTTTTGCGTTTATGGTTGATTTTTGAGGACTGTATGTAATGAGTTCTAATCCCGGAGCATCTAAAGAGAAATCATGTTATGCTGATATTTAATATTGTTCTGCAATTACTAGAGCGTTTAAATTATTAATGGTTGAAGTAATTACATTAGGGGGGATTTACCGTGCCATTGCTTGATTTGCATCATGTCGCCATTAAAAGCAAGAATTTGGCCGAGACGGAGAAATTCTATGCTAAGGTTCTTGGTATGAAAAAGGTCGTGAGGCCGAAGTTTGCTTTTCCTGGATTGTGGTTTGAAATGGGAGAAACTATGTTTCATTTTTACGGCGGTGATGCCGCAAAAACCCATGCTGGAAATTATAAATACAATCAAAACCTTTCACCAGTTGATCATATTGCACTTAAAGCAAAGGGTTTTGATGAGATGAAGGAAGTATGTAAAAAATATCGATGCAACTGGCGTCAATTTGACATTCCTGATTTTAAATTATGGCAACTTTTTGTGCTTGACCCTAGTGGTGTAATAATTGAACTAAATTTTGATGTCACAAAGGAACCGAGGGGAAGTAAGGGGCCAAACGGACACAATAAATTTATAGCGGGAAGACCATTTAAGTAGGGTGGTTTCTGTATATGATTATTATTTCTCTCGAATGGTACACCATATAGGCGTGTGATCTGAGGGTTTGTGTTTTGAGCGCGGGATACGATCGATTCTGCAAGAAACCAACCTATCTGATGCTTCTGGTGAAAGTAAGAGGTGGTCTATTCTGAGTCCTTCGTCTTTGGCCCATCGACCTTTCTGATAGTCCCAGAATGTGTAATGGCCGGCTTCGCTGTTTAGGGAGCGAAATGCTTCTATGTAACCTATATTTAACATTTCACGAAATTTTGCGCGTGCTTCAGGCCGGCAGAGAGCATCGTCTTTCCAGCTTATGGGGTCGTATACATCCTTGTCAGATGGTATTATATTGTAATCTCCAGCAAGAACCGTACACTCTTCCAATTGAAACAAAACCTGTGCGCGTTCAATAAGTTGTGTCATCCAGTGAATTTTATACTGAAACTTATCACTGTTTACGGGATTTCCATTTGGTAAGTAAATGGAAGCAATACGGATGCCCGAAATAAACGCTTCTATATACCGAGCTTGTTCCTCTTCCCCGTTATCTATAAGGCCAAGTTTAACATCATCAATGGGTCGTTTACTGAGTATAGCTACACCATTATAACTTTTTTGACCAAAAACAGCTAAATTATATCCCATGTCACTGAATTCTAGTTTGGGAAAGTTCTCTTCAGTCGTTTTGATTTCTTGAAGTAAAACTATATCAGGCGTAGATTCTTCCAACCACTGCATTACGTTAATTAAACGCGCCTTTATGGAATTAACATTCCACGTCGCAATTTTTAACAAATGTTCAAATCTCCGAGCTTATATTAATAATGTAACATTAAAACTGAGACCGAGGAAAATTTAGCCGAGTGAAAACGATGTGCCGCAGCCACAAGAGGAAACGGCATTTGGGTTCTTTACTTGAAATGCAGCACCTATCAAATCCTCCACATAATCAATTTCTGAGCCTGCCATATAGCCGGCAGATACAACGTCGATTACTATAGTGACTCCCTCTTTGTTTATAACTATGTCGTCATCATTTGTTTGATGGTCAAAAGTAAATCCATACTGAAACCCAGAACATCCACCTCCGGAAACTGATACCCGGAGTGCTTGCGCCCGATTTTGGTCAGCATTTAAAAGATGAGCGACCTGTTTCGCAGCTCTGCTTGAAACCGTTATAGGGCCAACGGCAGGTAAATCTATACTTTCAAATTCGTGTGCCATATAACTAGTGTCCGATATCTGTTAAAAATAAGCAAGTTTAAGGTTCATAATAAGTTAATCATCTTTTACATAAATTCAATAACACTGGTGATTGAATACAGATCCCTTGCAATATAATCTTTGGCGATGGGAACTAACCATTTATATATTGCTCCATATGCGAGTAAACCTGAAAGTACTAGGGGACGGTTATATTCTGAACCTGAAAGCAAAACCCGGAATGCGTTTCACCGTGATCGGGATAGAATAATTCACTGTGCCGCCTTTCGTAGGTTGGAATATAAGACACAGGTATTTGTATATCATGAAGGTGACTATTATAGAACACGACTGACACATAGTCTGGAAACCGCTCAAATTGCCCGGTCAATATGCCGAGTTTTGGGGTTGAATGAAGACTTGGGGGAGGCGTTGGCGTTGGCGCACGACCTTGGTCATACGCCCTTCGGTCACGCTGGGGAGGATGCTCTGTCTGAGAGCATGCTAGAATATGGCGGTTTTAATCACAATGTGCAAACCCTCCGCATTTTAACGCAGCTCGAGGAACGTTATGCACAGTTTGATGGCCTTAACCTGACTTGGGAAACACTTGAAGGTATTGTCAAACACAATGGTCCTTTGTTGCCAGACAATAATGGAATCCCAGAAGGCATTGCTAAATATAATCAAAAACACAAACTTGACTTAAGTAGTTACCCGGGTCCTGAGGCACAGGTCGCTGCAGTGGCAGATGATATTGCTTATAATAATCATGACATTGATGATGGATTGAGAGCAGGATTATTTTGTCTTGATGATTTATTTGAAGTGCCTATGGTTGGGGAAATTTTTATTTCCGTTCGGAAGGCATATCCCAGTCTTAATCAAAATCGCTTGGTTCATGAAGCAATACGTAGGATGATTGGGTTAATGATTACCGATATTATTAAGGAAAGTCAGTCACGTTTAAGTGATTCTGGTTGCGATAGTGTGGAACAAATCCGTGCTCTTAAGTATCCAATAATTACTTTTTCTTCAATAATGGCTTCGAACGATCAAGCCGTCAAAAAGTTTCTGTATAATCGGATGTACCGACATTATAAGGTCAATCGAATGTCTAGTAAGGCAAAGAAAGTTGTTAAAGATTTATTCAACTTATTTATTTCTGAGCCTGATTGCTTACCGGATGAATGGCAAATTCGTTGTAGCGGACCAATGACTATGGATACTGCACAAGTAGTTTCAGATTATATAGCCTGTATGACTGATAGATTTGCTTTTCTGGAGCATAAACGTTTGTTTGATTTACCGTCATAGCAATGGATATTTACGCTAACCTTTTAACTATTATTAAAGCAGAACTTAAGTTTCTCTCAAAGAGCGGAAGCTTGCCAAGTGATTTAGATTTAACTGGGGTATTAGTTGAACCCTCTAAAAACCCTGATCACGGAGATGTATCTACAAATGTTGCAATGATACTTGCTAAGCCCGCAGGCAAGACTCCTCGAGATGTCGCTAATTTATTGGTTCAAAGATTAGAAAATTGCAAAGAGATGGAATGTATAGAGGTAGCCGGCCCTGGTTTTATTAATATAAGCTTTAATAAAACATTTTGGCACAGAACTTTGCTTAGCATTATGGAAGCTGGGGAAACTTATGGGTTAAAAGATATTGGATCTGGAAAAATGATCAATGTTGAATTTGTTTCAGCAAATCCCACGGGGCCCCTTCATGTGGGTCACGCCAGAGGCACAGTTTTTGGAGATGTTTTGTCAACTCTTCTAGAATATATGGGATATTCTGTAACCAGAGAGTATTATGTTAATGATGCAGGGTCTCAGGTAGATATTTTGGCGAGATCTGCCCATAAACGATATTTGGAAGCATTAGGGGTTAATATTGAACAGAGCGATTTTCAGGATGGATATCCTGGACATTATTTAATTCCTGTAGGTCAAAAATTAGCATGCCAATTCGGAAATAAGTATGTCGATTTACCTGAACAGAAGTGGCTAGGTATATTTCGTGAAATTACAGTTGCGACAATGTTGGATAGTATACGTGAGGATCTAAATGTTCTTGGCGTTAAACATGATATTTTTAGTTCAGAAAGTTCATTAGTTGAAAATGGACTTGTTCGATCTACGTTCGAGGATCTTGAATCGCGCGGGTTAATTTATGAGGGTATTTTGGACGCACCAAAAGGAAAAGAACCATTGACCGATTGGGAAGAGCGCTCGCAAAGTTTATTTAAATCCACTGACTATGGCGATGAGATAGATAGACCGCTTAAGAAGGCCGACGGAAGTTGGACATATTTTGCCACTGATATTGCTTACCATTTTGATAAGTTTAAAAGGGGCTACGAAAATATGATAGATGTATGGGGGGCTGACCATGCAGGGTATGTAAGAAGAATAAAAGCATCTGTTAGAGCGCTAACTGAGGATGTAGCCTCCTTAGACATAAAATTATGTCAAATGGTTAAACTTACCGAAAATGGAAAACCGGTAAATATGTCTAAGAGATCGGGTCAGTTTATTACCCTAAGGGATGTGGTAGATGCAGTTGGAAAGGACGTAGTGAGATTTATTATGCTGACCAGAAAAAATGATGCTCCTCTCGAGTTTGATCTGGCAAAAGTTGTAGAGCAGTCAAAGGATAATCCAGTATTCTATGTTCAATATGCTCACGCTAGAATTTCGTCAGTTTTACGCCGTGCAAATGAGGAGTTTCCGGATCTAATTTCAGGTACTGAGGGTTCAATATTCTCAAATTTGAATTGCCTCAATGATGCAGATGAGATTAACCTCATTAAACAGCTGGCAAACTGGCCCCGGACTTTAGAAGCAGCGGCACGAGCTCACGAACCACATAGGATAGCATTTTTCCTACAGGAATTGGCGTCAACGTTTCACTCGCTTTGGAACAAGGGAAATCTTGAGCCTTCATTAAAATTTATTATCCCTGATGATAATGAAGTTACTAGAGCTAGATTGAATCTAATCCAAGCAACGGGTTCCATAATTTCAACAGGATTGGACATCTTTTCAGTAAAAGCTCTCGAAGAAATGTAATTTGGTCTGCGTATCAACATTAAAAAAAAGTCAAATGCATATGGATGATTAAATAATGCAGGAATCTCGCAGTACTATAAGGTCCTTGCCGGTATGGATTTTACTGGGTGCAACAATAATAGTTGGGATTGCTTGGGCTTTAAGTGCACCAAACCTTGGAAGTTACAAAAATAGAGACACAGTCCCACTAATTATTTCTCCGGATGGCCCTACTAAAGTAAAACCAGATGATCCCGGAGGTGTAGAAATACTTTATCCAGATGTTGAAATCTTAAAAAACTCATCTCTGGAAGCCAAGGGTACTAGAGTGAAGGTGTTGCCTGCACCAGAGATACCAATAAAACTTCCAGAGTGGAGTGAAGAAAGCAAGCCTGAAATTGAGAAGAAAACAACTCGATTAACTGAAGCGCCATCTTTCGTAGTTTCAGGAAAGAAAAATACTGACGTAGAGGATCAGAGTTCTAAAGAAGCAGTTAAAAAAATAACACAGTCGCCCAAAAAACTTTCCGATGTCAAGGTTCTAGTGGTTGAAAAACAAGAAGGCTCAGTCGAAACCTCCAAATCTTTAGAAAATGACAAAAATATTCAGGCTGAAGATGATTTGTATAAAATACAAGTTGGAGCAACCCAAAACGAAAAGTTAGCGCTTGGTGAAGCTCTGCGTATTACAAAAGCCCACAAGAATATTCTTGATTCTAGAGTAGTACAAGTTGTGAAAGTTGACTTGGGTGCGAAAGGTGTTTGGTATCGATTAAGAATATTAAACTTATTAACTAGAAGTATTAGTGAGGATATGTGCAAGCGCTTAAAGTTATTAGAGGTTAACTGTTTCGTTGTTAAATAATAATAGGAGTTTTACAGACAAGGGGGTGGAAGGGCATCCTATTGCCGCAATTTTTGGTTGTTCAGGATTGTACTTGACTGATACTGAACGGGAGTTTTTTAATGATATTAAGCCTTTTGGCTTTATCCTATTTGCTAGGAATTGTGATTCTCCAACGCAATTAAGTGCCCTTACTCGTGACTTAAGGAATGCTGTTGGTAGGGAAGATGCGCCAATCTTAATTGATCAAGAGGGTGGGGTAGTAATTCGCATGGGTTCTCCATACTGGCGAACTCTGCCTGCGGCTTCTATGTTCGGAGAAATGGCAGAAAGGGACTTGGCAGCGGCACGGGGAGCTTCATGGATTAATGCACGTTTGACTGCCTTTGAACTAGAGCAAGTTGGTATCAATGTATGCTGCGCACCGGTATTGGACACAATGACTTCTAAAGATTCAGTTATTTCAACCAGAGCTTTTTCTAACAATCCAGAGATTATTACGGAATTAGGGAGGGCAACCTGTAATGGATTTTTTGCTGGTGGTGTAATACCGGTCATTAAGCACTTACCAGGTTATGGAAGGGCAGAAGCTGATAGTCATCACGAATTACCAATTGTTAACTCCTGTATCGCGGAACTTATTAAATCTGATTTCATACCATTTAGTAGTCTCTCTAATATGCCGATTGGGATGACTGCTCATGTAATATATAGCGCTATTGATCCGCGTATGCCCGGTACAATATCTAAAGTTATTGTCGATGAAATAATAAGAAATACAATACAATTCGGGGGAATATTATTAAGTGATGATCTTTCAATGGAGGCGTTAAGTGGATCTCTTAGAGATCGCGCTTCTATGGCAATAAATGCCGGTTGCGACGTTGCATTGCATTGTAATGGCGATATGAAAGAAATGTCAGAAGTCGCTGATGCGGCGGGCCTTTTAAAGTCAGGTACAATGGAGGTTTGGCGTGAATCAATAAATTTAAAAAAACGAGATAAACTAAATAATTACAGTAGTTTGCTAGACGAATTTAATAATTTAATTAAATTTATTTCCTGAGTATGGAAATTGAATCTAGCATAGTATTTCAATTAGCTGTTTGGATAATTCCAATTCTATCGGCAATAACAATTCATGAAGCGTCGCACGGTATCCTTGCCTATATGTTGGGGGATGATACGGCTTATAAGATGAAACGGGTCACTTTAAATCCACTTAAACATATTGACATCTTTGGCACGATTATTCTGCCAGTGATATTGTTATTTACGACGTCTTTTGTTTTTGGCTATGCCAAACCCGTGCCAATTGATATTTCAAAATTCCGCAATCCGAGAAGAGATTTATTTTGGGTGGCGTTAGCGGGGCCCATGGCAAATATCCTAATGGCTATAATATGGGCTCTCTTATTTTTCAGCTTGCCTGTAATGCCTGATACCTTTTCTGGCTGGTGGCAGAAGATGTTATTGATTGGACTGCAACTAAACATCATTTTAGCTGTTTTTAATATGTTACCTATTTTGCCATTAGATGGGGGGCGAATTGCTGTATGTCTTATGCCAAGGTCATTTTCAGCAAAATTTATACGTACTGAGCGATATGGGTTTTTAGTCTTGATTGGTACTCTCATTGTTATCCCTATCATCGCGGATAAGTTTGGTTTATCATTTAATCCGTTAATTGCAATTTTAACACCAATTATGGAGTGGGTTATAATGCTGCTCGGCTCAGTGTTAGGGTTAGGTTGAGTGACCTTGTGAGTGAAATCGTGGACGCATCAGGTTCTGAAACTCTCGAAGGTTATAACGATAATGGTTACGGAGAACATCAGTTAATCTTAGATTTAGATGGTTTTGAGGGACCGTTAGACATTCTTCTTACACTTTCTCGGTCTCAAAAAGTTGATTTAAGTAAGATTTCGATTCTAGAGTTAGCAGAGCAATATCTGTTATTCATCTCAAGAGCGCGTGAACTTAAGCTAGAAATTGCAGCTGACTACCTGGTAATGGCGGCGTGGTTGGCATATATAAAATCACGGCTTCTTTTACCTGACATTGACGAAGACATTGACGAACCAAGTGGTGAAGAGATGGCAGAATCTCTATCTCGAAGACTTCGTCATCTTGAAGGAATTCGAATCTTAGGAAAAGAATTAATGAAGCAACCTAGGCTTGGTTTGTCTGTTTTTTCTAGTGGGGTGCCTACTAGCTTTAAAATTTTAAAAAAGGTTCGATATGAGGCTAGTCTTTATGATTTGTTGAAGTCGTATAGTGAACACAAATTAAATAAAGAGAGAGGGAAAAATTTACACATAATTAGCTACAATCAGTATTCGATAGAAGATGCTTATAGTCGACTTTCCTTAATATTAGAGGACGTACCTAAATGGGAAACACTGTCTTGTTTTTTGCCATCTAATCTGCGTGGCGTAAAAGAGGTGCGGGCTGCAGTCGCTGCTACGTTTGCTGCAAGTTTAGAATTAGCTAGAGAGGGAAAAATTGAGTTACGTCAAAATAAGGCATTTGGCCGTATTCATCTGCGACGGTACCCGACAGATAGTCAAAACTAAATACCGTAATTATATTAAAGAAGAAGAGTGCTAAAGGGATAAAGTAAGGGAAACAATGGCAAACTATACAGAAAATGAGTTTGATAATAATTTGAGATTACTGGAAGCTCTATTGTTTGCGTCGAGAGAACCGATAAGTTTAGATACAATTAGCGATTGTCTTTCTGTGGATGCAGACGCAGAGTCATTAATTGAACAGTTAGCCAGGTTATATGAAAACCGTGGGATAAACCTTCTAAAAGTTTCAAATGGATGGGCTTTTCGAACTGCTCCAGATTTAGCAACGGATATGACGGTATTTCGGGAGGTTAGCAGGAGATTGTCTCGAGCAGCTTTAGAGACATTGGCTATAATAGCCTATCATCAACCGGTGACGAGGGCTGAAATTGAAGAGATAAGAGGTGTTGGACTTAGCAGGGGTACTTTGGATAATTTATTAGAAGCAGGCTGGGTGAAACCCAAGGGAAGACGAAAAACACCAGGTCGACCTGCAACTTGGGTTACAACGCCTGAATTTTTAAATCATTTCGGTTTGGCTGATGTGCATGATTTGCCTGGTGTAGATGAGCTTAGGGCAGTCGGGCTTATAGAAACTGATTTAGATTCAAAAGGTATATTAGGGCCAGCGTCTTTTGCTGAAGAAGAGGAAATAATATCGAACGAATAACAGTTTTAAATTGAGTATTTTGTAACCGTCGTTCGATCGTTGTGCCCGAAAGCTATGCTGTTTTATTTCTGACTGTCTACATCATATTCGGTGTAGATCTTAATATTTTTGAAAATGAGTTGCAATTGCAGTATAGTTGCAAGGCGCGGTGCTGAGTTTTAGCGAGAACGGGTCTCTATTTTCAGAATAGCGCCAATATATTGTCGGTTATGTGCATAGAACTCATATGGCCATATGAATATATTAAATTGGTTTGAGGTATATTGGTGAAAAGTGAATCTGACAATAAGTTTGGAAACGGACTGATCCTCCATGAAATTGATCATAGTTATGGAGATCACCACGTTTTAAGATTACTGAACCTAGAGGTGGCCCAAGGAGAAGTATTTTGTCTATTAGGACCGTCGGGTTGCGGTAAATCAACAAGTTTACGTATTGCTGCTGGTTTAGAAACTATTCAGTCAGGAAGTGTTAGGTTAGCTGGAAAAGAGGTAGCAAGACCTGGCTATTCCGTGAGTCCAGAACAACGTAGAGTTGGGCTTATGTTTCAGGATTATGCTCTTTTTCCCCATTTAAAAGTTATCGATAACGTAGCGTTTGGCATTCGAGCAGGTAATCGAGCAGATAAACGATCTATGGCAATTAATCTATTGAGAAGGTTAAATTTAGAGGAGCGTGCCACTAATTACCCTCACATGTTGTCCGGGGGAGAGCAGCAAAGGGTTGCATTAGCAAGAGCACTTGCGCCACAACCATTGGTAATGCTACTTGATGAGCCATTTTCAGGGTTAGACCGTCGTTTAAGGGAGCAAGTCCGAGCAGATACTATTGAAGCCCTAAGAGATTTTTCTATTACGACTCTTTTAGTTACGCATGACTCTGATGAAGCAATGATAATGGCTGATCGTATTGCGCTAATGAATAATGGTGAAATCATTCAATGCGGTACTCCAACTGAATTATACACTGAACCAAAAAGTGTATTTGCAGCTTCATTTTTTGGCGATGTGAATGTTTTTGGAGGGATTGCAAAGGAAGGGATTGTTGTAACCCCAATCGGTAAATTGCGCGCTCCTTTTCCGGATGATAGCCCTCTGCAGGTGCTGGTTCGGCACGGTGATCTTAAGCTAGAATCTGATGATGAAAATGCCAGTAGTTTGCCAGATGGAACGATTGTTCAAGTGAAATTTACAGGACACAGAAGCACGTTAGATATAAAATTAGATGCAGATGGCAGCCTCTTGACCGTTTGGGTTGAAAATGGGAAATTATGGAAGGTAGGAAAAAGAGTGCGCATTCGGCTTGACCCAGCCTATAGTTTTGTGTTCCCTGCTTATTAGTAAGTGTAGCCAACTGCCGCACTTTACCGCTATTGTTGCGGAAATTTAGGAAACAATGTTTTTCTGAGACCCTCGTTAATTCGTAATCAATGATTGGGAGTGTACCTGAATGACGTTTGGAATATGGCAAATCGTGCTGATTGTTCTGGTTGTTGTACTGGTTTTCGGCGCCGGTAAAATTCCCCGAGTAATGGGTGATTTTGCAAAAGGAATCAAGAGTTTCAAGGCAGGAATGAGAGACGGAGAAACCGGGCAGTCCACGACCCCGTCCTCAAATGAAAAATCTACTGAGACTGAGGAAGCGGAAACGAAAGCTATTAAGGCTGATGACGCTTCATCGGAAGATCCTGCGAATGTAAAAAAAGACGAAACCTATAAAACCTAGTATAGGAACACAAAGGTTTAATATTGTGCGATTTGGTGAGGTTGATGTTCGCAATTCGCGGTGAAGGCCATGTTTGACATAGGTTGGACAGAGATATTGATTGTTCTTGGCATTGCCATAGTGGTGGTGGGGCCTAAAGAATTGCCTAAAGTTCTAAGAACGGTTGGAAAATGGCGAGGTAAGGCTAGTGCGTATGCTCGTGATTTTCAGCGTCAGATTGAAGATGCTGCCGATCAGACTGAGCTCGATGCTGTGAGAAAAGAAATTGCTGATGCAAATAGAGAATTGAATGAGGCAAAACAAAAACTGGGGGATCAGGCTACTGATGTAAAGAACAACATTGAACAGTCTGGCGCAGATGATGGCACGACAGCAAAGGCAAGCAGCAAAGATGGCGGAGGTGTTTCACCAGATAGTCCTTCAGGTGGTGAAACAATTAAACCAGACGTAAATCAAGAAAAGGGCGCGAGCGCTTAGGCCTGTGGTAGACCAAACAGAAGATAACATAGAGCAAAGTAGAGCGCCTTTAGTTTCTCACCTCGCAGAGGTGCGCAAACGTTTAATGTACATTATCATCTCGGTAGTAATTGCATTCATAGGATGCTTTTTTGTCGCAAATGATATTTTTAATTTCTTAGTAGAACCGCTGCAAGTTGCGATGGAAGATGCCGGTTATGACGCTAAGGTAGTTTATACTAGTCTATTGGAGGCATTTTTTACGGAACTAAAAATTGCTTTTTATGGCGCTCTATTTATAGGTTTTCCTTTTATTGCAATACAATTTTGGATGTTTGTTGCACCAGGTCTTTATAAGAACGAAAAAAGTGCGCTCCTCCCATTTTTATTAGTTACACCTATTCTGTTTTTTGCAGGAGGCGCACTAGTTTATTTTTTCATTTTTCCACAAGCCTGGAGCTTCTTTGTTGGTTTTCAAACGGCGGGAGCAGATGGGAAAGTACCTACCGAATTATTGCCCAAGATGAACGAATATCTTTCATTGGTAATTAAATTAATTTTCGCATTTGGAATATGTTTTCAATTGCCAGTAATGCTCACTCTTATGGGGCGAGTTGGCATTGTTTCGTCGGAAGGCCTGAAAGCAAAACGGAAGTATGCGATTATTATTGTATTTGTTGCTGCAGCGGCTTTGACTCCACCTGATCTTATTAGTCAGGTTGGTCTGGGGGTTCCATTGCTGTTTCTCTATGAAGTCTCCATTTTTCTAGTTAAAATAGTCGAAAAGAAGAGGGCGCAAAAACGGGCAGCAGAAGAGGCTGAAATGGCAGAGTTGGATGCTATACTTGCGCAGGATGATGAATCAGAAGAAACGGATTTTAACGTCGATCGAAGCTAGTGGGCGGGGTATCAAGGATGGCGTTCTTTAATTTTTGGGGAACGCCAAGGCGTTCTGTTAAAAAATGTTTGATATAAAATGGATTCGCGACAACCCAGATGCTTTTGATAAGGGCTTGGTTTCCAGAGGCATGGAAGCTGCTTCGGTGGACTTAATCAAATTAGATTCTAAGCGACGTGAAGCGCAAACTAGGTTGCAAAATTTGCAACAATTAAGAAATAGTAATTCCAAGGCCATTGGTATCGCGAAGCAAAATGGTAAGGATTTAACGCATCTTTTGTCTGAAATTGAGATGTTAAAAGAGAAGTTCCATGCTTGTGAGGAAGAGGAAAGAGTGGCTCGGGAGCTGTTGAATTCTGCCCTCTCTGTTTATCCCAACATACCGAGTTCTGAAGTGCCTGTTGGAACAAGCGCTATAGATAATATTGAGATTCGTCGATGGGGTAACAAAAAGTCAGAAATTGGAAGTACTATATCTAAGCATTATGAAATCGGTGAGGCAATGGAACTAATGGATTTCAGAAAGGCGGCAAAGATATCTGGGTCTCGTTTTGTAGTTTTGTATGGTGATTTAGCGCTCCTAGAAAGGGCTCTGTCTAGTTTTATGCTTGATCTACATACAAGGGAACACGGTTATCTAGAAGTTGCTCCACCATTGTTAGTTCGTGAAAACACTGCATATGGAACGGGAAATCTTCCAAAATTTAAGGATGATCTATTTAAAACTAAAGATGATTATTGGTTAATTCCTACTGCAGAAATGCCATTAACTAATTTGGTGGCAGGAGAAATTTCAAATTTTGAAGAATTACCTTTACGTTATGTGGCCTATACGCAGTGTTTTCGAGCAGAAGCTGGCGCAGCAGGTAGAGACACGAGAGGTATGATTAGGCAACACCAATTTGGAAAAGTAGAACTAGTAAGTATTGTTTCGTCCGACGAGTCAGGTGCTGAGCATGAACGGATGACCTCGTGTGCTGAGGAGGTTTTAAAACGTCTTGATTTGCCATTCCGCACAATGCTTCTGTCATCAGGCGATATGGGCTTTTCTGCCTGTAAGACCTATGACATTGAGGTATGGCTACCTGGAGAGGAGAATTTTAGAGAAATTTCTAGCTGTTCTAACTGCGGAGATTTTCAAGCTAGGAGAATGAATGCTCGTTATAAACGTAAGGAGATTAAAGGTACTGAGTTCCTGCACACTTTAAATGGGTCGGCGTTAGCTGTTGGCCGAACACTAATTGCAGTACTGGAAAATTATCAGAATCCCGACGGCTCAGTCACGATACCAGAAATTTTACGGGAACGAATGGGTGGAAAAGAACGGATTAAATAATATGCGCGTCCTTTTGGTTAATGATGACGGAATTTTTTCACCGGGTCTTAAATCCCTTAAACGACTTGCAGAGAATCTTACAGATGATATTTGGACTGTTGCGCCTGATACTGAACGAAGTGCTGCGTCGCACTCATTGACTTTGCATCAGCCGTTGAGAATTAACAGAATTAATTCTCGCACTTGGTCGGTTACGGGTACACCTACCGACTGCGTTTATTTAGCTCTGCGAAATATTCTTAAGAAGAAACCAGATCTAATATTATCTGGAGTAAATAGAGGTAGCAATATTGGCGATGATGTAACTTATTCAGGAACTATTGCTGCAGCAATGGAGGCCACGCTTTGTGGCATTCCTTCTATAGCTCTAAGTCAAGTAGATAATGGAAAAAATGCTGTTAAATGGAAAACAGCAGAGCATTGGGGGAAAAAAATAATTCGAACTGTATCACAACAAGGTTTTAGCTCTGGTGTTTTAATTAATGTCAATTTCCCTAACTTATCGGCAAATAAGGTTAAAGGGATTCATGTCTGTAAACAGGACGATCAGCACATCAGCGGTGACTTTAAACACCGTATAGACCCAAGAGGAAATAAATATTATTGGATTGGTTTAGATAAAACTGAAAGAAGAAAGCTTGTAAAGGGTACGGATGTATGGGCATTAGCAAATGGCTTTGTTAGTGTTACTCCTCTTCATCTGAATTTAACCCATGAACCCAGTTTAACAAAATTAAGTAAGGTCTTTCTTGACTGAGGACATACGCAAAATTCGTTTGCTGATGGAACTTCGAAGGCAAGGTATTTCCGATATTGAGGTGCTTTCTGCTATAGAACGTGTTCCTAGGGAAAAATTCGTTCCTGAAGCGTTTAAAGATCAAGCATATGAAAATATTGCTTTGCCGATAGATTGTGGACAGACGATAAGTCAACCACAAATTGTTGCCTACATGACTGCAGCATTGAAACTTGCTCCAAGATTAAAGGTATTGGAAATCGGGACTGGTTCAGGCTATCAGGCAGCGGTGCTATCTTATTTATGCCGTCGCGTTTATACTATAGAAAGACATTTTAGTTTAGCTAAGGAAGCAGAAAAGCGATTTGCTGAATTAAGAATTACCAACATAGTACCTCAGATCGGAGACGGAAGTAAGGGCTGGCCTTTGCAGGCTCCGTTTGACCGTATTATTGTAACGGCACGAGCTGAAATCCTGCCAGATATACTCGTGAGCCAACTTCGGGAAGATGGCATAATGATTCTTCCAATTGTAAAAAAAGATAGAAGTCAGAAGGTCGTGCGTTTGCGTCGTCGGTCAAATGGTTTTGATCAGGAAGAACTTATGGATGCTAGATTTGTACCATTATTGGACGGATTACCGTCTCTTACGCCAGAAAACTGATAAATGTGTGCATAAAAGTTACGTCTTAATCATGGATTTGATGGAAAATAAACTAGTGAGGCTCAATCCTCAGATAATTGTTATAAACATATGCTTTTGCATCATTTTGGTTGTTTTGATTGGTTGCTATCAGAATCTCGCCCCTGTTGAAATTGGTAAAGGAAGTATTTATTCATCAAAAACTAAAGTACCAAAGCCAACAAAAAAGCCTAGTATTACTCAAATGCATGAACGCAATGTAGCTGATACCCAAAATATTCTCAAATTTAAAAACGTTTTGAAAAGTATCAAAAAACGAGCATCAAATAACAGAAATATAGTAAAGGTTAACAAAGGAGATACCGTATATAAAATTGCAAGGCGTTATCAGGTTAGCGTGAGGTCCATAATTAAAGAAAATTCTTTGAAAACTCCTTTTAAGCTATATGTCGGGCAATTATTAAAGTTACCTAACGAAAAGTTCCATATAGTGAAAGAGGGCGATACCCTTTATAGCTTAACAAGAAGCTACGAGATAAATTTAAATGCACTAGTTAGGATGAATAATATCCCCCCTCCATACCAACTTCATGTTGGAGATCGTCTCCGTATTCCAACTGTACTTGCTCGAATTTCTAGAAGTCACCAAATAAAACAGAGCAAAGTAGTACAAACACAAAGAAAACCAGAAAAGAGTGTAATTAAGGTTGTTCCGACACGGACAGGGAGAACATTTCTATGGGCAGCACGTGGTCCAATTATTTCAGACTTTGGCTCAAAAGCTGGTGGTTTGCATAATGATGGTATTAACTTAGCTCTTGCAACTGGTACTCCTGTGCGTGCCTCAGAAAATGGTTTAGTCGTATATTCGGGGAATGAGTTGCCTGGTTATGGTAATCTTCTATTAATTCGTCATACTGGAGGCTGGATTAGTGCTTATGCCCACAATCAGTCTTTGACGGTTGAGCGTGGGGACTTAGTGAGTAGAGGAGACATTGTTGCCTACGCTGGCAGCACTGGCAACGTATCGTCACCGCAATTACATTTTGAACTGCGCCTCAATGGAAAACCTGTTAATCCTATTACATATTTGGCTCAACAAGAATAATAGGATTCATTCCTTAGTGTTTAATGTTTTTTTATTTTGACCCGCTAAATCTTGGACAAACTGCCAGGCCACTCTACCAGACCTAGCACCACGTGTTACACTCCATTCCATCGCCTGTTGCTTGAGCTGATCTTCTGAAATCTCGATAGAATAATAGTTTACATACCCTCTTATTATTTCAAGATAAGTTTTCTGATCGCAAGGGTGAAATCCGAGCCAAAGACCAAAGCGATCTGATAGAGAAATAGATTCATCCACAGATTCGTTTGGATGGATTGCATTTTGCTGCTCATTTTCTATCATATTTCGAGCCATAAGATGCCGACGATTTGATGTGGCATAAAATATAGTATTTGTTGGTCTACCTTCTATACCACCTTCAAGTATCGCTTTTAGAGACTTATAGGTAGCATCATCTGTTTCGAAGGATAAATCATCGCAAAATAATATCGATTTTCGTTTACTATTTTTCAATTTTCCTAAAAGTTGAGGCAGTGTATGTATATCTTCTCTGTGTATCTCGATGAGCAGTAAACTTTTTGGCTGAGCTTCGTTAATGGTGCCATGAACTGCTTTAATTAGAGAACTTTTTCCCATTCCTCTTGCTCCCCATAGAAGAGCATTATTTGCAGGGTAACCAGAAACAAATCGAAGAGTGTTCTCATGAAGTATGTCTCGAATTTGGTTAATGCCTTTCAGTAGATTAATATTTATCCGATTAATGTCTAAAACAGGTTCCAGGCGCTTTGTTTTGGGGTGCCAAATGTAAGCGTCTGCTTCATCCAAAGGAGTTTGTTTGTCCTCAGGAGGCGACATTCGCTCAATAGCTTCAGTGATTCTTTGCAATAAATCTTTTGTGCTTTTGTCTATCATTAGATAATACGTTCATATATTAATTTTTAAACTTCGTCGAAATTAACACAAGTGTTGTTTCGGTCAACGGTGCTAGATGTAATATTGTTTGCCCAGACGGGCATTATTGCCTATCTTGCGCATCGAATATTTTTTTTGGGCCTACCGGCCTGAGTAATAGGAGAGGGATGCTATGCCTCGGTTATCTGCTAAAATTGGCCAGTTTTCTAAAGTAGGAAAACTTTCTCTACTTGGTTTAGTGCTATTTTCTTTAACTGCCTGCCCGCAACCAGGGGCGGGTGGCGAAGGTGATGGTGGTCTAGGTGGTATAGGTGCAATATTGCCACTAGTCCTTATTTTTGTAGTATTTTATTTTCTACTGATTCGGCCTCAGCAGAAAAAACAAAAGGCACACAAAGCAATGCTTAGTGAGGTTCGGCGTGGTGATGATGTTGTCACAAATGGTGGTATTGTTGGCCACGTAATCAAATCTAGGGATGAGAACCTACTCGTTGAAATTGCTCCGGGTGTCCGAGTTAGAGTAATGCGAACGATGATATCGGATGTGATTCGGCGCCCGGATCCAGACTTTGATGAAGATGATGAAGATGATGAAGATGATGAAGGGTTTGATGAGCGTTATGATGAAGAATTAGACGATGATGAGGAGTTTGAAGAAGAAACTCAGGACGAGTCGTCAGAAAAAAAAGATAATAACCAGTGAATATCATTAGAATTATTTTAGATAGATAAAGAAGGTTATGCTTCGAGTAAGGGCATGGCAGGTTTGCGCTGTAATTTTGGTTTGCGCTGGTTCCATACTATTTGCAGTGCCAAACTTGTTCACTCAAAAATCATTGGAATCTACGTATCCTTCTTGGTTGCCTAGTCAACAAATTAATCTAGGTCTTGATTTACAAGGTGGATCACACCTTCTTTTAGAGGTTCAGGTTGAACAGGTGATATCTGAAAGAATTGAGAGCTTGGTCGACGATACGAGGATAGGGCTTAGGGGAAAGCGTATTGGTTATAGAGGGCTCAAATCTGATGGGAAAACAGTAGTATTCCGGTTAATAAAACTTGAGGATATAGAGGTCGCAAAAGACGTACTTTCTGATTATAAAGATGAAATTTGGCTTGAGGTTACTGATACTGGCCAGTTTACCATTTCACTGAGTGATGAGGCGGTTGAAGAACAAAAACGTTCGGCGTTAAATCAATCTATTGAAATTATTCGACGTCGTATTGATGAAACTGGAGTGAGTGAGCCGACAATTCAACGGCAAGGCGATGACCGTATATTAGTTCAATTGCCTGGTATAGATGACCCTGAGCGTCTAAAAAGGCTCCTTGGTAAAACTGCAAAGCTTTCTTTTCATTTGGTCGATCAAACCGTTGCTGATACAGATTTAGTGCGTGGAAAACTGCCACCTGGCACTATGAAATTACCTTCAGACGATGAAGTGGATGATGTGGGAAATCCAAGAATGTATCCAATTCGGAAACGTATAATGGTAGATGGAGATTCGTTGGTTGATTCTCAACCAACCTTTCAGGACAATCAACCTGTTGTAAGTTTTAGGTTTGATGCAAGTGGATCAAAAAAGTTTGGTCGTGTAACTCAGAAGAATGTTGGCAAACCTTTTGCGATTGTACTTGATGGAAAGGTTATTAGCGCGCCTGTTATACGGGAAGCTATACTCGGTGGTAGTGGTGTAATTAGTGGTAGTTTCAACGTACAAACAGCAAAGGATTTAGCTTTGCTGCTTAGAGCCGGGGCATTGCCAGCTCCAATGAAAATTTTAGAAGAAAGAACTGTTGGTCCAGATTTAGGGGCAGATTCTGTGGAAGCGGGAAAGCTTGCCTGCCTTATCGGATTAGCAGCAGTTATTATTTTTATGTTTCTTTATTACGGGTTATTTGGGTTGGTTGCTGACTTAGCATTAACATTGAATTTAATTATTATTCTTGGTGTTCTTTCTTTGCTTCAGGCAACGTTAACACTACCAGGAATAGCAGGAATTGTTCTAACTATTGGTATGGCAGTAGATGCAAATGTTCTAATATTTGAACGTATAAGAGAAGAGGTAAAAAGCGGAAGATCCCCTATTTCTGCCATGGAAGCTGGGTATAAGCGCGCATTTAAAACAATTATTGATTCAAACTTGACGACGTTAATTGCTGCAGTAGTCCTTTATCTATTTGGTTCAGGGCCTGTACAAGGTTTTGCTGTTACCTTAGGAATAGGTATTCTTACCTCGATGTTTACAGCGATGTTGTTGAGTAGGTACATTTTAATTTGGTGGTTAAAGAGTCAACGACCAAAAGTTATACCACTTTAGGTGCTCTATGCGTCGGATCCGGTTAATACCTGAAAATACTGATATTCCATTCTTACGAGTTCATCGCTTATTTTTTGCGATTTCAGTTATTCTCATTATTGGCTCTCTTGCTTTGATTTCCACCAAAGGATTAAATTTTGGTATTGATTTTGAGGGGGGTATTTTAATCGAATTAGGAACTAATAAACCAGCAAATATTAGTAGTATGAGGGCTACACTTGGCAATTTGGGGCTAGGAGAGGTAAGCCTTCAAGAATTTGGTTCAAATACAGAAGTTTTGATTAGAATTGAACGTCAGGAGGGGGGGGCAGAGGCGCAGCAAGCAGCCATCACTCTGGTACGAAAAGCTCTTACTGATGATTTGGGAGGAGAGTTTAATTACAGAAGAACTGAGTTTGTAGGGCCAAAGGTCGGAGCGGAATTAATACAAGCAGGTATAATTGCCATAGTATTATCAATAGCTCTTATGCTTGTTTACATTTGGTTCCGCTTTGAATTGCCATTCGCAATTGGAGCCATTATTGCTTTAATTCATGACGTAATGTTGACTATGGGATTATTTGCATTATTTGGGCTTGAATTTAATCTGGCTATAGTTGCAGCAATTCTACTAATTGTTGGTTATTCAATGAATGATACAGTGGTTGTTTACGACCGAGTCAGAGAAAATTTACGTAAATATAAGAAGATGCCCTTAATTGAATTACTTAATGTAAGTGTAAATGATACTCTTTCACGAACGGTAATAACGTCTCTGACAACCTTATTGGCATTAGCAGCACTCCTGATTTTTGGTGGAGAGGTAATACGGGACTTCACTATTGCGATGGTGTGGGGTGTAATAGTTGGTACATATTCCTCAGTTTTTATAGCTGGTTCGACATTATTGTATATAAAACCTGTTCGAAATAAGAGTGTAGAAAAGGCAGGTTTCGGGGCTGCGGAGCGAACTCAAGCTGTGGAGAGCGTCGAATTAGAAGAGGACGAAGGGCTGAAAAAATTTGCAAATTTACCATCAGTACCCGATGAAGGGGGAGACGAAGTGGGCGGTAGTAAAACAGAGCGCAATAAATCCCGCTCTAACCGTAAGGCAGCCTTAGCTCGTAAAAGAAAAGCCAAACGGCGAAAAAAGTAACAGAGGTTTTAGTTTTACATTCTGATGGATATCTCACCGGAAATACCAGCCAACAAGAACTATATTGACGATTATGGCAACGGCAGTTTTATAATTTGTGGACAGTCTTACGGGGGGGCATTAATTGTTTCTCCCAGTGATATATTACCCTGGCCTATTATCGATATTAATGTAATTAGTGAGAATGATATTAAGTTCATACTTTCCAAAATTCCAACGATAGAATTTTTATTGATTGGGTCAGGTGCAAATATTCCAATGATCCCTAAAGAAGCTGTAAGTTTTTTACTTCAATCCGGTGGCGTTAATATAGATATAATGGAAACTGGAGCTGCGTGTCGAACATATAATGTTATGATGTCAGAGGATCGTCTTGTTGGAGTGGCTTTAATCCCAATTTAAAAATAAAAACCGGGTTTCCGAAAGAAAACCCGGTTTTTGTACGATTTAAAATAATAAAATTTTCTAGTATATATTTTGAGCAGATACCATGGCATAGAGCATTGGGATTGATAACATGGTATTAGTTCGGGAAAATAGCATTGCTGTTCTTGCAGCCTTCTTTTTACTATCCGCATCTGTTTCTATTATTCCAAGAGCCTTCTTTTGATTGGGCCAGATGATCCCCCAAACATTAAATGCCATTATTATTCCTAGCCACATGCCGATACCGACAGCCGTATGTTTTACAACAAAAGCATCGTCGACGGCACCAACGATTCCCAGAGTGATAGCATCGACAATATAGCCTTGCCACCCAGCTAAAATTAACCCGGTAATCAGGGTAGCTAATGCAGCCCAACGAAACCACCATAATGCGGCAGGAGCTATTACCTTGCCAATAGCAGGTTTCTGATCATCAGGAATTTTTGGCATATTGGGAATTTGTACAAAATTGAAGTACCAGAGGAGGCCAATCCACATGACGCCGCTTACGACATGTAGCCAACGGATCATAAACAGACCCCATACTTCGTCAAATAAGTTCATCTCCATGATGCGCTCCTTTCTACCATTAAGCGATTGCCGCAAGTACGGCCACCATAATGACTGTAAGGACAACTCCCATCACCACGGTATTTGATAATGATTCAAGTGGATTTTTCATTACGACGGTCTTCCTTTCATTCTCACTAGGAAACAAACATAGTGGATTGCTCGAGTGTTTCAATTGCTTTACTTAAATTTATTTAGGGTAGAGTTTATATCCTATTGTATATTATGGAGGTTAACCAACTGCAATATCGGCTGCTATTTGGCCTGAAAGTATAGCTCCTTCAATCGTCGCAGGAAGTCCGGTATTTGTCCAATCACCAGCAAGAAACAGGTTATTATATCGAGTTAAACTTCCTGGGCGTCGACGAACATTATTCGGTGTTTGTGCAAAAGTTGCCCGTTTTTCCTTTATAATTCTTGTTGGAGGGATAGGCAATTTTGCTTGTTCTAGTGCAATTGCTGTATCATTCCAAAGTAACCTTGCAAGTTCGTTCTGTTCTAAATTTACGAGTTCGTCAGCTGCACTAACTGTTACTGAGACAACGTCATTACGTGTAAACAACCACTGAGCATTTCCGCCAACTATTCCTAGCAAAGGATTACCTCCTGGTAATTGAATTGGTCTATCTAGTCTAAAATGTGCATTTACGATCGCTCTACTGCCAACTGGTACAGAAATTTCAGGAATTAATTGAGATACAGTCATTGGGGGGAGTGCCAAAATTACGCTATCATTATTGGTAAGATTAACAGTATCGGATGAAAAAATGAGAGACGTAATATTATCCCCTGTAGCACTAATTTCTCGAAGTCTTTTATTAAGCAAAATTCTTCCACCTAGTTTTGTGATATATTTCGTCCCTGGTTCTATAAGGTCATGTGTCAAACCACGTTTAACCACGTAAGGCCTGCTTCCAGCCTCTCCTTGACCAAAGGTTAACTTAATAACCGGCCACAATAGTTTCGCCGATGCGTCACTAGTGGGTGCATTTAGTATTGCTACTGTAATTGGTTCCCAAAGACGAGACATAATAGGATTAGATGTATCTATGGTATCAGCGACGGTATCAGAATCAGAGGACCATAAGAGCTTTAACGCAGATAAATAGTGAGACCAACTCGATCCTGGTACTCTACGGGATGGAGCAAAAATCCACCAAGGAATAACGCTTTTATTTGGGCGCAGGGTCCATCGAAGACCGCTATTAATATCTATAAAAGGAAATTCAGTGCGTCTATTGCAAAATAAGCCATTACGTCCATTAACTGTATCTAAATAGGAAAAAAGTGCAGGATTAGCTCCCAGAATTAGATGATTTCCATTGTCTATATGTCTTTCCAGAGTGGGGTCGTAAAAGGATCTGCAACGTCCACCTGCTTGAGCTGCAGATTCGTACAATATAACACGTACGCCTCTCCGAGCGATTTCTGTGGCAGTAGCTAGTCCTGCAATTCCTGCGCCAATTACGTGCACAGTGTTCATGGTATTTTTAACATCTAATAATCTTTACAAAAGTATTTGCTATAATGTGTAATTAAGAGCCGGAGACTTATATTGTTTATATGGCATAAGTGTTTGTAACTTGGCAAATATTTGAAATTAATCAAAATAATATGAGATATGAATAAAATAAATATACGGAGCAATCTTTCTTATAAAGCAAGAACAGCGGATTTTGATAGGTACCTTTGTGCATTATTTGCTAAAAGACACATAAGAGAATCTTTATTCTCGCTTATTTTATTTAATTCAGAGATTGCAAAAATTAGTAACGTTGTAAGTGAGCCGACACTTGGACATATACGTCTACAATGGTGGCGTGATGCAATTGAAGGTATATACCGAGGCGACGTACTTGCGAATGATATAGTCGCCCCATTATTTGCAGCACTTAAGAAACATAATTATACGAAGGTATACTTTCATCAACTTATTGATGGTCGAGCATTAGATTTACAAGCTAACAAAATACAGACTATGTCTAATCTAACAGATTATGCTGAGCAAACATCTTCTCCTTTATTGTATTTATTTTTGGAAACTATGCGTCCAAACAAAGCAACAGATAATGACGCAATATTTAAATATACTCGCGAGGTCGGAATTTCATGGGCTTTAACTGGGTTAATTCGGGCTTGGCCATATCACTGTTCCGAAGGGCATATAATGTTGCCTTCTGATTTGCTTGAAAATGATAAAATGATGGACTCTACGAATTCTAAGGCGCCTTCTGAGAATGTATATAAATCTTTGGTTGAGGTCGGAATGTTAGCTAACAGTCATTTAGAAGAGGCTGCAAGAATCAAGGGTCTAGTATCTTTTAAAGAAATCAAGGTCATTCGCTTATTAGCTATGCTATGTAAGGCTTATTTAGATCGCTTATCTCAATATAGATTTAACCCCTACATTGTTGAAAGTTCTATTGGGCCTCTGCGAAAACAAATACTGTTAAGCCGGGTCGCATTTTTAGGATTTTAATAGAATTACGCGTAATTTAAAGTTGAGCATTATTGTTCTAACCAACAATGTAAACTGTTTAATGCCCTCTTTGAGATCGTAGCCCGACGTTCTTTTTTTTTCATTTTATTTTTAATTTCAGGAAACAAACCAAAATTGATGTTCATTGGTTGAAAATTATTCTTATACAAGACGTTCTTACCAGTTATATATCCCAGAAGTGCTCCTAACGCAGTTTCACCTGGTGGGGGGGAATATGGTTTGCGATCAATGTCATCGGAAATGAAACGACCGGCAAGCAGACCTATAGCTGTACTTTCAACATAGCCTTCCACCCCGGTAATCTGCCCAGCAAACCTGATATTAGGTTGGGCTAATAACCTTAAACTCTCATCTAGTATTTTTGGGCTGTTTATAAATGTATTTCTATGCATGCCTCCCATTCGCGCAAAGGTTGCATGTTGTAATCCTGGAATCATCCTGAAAACTCTTATTTGATCCTGGTGCTTCATTCTTGTTTGAAACCCTACAATATTGAAGAGACTTCCTGACTTGTTATCTTGCCTTAATTGAACAACGGCATGAGGGGCGTGAGCAGTATGGGGATTGCTTAATCCAACAGGCTTCAAAGGCCCGTATCTAAGAGTTTCTGGCCCTCGTTCAGCCATTACTTCAATGGGTAAACAACCTTCAAAATATGGAGTAGGTTTATCAAGGTTAGTGTTATTGTAATAGGGTGCACTGAGAAGTTCTTTAACAAATATATCATATGTAAACTTATCAAGAGGGCAATTTATATAAGCGCCATTCTTGGTACAATTTATATTTTTATCATAACGCGATTGAAACCAGGCGGTGTCAAGGTCAATACTTTCTCTGTAAACAATAGGTGCAATGGAGTCAAAAAACGCTAACGATTCACGTCCCGTGACTTCTGAGATCGAGTTAGCAAGTCGATTAGAGGTTAGCGGGCCACTCGCTATAAGTACTTGCCCAGTTTCCCGACCAGGTAACTCATCTATTTCTTTCCGTACAACATTTATATTTGGATGTTTTTCTATTGCAGATTGAACAGACAATGAGAAAAGGTTTCTATCAACTGCTAGCGCCCCACCAGCCGGTACTTGACAGTTATCGGCCATTTGGAGAATTAGTGAACTAGCTCTTCGTAATTCCTCGTGAAGAACGCCAACAGCGTTCTCTTCCTTATTGTCAGAACGAAATGAATTAGAACAAACTAACTCACAGAGTTTATCTGTCGAATGTGCCGCAGTCGGAACAATAGGTCTCATTTCATAAATAGTGACACTATTACCTCGGTTAGCAATTTGCCAAGCGGCCTCACAACCGGCAAGGCCGCCGCCGATTATATGAACTTGGTTTTTCTTAATATTTTCGTATGTATAACTTGTAATAATTTAATTCCTTAAAGAATTTTGTATTATTTGACCGTTTAATGTTTGGTATCTGTCTTTGTGACTTTTGAATGTAAAAATTTCGCTAAATATTGACCTGTAAAACTTTTAGTTTCTAGGGCAATTTTTTCAGGAGATCCGGTAGCTATTACTTTCCCGCCACCATCTCCGCCGTATGGTCCTAGGTCAATAACCCAGTCTGCCGTTTTTATAACCTCTAGGTTGTGTTCTATAACAACAATGGTATTACCTTTATCAACTAAATCTTGAAGAACTTCTATTAGTTTTCGAATGTCGTGAAAATGTAAACCAGTTGTTGGTTCGTCCAGAATATATAGCGTTTTTCCTGTAGCTCTTCTAGAAAGTTCCTTTGCTAACTTCACTCTTTGAGCTTCTCCACCAGATAAAGTTGTTGCTTGCTGCCCTACTTTAATATAGCCGAGCCCGACACGTTGTAGTGTTTCCAATTTATTCCGTATGCTTGGAACAGCTTTAAAAAAAATAGCTGCATTATCTACTGTTTGATTAAGCACTTCCGCAATTGAATTGCCTTTGTATAATATTTCCAATGTTTCTCTGTTATAACGTGACCCTTTACACTCATCGCACTCAATATACACATCAGGTAAAAAATGCATTTCAATTTTGATTAATCCATCCCCCTGACATGCCTCACACCTTCCTCCTTTTACATTGAACGAAAATCGACCAGGTTTATAACCACGAATTTGGGCTTCTGGCAGTCCTGCGAACCATTCCCGAATTGGGCCAAAAGCACCAGTATAAGTAGCAGGGTTGGATCTTGGAGTGCGTCCAATAGGGGACTGGTTTATATCAACGATTTTATCAATTAAATGGAGGCCATTAATACTTGTATGCTTTCCAGCACTCACTCTTGAGCCATTGAGGTATTGGCTTGCTGCTTTATATAATGTATCAATAATTAATGTTGATTTACCACTTCCAGATACTCCAGTAACACAGGTAAATATTCCTAGTGGAATTTGGATGTTGAGTTTCTTGAGATTATTCTCTGTAGCACCAATAATATTAATTTCGTGACTTTTCTTACCTGTTCTTCGAGTTATTGGTATAGGTATTTGCTCGATACCTTTAAGGTACTTTCCAGTAAGACTTAACTTGTTTTTTGTAATACTGTCTGGTGATCCTTCTGCAATAACCTCGCCACCATGGGTTCCTGCAGCCGGACCCATGTCAATAACATGGTCGGCAGCAAGAATAGCTTCCTCGTCATGCTCTACCACTATCACTGAATTACCAAGATCTCGAAGATTTTTTAGAGTGGTTAACAATTGCGAATTATCCCTCTGGTGAAGGCCGATTGATGGTTCATCAAGAACGTACAGGACGCCAGTTAATCCTGATCCAATTTGTGACGCTAATCTAATGCGCTGACTTTCTCCTCCAGAAAGCGTTCCTGCTGAACGCGCAAGGTCAAGGTATCCAAGCCCGACATCTACCAAAAACTTAAGTCGTTCATTAATTTCTTTAAGAATATGTTGAGCAATTACATTTTGTTTTTTGTTTAGATCTTTACTGAGATCTTTAAACCATACGCTGGCTCGTTGTATATCCATTTGAGTTATCTGGCTTATATGATTTTTGTTTATCTTTACTGCCAGTGCTTCTGGTCTTAGACGTTGACCACTACATGCTTCGCAATCTGCAGTAGATTGATATTTTGCAAGCTCCTCTCTAATACGAGTATTGTCAGATTCACTCCAACGACGGTTTAAATTTGATAATATTCCCTCAAATGCCTTGGTAATAACGTAATCTCTGTCCCCATTATTGTACCTAAACTGGATTTCTTCGTCGCCAGAGCCGCTCATTATTACGTTGCGAAGTTCTTCTGTAAGATCTTTCCATGGTATTTTCATGTCTGAAGAATAATGATCCACAATAGATTGTAGTGTTTGAATGTAATAAGGGGAGGATGTTTTTGACCACGAAATAATCGCTCCGTCTTGAATTGATAAACTATGATTAGGGACGATTAATTCGGGGTTAAAATACATTCGAAATCCTAAGCCATCGCATGCTGAACACGCTCCAAAAGGATTGTTGAAGGAAAAAAGGCGGGGTTCAATTTCGGAAATACTAAATCCAGATACGGGACATGCAAATTTAGATGAAAAAATTGACCTTGAATTATCTGATATATTTTCAATGATGGCAATGCCATCAGTCAACGAAAGCGTAGTTTCTAGACTGTCTGCCAATCTATTGCCTAGGTCTTTAGTCATTATTATTCGATCTACCACTATTTCTATGTCGTGTTTTTTATTTTTCTCGAGATCTGGAATATTTTCAATTTCGTAGACCTCTCCATCAACTTTTGCTCGAGTAAATCCACGTTTCATCATATCGGCAAAAACTTTCCTGTATTCCCCTTTTCGCCCTTGAATGATTGGCGCCAGAATTAATAATCTGCTATCCACCTTCATTTTTAATATCACATCGACCATTTGAGTAATGGTTTGACTTTCTATTGGCATACCGGTGACGGGTGAATAGGGAACACCAATTCTTGCGAATAGTAATCGCAAATAATCATAAATTTCTGTTACAGTTCCTACCGTAGACCGAGGGTTTTTTGAGGTAGATTTTTGTTCTATGGAGATAGCTGGTGAAAGACCTTCAATTGACTCAACATTTGGTTTTCTCATTAATTGAAGAAATTGTCGCGCGTATGCTGAGAGACTTTCTACATAGCGCCGTTGTCCCTCTGCATATACTGTATCAAATGCCAAGGAAGATTTCCCGGAACCAGAAAGACCCGTTATTACAACAAATTTATCTCGCGGAATCTTAACATTAATGTTTTTTAGATTGTGCTCTTTCGCTCCACGTATTGTGATGTCTTTACTCATTCTTCTTCACAAAAATTATATTTATCTGATTATTACTACATTGGTGAATATATGCATTGAAAAATATTAATACGAGCATGAATAGACTTTACCTAAAATAACGTGGATTAGGGAGTTATCATAATTATGATAAAATCATAACAAGAAATTAGACCTTTCTTTTAACCTCCAGCATTGCGAGAACATGACCTATGAGGCACAATGCAATGAGTTTGGCACCAGCTGGATGATGAGTATTTGGAGATAATTATGAGTGGAAGTGTGAACAAGGTTATTTTAGTTGGGAATCTTGGAGGTGATCCAGAAGTTCGACAAACTCAGGACGGAAAACCCATTGTAAACCTATCCTTAGCTACCTCTGAACGCTGGAAAGACAGGAACTCAGGTGAAAGAAAAGAAAAAACAGAATGGCACAGAGTGGTCATTTTTTCTGAAGGTCTTTGTAAAATAGCACAAGAGTATTTAAAGAAGGGTTCAAAAGTTTATATTGAGGGACAACTTCGTACCCGTAAATGGACCGACGCATCAACTGGTACGGAGAAATATTCCACTGAAGTAGTCTTGTCAGGATTTGGAGGAACTTTAACGATGCTTAGTCCGACTGACGGAACTAGTGGAGCTAATTCAGACAACCAATTTAGTCGCAATCAAGAATTTCAAAATGAGCCTGGAGGCGGAGCAGTGCCAAGTACAAATCTGGATGATGATATTCCTTTCTAGGCATTATTTGTAAAATTTTGTTCTTTTTGAATCGTTGTTGTAGGCATAAAAATAAGATATAATTTGTTATTCATGATTCGCGTTGTTTACTTGGAAAGTTTATATGAACCAATGGAATAAATTGGCCAGTTGAGTACTACATCGCCGACAATACCGCCACCCCCAAATTCACCAGCTGATGGGTCATCCGCTGGTGACCTTCCGCCTGGTGAAGAGGCTGTCTCTATCGAAGAGGAGATGAAGAGGTCTTATCTAGATTACGCCATGAGTGTGATCGTGTCCCGCGCACTTCCAGATGTTAGAGATGGTTTAAAACCTGTTCATCGTCGCATTTTATATGCCATGAATGAAGGTGGTTATAGTTCTGATAAGGCTTATAGAAAATCAGCTCGGGTTGTTGGTGACGTTATGGGTAAGTATCACCCTCATGGTGATTCGGCTATCTATGATGCGATGGTAAGGATGGCGCAAGAATTTTCTATGCGGCTGCAGTTACTAGATGGTCAAGGAAATTATGGTTCCATGGATGGGGATCCGCCAGCTGCAATGCGTTATACGGAAGTGCGAATGGCGCAGTCCGCACATTCACTGCTTTTTGATATTGATAAAGATACAGTTGATTTTCAGGCTAATTATGATGAGTCGGCGTATGAACCAACAGTTTTACCTGCAGAATTTCCAAATCTGTTAGTGAATGGAGCTAGTGGAATAGCAGTTGGAATGGCAACTAATATACCCCCTCACAACCTAGGTGAGGTAGTGGATGCCTGTTTAGCTTACGTGAAAAACCACAATATTACAGTTGATCAATTGATGGCATTTATACAAGGGCCTGATTTTCCGACGGGAGGGCTAATTTTAGGAAAGTCTGGAATTCGACAAGCCTACCACACAGGTCGAGGATCCGTAATTGTCAGAGCGCGAACAGGAATCGAACAGATTGGTCGGGATAGAGAAGCTATTATAGTGTCAGAGATACCCTATCAAGTTAACAAGTCTAGGATGATAGAACGTATTGCTGAATTGGTACAAGAAAAGAAAATTGAGGGTATTAGCGACCTGCGCGATGAGTCAGATCGAGAAGGTGTTCGTGTTGTTATAGAGTTAAAACGAGATGCAATTGCAGAGATTGTGCTCAATCAACTTTATCGATACTCCTCTTTACAGACTAGTTTTGGCGTAAATATGCTGGCGCTAAATGGTGGCAAACCTGGAATTATGAATTTAAAGGAAGTTGTTCAGGCTTTCGTTTCTTTCCGTGAAGAAGTCATTACTAGGCGTACAGTTTATTTGCTTTCTAAGGCTAGAGATCGAGCCCATGTTCTAGCAGGTTTAGCAGTAGCAATAGCTAATATTGATCCAATGATTCAATTAATTCGTCAGGCTAAGACCCCAAGTGATGCTCGAGATAAGTTGATGTTCAAGAAATGGCCTGTAAAGGAAAGTGGGTCTCTAATAACTCTCGTAGCAGATCCACGCCAAGTTGTGGATGCTGATGGTAGTTGTCACCTTACCGATGATCAGGCGAAGGCTATTCTGGAACTTCGCTTACAACGTCTCACAGCCATGGAGCGCGATAAACTTAGTGACGAGCTGCACAGTATTGTTGATGATATTAAAGAATTTATTGAAATTTTGCATAATCCTGAAAAATTGCGAAGTGTTTTGAAAGCTGGGTTGGAAGAAGCAAAAGAAAAGTTTGCAGATAAACGTCGTACTGATTTGGTGGAACAGGAATTTGAGCATGACGTAGAAGACTTAATACAACGTGAGGAGATGGTTGTTACTCTTAGTCATGGAGGGTACATAAAAAGAGTTCCTCTATCTACTTATCGCGCTCAGCGTCGAGGTGGCAAGGGGCGTGCGGGAATGCGGGTTCGTTCAGAGGACTTTGTTGATAGAGTATTTGTCCTTAATACTCATACACCAGTTTTATTTTTTTCCAGCGCTGGAAAAGTATATAAACTAAAAGTATACCGTCTTCCGCAAGCGGAGCCTCAAGCACTTGGTAAGGCTCTGGTCAATTTATTGCCTTTAGCTAAGGGTGAGGTCATTTCAACGCTTTTGCCGATGCCTGAAGATGAGCAAAGTTGGGTTGATCGCCAGCTTATGTTTGCAACGTCCGCTGGAAATATTAGAAGAAATAGTGCGGGTGATTTCTCGAATGTTATGGCAAATGGAAAAATTGCAATGAAATTGGAGGAGGGCGATAGCATTGTAGGTGTTAACTCTTGCAGCGTGAATGATGACGTAATATTAGCGGCTGCTGGAGGAAAATGTATTCGTTTTTCCGCGTTAGAAGTTCGCCTTTTTAAAGGGAGAAGTTCTCAGGGAGTCCGTGGTATGAGACTTGATGATGGGGACAGAGTAATTTCTATGACCATATTGCGTCATACTGGAGTATCACCTACAGAACGAGACGCATATTTCAGGAGAAAGCGGGATAATTTAATTCCAGAATTAACAGCAGAGCGTTACGGAGAATTAAAGGAGCTGGAAGAATTCTTGCTAACCGTAAGGGATGATGGATTTGGAAAACGAACATCAGCCCATGACTACCGTGTAACGCGAAGGGGCGGGAAAGGTGTTATAAATATCGACGTTGGGAAAACTGGTAAAGTAGTGGCTGCATTTCCGGTGGCGGAAAATGATGAAGTTATGCTTGTTACGGATGGTGGGCAATTAATTCGCTGCTCTGTAAAGGATATAAGTAAAGTTGGTCGAAGTGCTAGAGGGGTAAGAATCTTTCGACTTTCTGATAAAAGCAGAGTGGTGTCTGTTGCGCATCTTGGAGTGGAGGCAGAAACTGATGATTCTGAGCATGAATCTATCGAAATGATTGAAGAGTTACCAGGTCCTGTAAAGGAAGAAGGTTAGTAATGGCAACAAGACGTATTGGTATATATCCGGGTACCTTTGACCCAATTACTTCAGGACACTGTGATATCGTCCGTAGAGCTCTTCGGTTAGTGGATAAGTTGGTGATAGGTGTAGCCTCTAATACCGCAAAAGGGCCGCTATTTGGTGTAAACGAGCGTATCGAAATGGCCAGGAATGATTTAGCGCAGTACGATCCTCAAGGCCAAAGAATCGAGGTTCGAGAATTTGATATTTTATTGATGAATTTTGCTCAAGAAATGAAAGCAGGAATCATAATTAGAGGCTTAAGGGCGGTATCAGATTTTGACTTTGAATTTCAAATGACGGGCATGAATGCTCGACTTAATCCGGAGATTGAGACAGTATTTTTGATGTCCTCTGAAAAACATCAGTTTATTTCATCTAGATTTGTTAAAGAAATTGGCGAGCTGGGTGGTGATATATCCAGCTTTGTATCACCAGCCGTTGCTAAACGTTTGTCAGACGTTTTTGCGTAAGAATATTGTCGGGGTTATACATTCAAATGAAACAGAGTGATGAGGGTTAGCTTATTTGACTTTCAACTGCCAGAAGAGCTTATAGCGTCTAGGCCCGCGATACCCAGAGATGCAGCACGTCTTTTGAGCATTAATAATAATGTGTTTAACAATTTTCAAGTTAAGGATCTTCCAGAATTACTCTCCAAGGGAGATGTTCTTGTTTTGAATAACACACGCGTTATTCCAGCACGGTTGATTGGGTGGAGAGACTCGGTAAAACTTGAAATAACTTTACTTCGTTCTCTTGGCAAGGATTTGTGGAATGCATTTGCTCGACCTGGAAAACGCATAAAAGTTGGCAATAAAATAATGTTTTCAGAACATTTTTTTGCGCATGTTGAGGATCGTATTGGTGGTGAAATTACCCTACGTTTTC
>Ga0310344_10000382_pt1 | contig 35349 bp, 36 predicted proteins | sample HC15DNA20200_MG_FD_203801 | JGI IMG/M metagenome (GOLD analysis project Ga0310344, IMG submission 203801) | Marine microbial communities from station ALOHA, North Pacific Subtropical Gyre - HC15-DNA-20-200_MG | ecosystem: Environmental > Aquatic > Marine > Oceanic | place: Pacific Ocean: North...
AAATTACACCCACAACAAAATTTTCATAATGATATTATCAAATCAACGATAACTAAATTTGATCCTAAAATTCAAATTTTACAAGATGAATCAATTAATGAAGTACTAAAAAATGCAGATTTCCTAATTAATATTTCACCAGATAATCTAGATGCATCAACTGTTGTTTTTGAATCAATGTTACAAGAAATACCAATATTTAATATCAAACTTCAAAAAAACTCCTGGATTTATGATTTTGAAACAATGAATGCAGTGAAAAGTTTTGATTATGATTCAAATTTTCAAGATGAAATTTTGGAGATTATCAATAATTTAGAATTTCAGAATTTACAAATTAATAATATTAAAAAATTTTTAGAGTTTTATCTTTATGATAAAAAATTCGCTTCAAGGAATTTAATAAATTTTATTAGTAAAAATTAAGAAGTTTTTATTTCCACTTGTTCCAATCGTAATCATCGAAGGTTACATTTTTCATTTCATCTTCATTTGGAGTCCAAGCTGGATTTGCTAGTGTCAGAATTGTGGATACTTCATTTGTAGGATTAATGTGTGCCGAGATAAAATTTTTTGGGACTTGTATCAAAACAGGTTTTTTTTCACTAGATTCTATTTCAAGATATTTTCCTTTTTCATCTTTTGCTACAAAGATAACTTTTCCACGAATACAAACAAAATAACTATCTCTTTTAGTATGAAGATGAGGACCCTTAATTTCGCCAGGATTCACGGATGAAACATAAACCATTTTTGGCTCTACTTCTAAAATTTTATCCCAATCTCTCCAAATTACTGTTAATGAACCATTCACATGCCCATCTGATATGTCCTTAGTTTGGTGTGTTTCAAGTTCTATGTGACGAATTGTGTCATTATTCATTTTTTTTATTTCATGAAAAGTATTACTTAAACATTGAAAAGAGTTTATCAACAAACAATAAAAATTATCAAAGAAACTAGAAAATGATGTATAAGAACATGAATTTGGGAAAGGATACAAAAATTGACCCGACGTGTATTTTTGACAAAATCACAGAAAATAGTCAAATTGGAGGATTCAATTTTGGAGATTATTGTTCAATTCAGGAAAACTGTAGATTTTATTTTTCTGATTCAGAATTTAAGATGGGCGATTATGGAACAATTCATAATAATACATTTCTAACTGGTTACAAAAATTGTAAATTCGGTCATAATTGTTGGATAGGTCAAAATTCAATTATTAATGCAACTGACGAGTTAATCGTAGGTAATAATTGTGGTATAGGTGCATTTTCAAAAATTTGGACACATGCAGCATGGGGAGAACTTCTTTTAGGAAGTAGAATAGCAGTAGGATTACCAGATTTTCCATCAAAATCTGGTGCAGTTACAATTGGTGATGACTTTTGGGGCATAGGTCAAATCACAATTAGCCCAGGTGTAAAAATCGGAAACAAAGTAATTGCCTTAACAAATTCATTAATAACAAAAGATGTTCCAGACAATACAATTATCGGAGGCAGCCCAGCAAAACCAATTAAGATTGATGGTGACTTTCGTGCATATCAAGATTTATCAGAAATAGAAAAATATCAAATGATGAAAGAGTTTGCAAAGCTCTTTTCCGAAAATAATAATATAAAATTCACATTTGATGATAAACTAAAGATTATTCAATTAGGAAATGAAGAAATAAAAATTCATTGTAACAAGGAATATGAAATTGATGGTAATGATTCGGCTACAATATTTAACATAATAAAAAGAACGTATAGAAAAAAACATAACCCAATGGAAAAACAATTCATGAAATTCCTACTAAGTTATAAAGCAAGATTCACCCCAGAATAAACGATATTATAGATTAAAATATTAATTAAAAAATTTAATTTTATTGAAATCATTCATTATTGCAGAAATTGCTTCTAATTGGGAAGGAGATTTAAAAATTGCAAAAGAAATTATAAAGAAATCTAAAGAAGCAGGAGCAGATGCAGTAAAATTTCAGATGTGGAGAGCTAGAGATCTATATTCAGAGAGTCATCCATTGTGGAAATTTATTAAGAAATCAGAATTAAAATTCGAAGTAGTAAAAAAATTAAAAAAGATTTGTGATAATTATAACATAGAATTTTTTTGTAGTGCATTTTATCCTGAAGCAATAGATTTTCTTGAATCAATTAAAGTTAAAAGATATAAAATTGCATCAAGAACATGTTTGTTAAAAGATCCATTTTCTCTTGAAACATTAATTAGTAAATCAAAAACAAAAAAACCTGCAATAATTAGCATGGGAATGGGCGGAGATAAAAAACGTATAAAAAGAATATTTTCGAAGAATAAACCGATTTTTTGTTACTGTATTTCAGAATATCCAACCGATTTTAAAAAGATAAAATGGAATGAGGCAGTAAAATTTGATGGTTTTTCGGATCATACACTAGGAATTACTGCACCAATAATTTTTTCAGTTTTAAAGAAACAAATGAAAACAAAAAAAATAATTATTGAAAAGCATGTGAAATTGCCTAATTCAAAAGGTCCAGATGCATCGTCATCAATAGATACAAATGAATTAAAATTAATGGTAAGCGAAATAAGAAAAATTGAAAAAATAAAACTATAATGAATTCTAAACAATAGAAAGAAGATTTTATAAGCCATAAAATTACGGTCAAATGTTGAAGTTATTAGTCACCGGCGGTCTAGGTTTCATAGGTAGTAATTTTATAAAAAAAATTTTAATTGAAAAAAAAGATATACAAATTGTAAATGTAGATGCAGAATTAGAGGGTTCAAATTTAAAAAATACAAGTGAGATTCAAGATTCTCAAAATTATGAATTTGTTAAAGGAAATATTACAAATAAAAATTTGATGGATAAAGTGATAGAAAAATGTGATGCAGTTGTTAATTTTGCTGCAGAATCATTTGTTGATAGAAGTATTTTAGATGCAAATCCATTTCTTGTATCTAACATAAGAGGTGCATATACAATTTTAGACATTATAACAAAACAAAAAAAACGAATGATCCAAATATCAACTGATGAGGTTTTTGGAAGTTTGAGTAAAGAAACTGCAACAGAAAATTCAAAATTTAATCCATCTAGTCCATATGCTGCTACAAAAGCATCTGCTGAATTGTTAGTCAACTCATATTCAATCACACATAATTCAGATGTCATTATTACACGATGCACAAATAATTATGGCCCACATCAGTTTCCAGAGAAATTGATACCGAAAATAATTCTTTTAGCCAATCAAGATAAAAAAATTCCAATTTATGGAAATGGTAAAAATATTAGAGATTGGATACATGTAGATGATCATTGTGAAGCAGTTTTTTCAGTATTAAATAATGGGAAAAAAGGTGAATCTTATAATATATCTGCTAACAATGAGATAGACAATCTTACAATTGTGAAAAAAATTTTAGAAATTATGGGCAAAAAAGAAGATCTTATTGAATTTGTAGAAGATAGACCAGGTCATGATTTTAGATATAGTATGAGTTCAAAAAAGATTTCCAAGGAATTGAATTGGAAAACAAAATATACTTTTGATAAAGGCCTAGAAGATACAATAAATTGGTATTTGAATAATTTAGAGAAGTTGGATAACACATCTACAATAATTTCTGATCAGACTCCTTGGAGAAATTCTAATAATTAAATATGAGATTGAACTAAAATGAAAGGAATAATTTTACACGGAGGTCATGGTACAAGATTAAGACCATTAACCCATACAGGACCAAAACAACTTTTGCCTATTGCAAATAAGCCCATGTCAGAATATTGTGTAGAAGCTATAAGAGATTGTGGTATCACAGAAATTGCAATAATCATAGGAGGAATTGGTTCAAACAAAGTTAAAGAGTATTATGGAGATGGAACGAAATTCAATGTAAAAATATCATATATTGAACAAGATGAGCCTAAAGGTATTGCACATGCCATAAATCTATGTAAAAATTTTGTAGGTAATGAAAAATTTCTTGTTTTTTTGGGAGATAACATTATTCAAAAATCAATTTCCGATATTTCAAAAAAATTTGAGACTTCAGATGACGATGCACTTGTGCTTTTATGTGAAGTACCAAATCCTGAAAGATTTGGAATAGCAAATGTAGAGAAAAATAAAATTATCAAAATTATTGAAAAACCAAAAAATCCACCGACAAATCTAGCAGTTACTGGAATCTATTTCCTTTCAACAAAAATTTTTGATGTTTTTACTAGATTGAAACCATCATGGAGAAATGAATTAGAAATAACAGATGCATTACAAATGATGTTAGAAGAAAACAATATAGTAAATTTTGAAATGATTACTGATTACTGGAAAGATACTGGAACTCCTGACGACATCATACATGCAAATGGTGAAATTTTAAAAAATATGAAACCATATTTTTCTGGAATAAAAGAAAATGGAGCTGAACTTTCAAGTAATACTATGATTGGAAATAATTCTAAACTTTCTAGTAGTTCAAAACTACTTGGTCCATGCATTATTGGTGAAAACTGTTCCATAGGAGAAAATTGTACAATAGGTCCAAATGTCAGTATTGGTAACAACTCCAAATTAAAAAATTGTAATATACAAAATTCCATCATCATGGAAAATTGTATTATTGATTCTAATATGAAAATCAGAAATAGTATACTTGCATCTAATTCATCTATAACAATAGATAATGAAAATGATGAAAAAGTTCTATTGTTAGGTGAAGGAACAAAAATCTCATTGTGATAAAAATGGCTTTTTCAAAAGATATACTGCAAATTAAAGATGTTCAAAATATTAAAAAATCATTAGAAGATTTCATACGTGAACAAACATTTGAAAAATTTAGAAAACGAGGCATAGTAGTTGGGATTAGCGGAGGCATTGATTCTGCAGTTGTAGCAGCACTTGCATGTAACGCAGTGGGTAAAGAAAAAGTATTGGGAATTATTTTGCCTGAAAAAGAATCTAACACAATTAGTCAGGAATTCGCAATAAAACTATGTAAAAAATTAGAAATTGAATATATTGTTGATGATATTACAGATATACTGGTTTCAAGTTCGGTATACGAAATAAGGGAAAAGATTGTAGAAAAAAATTTTCCAGAATTTAATAATTCATGCAAGTATAGATTAATCTATACAGAGAACTTTGATAGTGATGGACTAAGTATACCGTATCTAGAAATTCAAGATTCTCAAAATCAAGTTCATAAAATCAAAATTTCACTGAATGATTATCTAACAATTACTGCCGCTACAAACATTAAACATAGAACTCGTATGAATCGATTATACTATTATGCAGAAAAAAATAATTTCTTAGTTTGTGGAACAACAAACAAAGCAGAATTTCAATTAGGATATTTTGTAAAATATGGTGATGGAGGAGTAGACATAGAACCTCTAGCAAATATATTCAAAACACAAGTATATCAATTAGCAAAATCACTCAATATTCCAAATGAGATAATGGAAAGAAAGGCATCACCAGATACATGGAGCTTTGATGTTAGTGATGAAGAATTTTTCTTTAGTTTAACTTATGAAATTATTGATCTCATGATATATGCAAAAGAGAAATCTATTCCGATTAATGAGATATGTTCTACACTTGAACTTGATGAGAACAAAGTAAAAAGAATATTAAAATCTCAAGAACGCAAATGGAATTCAAGTAAAGCATTAAGAACTTTTCCACCAAGTTTTGATAATAAGGATGTACAATAGGAATTTTTAGAATTGAAGGAGTCTACAGAACCATTGGTAAGTATTGTCATTCTAAATTATAATGCAGGAGAATTTCTTGATGATTGTATTAGCTCAATATACAAAACTGAAAAAGCTAATTTTGAAGTAATCCTAGTCGATAATGCATCAATTGATAAATCATACAGAGAATGTGCAAAAAAATTTCCTGGTGTTAGATTAATAGAAAATGAAAAAAATCTTGGATATTGTGAAGGAAATAATGTTGGAATAATAGCCTCAAAAGGGGACTATATTGTTGTGTTAAATCCAGATACAGTTGTGGAACCTACTTGGTTATACGAGCTAATTTGTGGATACAGAGAAAATGGAGAAGGCATCTATCAACCAAAAATACTTGCAACAACTGATCATGATATGCTTTTAAGTTCAGGACAATTTATTCAGCTTTTTGGATTTGGTTATTCACGTGGAAAAGGAGAAAAACATATTCAAAAAAGTAATGCTGTTGAAAAAATAAGCTATGCTTCTGGAACTTGTCTTTTTACATCTAAAACAATTCTAGAAAGACTCGACTATTTTGATCCTTTTCTATTTGCATATCATGACGATCTTGATCTTTGTTGGAGAGCTGCCATGTTTGGAATTAATTCATTCTATGTTCCAACATCAGTAATCTTTCACCCTATTGAAGGATACAGTTTCAAGTGGAGTAAATTCAAATTTTATCTAATGGAACGTAATAGACAGTATTGTTTGTTAACACATTTTTCAAAATCAAGTTATTTGAAAATGCTTCCATCCTTAATTCTTGTTGATCTTGCAGTTAGTGCATTCTATTTAAAAAAAGGAATGTTAATTACGAAAATCAAAACATCATTAAATATATTAAAAAATTTAACAAAAATTTCCAAAAAATATCAAAAAATTCAATCAACAAGAACATTATCAGATAAAGAAATTTTAGATATTTTTCAAAATGAAATTCAGGTACCGAAATGGGTTGCTAATGAAGAAAATAGTGAATCTTTCAATAGATTCTTGAATAAATTAAGTAAAATTGCACGAGTTTTTTTATAAATTATTCATTATCTAATGCAATTACCATTGCTATTGCAAAATCTCTTTCATGTGAAACCGAAACTAGGAAATTATAGTTTAATTTTTTCTTTAAAATAACCTGTGGTTTTGAAAGATTATGACTTGTTACAATTTCTTTAAAACTAATTTTTTCATTTATTGATTTTTTAACAGCCTCTTTTATAGCAAATTTACCTGCAAAATGTTCTGAATTATTTGTGAATGATAAACAATATTTAATTTCAGAATTAGTGAAGATTTTCTCATAAAAAAATTTATTTTTGTTATATTCTTTATTTCTAAACCTTTCAATATTTACTATATCTATTCCAATATTTGAAATTCCCATAACACTATTCATAGTAATAGATTTATTTATTATACTATGAATTTTGATGATTAGAAAAATGAATTTTGATGATGATGTTAAAAAAATCTTTTTTGAGACCTTCCCATTTCTCAATGAATCTGATTTTGACTGGGAAAAAACACAGAATAACTATGAAGATTGGGATTCATTTGCTCAATTGAACCTCATAACTCTTACAGAAGCAAAATTTGAAATTACTTTTTCTGATGATGAAATTACCTCAATTAACAGTGCAAAAGCTCTCCTAGATATTATAAAATCAAAAATATGAAAACAATCAATAAATTTCTCATTGAATCATGTGAGGCTAATCCTCAAAAATTAGCACTTATTGATGATAATTCAAAATTTACTTTTTCAGAATTAGAAGAAAAAGTAAATAAATTTTCTTCATTTTTAAATCAATTTCAAAAAAAATCTGTAATAAGTTTATTATTTGAAAATACAAGTGAATTTGTAATTTCATACCTAGGAATAATTAATTCAGGTTGTATTGCACATCTCATACCAAATGGAATTTCACAATCTAATTTACAGAAACAGATATCATCAGCTCAACCAAAAATTATTTTATCTTCAGACTCATATTTTTCCAAGATTAAAGATATCGAATTAGAAAATTTACAGAAACTCAAATACTCTGATGTTAAAGAAACATCTTCGGAAATTAGAACACCTACACCTGATGATTATGCTTATTTGATCTACACATCAGGAACAACATCTACACCAAAAGGTGTTCCAATAAAACACTCTAGTTGTGATTTTAGTACAAGAAATATTACTAAAACATTACAATATTCAAAAAATGATGTAGATCTTTTACCACTCCAATTATCTCATTCTTTTGGATTAGGATGTTTACACACCTCATTATTTGTTGGAAGTACATTAGTATTACAAAAAAATCCTAAGACAGTAGATATTCTTAATTCAATAAAAAAATATAATGTGACAACTTTAGCAGCAATTCCATCTACATTATCAAATATTGCCTCTGATACTTCCAATGATTCACTAAATCTATTAGCTAATCTTAGATTAATTATAACAAATAGTACCTTCTTTCCACCTGACACTATTAGAAAATTAACAAGTGTCATGAACACGGGCATAGTTGCAACATACTATGGTCTTACTGAAGCATCCCGCTCAACATTTATGATATTTGATGGTGAAAAAAAAATTGAATCAGTTGGAAAACCCTCCGAAGGAATTCAAATAAAAATTCATAATGAAAGTGATGATGACAAAATTGGAGAGATTTGGATACGTGGACCAAATGTCATAGATAATTACTGGCAAAAAGAGTATTTAGAAAATAAATCCGAAGACTGGTTAAAAACTGGTGATTTAGGGAGATTTGATGATGATGGCTATCTTTACATTTTAGGTAGAGTTGACGATCTCATCAATGTCTCTGGAGAAAAAGTTTACCCGCAAGAAATTGAAAGAGTAGTGAAAGTTTTATCTGGAATTGATGAAGTTGTTGCTATTCCAATGAAGCATAAGTCATTTGGCGAAGTTGTTAAACTATTTGTTAGAAAATCCATGAATTCCAAAATTACCTCATCAGATATTATTACTCATTGTATAAAGAATCTAGAAAGATTCAAAGTACCTGCCAAAATTGAATTTGTTGAAGATTTTCCACGTACTGACTATGGAAAAATTAAGCGATTCATGTTAAAAGAATAATCTTGGAATTGTCACATATGGAAAACAATAGCATATCTTCTATAAATGAAAAAGAAGTGATGGAGTTTTATGGGTTAAAAGGAAGTTTTGGAAGACTTGGTTTACGGTTAAAGATACTTAGATCATGGTTACTTCATAAAAGTTCATTTCCATCAATTAACTCTTCATGGGTAATTAGGTTACAACGTTCAAGAGGAGTGAAAATAGGAAAAAATTGTCACATATCACCTTATGTTCTAATTGATTTAATTTATCCAAGTATGGTAAGTATTGGAAATAATGTAACTATTGGTTCTAACACTATGATATTTGCACACTATAACCCAACAGCAAATAAGTTTCTAAAAGAAAATGGTTATCCTAGAGAGATACAAAAAGTTGTTATCAATGATGGAGCAGTTATTGGGCCAGGTAGTATTATTACTATGGGAACAACAATTGGGAAAAATGCCATTATTGGTGCAGGTAGTGTAGTTAGTAAAACAATTCCGGATTCAACAGTTGCACTTGGAAATCCAGCTCGTGTAATTAAAAAAATTGATATAGAAAAATGAATCTAATAGGCATTGATTTTGAAGATTGGTATCATCCTGAATTAGTTCAAAAACATGTAAGGGATTTAGAACATGAACCTTCTATGTTCAAAGGATTAGATAAAATCATAGACATGCTAAGAAGAAATGATACATCTGCTACATTTTTTGTGGTAGGAGAATTACTTGAAAAAAATCCAGAAATTTTAGATAAAATTTTAGAGAATGGCCACGAAGTGGGATTTCATACTATGTATCATGAGAAAATTGATTCAACAGGATTTGAAGAAAAATTTTCTGATGAAATTAAAAAATTTGCAAAGATGACCAATTCTAAATCGAAGGGATTTCGTGCTCCAACATTCTCTTTAAATGAACAAAGTTCATGGATAATTGATTTTTTATCTGAAAATAATTATTTGTATGATAGTAGTGTAGTACCTGCCAAAACTAACCTATATGGATTACCAGATGCGGAAATTAAACCATATAGAATATCAAGCAGGTCCATAAAAAAAAATGATCCTAATGGAAAATTGATAGAATTCCCACTTCTAGTCACAAAATTCCTTGGAAAAAAGATACCAGGAGGAGGAGGATTCTACCTAAGAACATTGCCAAAAAACATTATCAAAAATGCCATAACAAAATATGAAAAAATGGAAATACCAGCTACATTTTATATCCACTCTTGGGAATTAACGCCAGAATATTTTCCAAAAATAAAATTACCGAGGAAAGAACATTTTGTAACATTTCACAATATTGATTCTGCATTTGATAAAATGGATGAGATTCTTAATCAGTTTCAATTTTCAACTTTTTCAAAATTTTTATCAGAAAATTCAATTACTTAGTATTTTCAAAAAAATCTAGAGTTTTTTTAATTCCTTCATTAATTGTTGTTTTTGGTTTCCAGCCTAATTTTTTTAATTTTGTATTACTTACAACAAAATTTCCAACATCAACTTTTTTTGTATAATTTGGAGTGGGTGGGTAATCTACTTTACATTGAGTGTATTTATTCAAGAGTTTTGCAAAATTTTTAAACCAAAGTTTCTTTCCAGAAGAAATCCAGTAAAGCTCACCAGGTTTACCTTTATTGATAATTGCAGTAATTCCACTAATAACATCATCAACAAAAATTAGATCTCTAAAAAATTCACCTTTGTTGTAGATACTAATTTTTTCTTTCATGAATGCTTTATGAATTAAAAAATTCACTGCATTTTTGTTTGGAATTATTTGCTCACGAGGACCATACGAATTTGTTATTCTGAATATATTCGTGTTAATACCATACAACTCATGATATATTTTACAAAGATGTTCACTTGCCAATCTATTAGTTCCATAAATTGTAGTTGGATTACAAGAAGATTTCTCAGTTACAGGAAGTTTTTTTGGTTTTCCAATAACAATGAAAGTACTTCCAAGAATAAATTTACACTGAATTTTTAATTGTCTAATTTTTTCTAGCATGAATAATGTAGATTTAGTGTTAGAATCTACATCTTGAAGAGGTTTTTCAAATGATTTTGAATGAGATGTATTACCAGCTAAATGTATAATCATATTTGGTTTAAAAGTTTCAATTATTTTTCCAACTTTATTAAAATTAGTTATATCAACTTTTTTTATTTTGATGTTTTTATTTAAATTTGAAAGATTTGATTGTTTAGATAATGATTTTGTTAAAATTAAAATCTCATAATTTTTTTTTGAAAAAGATTCGACAAGATGACTTCCAATAAATCCAAGACCACCAGTAACTAATAATCGCAATATGGAAATGAAAATTAAGTAAGTTAAAAGTTAACTTACTTATTACTACGAAAATATATTTTTAATAGGATTAGTTACAATAGCAATGGCAAATTTTTTCACAAATTTACAGATTTTATTTAATTCAAGAAAAATCTTCAAAAATTGGTATATTTATCCAAAAATTTATTTTAATTTGGTTAAAGAGGGGTATGTTATTTTCAAAACAAAAAATGATTTAGAAATTAAAATTCGTGTAAATTCTACTGATTTAATGGCCTTAACTAATGTCTGGATGATAAAAGAGTATGAACTTGAAAAATTTTGTATAAAAAATAATGACATTATAATTGATATTGGTGCACATATCGGTCTGTTTTCTTTATTAGTTTCAGATTCATGTCCTAAAGGAAAAATTTTTTCGTATGAACCAATTAAAAAAAATTTTGACATGTTAAAGCAAAATTTAGAATCAAATAAATTAAAAAATATTTTTCCATTTAATTTAGCTGTATCAAAAGATTCATCTAATGTGAAATTATTTTTAGATGGAGATGATTCTGCTCACAGTATATTTGAAAAAAATAGTGAATTTGTAACGGTCGAATCTATTTCATTAGATAAAATTTTTGATATCAATAATATTGATTCATGCAAACTTTTAAAATTAGATTGCGAAGGTGCAGAATACGAAATAATTGATTCATTACCAAACCAATACTTTGATAAAATTGAGAACATCATAATGGAATATCATTTTGCAGATTCAAAACCAGAATTAATACAAAAATTAATACTAAAAATTAAAAATAAAGGATTTACAATTACAACTAAACCACATCATAATGATATGGGCTTTTTGATAGCACAAAAAAAATAATTTTATAATTATAAATAAAATTGATTTCTAATTTGATTAAAACTGAGTGAATGATAAATACTTAGGATTTAGACTTTGAATATTATGAAAATCGCACTTGTATGTCCAGCATCATTACCTGCAACACAATTTGGCGGAATAATGTTTTTGTGTGTAAATATTGCAAAAAAACTTTCAAACATAGGTCATGATTTAACAATTTATACCACTAATCTTGATTTTGCTAATAATAGCAATACCTTTAACAAAAAATTACCTAAAAATGAAAAAATAGAAAATTTTCATATTAAAAGAACTAATGTTTGGTTTTCGATATTTTTATTTTTTGTTAATCCAGGAATGTATAAACAAATGATGAACGACAACTTTGATGTAATTCATGCAGTTGGAATTAGAAGCTTTCAGGCTCTAATAGCTGCAATGGTATCAAAAAAGAAAAATGTTCCGTTAATAATTTCAGACCAAGGAGGTCTTACCACTCATCCAGATATAAAACAATCATCATTTAAAAAAAGATTCTTGATAAAAATGCAAAATCCATTGATTAAATATGTAATTAATCAAGCCACAAAAATTATTGTACCAAACGAATATGAGAGAAAAATATTTTTAGAATTTTCTGATGAGTCAAAAATTTCAATTGTAAAGAACGGAATAGATATAGACGAGATAAAAAATTTCAATCCTGGTTTTTCAAAAAAATTTAGTATTAATGATGAATTTATTCTGTTTTTAGGAAGATTTCATCAAGTTAAAGGAATTGATACCTTATTGAAGGCAATAAATCTAATTAAAAATAATCCAAATTTTGAAAAAATAAAAATTTTGATCATGGGCGTAGATTTTGGCTATGAACAAAAAATGGAGGAGATGATTAATGAGTATGATATTTCAGAGAAATTAATCATCATAAAAAAACCTAAAAGAGAAGATGTAATTTCAGCTTATAATCAATGCAAGTTTTTGGTATTACCATCAAAATGGGAATTATCCCCTCTAACACCTCTTGAAGGATTTGCATGTAAGAAAACTGTCATTAGTACTACTGCACATGGGATACCATTTACAATTTCTCATAATGAAAACTGTTTACTTGTACCACCATCAGATCCAGAAAATCTTGCAAATGCAATTTTAGAACTAGTGCAAAATCCAGAAAAATGTGGAAAATTAGCCGAATCAGGTTTCAAAATGGTGTCTAATGAAGCAAATTTAGAGAGTATGTCAAATAAAGTATATTCTGTTTATGAAAAAGCTATAAAGTTAAGCTGTGAAAGATTAGGTTGAGTTATATGAAAAAATTAAAAGATTCATTTTCCAATCCTGATATCAAAGTACCATTTTTTACACCTGCAATTTCAAATTTGGATAAAAAGGCAGTTTTAAGATCTTTAAATGGAAAATTACTTACCAATGGTCCTAAGCTTGCTGAATTTGAAAAAAAATTTAGTAAATTTGTGAATTCAAGATATGCAGTAGGTGTATCTAATGCAACAGCAGGATTACATTTATCATTAAGAGCTCTGGGAGTAGGAAAAAATGATGAAGTGATAGTTCCAGATATGACATTTGTTGCAACAGCAAATGCAGTTTTGTTAGCAAATGCAAAACCTGTTTTGGCTGATGTGGATGTTAAAACAATGAATATTTCTCCTCAGGCAATTTTATCGAATATTACAAAAAAAACCAAAGCCATAATCCCTGTTCATTTTGCAGGACGTTCATGCGATATGACAAAAATAATGAAAATTGCTAAAGATTACAAATTATTTGTTATAGAAGATTGTGCTCATGCAATTGGTACAAAATTCAAAAATAAACATGTAGGAACATTTGGTGATTGTGGATGCTTTTCATTCTATCCAACAAAGAATATTACAACATTAGAAGGCGGAATGGTAATTTCAAACCAGAAAAAAATTGCAGAAAAAATAGGTATTGCAAGAAATCATGGAATCAACCATACATTAGCAGAAAGATATTCCAAAGGTTATCCATGGGAATATGAAATTGATGAAGCAGGATTTAACTACAGATTAGATGAAATTCGTGCAACATTAGGATTAAGTCAATTACAAAAAATTAATTCAATGAATAATAAAAGAAGGAATGCATTTAGATATTATAATAGATTCTTCAAGAAAATTCCAGGAGTAATTATTCCAGATGAAAAAAATATGAATGACCATGCATGTCATCTTTACGTTTTAAGAATATTAAAAAATGAATTTAATTTATCACGTAACGAATTATTTAAAAAATTATTAAATGCAGGAATTCGGACTACAGTTCATTACAAACCTTTGAATAAATTTTCAATTTATAAAAAATTAGGCTCAATTAGGAAGAATGTCATAAATTCAAATAAATTATATGATGAAATAATTTCTCTTCCGTTATATCCAGATATTAAAAAACAAGAACAAGATGTTGTTATAAAAACAATTTCTTCGATTCAAAAAAATTCACACTAGATGGAAAATTAATTTGAAATGTTAGAAATAAAGAAAAAATCTATTAATTCAAAACAAGAAATTTTAATAATATTTTTTGTTTGTGTAACAGGATTAATAATAAGACTATATTTTTTTCCGAATGATATTCCTATAAGAGCTGATGCTATTGACTATTTTTCATATACAATTGCATTAGCAAGAGGAGACATTTTTCCAGATGGTTATTTAATTAATAAATTTGGATGGCCAATTTTTCTTTCACCGTTTTTTGCAATATTCAATAATCTAGACATAATTCAATTAATGAATATTCAAAGAATTGTTAGTATTTCAATTTCTGTTTTGACAGTAATTCCCTTATACTATTTGATTAGAAAATTTTTTCGAAAAGAAGTTGCACTAGTTGCAGCATCATTATTTATTTTTAGCCCAAAAGTTATAGAAAATTCTTTACTAGGCATTACAGACCCACTTTTCATTTTTTTTATAACATTATCAATAATGTTTGTTTTTGTAAAAAATTCAAAATATTATTTTATTTCTTTTATTATAGCAGGTTTTGCATTTATCGTAAGACAAGAAGGAATTTTAATTTTAATACCGCTAATTTTGAGTTTAGTTGTAGTTAAAGAATTTAAAGTTAAAAAAATTTTAAAATTCCTTCTAGGATTGAGTTTATTTTGTGGTATAGCGTTTAGTGCAGATTATGTTTTAGCAAGTGACATGAATATGAGTATTTTTGATACGGTAGTATATGCTTCACAAATCTCCGAACAAGAGATGGTAGTAGATAGAGAAAATAGTCCAGGATTAGTTGTAAACGTCGAAGATAATATTGGAGACTTTATAAAAAATGGATTTTTTGGTTATTCCAAATATTTTGTATGGGTATTATTACCAAACTTGGTTTGTTTCACATTATTTTCAATAGTTGTATTTAAGAAAAAAATTTCTTTGAATAAATTAATACTTTTGATATTTTTTATCATTTTATCATTAACAAGTTTTTATGCATATGGAAAAGGTGTTCAAGAGACACGCTATTTATTAACATTAATTCCTATTGTCGCATTATTTTCTGGATATGGGATAAATTGGATTTATTCAAAAATTGGAAAAAATGTATTATTGATGATTATACCAATAGTAATTTCATCTGGATTATTTCTGATAATTACAGAAAATGATAGAAACGAATTGGAGTATTTTGAAGATGCTAAAAATATAATAAAATTTGCTAATGGTATTAATGATTATGAAGGAAGTACATTTCTAAAAGTTGCAGAAATGGAGGAGAGATGGCCAGATTTAGTACCATATGGAGAAAATCGTAAGATTTTGTTAGATATTAAAAAATTTTCATCAGCTGAACATGAAGATATAGAGGATTTTATAATTAAAAATCATGAAGAGGGATTAACACATTTGATAATATATGAAAAAAATGATAATGAATACTTGGATCAAATTTTTGCTAATGAAGAAAAATTTCCTTATTTAGAAAGAGTTTTTGAATCTAAAACAAGAGTGGAAACAAATAGTATGAAAATTTTTTATATTAATTATACTATGTTCGATAAAATAATAAATGATAAAGAGTAATTAAATAATGAAATTATTTTCTTTCGAGTAATAATTCATCATCAACATTACCATCTGATTTATGAGTAGATGTATACCATTCAATGGTTTTTCGCAAACCATCTTCTAGGGAAAATTGAGGGTTCCAACCAAGTAATTTATTTGCACGTTCATTATCTAAAGCACGTGATAATGCACCGACAGGTTTTGAAGTATCAAATTCAAAATTTTGAGGTTTCCAACCAATTATTTTGAAAATTAAATTAACAACATCAATCATTTTATATCTTTGACCCGTTCCAAGATTTATTGGAGTTCCATCAGTAATTTTTTCTGCAGATAAAATTGTTCCATCTACTATATCTTCAACATATGTGAAGTCTCTTTCTTGGTTTCCATCACCCCAAATTTGATATGGATCCATTTTTGCTAATGCTTTATAGATTAATGCAATTATTGCATGTGTTTCATTTTCTCTTGGACCATATGCAGTAACAAAACGAACAGGACAGCCTTTGAGTCCATATTGTTTTTTAAATGCGTTTAATTGCATCTCACTCATCAATTTTTCCCAGCCATATTCAATGTCAGCACTCATAAAAGTATCTAAATTTGTTGGATCAGCATCTTTTTCTTTGAGTTTATAATCTGATCCAATCGTATCTTGTAATTTTGTTGGATAAACACAAGCCGTACTGGCAAAAACAAGATTTTTTACATTAGAATCATTACAACCTTCAAACACATGATGATCAATGGAATAATTTGAGCTAACATCTGCAGGATGTGTTGTTATGTAACCTCTTCCACCATGTACTGCAGCTAAATGAAAAACAATTTCTTGATCTTTGAATATTTGTTCTAAATCAGATTTTGATATGTATTCTAGATCTTGATTTTTAAATGTGATTTTTTCTTTAGAATTTTCTAAATTTTCAAGAGTTCCGCTACTTAGATTATCAACAACTGTAACTTTAGAACCCAAAGTTACCAATTTATCTACAAGATGACTACCAATAAAACTAGCACCACCAGTGACTAACACATTTGTTTCATTCCAAAAATTTTGGGAAAATTGTGCCATTAATTAGAGATGCTAGGATATGATTTTAAAAACTGTTCTGCCCATTCGTAGGTACGTCTTAGCCCTTCATTCAAGCTAATCTTAGGTTTCCATCCCAGAACCTCTTCTGCAAGACTACAATCTGCAGCCCTACCTAGATCACCAGTAGGTTTTGTAAGATCATATTTTTTTTCAATGTTTTTGCCTGAGATTTCAATTACCGCATCGGCTATTTCATTAATCGTTGTTTTAGTACTATTTCCAATCTGAATTGGACCTTTGTTAATTCCTTTTTCCATCGAAAGAATTAACGCATCAACAATGTCTGTCACATACATAAATGCTCGACTTTGTTCCCCATTACCCCAAATTATAAAATCTTCTTCAGGATGTAGAATTGCTTTTCTAATTGTTGCAGGAATAACTTGCGATTTTTCTTTTGAAAGATCACTATTTGGACCATAAACATTATGCAGTCTCAAAATAGATGCATCTAGTAATCCAGACTTACTATATAATTCACATTCATATTCACCCATTAATTTTCCCCAACCATAAGAAGATTCAGGATGTGCTGGATACATGTCTTGTTCTTTAAACAATGGATAATTTGGATCATTTTGTTTTTCTAACGGATATGCACAAGCTGCACCAACATAAGCTAATTTTTCTAATTTTTCCTTCCGTGCAGCTTCAAACATATTTGAATTTATCAAAACATTACTTCGATAAACAAATGCTTCATTATCAAAGACATAATCTATCCCTGCAACTACATCAGCTAAATGAAATATTGTATCCATACCCTTAACAGCCTCTTCACAATTTTTCATTTCACGTAAATCAATTTCAAAAAAATCTTTTTCTAAATCTATAATTGGTTTTCCACTTTTATCCAAGAGATATTCTTTTTTTCCTCTCCATAAATTATCTGCAATTCTAACATTTGCACCTTTTTCTAAGAGAGTAGCTGTAAGATGAGAACCAATATGTCCTGCACCACCAGTAATGAGAACATTTCTTCCAGACCAATTCATGATTTAAGAATTAATAAATACATTATAAAACATACTATTCAAAAAAATTTTTTAGTTAATTAATTTTTTAATCAATTCAACAATTGTTTCAACAGCAATATCATTATTCAATTTATTCATTGCAAAATCTCTACCTGATTTGGCAATTTCTTCCCACTTTGGATTATCAGGATCAGATAAATATTCTTGAAACTTATTTTGGTAGTTATTCTCATTTATGAAAATACATGATTCATTATCTTTGAAACCAATGAATTGACCATTATTTTTTTCAGTAATTTCCATAAAAGTTAGACATCCTGCTGCTGCATTTTCCCAATATTTCAAAGTAGGATAAAATGTTGTTGCAGCAATTGACGCTCTGTATCGAGTCAAATATGTGACATAATCATCATTTGCATATTTACCATCTTTTATTTTTGAATAATCTACATATGGTAATTTTGTTGTTAAAGTTCTTAATTTATAAAAATACCATGCAGATCTTTTGGGATTTAAAATTGCATTTGCAACTCGAGATTTGATATTCATTTTTCCAGTTGCACCAGTACACAAAATTTTATCTTTTACTCTATCTGTGAATGGAATAATTTTTTCATAGAGTTGTTTTTCTAATCCATAAATGATTGTTTTATGATTGACAGATTTTGGATAAAATTTATAGATATAACTATCCGGATGAGAACTAAATACTAGATCAATCTTATTTTCTTCAATAAATTCAGTTTGATTATACTTTTTCTCCCAATGTGGATCACCTGTTCTCGAGATAACAGGAATCCCAACTTTTTTAATATTTTCCAGTTTATCTGGAGCCCCATCAGAACGATTGTTAGGCAATAAAATTACATCACATTTTCCATTTAATTTTTGAGTATCAAATGTAGTTTCACATGAATGATATGTTATTTCCAAATTTTCATTTCTCTCAAATGATTTCAAAAAGAAATCCGCAGTTGTTTTATCAAAATGATTTGGTTGAAAATAATTGTAATTTTTTTTATAGATTAATGCCAGTCTAATTTTTTTATTCATTAATGTGATTGATTATTTGATAACTAGTATTAAATTGACATGATTAATTGATAGTATAAAATATGATTTAATCCCAGCCAAACTTTCTGTTTACTAGAGCATAAAGTTTCTCATTATAAGGCTTATAAAATTCAATTAGAGATTGTCTTGTTTCTTTTTTCATAGGTGGGTATTGACGCTTATTTTTTCTAGTTGTATCTTGAATTTTCATATTTGGAATATTCAAAAAATTAAAAATTTCTTTTAATGTATTATCGGTATCATTTGCAAGATCTTCAGAGGAATTTATTAACATTTTATCATTAGAAAATGAATCATACCAAGGTGTTAATTGCATTTCATATAATCCTCTTGCTAAGAGTAGTTCATAGAAATTATTTACTAATGTACGAGGGTTGGTTAGATCAAGTTTTTTATTTTCTATTATGTCCAATTCTTCTTCTATAAGTTCTTCAAATGTTGTTTCAGTGTCATTATTATCTTGTATTTGTTGATTAAAATTTGAATATGCGCGATCAATTGGATTTCTAAGATTTGCAATAATTTTTAAATTTGGGAAATTTTCTTTAATTCGTTTTATAACAAGAGGATTATAGATATAAAAAGGAGTTACATCAAATGTAAGAAATTTTTTATGTTTTTTTTGGATGTTTTGTTTTGTAAATTTTGTAGGAAATAAAGAGCGATACCAATTCAATCCAAGATGAAAATTTTCATCAAAGTATCCTAATTCATCATATGAAGCTCGTCTTATGGTTTGATGTTGTCCAAGATAATGAAATAATGATGTTGTACCACTTCTAGCCACACCTATGACAAGAAAATCAGGGAGTACACGTAATGGACTTGTTATGTAATTGAAAGGTCTGGCACAAAAACCATAACGAATTTTTTGATATGTACTTCTTAAGAAGCCATAAGATTTTGTATTATATTTCATGTTAAGTTCTATATTTCTAATTAAAAAATTAATTTATGAATTAATAATCAATCAAACCATTTCCTATCAATATTTTCAAAGTATTCAAGATCTTTTGTATTTCTAAACTTTCTATTTTTAGTGAATTTTAATAATTCATCATTAATTTTTTTCATTTCTATTTTCTGTTCATCAGTTAATTTATCATCACCAATTTTTTGTAAAAGAGAGAGCATTTTTAGATTAAGAATTACTAACATATCTGAATTGACAAGAGTTCTCAATACATATGGATTTGTTTCTATCAAAATATCAACTTCAGCTTTTCTTGCTTTGGTTCTTTTATAATGTGTGTAACCAATTATTGTAAGAAGAGGGATTCCAATAGAGCAAATGATGATGATATAAACTTCAAAAGAAGGAAAAACTGCTTTTAATGAAGGATAGTTTTCAATAGCAAGATAATATGTGACTGTAAGAGTATTAATTGCTGCAAAAATAAAAGCAAAGTAAGTTGACCAACCCATTCTAAAGTAGTACCAAGCTCTGAAGCCTACAGAGTCATGGGATGATTTTTTCATAGTTAAAATAAATTTTGTAGTATCATTTAATATTAATTGCTATGAACCCATAAGACAAGTTATGAAAATAGGAATAATTTCAGATAGTCATGATGATGTGGATAATGTAAATAAAGCAATAACCATTTTTGAAGAAGAAAAAGTTGGAGCAATAATTCATGCAGGAGATATAATTTCTCCACCAATAGTAAAAGAATTTAAGAAATTAACAGATAATGGAATAGAGTTTTTTGGAATATTTGGAAATAATGATGGAGAGCAAAAAGGATTGGAAAATGCCTTTGCATACATAAATGGGAAACTATTAGGTAATGAAGGAAAAATAGAGATTGATGGATTAAAATTTTGCATTTATCATGGTCAGGATTTAAAAAGAAAAGAGAAGATAATTAATTCACAAAAATTTGATGTTTTTATTTATGGACATTCACATACCAAAGATTCAACTATTATAAAAAATGAAAAACGCGAAACAATAGTTTTGAATCCAGGTTCAAGCCATAGTCAGGCAAAAACAAATTTTTCAGAACCACAGTATTTTCCCGCACCATCAATAATTATTTTTGATACAGAAACAAAAAAAGGTGTTTTTGTTGATTTATAGTACAATTCAATAAAAAGACTCATATAATTTTTGAAAAAAAAACAAATTGATGTTAATAATTTCACAAAATATCACAGATTATGAATTAGATTTTCCAAAAGATACAATTCTCAGAATAAATTTGGCATGGTGTAATAGTTTAGATGAATTAGAATCAATTCTAAAAAAGAATGCCAATCATGGTATTTTTGTTGATTTACCAATCGGAAGATTGAAACCGCCAAATAACAGATATACATTAAATGAAATTATTCCTATTTTGGAAAGATTTGACAACATAAAATTTTTTGCAGTTTCTAATGTAGAAGACGATATGGATCTTGATGAATTTGTAAAATTGGTTCCAAAAAATATCACAATTGTTCCAAAAATTGAAAGTCCAAACGGTGTAAAAAATATTGATAAAATTATAACAAAATTAGAATATGATGAAAAATTTGTGATGTTAGATCATGATGATTTATTTTCAAATATTAAAAAGAATAATGAAGAACCATCAATGTTCCAAGTGTATATTAAAAAATTAATGGATAAATGTAAAGAAAATAATGTAGCATTACTAAGAACTGTAGGCGTGATTTTCAGTGATGATGAAAAACGCGAAACACAGTATATTAAATAATTATATCATATTTTTTTATCAACATGTCATTGTACAGATTCATTTACCATCAATTACTAAGGAGACATTATTATGCAATCACAGGTCCAAATAGAGTATTACCTGATTTTTTAATTATTGGTGCAAAAAGATGTGGAACCACATCAATGTTTTTCAATCTACCTAAACATCCTTCAATTCTAAAATCACATCATGACAACATGGGATTTTTTAATGATAATTTTCATTTAGGGCAAAACTGGTATAAATCATTCTTTGTTACGAAATCTCATAAAAAAAATATTGAAAAGAAATATGGCAGATGTCTTTCGTTTGACACCACTACTACATATATGGAAAATAAATCTACAGCAGAAAACGTTAAGAGAATTAAATCAGATATGAAGATAATTGTGATGTTAAGAAATCCTGTAGATAGAGCATATTCACAATATAACCGAACCATCAAAGACGATACTGAATTAAGAATATTTGAAGATGTGATAAACAATGAAATAAAAAAATTAAATGAAAACAAATACAATACAATTGAAACAAAAAGAAATGAATCTAATTATGTAAAAAAGGGTCTCTATTATGAACAGTTAAAACCATGGTTTGAAATTTTTCCTAATAAAAATATCGGGGTGTTTTCAACTGAGGAATTTAAAAAAGATGGACAAAAAACATACAATGAAATTTTTTCATTTCTTGATTTACCAGAATATATTATAAAAGATAATAAAATTATGGAAAAAGGAGATTATTCTCCAATTGATAAAGAAACACGCACAGTTTTATCAAATTTTTATGAATTACATAATGAAAAATTATTCAAATTGATAGGAAAAAGATTTGATTGGAACATTTAAGATAATTTTTTTATAATAATCTCTTTTGAAAAATTGGAAATTATATGTTCATTATGTGTATCATCAACTATTATGTCAAAATTACCTAAATCAAATTGTGACACAAATTTTTTGATAGGCTCATGATAAATTTTAAAGATGTTTCCAGCAAAACAGCATGGGTCATTTTTGTTAAAAATTTGGATAAATTCTCGATCATCACCGATAGAGCTCATGATATAAAGTTCAAAATAATTCGCTGTTGAGTATAATTCAGGATGGAATTGTTCATAGTCTCCCACATCATCTACAATGTTACGAAGTGATAATGGTAATGAGCCTGCTACTGAGAATGATTTTGAAATACGTGGATCTAAAGCAGGATAAACTGTTGATGTCCAACCTCCACCAGATATTCCAACCATATGAAATTCGCTAAATGAATAATTATTTTCTATATAGTTCAAAGTGGAATTTATTGGGGCGAAAAATAATTTCAAACTAGAAAATTCTTCAGATTCAAGTAATACAAATTGATTGTGCTTTAGAAACTTTACAGGGCCAATATTATCAATATTTACAATTGGTTGATTGTTCATTCCGAACAATGGCATTGAAAATGCAGCAACTGAGAATCCAGCGTTAAGAAAATCTTGGATAGTTTGTTTACCATTAACAAAACCTCCCGAATGTCCTTGATGATAAATAATCAATTTTCCATTACTATCTTTAGGCAAAAATAAGTAAGAATTTGAAATGAATCCATGTTCCATCTCAAGAGAAATTTTTTCTATCTTTTGTAAATTTGTAAGATTAGAAAATCTTTCATCGACAATATTTGTTTCAACAGTAGGTTGGTTAGAAGGTAGCGAATTAGATTTCCATATGAGATTGATTAATTCATGCCTTTTTTTGTCAATATCTTCACTATTTGAAATGCTAACATGTTCTTCAATATTGATTGGTTTCATATTTTGTGAAAATGATTGAATACTATTTTCATTAGAAATTGAATCAAAAATTGACGTATCATCAATAATAAATCCAAAAAATAACCCAAAAAAGAATATAGGAATGAAGAGTACGGCAGTTTTAGCTAGTTTTGACATATGAAATCTGATACTATATGCTTTTAAAATATTCTAATGACAGATAAGATTTTTGTCCAAAATAGCTATAAAACATAGCGAATTTAATATTAGAATAAATTTCTGTAGATTTAGTGAAATTATTAATAGCATATGGAAGCCTTGGAAAATTTTTTCATTTGAAAGAATTTGCAGATGAACTAGAAAGACATAATGTCATAGTCAAATTGGTCCACGATGTGGAATTTAGCAAAGGTTTCCCTAGCAAAAATGTTTCAGACTGGTTTGGAGGAGATAAAAAATTCAAAGAATTAATTATGACATTCCAGCCAGATGCAATATTTACTGATAGACAAACACATTTTGCAATACATTCAATCAAATCTGGAATTCCAACATTTATTCTGTTACGTGGCCATTATTGGCAAGAATATTTTTGGGGAATGAAAACGCTAGGTCATAGTCTCAAAACACGATTACTTTTATGGTTGAGAAATAAAATTTCTGAAGAAGTATTTCAAAATGCTACTGCAATTTTACCAATTTGTAAATATTTGGAAGATGTTGTCAAAAAGAGATATCCAATGCAGAATACAGGAGTATTCTTAGAAGGAATAAATTCAGAACGTTGGTATCACACGAAAAAGATGGAACTAAAACATCCTTGCGTAGGATTAGTACAAGATGCAAACTGGTGGGGCAAAACAAAAGAACTTTTGGTATTAGAAAAAGTATTAGAAAAAATGCCTGATGTTCATTTCTATTGGGCTGGAGACGGTCAATATAGAAAAGAAATTGTTGATAGATTAGAAAAATTTGAAAATTTCAAATGGTTAGGAAGATTAGAATATCCAGAAAAGATAAGAGAGTTTCTAGAAACAATTGACGTATATGCGTTGATAACAGGAATGGATCTTGCACCTTTAACATTGAAAGAAGCACAATTGATGGAAAAACCAGTAATTGCAACTGATGTTGGAGGAGATAAAGAAATGATGAAAGACAAAGAAACAGGCTTTTTAGTAAGAGAAGGAAATTCGGATGACATTATAGAAAAACTAAAACAAATTTTGGATAATCCCAATTTAGCCCAACAAATGGGAAGAGAAGGTAAAGAATTTGTCAATTCACAATTCAATTGGGAACTTGTTGCAAAGAATTTTTTAAAAATTATAAAACCGTATTTGAAAAATTAAGTTTTTTTGATATATTTTTTATGTATATTTTTCGAGTTTTTTACTTGTTTTGAATATTGATCATTAATTGATTTTATGAGATTAAGAGTTTCATTTTGAATTAAATCTAGATTTGGAATAACACAATGCCCGCCAATAAATCCAGGAAACATTTTAGGACGATTACCTAGTACTGCATGAATTTCATCAGAAAATGTCCACATTTCATCATAATCAACATTATGTTTTATAGCAATAGTGTTGGTGAGTTGGGCATAATTCACCAACCATCCTAGATACGTTGTATCACAAAGAATTTTAGCGAGCTCTAAAGTTTCTGGTTTTGTCATTTGTTGGGTTTTAATTCCAGATTTTTTCATAGTATTTCGATATTGAGAAACGGCCCAATTTTTTTTTGGTGCTTGTTTTGATATAGCAAAGAATTTTGTATATGCTTGAAGATCTTTCAACATTCTTTTATGAATACCTCTTGTTGCACTAAAGATTATAGGTATATCCAATTTTTTTTGTATGAGTTCAGTAGTACCAGGACTAATAGTACTATGTATAACAATGCATTCTGGTTTAAATTTTTTATACAAATGAAATACATTAGAATTAAAATTTTTTTTTACTGGTATAGCTATATGTAAAAAACGTGTTTGTATATCTTGTAATTTATTGAATTTTTTTTCATTCATTAGTTTTTTATCTAGATCATAACCAACAGCATTTTCTTTTTTAGATATTAATTTAAGAATTGGAAGACCAATTTCTCCTAATCCAGCAACAATATCTTTCTTCATTATTTTATTCATTTAATATAGTAAATTAATCTAGTGTAGCATTACTATTCATTTCTTTAGTAATAAATAATCTATACCATATTTCAAATGCAAGAATTCCAAAAAATTTATTGACATATTTTACATGCAAGTCAGAGGAATCAATATGTTCTGTAATCCAATCATCATTTATCCATCGATCCTCGACCACTCTAGAATTAGTAAGAAATTCTTTGCACAATTTATGCCCATTTTTCTTCCATAGATTAATTGTATTTACATTAAAGCCTAATTTTTTATTCCCAATCAAATGATCATGACCATTTTTCTTTAGTATTGATCTCAAAGGTAATTTTCCTAAATTATTAATCGAATCATATTTTTCTGAATGTGTTAAATGAGGAGCCATAGAAAGTAAATCATCATTTAAGATTGGAGTAAGTAAATTCATGTTGAAATTTTCAATTATGTTCGTATTTATCGGATTGAAATTATAAAGGAGTTTTCCATTATAGTCTGCAAGAAACACTTGTTCCAATCTAGATAATTCATTATCAAAATAGGGTAGAAGGAGATTATGAATAGATTTCCAAGAAAAATTAGAATTTTTATTAAAAATTTTTTCTTGATCAGGTACACGATCTCTTTCATGACACTCCATATATGCAATAACTTTTTCCAATGGTGTTGAATTTTCAGATGTTAATGAAAGAAATTTTTTATATCTAAAAGTATAACCTGCAAAAAGTTCATCTCCTCCATCACCAGAAATTAAAATTTTTGAGAGAGATTGTGATTTTTTTACAACGTAATACCAATGTAGATCCCAAAATGGCATCTTAATCATACTGATGGCTTTAGGTAATTCAGAAAGATAATTTTCAAGATATACTATATGATGATCAGCTTCAAATGTTTCAGCTATTTTTGCTGCAGTATTTGTTTCATCGACACTATCTGCAAATTTTATTGAGACAGCTTGAATATTGATATCTGGATTAATTTTTCGAATTAATGATAAAACAAGTGTAGAATCTACCCCTCCACTTAGTGCAATAGATATTTTTTCATTAGAAAAGGTTTCTAATTTTTGTTCTATGTAATTTAATATTGATTTTTCTATCGAATCTATATTAACAGGCTGAATAGTAGGTTGGAAATCTTGTGCTGTTTTTATTGGTAAATTTGAATTTAAATTTGAATCATATCTTAATGTTAGAATATTTACTAATGATGAGGGATTGATTACTGGATTATTATTTTCCACGACCCAGCCCTCTAAAAATCAACATTGAATCTTTAGCATCAATAGGATCTATAATTCCACGACTATCAATTAAGATAGGAGTTTTCATTTTACTAAAATTTGATAAGGTGATTTTTTTGAATTCTTCATGTGCAGTTACTATTATTGTAGCATCCATCTTCTCAAGTAATTTATCTGAAAGAGATTCTCTAACGTCAATATCAAATATTTTTGTTGATGAGAAATATGGATCATAAATGTGAACATTCGCACCTAATGATTTTAATTTTTTAATAATATTTTCAGCAGGAGTTAACTGAATATCTTTTACATCAGGTTTGTAAGATATTCCAAGAATGAGTATTTCACTATTATTGAGTGATTTTCCGGATTCTTTGAAAGCATCAATTGTTAGATCTATAACATGTGAAGGCATTTTTTCATTAATTCTTCTACCAGATTCAATAATACTAAGATTCGAACCAATTCGTCTTGCAGTATTAAGTAATTGATAGGAGTTGATTGGAAGGCAAGGACCGCCAACACCAGCTCCTGGATAATGAACTTGAAAATTATATTTCTTTTTAGCTGCTTCTAAAACTTTGTTTGTATCTATTCCTAATTTTTCAAACATTAAAGATAATTCGCTGACAAAAGCAATGTTAATGTCACGAAAAACATTTGTTGTTAGTTTTACAGCGTTTGCAGTTTTACAGTTAGGCATTTCAACAAGTTCAACTGAAAAAACAAAATCATAAATAATTTTTATGATTTTTGTAATTTGAGGATTTATTCCACCAACTAAACGTGGAAGATTTGTAAAATCGTGTAAAATTTCACCAGGATTAGCATTTTCAGGACATACACCGATAAAGAAATTTTTTTCTAATTGTAATTTTCCTGATTTTGAGATAAGAGACACCATCTCATCTTCTATAAAACCAGGTTCAATAGTACTTTCTACTATAACTAAAGAATTTGGTGACAATATATCTGACAATTGAGAACCTACATTTCTTAATGCAGAATAATCTGGAATATTATTTTCATCCATAGGAGTAGGCAATGATAAAAGTATTAAATCTGAGTTTGAAACAGCATCTTCAATTTTTGTTGTTGCAGAAAATTTTTTATTTTTCATTACATCATTAAATATTTCTTCATAACCAGGTTCATCTTTTAATGGAAATTTTCCAGAATTAATATTTTGGATTAAATTTTCATTTATATCAACACCAACTGTTGATAAGCCAGATTTTGCAAAAGATAATGCCGTAGGTAGACCAATTCTACCTATACCAATTACACAAACTCGAAGAGTTTTTTTAGTTAATGATTCTTGAACGTTTTCAAAATTATTCATATTAATTTTTAAATTTGACATTATTATCACAGATGCCTGTATTTTGAACCTATTTTTACCTATTATAATTTTGTAATGATAGCTTTTATTCCAAAATGTTAAAAACTTAATGATAAGACTAAGAATGGATTTTTGTGACTAAAGTAATAATTACCGCAGCCGGAAAAGGCACAAGATTATTGCCATTTACAAAAGAAATGCCAAAAGAAATGATGCCGATTTTTTCTCAAACGTTTACAAAAAATAAAGTAGTTTTACCATTGTTACAATACATCTATGAGCAGCTTTATTCCATGAATTTCAGAGATTACTGTTTTGTGGTAGGCAGAGAGAAAAGATCTATTGAAGATCATTTTACTCCACATGAAACATATTTGAAAGAATTAACTGGAGATTATAAAAAATTTATAATCAAATTTTACCAGAAATTAGAAAATTCACATTTAGTATGGATAAATCAGAACAAACCATTAGGTTTTGGAGATGCTGTAAAACGATCAGAGAGATATGTAGGAAAAGAAGATTTCATAGTTCATGCAGGAGATGTGACAATTATTAGTCGTGGAAAACATCCTATCATGCGATTAATTGAAACAGCTAAAAAAAATCCGGATGCTAAGGCAATTCTACTTTGTAAAAAAATTAAAGATTCAAAAAAATATGGTGTTCCAACAATAAACAAAATATCAAATAATTTATTTACGGTAAAAGAAGTTATAGAAAAACCAGATATTCCAAAATCAAATTTTGGAATTTTACCACTATATTACTTTAGAGCTGAAATTTTCTCTAGTCTTAAAAAAATTAAGAAAGGCAAAGGAAGTGAATTTCAATTGACAGATGCAATTCAAAACCTAATAAAAGAAAAACAAAAAGTTCTAGCAATTACATTAAATAAAAATGAAGATGAAATTGACGTGGGTACGGTAGAATCATATAAAAATTCACAAGACATTACATTTAGAAAAGCATGATGGAAACAAGTGATTAAATGAAAATTGGAATCGTAGGATTAGGATTTGTAGGATTATCACTTACTAGTGTGTTATCTTCGAAAGGATATGATGTAATTGGAATTGACATAGATAAAGAAAAATGTAAAAAAATTAGTGACGGGATTTCACCATTCTTTGAACCAGAATTAGAAAAGCTGTTAAGAAGCGGATTAAAAAAGAAATTAAAAATTGCCAATGATTTTTTGTTAATCAAAAATTGTGATTTTATTTTTGTAACTGTCGGTACACCCCAAAATGCAAATGGTTCAATTAACTTATCTATCATCAAAAAAGCAATTTCAAAAATTGGTGAAAATTTAGAAAAAAATAAGAAAAAACCAATAATTCTTGTCAAAAGTACAGTAATTCCTGGAACAATGAAGAAGAATATTTTGCCGATTCTAGAAAAGAAATCTAAGAAAAAAGCTGGAAAAGATTTTGGATTGATATCAAATCCAGAATTTCTGCAAGAAAGTACTGCAATAAAAGACACAAAATTTCCTCATGCCGTAGTTCTTGGTGGATATGAAACAAAATTTATGGCAAAAACAAAACGACTGTTCAAAAAATTACATCCAAACACGCCAATCATAATCACCAATCATCAAACAGCAGAAATGATCAAATATGCAAATAATTCATTTCTTGCAACTAAAATTAGTTTTATTAATCAATTATCAAATATTTGTCAAAAAATCCCGGGAGCAAATATTGACGATATTGCAAAAACAATTGGGTTAGATCTCAGAATTGGAAAATTATTTCTCAATGCAGGACCGGGTTATGGAGGTTCATGTCTACCAAAAGATATGAAAGCATTGATTAACTTCGCAAATACTACAGGAGTCACTCCAACACTTCTAAATGCTGTTGAGGATGTAAATACAAAACAATTAGAACAGATAATCTCAATTATTAGAAAACGATTAGGTGATTTAACTGCGAAGAGAATTACAATTTTGGGGACGGCATTTAAACCAAATACAGATGATATTAGAGACTCTATCGCAATAGAATTAATAAAAAAATTACAAAAAAGAAAAGCCGATGTCACAATTCATGATCCAAAGGCAATGGAAAATACTAAGAGAGTTTTTGGGAATAAGATCAGATATGAAAAAACAGTTGTAGATGCATTATCAAAAAGTCAATGTGCAATAATTATGACACAATGGAAACAATATGAAAAATTAAACAACAGTCAATTTAAAAATATGAAAAGAAAGTTTGTTATTGACTCTAGAAGAATGTTATCAGATAAACAATTAGATGTTGATTATTTTGCAATAGGGTTAGGTAAAGAAAATTGAAATACATTGTAACAGGAGGAGCAGGATTCATTGGGAGTAATATTGTGAAAAAATTAGTTGCCAGAGGAGACAATGTAGTGGTTATTGATAATTTGAATACGGGAAAAGAAGAGAATTTATCTTCAGTTAAAGATAAAATAATTTTTCTTAAAGATGATATTTTGAATGTAGATCTGCTTGAACAACATACAAATGAAATTGATGGAATATTTCATCAAGCAGCACTTGCATCAGTACAAGATTCGTTTTCAAAACCTGAAGAGTATAATAACGTCAATGTAAATGGAACAGAAAATATTTTAAAATTAGCAAAGAAGAATGATTTCAAAGTAGTTTATGCAAGTTCATCAAGTGTATATGGAAATCCAGAAAAAATTCCAATTAGTGAGTCTGATAGTAAAAATCCAATAAATCCATACGCTGAAACAAAATTGAAAAAAGAAAAATTGGCTGAAAAATACTCGCAAATTGGTGTCAAGGTGATTGGACTACGATATTTCAACGTATTTGGAAAAGGGCAATCAAAAGAATATGCAGGAGTTTTAAAATTATTTTTAGAAAGAATTAGAGATCAATTACCACCAAAAATTAATGGAGATGGAACACAGTTTAGAGATTTTGTGTACGTTGAAGATGTTGCTGATGCAAACATAATGTCAATGGATAGTGAGGTAAATCATGAATTTTTTAATGTTGGAACTAATACGTCCATTACAATATTAGAGTTAGCAAAAACCATCATAGAATCTGCAGGGTTGAATATGGAACCAATTTTTGGCCCAGCATTAAAGGGGGATGTACAAAAAACAATTGCAAATATTGATTTAATTAAAGAGAAAATTGGTTGGAAGCCTACGGTATTTCTTGAAGAATGGATTAATGAGATAATTTCTATGAAAAAATTTGACGAAATTTAGTTACAAATTATACGAGTAGATATTATACTTGAAAAAATATCTAAAATTAAGTTGAAGTTACTAATTGGCGCATCAAGTTCAAAGCTTTTTCATTTAAAAGAATTCGCAGAAAATTTAAAAAAGAAAAATATAGAATGTAACCTAGTTTTTGATTCTGATTATGCAGATGGTTTCCCAAACAGAAAAATTTCAAAATGGTTTTCTACAAATAAGAAATTTAAAAAATTAATTAATGAATTTAAGCCGGACGTAATTTTCGTTGATAGAACAAGACATTTTGCATTAGAAGCATCAAAAACTGATATTCCTCTAGTAATTCACTTACGAGGTAATCACTGGGCAGAAATAATCATGGCAAGAGAAACATTATACAAATCAGCAGGTAAAAAAATTGCCATAAACAAATGGGATGAAATGGGAGAAATTTGTTTTAATAATTCAGAATTAATTCTTCCGATTTGTAATCATCTTTCAGAAATAACTAAAAAAAGATATTCTGAAAAATCGGTGGAAACAATGTATCAAGGAATTACTCCTGATAATTGGTTTCAAAAGAAAGGTATGGAATTGAAACATCCATGTGTTGGGATTTTACAAAGTGCAACTATTTGGGAAAAAACAAAAGAATTGATGGTTCTGCCAGAAATTTTAAAAAAAATGCCGGATGTTCATTTCTATTGGGCAGGAGACGGAGTGTATAGAGATAAAGTTCTTCCACTATTAGAAAAATATGAAAATTTTCATTGGCTTGGTTCATTAGAATATCCAAATAAAGTTAGAGAATTTCTAACGGAGATTGATGTATACGCATTAATCAGTGGAATTGATATGTCACCACTTACATTACAAGAAGCACAATTAATGGAAAAACCTGTCATTGCAACTAATGTTGGCGGAATTCCTGAACTTATGAAAGATGGAGAAACAGGATTTTTAATACAGAAAAATAATCCAAATGAGTTATTTGAAAAACTTTCAATACTACTCAATAGTTTAGAAAATGCAAATGAAATGGGTGTAAAAGGCAAAGAATTTGTTAAAAATAATTTTAATTGGGAAAAAATTTGTAATGATTTTTTAAATCACTTAAAAAAACACAATATAGGAGATATTTGATATGAAAATTCCATTTTTTATTCAAGAATTTACAAATGAAATGGAAGATGCTGCAATACATGCATTACGAAATGAATCATTTGTAGGTGGAGAAAGCGTCTCAAAGTTTGAAGAAGAATTTGCAAGATATACGGGTACAAAATATGCAGCATCCGTTAGTTCTGGAAATGGTGCATTACAAATTTCATTGATGGCATTAGGAATAGGAGAATCACATAAAGTCATAACTCCAACAAATTCATTCATTGCTTCAGCAAATTGTATCAGAATGACAAATGCAAAACCAATTTTGACGGATATTAAGACGAATGATGGAGGCATCGATCTATCAAATAATGAAAATATTGTAAATGCAATCATTCCTGTTCATATTTACGGCAACCCTTGTGATTTTGATTCGGTTAAATCTTTTGCAGAGGAACAAAAAATTCCAATCATAGAAGATGCATGTCAAGCACATGGTGCAGAATACAAAGGAAAAAAAGTTGGTAGTCTTGGGGATGTAGGATGTTTTTCATTTTATCCAACAAAAAACATGACAGTTGGTGGAGATGGAGGAATGACTACAACAGATGACGAAGCAATTGTGTCAAAAATTAAATCAATTCGTGATAATGGTAGAAAAACAAAGAATGAATTTGATAAACTAGGATTTACAATGCGTCTTAACACAGTAAATGCTGCAATTGGGAGAGTACAACTAAAACATCTTGATGAGAAAACTGCACGAAGAAGAGAAATTGTGTCAATCTATAGAAAAAATTTAGTACAAGATTGTATTTTGCCCGAGAATAAAGATGGAAAATCAGTTTATCATCAAATAGTAATAAAACATGAAAAAAGAGATGAGATACGTAAAGAATTAGCAGATAATGAAATAGGTTCTGCTATCTATTATGAAACACCAATACACAAGCAACCAATTTATCAAGAATTTGGATATAAATTACCAAATAGTGAAAAATTTTCAAAAGAGATTATTTCTCTTCCTTCATATCCACAACTCACAGATGACCAAGCTTTAGAAATTTGTGAACATGTGAACAAAATTATCAGTTAATCCTTTAACAAATCTTCATAGAATTGAATGTATTTTGGTAATATAACATCCCAAGTCATATTATTTTTTACAAATGTATTTCCATTAGTAGCAAGTTTTTCTGATTTCTCTCTGTCAGATAATAATTCATTAATTGCTTCTGCTAGTTCAGATGGATTTTCAGGTGGAACTAAAATTCCAGTTTCATTATTTTTTATCAATTCAGGAATCCCTCCAACACTAGTTCCTATTACTGGAACGTTAAGATAAAATGCTTCCTTAACAGTTGTAGGTAAACTTTCCATTCTAGATGGAACCACAACGATACTAGATGATTTTATAATCTGCATTGCCTCTTCCCAGGAACGATCTGTACAATATACAATGTTTCCATTAATTTCTGATTCAGCCTCTTTTAGGATATCAATTCCTTTTTCATGACTATCACGTCCAACATATGCTATTTGGTTTTCAATTTTTTCAACAGATCCAATTTTTTTAAACATGGTTGTATCCAAAGGTGACGGTAAATATTCAAATTCTATATCAAATTTTTCTTTGTATAGTTTTTGTGTAGCTTTTGAGTCAGTAGTTAATTTATCAGGCCATTGTAAAACCTGCGATTGTGCATTTTTTGCAATAGATGAAACTGATTTTGAGTGTAATGTATCAACCTGATCACTAAATACTCCATGAACTGATAGAACTTTCTTTTTTCCTTTTGCATATTTCATTGCATATGCTGATGGAATGTTAAATCCATGAACTATGTCGTAGGATTCTCTATCAACTATACTCTTTAAGCTACTTAACACAGCAAAGCTTGGGTTTTTCATATTCTTTATTGGGATATGAGTAGTTTCCATTTTTTTGACTTGATGACCATTTTTGGTTAATTGATCAGCTAACATTGCAGCATGACCACCAATTCCACCAGAGAATCTAGGCGAGATGAATAAGAATTTCATTTTGAAATTTCTTAACAAGCGAGTTTTTAAGCTCTTGGATACATTTCATATGATTAATTTTAATATCTAAAATTTTAATTAAAAAAAGTGAAGATAACATATCTAAATTCTGCATCTGTCTTAATTGAGGACAAAAATGTCAAAATTTTATGCGATCCTTGGTTAGATGGAGAAGAATATTTTGGCTCATGGGGAATTTATCCTCCATATGATTTTAGACCAGAAATATTTGATGATGTGGATTTTATTCATATTAGTCACATCCACCCAGATCATTGTAGTTCATCTACATTATCAAAATTAAATAAGAAAATTCCAATTATTATTCATAAGTTTCCTGAAAAATTTCTTAAATCATTTCTTGAGAATCTTGGATTTAATGTAATAGAATTAGATCATAATAAAAGAACGAAATTAAAAGAAAATGTTCACATTAATATTTTAGCAGCAGATGATTGTAATCCAGAAATTTGTGGAAAATTGATGGGATGTAATGTTTTAGAAAAGAATTATGGAACAACACAGATAGATACACTATCAATAATTGATAACGGTAATGAAGTAATTGTAAACACAAATGATTG
>Ga0310344_10000383_pt1 | contig 35307 bp, 32 predicted proteins | sample HC15DNA20200_MG_FD_203801 | JGI IMG/M metagenome (GOLD analysis project Ga0310344, IMG submission 203801) | Marine microbial communities from station ALOHA, North Pacific Subtropical Gyre - HC15-DNA-20-200_MG | ecosystem: Environmental > Aquatic > Marine > Oceanic | place: Pacific Ocean: North...
GTCTAGTAGTCGAGGAAGGAAGTCTATCGGGAGTATTTATTGGGGATCGGGACGAGGCTTGGGAAGCAGCAGCTGCGCTTTCTTCTGAGCGTCACATCCGTTGGGTTAAGCGGCCTTTTCGCAAAATCCTTTCGTGGGCCCCGACCATGTATGACGAATTATGGACTGCTGGCAAGGCAATGTACAAGTTAGAACCAGCTTTAGCTGAGGGTGGCGAAGTGATAATATTTGCTCCCCATCTTTCGGAAGTAAGTCGTGTTCACGGCGCTTATATACATAGGATTGGTTACCACGTACTTGACTACTTTCTATCGCAATGGAATCGCTTTAAAGACGTACCTCTTGGCGTGATTGCGCACAGCACTCATGTGAGAGGGGCCGGACGTTATGAGGGAGGTATTGAACACCCAAGGGCAAAGGTTACTTTATCAAGCAAACTAGATGCTGAGACATGCCAACGGCTTGGTTTAGGCCATATCGATCCACACACTATTGATCCCCAATCCTGGAAAGACAGAGAAGATGAGGGCATTCTGTTTGTTCAAAAAGCGGGCGAAATTTTGTACCGAGTTGAGCCTGAATGAAATTTGACCGGCAAGATCCCAAAGCTGTAGTCCTAATGGGCGTATCGGGCTCCGGGAAGACTGTTGTTGGTGGTCTACTAGCTGAACGTTTAGATTGGCTTTTCCTTGATGCAGATGACTACCATCCGGCAACTAATATCAGCAAGATGTCTTCAGGTAAAGCTCTGAGCGACGAAGATAGAAACCCTTGGTTGTTCAATTTGCGCGAACTCGTACAACAACGGTTAGCTGAAGGCCAATCCTCTGTATTGGCCTGTTCTGCTCTAAAAAAGAGTTATCGAGAAATACTACTTGCGAACGATAACCGTATACATTTAGTTTATTTAGCGGGTAGCTTTGATTTGATCTATTCTCGAATGCAGTCCCGTGAGGGTCATTACATGAAAGAGGGCATGTTGCGGAGTCAATTTGCTACTCTTGAACCCCCTAAAGATGCAATAGAAGTATTAATTACCAGCGGCCCGGAGTGCATAGTAGACACGATTATTGGTGCTTTAATCCAACACAAAGGTATATAAGTTAAGTTATCGGAGTCCAATGGTTTCTTAAGGTTCTGAGACTAAGAGATGTAAGTCGGATGTTGTTCCTTATACTTTGCAGTCTAGAAAAACAATCAAATGCGTCCGGTGATGGCCAGAAATGTTCTGGTGGGCGATGACGGGCTCGAACCGCCGACCTTCCGCTTGTAAGGCGGACGCTCTTCCAACTGAGCTAATCGCCCGGACCAACAGAGAGTTTAAACCATTCTGCACAACATGTGACAGCCCTCTGGCCTAAAAAGGTTCTATCGCCAAAAGTAACCGGGCCATGAGATGAAGGCTTTAGTCACTCCCAAAGGCAACTTGTAAGTAATTAACGTTTTAGAGTCATTCAGCGTTTAAATCAATTTTTGGGATGGTCGGGAGGAGAAACTGCTCCTCCCGATTCTGGTGACCCCTACGAGATTCGAACTCGTGCCGCCACCTTGAAAGGGTGGTGACCTAACCGCTAGTCGAAGGGGCCCTGGGTGGTGGGTCGTATAGGACTCGAACCTATGACCCGCTGATTAAAAGTCAGCTGCTCTACCAACTGAGCTAACGACCCTTCCAGCGGTGGCCGTGATGGCCGCGCAGCCACGTCAGTATATGGAGGAGATCTGAGGCTGTCAAGGGAATCATTTGCACTCTACGTAATCACAGGGCTTTTCGGTAGCTAGAAGCCTACTGTACTGTTGTCTTTCGATACCTACTTGAGTGCTTTGCAGCCCGATGGTACGATAGGTAGGTTGTACGTTGTGAAATGCAGCACAAGGTGGAGTCAATAGCCTTTTGGGTGCGGCCGAAGGGAGACAAGAAAGTCCTTGTATACAGCACTATTTCTTTTATTTCTAGTTGCGGGTTTTATTGGAGTGATGGCACTCATAGTAGGTGGTTTGCTTGGGCCTAAAAAGGGAGGCCAAGTAAAATTAGATGCCTATGAATCCGGTGTACCTGTTTCAAGTAATGCTAGAGAACGCTTTCCAGTACATTTCTACCTTGTTGCTATGCTTTTCATCATCTTTGACATTGAGACGGCTTTCTTCTATCCGTTGGCAGTTAAATTCAAAATGGCGCCTGAATTCCTCTTTGCGCAAGCCATCGTTTTCGTCATCATACTGGCGATTGGCTACGTTTACATATTGCGCAAAGGTGTACTGAACTGGAAGTGAGTATGGCGATACGAGATATTTTTGAGAAAGATTTTCAGGAACTTGAGGCGGAGGGCATTTTATTCTCGACAATAAAGGGCCTCGTTGCTTGGGGCCGTAGTAATAGCCTTTGGCCAGCAACATTCGGACTGGCTTGTTGCGCCATTGAGATGATGCAATCAACAAATTCGCGTAATGATTTGGCTCGATTTGGTTCCGAAGTTTTTCGAGCTAGCCCTCGGCAGGCAGATGTGATGATCGTTGCTGGGAGGCTCTCTAAGAAAATGGCACCCGTAATGCGACGAGTTTACGATCAAATGCCCGACCCCAAATGGGTTATTTCGATGGGAGCGTGTGCTAGCTCCGGAGGCATGTTCAACAATTACGCTGTTGTTCAGAATGTGAATTCGGTAGTACCAGTTGATATTTTTGTTCCAGGATGTCCACCAAGGCCCGAAGCTCTTGTTTACGGTGTTATGCAGCTGCAAAAGAAGGTACGTGGCCAGGTATTTGACCAAGAAGGTATTGCCCTTCCAATGGTAGAGGGTTGGTCACAATGAGTGATGAGACAAGACTTCTCGAGGTGGTTCTTAAAGATCTTGAGGCTGCAGGGGGCAAGAAGTCTGAGTTCAAGGGAATGGTATCTGTCAACTTTGAGAGGAAAACAATACTTGAGGCGGTAGGTGTAGTTAGAGATCATGGGTTTAACCACCTTTCAGATATCTTCGGGATTGATTACGAAAGCTATCCTGGTCATCAGGGCCCCCGGTTTACTGTCGCGTACAACCTCTATGCCATCGCTGAGGGAGAAAGGCTCTTTCTCCGTGTCGATCTCAATGAGACTGAGGAACTACCAACATTAACCGGTTTCTGGCGAGGAGCCAACTTCATGGAGCGTGAAGTGTTTGACATGTTCGGCATTTCTTTTCAAGGCCACCCAAACCTTAGAAAGATAATCACTCCGGAAGACCTTGACGGGCACCCACATCGGAAGGATTTTCCGTTAGATGAGACTGCAACTTTGTTTAACGAAGGGCGATTTCTAGATCCAGCAGCTTTTCGTGCAGGAATGATGGGGCGTGACCCCGGACTTACAGGATGGGCAGGCGGAGCGAGAAAGGGCGTCCGAAGTGGGAATATGTCTGGTGTAGATGCCTCGCAAAAGGAAACCGAGTGAGCATACCTAACACTGGTTACGACGTCCGGGAGATTAGTCGGGAGACAACAGGTTCTTTCGACACGCGCCACATGCGTATTAACGTAGGTCCTCAGCATCCTTCTACGCACGGCGTTTTGCGTTTAGTAGTAGATCTCGATGGCGAGCGTATTGCTAGAATAATGCCGCAAATAGGTTATTTGCATACTGGGTTCGAGAAAACTATGGAGAACCGAACCTACCAACAGGGTGTGACGTATTCCAACCGAATGGACTATCTCCACGGGTTCGGTCATGACCTTGCTTATGTCCTTTCCGTCGAGACCTTGATGGATGCTCAGGTCCCGGAAAGAGCTCAACGAGCACGAGTAATACTCACCGAGCTTAATCGTATAGCTAGTCATCTGGTCTTTTTAGGTACTGGCATTCTCGACATGGGAGCCTTGACCCTATTTTTTTACACCATGCGAGAACGAGAACGGCTCCTAGACATTTTTGAGTTGGTATCCGGCGTCAGAATGAATTACGGTTACTTCCGAGTCGGTGGCCTTTCAACTGACTTGCCAGAAGGGTTCGAGTCAGCTGTTCGTGAGTTTATTTCAGAATTTCCAACAATGATGGAACAATATGCAACCATGTTTGTACAGAATGATATCTTTGTAAATCGTACAAAGGGTGTAGGAGTTATTTCGCAAGATCTTGCGCTGGACTATTGCCTTACGGGACCATCCTTGCGGGCTAGCGGGGTTTCGCTGGACTTTCGGAAAGCACAGCCATATAGTGGCTACGAAAGTTACGTGTTTGATGTCCCCACCTCCGAAGAGGGGGATGCATACGCTCGGTTTATGATGCGATTTCTCGAGATGGAACAGAGTCTCGCTATTGTAAAACAGGCATTAGACGCACTGGAACCAGGACCAATTAAAGACCCTGACCGTCGAATATCCCTTCCACCTCGACATGAGCTTGAAAACTCGATGGAAGCTGTAATTTTCCATTTCAAATTAGTAACAGAGGGCTTTCACCCACCACGTGGCGAGGTCTACGTTGCTACAGAATCGGCTCGAGGTGAGCTTGGTTACTATCTTGTTTCGGATGGTGGTTCGATGCCTTATCGAGTCAAGGTACGAGTGCCAAGCCTTATTAATTTGCAGAGCCTTGAGCCGGCGTGCGTAGGGGCCCTGTTTGCTGACATGGTCGTCAATATAGCAACCATGGATCCGGTGATGGGGGACGTGGATAAATGAGGCATACCCTGTATAACTCCCAGTGGGGCGCCAAAGATGATTGAATTGGATGTCATCACGCCATTCTTTGCTGATAAACAAGATCTACTTCTTGAGATCCTTAATAGGTACCCTTCTTACGGACGGCGTACCGCTATCATGCCGCTTCTGTGGGAAGTACAACGTGCGGAACGCCATATATCTGATCATCGCATAGAGGAGATTGCTCAGATTCTCGATATGACCGCTACCGAGGTTAAGGGCGTAATGAGCTTCTATTCGACATATCACGAACAACCGATAGGACGTTTTCACTTACAGATATGTTCAACTCTGTCCTGCTCTCTAGCAGGATCGGATGAAATGTACGATTTCATCACTGAGGAACTAGGTATCGTAAATGGAGAAACAGATAGTGACTCACATTTTTCTCTACAAAAGGTTGAATGTCTTGGTTCTTGCGGTACGGCCCCCGTCTTACAAGTTAACGATACATACTACGAGCGAGTTTCGAGGTCTAGGTGTAGGACGTTGCTTGAAGCCTTGAGTCGGGGCGAAATGCCCGAGTCAACCCGTGAACGTGGTGGCGATAACGTTGAGGGGTCTCCCGCAAAACCTTTTAGCGACAGCAGGGAAGCTGGTAACTAAATGGCGGAACCTGCACAAGAATCTCCTGTGCAAATTACGAGTCGTCACGATCCGCGGTACGAAGTGACACTGTACCGGCATGTGGGTGTTTCTAATTCCCATACTCTCGATTACTATCTTGGTCATGACGGTTATGAGTCAGCACGAAAGGCGTTAACTGCCATGACGCCCACAGAGGTGGTTGAGGAGGTTAAGGCTTCAGGTCTCAGAGGTAGAGGTGGAGCTGGTTTCCCCACAGGTGTGAAGTGGTCCTTTATGCCACCCCCTGATGGGAGACAACGTTTCATTCTCTGCAATGCTGACGAATCAGAGCCCGGCTCTTTTAAAGACCGGTATATCCTAGAAGACGATCCACATCAGCTCATAGAGGGAATGATTATCGCCGGTTATGCAATAGAGGCAACCCGCGGCGTGATCTACGTTCGAGGCGAGTACATGACAGGTTATGAGAGACTGTACGAAGCAATCCAACAGGCTCGTAATCATGGTTTGCTTGGAACAGGATTGTTCGGTACAGACTTCGACTTTGACATAATCCTCCATCGGGGTGCAGGTGCCTACATTTGTGGCGAAGAAACTGCACTAATGAACTCTTTCGAAGGATTGCGTGCTAATCCGCGCCTTAAACCCCCATTCCCCGCGCAGGCAGGAATATATGGGTTACCAACAACCATTAACAATGTCACCTCACTTACCAGTGCAGTTCATATCATTGCCAAAGGTTCAGCCTGGTTTGCTTCAATGGGAACAGAGGATTCCCGAGGTACGAAGCTATACCAGATTAGCGGTCCGGTGCGACGGCCTGGCGTGTATGAATTACCTATGGGAACAACTTTTCGTGAGTTAATTTTTGATCACGCAGGAGGCCCAACAATGCGGGCTAAAGCGTTCATTCCAGGTGGGTCATCAAGCCCAATGTTTCCTTTTCAAAACGAGTATTTAGATGCTTCTATGGAATACGGTACCCTCGCTCGTTTGGGTTCGATGCTAGGTACCGGCGGAGTGATTGTGATACCAGAAGAGAAATGCATGGTTACTGCCATGTATAACGTGGTTCGCTTTTATGCACACGAGTCCTGCGGAAAGTGCACTCCCTGCCGCGAGGGCGTTGCTACTTGGCTTCCAAAGATGTATCAAAAGTTATTGGCTGGCATGGGTACCAAGGAGGATTTGGTTCTAATAGAAGAGATGTCACAGCGGTTACAGGGCACAGCTTTTTGTGTCTTAGCAGACGCTTGTGCAATGCCTGTTGAAGCTAGTTTTAAACATTTCAGGCACGAGTACCAATACCTAGTCGATCATGGAGAACGTATGTACAAGAAGTCGGACTGGTGGCAGGAATGAAAGTAAGAATTAACGATGTGGAGTTAGAGCTAGCGCCTGGAACCAGCGCTATAGATGCAGTATTCGCTGCTGGCCATGATGTGCCGTATTTTTGTTCTGAGACGTACATGTCCCCAATTGGTGCTTGTCGAATGTGCCTAGCCAAGGTCGGTGCTCCTCGCCAAGACCGATCTACTGGAGAGTGGATCCTAGATGAGGAGACGGGAGAGCCTAAAGTCTTTTACTTTCCCAATCTGATGGCTACCTGTACGACGACCGTGATGGAGGGAATGGTAATCGATACTCTCTCTGAGGAAGTTAAAGATGCTCAAAACAGCATGGTCGAGTTTACACTTATTAATCACCCGCTTGATTGTCCCGTGTGTGACAAAGGTGGTGCCTGTGAATTGCAGGATAGAGCCTACGAGTACGGCACTGGCCTAAGTCGATTCCCCTTCGATAAGCGTCATCAAGAAAAGCACCATGCGCTCTCGGAACTAATTACGCTCGACCGAGAACGCTGCATTCACTGTAAGAGATGCGTTCGTTATTTTGAGGAAGTTCCAGGAGATGAGGTTCTTGACTTCATAGAACGCGGTGGCCACACGTATATTGGTACTGCAGATGAGGATTTACCGTCTAATTTTACGGGCAATATCACCGATATTTGTCCCGTAGGTGCACTTCTCGACACCACAAGTCGCTTTCGAGGTCGCAACTGGGAATACCACCACACCCGTACGACGAGTCTTGACGACTCTAGTGGCACACCAATTGTAGTGGATGCCCGCACCGGGCACATTGAGCGCATTAAAGCTGGATTACACCCAGATATAAACAAGCGGTGGATTGATGATGGAATTCGGTTTGGTCACGAGTATGCTAACGCTGACGACCGGATACAAAGCCCCATGATCAGAAAAGACGGAGAGCTTACTCAGGTTACATGGGACGAGGCTATGGCTTTCATTGCTACCAAGATCAACGGTCTTGCTGGTAAGGAGGTGGGTCTAGCCATCAGGGCAGACGCTACTTTAGAAGAAGGTGTTGCGGTACTGGCACTAGCTGAGCACCTTCAAACTGGCCAGGTTGACCATTATCCGCGGCCAAACGCCTCGGTGATTCCACCTGAAACACCAGCTACGTTTGATGATCTTGCTCGGGCTGATGCAATATTTGTCTTGGCTGATGTTACTGAAGAGCTTCCTGCTGCAGATTTAAGAATCAAGGATGCTCTCAAAGGGGTTGTGCCTCCTGAATTAATGGAACATGGAGTTCCTATTGCTGATTTGAGATTGAAAGAGAGAATGGCTCGCAAACGAGATATTCTAACTGTGGGCGCTCCTTTTATTACAGATTTGATGAGCCACTCAGGAAAATCCGTGCTTTATCAACCAGGCTCCGAAGCCGATCTATTGGAAGCCCTAGTTGCTGTAGCAGCAGGAGAATCACTGACTTCTGACACTGATCATTTGGGTTTTGATCAGTCGGAACTGCAGTTATTGGTGACTCAACTAATCGAGGCTCAGAAGCCGGTTATAGTTTGTGGCGGTTTAGTCCTGGCTAACGACGCAGCTGTTGCTGCAGCCAAGACTCTGGCCAAGACCGTTGATGCCCGGCTCATGTTAATCGGACCTATGGCCAACAGCTTTGGACTCGAAAGGATAGGATTATTTCCAAGTCACGATAAATACGACTATGAAGCAATGATCAGTGGTGGGGCTAAAGCTCTAATTCTTTCTGGTCTCGATCCAGCACAGGCTCCAGCTGTAGCTACGAAACTAGAAGACCTTGATTTACTCGTAGTGCACGATCTATTTCTTACAGAAACCGCTACCAAGGCCCACGTTGTCTTACCGGCTCGTACTGGTTATGGCAAAGAGGGAACCGTTATGAATCTTGAAGGGCGACTGCTCCCAGTTAGGTCGGCTCCAATCGAGAACAATCACGCTGAGGATTTCACTGGACTTGTAAGACACTTTGGTGAGGCTTCAGGAGTGCGCCTTGAAGGTAGAAGTACCCGCAGTGCCCGCCGGGTACTCCGGAAGAAATTTGACGTCGACTTAAATGATCTTAATGACCAAGGTGTTCTTGGTGAGGCAGGGACCGAATCGTCTCGTCAGGACAGTAGTAAGGTCAACCGAGGTCAGAAGGGTAATGCTTTTCTAACTAAGGCTATGGTTCGCACCGAATATTTAGACAAGAATCCAAGCCTCCGTGCTTCGAACGGGGGAGTCTTATTACGCATTAACCCCGCCGAAGCCAATGCTTGGGGCCTACACGATTCGGATGTTGTCAGTGTAATGGTTGGAAAACTCCGTCGTCTTGTTACGATCCAGAGTAGCGAACTAATTCCAGAGGGGTTCATGCATGTACCATCTTTACCAGATCAACCAGCAGGCCTAGTTCAGGTCGACTTGGGAACTATTCAGATAGAGCGTTCAGCACTGGAAACAGTCTGATGGATTCTTTGCTTGCCACCCTCATTAAGGCTCTATTAATGTGCGTCATCTTGCTGGGCGTATTCGCTTATATGACGGTTATTGAGCGCCGCCTTTTGGCTCGCATGCAAAACCGTATTGGTCCGAATCGAGTAGGACCCTTCGGCTTGCTACAACCGATTGCTGATGCTATTAAGTCTATTTTCAAGGAAGACATTGTCGTGTCAGCGGCTGACCGATTCGTATATATTTTGGCGCCCTTTGTATCGATTACTTTTGCATTAGCTGCTTTTGGAGCGATCCCAGCAGGACCTGCAGGGAGTTTATTTGGTCTTGATCCATGGATCGTAGATCTTGACATAGGCTTACTATTCATTTTTGCTGCAACATCGATTGGGGTATACGGTATCTTTCTAGGTGGGTGGGCGTCTAACAGTAAATATTCACTGCTAGGTAGTCTTCGATCAAGCGCTCAGCTGATATCGTATGAGCTCGGTTTGGGATTCTCAGCGCTTACTGTACTCATGATAGCGGGAACACTAAACCTACGAGAGATCGTTGACCTTAATGTATGGTCCGTTCATCCGCTTTTATGGGTTCCCCTCGCCGTTGCTTTTGTAACTTTCCTTATTTCCGGAATTGCTGAGGTTAACCGTACGCCATTCGATTTACCTGAGGCGGAGCAGGAGTTAGTAGCGGGTTATTTAACAGAATATTCATCTATCAAGTGGGCGCTTTACCAGATGGCCGAGTATGTCAACATGCTGACTGCATCTGCTGTTGTGAGCACATTATTCCTTGGTGGTTGGCGGGGACCAGAGTTCCTGGATTTTTTCATACCAGGTATTTCGCAATGGCCGTTTATCTGGTTGATACTTAAGATGGCCCTGTTTATGTTTCTCTTCATTTGGTTGCGGGCAACATTACCAAGATTACGTTACGACCAGCTGATGAGGTTTGGTTGGGTCTACCTTTTCGAAATTGCCTTAGGTGCAGCGCTCGTCACTGGGGCGGTGATCGCATTTGTGCTTTAAATATTCTCCTCAACATTGCTCAGCAGGTTTCTCTCTACAGGAGGCGCACACATGAGTGTTCTCGATATAGCTAAAGGGATGGGAGTGACTCTAGGCCATCTTTTCAAGAGACCTGCCACTGTCAGTTACCCGGAGGAGTTAGTAGACATCAAGCCCCGGTTCCGAGGAAGGCATCATTTACTTCGTCACCCTGATACCGGTTTAGAAAAATGCATTGGATGTAGTCTTTGTGCTGCTGCCTGTCCGGCTTATGCAATTTACGTTGAGGCTGCTGAGAATGATCCAGAGGACCCAACTTCGGCTGGGGAACGCTATGCCAGCATTTACGAGATCAACATGTTGCGATGTATTTTCTGTGGCATGTGTGAAGAAGCTTGTCCTACAGGAGCGATAGTCCTTGGTCACGAGTTTGAACTAGCTGATTTTCGTTCTGAAGATTTCACATATGGCAAGGACGACATGATGGTGGGCATCCAAGGAAGTAAATGGCAACGCCGTGAAGCCGAGCGTCGCAACAGCGATGTTCGGGTAGGATTTAAATCGGGTCCGCGCCCTGAGTTGGAGGGTGTGGATTACTGATGGTTACATTTGTAATCCTAGCCGCCATAATGCTGATTGGTGCTGTTGGGGTCATAACCCTTCGGCAACCGGTGCATGCGGCTTTGTCGCTTGTTGGGACGCTACTTACCCTAGCAGTAGCTTACGTAACTCTTCAGGCTCACTTTTTAGCAGCTGTCCAGGTCATAGTTTATGCCGGAGCCATTATGGTTCTCTTCCTGTTTGTGATCATGCTCCTAAACGTTGAGGGAGACGAGCCTGCACCAACCCTGCGATGGATGCCTCCCTTAGCCTACTTTGCAGCTGTCGGAGCAGCAGCTACGATAGCCATCGTAGCGTTCAGTAATTCGATGCCACTTTTGGATTTAGCTGTCGTTAATGAGGTCCTTAATGGAGGGGGAGCTGGGGAGATTGCTGAATCGTTATTTACGGAATTTATGCTTCCCTTCCAGCTTGTGGGGGTACTCCTGCTCACTGGGATTATAGGTGCAGTTGGTCTTGTACAACGCCGTGCTATCGAGGATGCTCCGGAGTTTGAGCCGTCTGGATCTGTATCTATTGAGGAGGAATCCAATGTGGCCTGATTCGGTGGCTATAGAGAAGGGGGTTGTGGCTGCATGGTGACGACAGAGTACTATCTTGCTCTAAGTGCAGCTATCTTCGCTATTGGGGCGATAGGGGTTTTGACACGGCGGAGCGCAATTCTTATCTTCTTGTCAGTTGAACTCATGCTTAATGCGGCGAACCTCGCACTTGTTGCCTTTGCTAGACAATGGACGCTTGCGGGGGCTCAGGGTGCGTTTGCCGGCCAAAGTGCAGTATTCATAATTTTGGCGATTGCGGCAGCTGAGGTAGCGGTAGGCTTAGGAATACTCGTGGCGATATTCAGGAATCGTGCAAGTACCGATGTCGACTCCCTTTCAGAGATTAGGCTGTGACTGATGCGAGAGTTTTATGAATGATCCAGTATCCATCGCTGCGTTAGCGCCGTTAATAGCTCTCATAGGTGCTTTAACCAACGGACTATTTGGACGTAATATCCGTCCAGGGGTAATTGGTAGTGTAGCTGTCGGTGTGAGTTTTGCCCTATCATTGATAGCGGCCTTCTCACTGTTTAACCGTGACCCTAGTGGCGTTGTTGTTGAATTGTGGCCCTACTTATCAGCGGGTAATTTTGACCTCTCGCTAGGCTTTATGATCGATCGGCTTAGTGTACTGTTGATGCTTGTAATCACCGGAGTGGGATTACTAATACACGTCTATTCTATTGGTTACATGCGGGCTGATAAGGGCCTTAGCCGGTATTTTGCTGGTCTTAATCTGTTTGTGGCAGCAATGCTAGTTCTGGTTATGGCGGATTCTTTCTTGTTGATGTTTATTGGATGGGAGGGAGTAGGGGTTTGTTCGTATCTTTTGATTAGCTTCTGGTATCAGGATCGACTCAATGCTGATGCCGCCCGCAAGGCTTTCATAGTAAATCGCATTGGTGACGTTGGTTTTTTGCTTGCGATGTTTCTCATGGTGACTGCCTTCGGCACTCTTGATATTGCAACCATTAACCAGGCAGCTATTAGTCTTGTGGTTGGATCTGGTACTTTGGTTTGGATCGGTCTTTTGTTACTAGTTGCTGCTAGCGGCAAGTCTGCCCAGATCCCGTTGCAGGTTTGGTTGCCTGACGCGATGGCTGGACCGACTCCGGTGTCAGCTTTGATTCATGCAGCTACCATGGTTACGGCAGGTGTATATCTCGTAGTACGTTCAGCCCCCCTATTCGTAGGAGCACCGGAAGTATCAGTGATTGTAGCTTGGGTGGGGGCTATAACCGCACTGATTGCTGCTTTCGCTGCCTTCGCACAAACCGATATTAAGAAGATACTTGCCTACTCCACTATCAGCCAACTAGGTTTTATGTTTGTAGCTGTAGGTGCCGGTGCCTACTGGGTCGGTATTTTTCACCTCTTTACCCACGCTTTTTTCAAAGCCTTGCTGTTTTTGGGCGCAGGATCGGTTATACATGCCCTTGATGGTGAACAGGATATCCGACGAATGGGGGGACTGGGGCGTCGCATGCGTGTCACTGGAACTACCTCGTTGATTGCTACGTTGGCAATTGCTGGTGTTCCGTTATTGTCTGGATTCTTTAGTAAGGATGCGATTCTTGCTCATGCCTTTAACAGCAATCTGCTTGCAGGTAACGGAGCTGTTGTTATCTACGCAATTTTGCTGCTTTCAGCAGGAATGACTGCTTTTTACATGTTCCGGTGGTATCACGGAATCTTTGTAGGTCAGGAACGTATTGCCGAGGAGCTTAAGGCCAAAATTCATGAATCGCCACAAGTTATGACAGTTCCACTAATAATCCTATCCATTTTTAGTATTGGTGTTGGCTATGTTGGACTACCAGCATTTGCCTTCCCCAATCTTTTCGCTTCTTGGATTGAACCAGCAGCAAGAACCCTAACAGGATTTGCCCACCCAGCTATCGAAATTGAGTGGGCTTTACTCGTGCTTTCGATTGTTGCAGCAGCTATTGGTCTTGGAGTTGCGTACTGGGTGTATGAAGTCAAGAAGGGTGGACCTGTTGTCCGACTACGTGATCAAACCATAAACCGGTTGTCGCAGACTGGTTTTGGCTTCGATAATTTGTACCGCATTATTTTTGTACGGCCAGTTGAAGCTATAGCCGAAGGTGTACGGATAATTGACAAGGACCTTATAGATCAAGTAATTACTAATAGCATTGGTAGTTTTGGACTCCTTTCTCGAGTAGTACGGCGCCTGCAGAGTGGATTCGTCCGCAGTTACGCTTTTGTGATGCTCTTGAGTGTGAGTGTACTGGTAGTGCTCGTTACTTTATTTGGAGGAAAATTGTGACCCTAGCAGCACTCATGATTCCTCTCTTGGGAGGCTTGGTATTGGGGTTAAGCTCACTCAAGTTTCCTTTAAGCCCAAATTTGCTAAGCCAGCGTGCCATTGCTCTTTTGGTTACCATTCTTACCTTCGTTATTGCAATCTTTTTACCCGGTAGCGAGAGCGTCGAGCGGACCTGGATTCCTAGTTTTGGGGCGTATTTTTCCCTGAGCGCTGATGGAGCAGGTAGCGTTCTAGTGCTAGCTTCTTCTTTGGTAATGATTCCTGTAGTGTTATGTGCTGGACTAAGGATTAGAGAGAGAACCGGAGCGTTCTTATCGTTGCTCTTGCTCATGCAAGCAGGTCTCAATGGATTGTTTCTCGCTAAGGATTTAGTACTGTTTTATGTGTTTTGGGAAGCAACTTTAATCCCGAGCCTACTTATGCTCGGCATTTGGGGCAGAAATGGACGCCGTCAAGCGACTATAAAATATCTCATATATGCCGTAGCAGGGTCACTCTTGATGCTTGTTACGGTTCTTGCGATTAAACCAATCTCCGGGGCTGAGAGTTACCGATTAGCTGACTTGCTTGTAGCTACTACGACTCTTTCACTGAAAACCCAAGTATGGTTATTTCTAGGCTTCTCTGTTGCATTCATGGTCAAGTTGCCCCTTTGGCCGTTGCATTCGTGGTTAGCAGACTTTCACACCCAGAATCACCCTTCCGGAGTGGCCGATGTCGCAGGTACTCTGTACAAAGTAGGTGGTTACGGATTTTTTGCTTGGGCGTTACCTTTGCTGCCAGCAGCAGCTGTCACGGTAGGACCTTTTCTTCTGATCCTCGCTGCATTTACCGCTATCTACGGTGCTATGGTTGCCATCGCCCAAAATGAACTTAAACGCCTACTGGCTTTCGCTTCAATATCGCATATGGGCATAGTCGGCGTGGGCTTGTTTGGTCTTCATCTTGCGGGTCTTAACGGGGCCGTCTATTTATTAGCTGCCCAGATGTTTACAACTGGGGGGCTTTTCTTAATTTCTGGAATGCTGTTTGAGCGTCAGGGTAGTTTCAAGCTCGATAAATATGGTGGCCTAGCGGCTAGTGCTCCGGCTCTAGCAGCCGTTACACTCTTTATTCTTTTCGCGAGCATAGGTGTGCCAGGGCTCGCTAACTTTCCAGGAGAATTCTTGAGTCTAGTAGGCGCTTTTCAGGCTAATCCAGTTGCAGCTGCTTTGGCGGTACTTGCTGTCATTGCGGCCGGAGTTTATGGTGTCAACCTCTTTCAGCGTTTGTACCAGGGTAATCAGGGAAAACCCGTACGTGATATAAGTCCGATGGAGTTATTTGTTTTAGTCCCAGTTCTTTCTGGGATCTTATGGCTCGGTGTTTCTCCGGCACCGCAACTCGAGCAAATCGAGTCACAATCCCGAGTAATTGTTGATCAGGTTAAGGCCTCACCTTCGGGCTTAGCGGTAGGAGGGGACCGGTAATGCAATTTCCCATTCCGGACATTGGCTGGGCTCCACTTTTACCACCACTTATTCTTCTTGTAACGGCCGCATTATGCTTGTTCTTTGCGCTTTTTTTAGAGGGAGGTCGGACCTCTGCATTGCTTGCTCTTGTGGGTCTAGGGACAGCTGCCGTGATAAACCTGTTTCTTTTTCAGGAGGCCCGTTTTGGAGATCCAACTGCGGGGTTCTGGTATCGATACCTCGCAGACCTTCCTGCAGCCGGGTTTAATTTTGTGATTTTAATAGGCACTGCACTTGCAATTCTAATTAGTTACGATTATCTTGAACGGGCCGAATTAGATCATCCTGAATATTACCCATTAATCTTACTAGCGTCGGTAGGTGCAATGGTAATGGCTGCTGCCGCTGATTTAATCGTTCTTCTAGTTGGTCTTGAGATTATGTCGCTAGCGGTATATGTTCTTTCGGCGTGGCGTCAGGGTTCAAGAGAGTCCCAAGAGGCAGGTATGAAATACTTTCTACTCGGCGCCTTTGCTTCGGCATTCTTTATCTATGGGATTGCGTTACTTTATGGCGCTACTGGTGCCTTCCACTACACTGGAATTATTTCCAACATGGGTGGTGAGGCATGGTCCCAAGCCCTAGCTGTGATTGGCGGTATTTTAATTCTAGGGGGCCTTGCGTTTAAAGTCGCATTGGTTCCTTTTCACCAGTGGGCGCCAGACGTATATACTGGCGCACCAACCCCGATTACCGCATTTATGAGTGTGGTCGTTAAAGCTGCAGCATTTGCAAGTCTAATAAGGATCACTACCTTGTTCTTTCCAGATTTTGCGGCTGTCATCACCATTGCGCTTACTGTTCTTGTAGCGCTCACATTGGTGGTCGGAAATTTGGCTGCACTTGGGCAACTTGGTGTTAAACGTATGCTTGCATATTCGGCAGTTGCGCATGCGGGTTACCTTGGGTTAGCCGTGTTGGCTTCGGGTGAACTAGGAATTAGGGCAGTGATTTGGTACCTGACTGCTTACGCCTTGATGAATATTGGGGCCTTTTCAGTATTGACTTTGATCACCGATAAAAACGATCGAGGCGACAACCTTAAGAATCTTGCAGGTCTTGGTAATCGACGCCCTACAATGGCCCTAGCCCTGACACTGTTTTTGCTTTCGCTCGCTGGCATTCCACCGCTTGCCGGGTTTACGGCCAAGCTTCTAGTACTGCAAGCTGCTATTGAGACTGGCTACTTATGGCTTGCTATCCTTGGGGTTATTACCAGCATCGTAGCGGTCGTCTATTACTTCCGTGTTATTAGCACCATGTACTTCCGGGCTCCCGAGGTAGATGTTCCTGAATTCCATAGCCGTGCCACAAATATTGCCATCGGCATTGCTGCTCTAGGTACGATTTTGCTTGGGATTTTTCCTGATTGGTGGCTTCAGTTGGTAAGCGCTGGACGCCAGATCGTTACTAGCCTTTGATTATTTTCAATGCCATAGTTACGCATTAGGTACGGTAAGGGCAAGGTTTACTGATCGTCACCGGGCTCTATAGGTAATCCCGCCTCGTTCCAAGAAATCATTCCCCCTGTTACGTTGATTGCATCGTAACCGCGCTGGTTCAGGAAAATCGTGGCATCGCTGCTTCTTTGGCCGCTACGGCAATGGATTAGAATCTGCTGGTCCTTTGGTAATTCTTCGTATCTTTCCATAAACTCTGATAAGGGGATCAATACGGTGCCAGGGATTCTAGCCTGAGCAAATTCATGGTCTTCACGTACATCAAGAAACATAGTTCCCTGAGCAGCTCGCCTTTTAGCCTCATTTACGTCTATTGCGGGGATCTCCAGAGAATCATCCATGCCACCATAATAATGCAGAGAGTAATTTGAAATGTTAGTTCAAATTTCCAGACGTGTTGCAAATTCTACTAAAAATCAAAAAACAATTTGACTTACGTTCGACTCAAATTATTTTATGACGGTAAATTCGACTTTTTTCGCATTGGGGTCTGCATATGAGCTCGAGATGAAGATTAAGGGTTTTGCGTAATAGGCGGAGACTGCTTTTCTTATAATCATTTGTTAATGAAGTTCACGAGTATAACGAAACTCGTGTTATTCTTCACGTCAGTTATGGCTACTGAACAGACATTTGCAATGGTGAAACCTGACGGTGTTAAGAGGGGTCTCGTAGGCAAGATAGTAGAGAGGATAGAGCGGAAAGGTTATCGACTTGCCGCAATGGAACTAATTACTATCTCTCACGAGCTTGCCGAAAAGCATTATGGTGAGCATGCCGGAAAACCATTCTATGGAAACTTGGTCAATTTCATTACAAGTGGACCCGTCATCGCGATGGTGCTTGAGGGTGACGATGTGATAAACGGATGGCGCACGATGATGGGCGTGACAAACCCCTCTGAGGCGGCTCTGGGTACGATTCGTGGCGATTACGCTACAACTATCGACGAAAACATCGTGCATGGATCAGATTCTCCCAAGACAGCTGAACGCGAGATTAGCATTTTCTTCGACCTCTAATACCAAAAATATTCCTCAAAGATGCGGAATACTCGGTGGAGACGGTAGCTAATGTGTCGATAGATAGTGCACCTCAATAGGATTTCCTGAATCTGACATTTTATGTTGTAAGCTAGTTTCTTTTTCTAAGGTATGTAACCTCCCTTCATTAGAAGACATTACCTTTGAGGTGGTTTTAAGAACGCAATCTATTTTGTAATCGTTCTTAAGGGGGTATCACTGTAGGCCCTAAACAAGTACGATATTGAGGCGTCTAATCGGCGTTAGAAGAAAGAGGTACCATGCCCCAGTTCTCTCAGGCTATTTCTAAATTGAAAGCTTCGTCCACTGTGGTTTTTAACACTCGGGCTCAGGAAATGAAACGTCAGGGTATAGATGTTGTTGCTATGACGGCTGGAGAGCCTGATTTCCAACCTCCTGATCACGTTCTTGAGGCTGCAAGGGACGCCGTTGATCAGGGGCTTACTAAATACACGCCTGCTGAAGGCACGTTTGAGCTTCGGGAGGCTGTATGTGGGAAGTTCGCTCGCGAGAATAATCTTCAGTACACTCCAGAACAAATTATTGTAGGTACTGGGGGGAAACAGATCCTCTATAACGGGTTCATGGCTGTTTTAAACCCTGGTGACGAGGTAATTATTATTGCCCCGTATTGGGTTACATATCCGGCCCAGATCGAGCTTGCAGGTGGCGTACCTGTACCTGTTAGCGCCCCTCCCGAGACCGGGTTTATCCCAGATATAGATGACATAAGGTCAGCCATCACAGCACGGACAAGAGCCATAGTTCTTAACTCACCTGCCAACCCTACTGGCGCTGTTTACCCACCAGAAGTAGTGATATCTATTGCCGAATTAGTAAATGAACACGATCTCTGGCTCTTCGCTGATGATCTCTATGAACACTTAATTTACGACGGTAAATTCACTGCCGCTGCCAGTTACGCGAGAGAACGCACATTAATTATTCACGGAGCTAGTAAGGCCTATGCTTTAACCGGGTGGCGTATTGGGTATGGAGCTGGTCCAATAGATCTGATTAAGGCAATGAATCGCCTTCAGGGACAATCAACTAGTGGTGCTAACTCTATTGCTCAATATGCCGTGACTGTTGCCCTGAACGAGTTCGATAAGACCCGTGCTTTTATCGACATGACGTTAGAAGCTTACAGAGAACGGAGGAACTTACTGGTTTCTGGTTTGAACCGAATGGGTTTAAAGACACCGAATCCCCGTGGGGCATTTTATGTGATGAGCGACCTTACGGTTATTGATCCTAACGAGAACAAAGCTGCATTAAGGCTTTTAGAGGACGCCCACGTTGGGGTCGTTCCAGGTACCGACTTTCTAGCTCCAGGACATGCTCGGTTCAGTTACGCCACCAGCCTCGACAATGTTACTGAGGCATTAGAACGCATTTCCAGGCTTCTTAACTAGAGCAAGGAATTGTGTAACCTAAGCCTTGCGCTCAATCCCCCTTTAGCCTACGTATATATCTGGGTTGGGAAGATATGGGGGGCAATGTTGCCTTGAAAAGATTAAGAAATATATACGGGGAATTTTAACTCTCGTAACGAAGGCTGACACTTCTTATGTTAGGTCCTTTGGTAGGCTTAGCATCCAATTAACATTATGACGGGTTGTAATGTAGTCATCGGTTAACTTGCTAGAAATAGCACAAGAATTTTGTTGACAGCCTAGGGAATAGCTTAAGAGTTAAGGTCAGTCTTTAGCTTAATACTGGAACACTTTTTGGTGGGGGATAAAAATAAGTGGTGGTGATCACCTATCGACGAATATCTGGCACCCTGGGATACGTCGTAAGGTTCTTAAGTAAGTTAAGACATAGGGCCTATTAGGTCACTAGCGATCTTGGCGCTCGACAACACGCCTGGTAGGCCAGCCCCTGGGTGAGTTCCGGCTCCAACAAGGTATAAGTTATCGAGTTCTTCGCTTCTATTGTGAGGCCGGAACCAGGCAGACTGAGTAAGAATTGGTTCGATACTAAAGGCTGAACCTTGGTAAGAGTTAAGAGTATCTTCAAAATGCAAAGGGTCAATAGTGTGCTCGACAACAAGATTTTCTTGTAATCCTGGTAAATAGTTATCTTCAAGGAAACTCATTATTGCGTTCCGGTAGGGGCCTGCTGCTTCATGCCAATTGATACCGCTTTTAAGATTTGGCACAGGAGAAAGAACATAAAATGATTCATGACCCGCAGGTGCCAAGGATGGGTCAGTATAGGTAGGCATATGAAGATAGAGACTGAAATCTCTAGCTAATTTCCCCTTGTTGTGGAAAATGTCTTTCAGGAGGCCCTCGTAACGAGGGCCTAAGATAATGTTGTGGTGTTTAAGGCCGTGTTCGGCGTAACGTTGTTTAGTTCCAAAATAAATAACAAACAGGCTCATAGAATAGCGCATTCTCTTAACACGTCGATCAGTGTATTTACGGCGATGGTTGGATTTAATCATTTGAAGATAGGTGTTGCCCACGTCAGCATTGCATACCACAGCATCAGCCGAAATCATCGTGTCGTCTGTGAGCTTTACGCCCTTGGCTTTACGTGAACTTGAGTCCACGATTATGTCTTTTACCTCCGATTGGAGTCGGATATTTACGCCAAGCTCCTTTAGGAGTTTGGCGAGGGCATCAACCAGGGCACCTGTTCCTCCCATGGAATACCAAACTCCCCATTCACGTTCAAGGTAGTGGATCATGGCGTAAATTGAGGTTGTATCAAATGGATTGCCACCAACTAAAAGCGGATGAAAGGAGAAAACTTGGCGTAAAAAGTCGTGTTTGATAAATTGAGAAACATACTTGTAGACGCTCAGGTAGGAACGTAGTCGGATCAGGTCGGGTGCCACCCGGAGCATATCTCCCAACGTTAAGAAGGGTTTATCAGCCAATTCAACAAAGCCCTTATTAAAGATGGCGCGGGCAGACTCTACAAACCGTTGATAGCCTCTCTTGTCACTAGGCCGGAAACGGTCAATTTCGGATAAAATGAACTCCTCCCGGTCGTTATAATCAAATGATTGTCCATTGCTATCAAAAATACGATAGAACGGATCGCATTTTACGAATTCTACGTAATCTTCTCGACGCTTACCTGCCATCAAAAATAGTTCGTCGAACATCCACGGTGCCGTGATAATCGTGGGCCCGCCATCAAATCTAAAGCCATCCATTTCGTAAACGTAAGCTCGACCACCTAGTTTCTCACGCTTTTCCAGAAGGGTAATTTGATGGCCTTTGCATGCAAGGCGGACTGCTGTAGCTAAACCACCAAATCCAGCTCCAATGACAATTATTTTACTCACGTGAATTAGTATACGCAGACGGGAAAGAAAACACTGTGAACCTCCTCCGTATCACTTGAATTGGGTTTAGCTAAACGACGTTAGTCCAAAAATGCTCTGGGCAACGGTTTACTGTGTAATTTAATAGGGAGTAGGCATCTCAGCCGTCGCAGTGTATTCGCAGTCACCGGTTTAACACTTTTGTCTTTCGAATTGTTTATTACCAGTCAGGTCATGATTAAAGCCTAGCTTCCCCCGGAGACTTAGTAGACCTAGACCGATTCCTAGATCCCATCTACACCTGTTATGCTGACAGCATGAATAGGCAGCTTCGGCGCGTCCAGAGTAAGCAAGATAAGAAAACCGATCGTGAGAAGGAAAAGCGTCGGATGGCCAGGCGAGAGAGACTGAGTTCTATTCGCCAACGAAGACAGAAATCTCGCCGTAAGCGGGGGGAGGAAGGGTCTGATCTCGTAACACCTCGGGCTGAGAGGAAAGGTAAATTACCGGGGCGCTTTTCTGGTGTTTTAATGGGACTTACTGTAGTTTTCATCATAATGCAGGCTGTTGTAGCTTCTCCTGAGCCAACCACAACCATAAACAGCGTGCTGGGTGCCGCCTTTTTCTTGCTGTTCGGGTATTTTATGCTGCTTTGGCTAAAGCGTCGCGATATTGATAATGCCGCTTTGCTCTCGATATTATTTGGGGGTCTACTAGCTGTTGGAGTTACGGTAGCTAAGAACCTTAGTCCTTCTATTACCTTGGATCCACTTGAGTTGGTGTTGACCCTCCCATTATTGATTCTTGGGGTTTTTCTTGGTCGATTAGTGTTTAACCATTCCCCTTAGGTTTGCAAGGAGTTATTCGACGTCCAGTTGGTAGATCCTAGTCTCAGGTTTGAACGCTGCCCAAGCAAACCAGAGGGTGTTGTCGTGGCTGATTGGTTCTAGCTGTCTTCCCTGGAGAGTACCTTCGATAGCTTGACCTGTAAGGGCCCATTTCGAGTTGGTCTCTATATCGCGAAAGTTGGCCCCATCCCACCGAAAAGTTAACACCGTCTCATCGACATTTCTATTGTAAACGCCAACTGCACCAATTGGTTTACCATTACCAATCTTTGTGGTGTCCAATGCGCTGGTTGTACCATCTTTCCAGAAGACAGTTATCCGTGTATCAGCCACGTAGTGGTTGACGACATGGACTTCCCTTAACAAATTCCAAGGGAAAGCAACGCTGTCTTCTTTGAGGCCAATGCTTACAACGCGTTCTTTGGCTAAAAGACGGTTGTCAGTTGGTCCCCTGAATAAGAAGGCTGGCGAAGAGATGTGATCGTAACCTGGATAGGGATTGTTGCCATAAGGTCGGTTAAAACCTGTTTCTCGTGACAGAACCAACGCGTTTGGATAGGAAGTTTGGAACTCATCGAAGCTAATTATCTGAGCCGGATATTTCAAGAGTCTGGCATCAGTTAATATCCCGATATTCGCTCTTCCCATAATCTGAGACCAAAGTGTACTAGATTTTGAGTCGAACATTAAAAGATTGGAGTTATATAGCAGGCCTGAAGTGCCAAACGTGACTTCGAGGGCTGTTACGAATTGAGGGAGATGGCTGTTCTGAAAGGCATAAGCCTCAATTAGCGTGTCATCAAGGTCCGAAAAGATGAGTTGATCGTTATTCTGGAGTTGTAGTGTGCGATGTTCTTCTGTCAGGAGTATGCGCCGATCGAATGCGATGGCGCTATTGCATAATGGGCAGAAGGTAATGGCTATTGGTATGCCGCCAATAGAATCGTTTACAATTTCGTGATAGGTGAGGATTTGGAGCGGGTAAGCTTTAGCTTCACCGTTCAACATTATTGAGATAACTGGTTCCTGTTCGCCGAGCCACAGAGAAGCTTCCTCTTGCGAAATAAACTCTGGTGGTGAAGTCGGTGGTGTCCAATCCAGCCAATCACCCTCGTGGCCTATTGACGGTATCCCATTAGGCTGTGGATTTCCACGGATTACCTCTTCAAGAGGGATGTTATGGGTGCTAAAATCTATGCCAAGGAACGAGGTTTCTTGTTTTTGAGCAGAGACTGATATAACCGACCCAATAACAAGTGACGTAATTACGCCTCTAAATAATCTATTCATCAAGCCTCTTTCCGATTACAGCACGCTCTGGCAAGTATCGATTGCCTTGCATATTGCATACAGTGGAGCTGTCTTTTAGTTTACCGTTCCCTATTGTACTGTAGAGGCTTGGGTCAGTGAAACTGGGCTTGCCTCGGCCTGCGGGGTTACTATGAGAATCTTTGAGGAGGCTCGGTTAATGGGTAAGTTATTGAATGGGGACTTGAACGACATCTCTTTGGCTGATGAAGGTATGAAGCGTATCGATTGGGCTTATCAAGAGATGCCTGTACTTCGGCGAATTGAGAAAAGGTTTAAAGCTGATAGGCCTCTCGATGGCGTAAAAGTTAGCGCTTGTCTTCATGTCACGACTGAAACCGCGAATTTGATGAGGGTGCTTGTTGCCGGGGGAGCTCAAATTTCTCTGTGTGCGAGTAACCCGTTAAGCACTCAGGACGATGTAGTCGCTGCGTTAGTTGAGCACTTGGATGTACCTACTTTTGCGGTTTTTGGAGCATCCCAAGAGCTTTATTACGACCACATTAATCAAGCTCTAAGGGATGGGCCTCAAATCACTATGGATGATGGGGCAGACTTAGTTACTGAACTTCACCGTGGTGGCCGAGAGTTGCTCAAGGATGTGTTGGGGGGGACTGAGGAAACCACGACTGGGGTTATACGACTTCGCGCTATGGAAGATTCCGGAGCGCTTTCTTTCCCTGTAATAGCTGTGAACGATGCTATGACTAAACATCTTTTCGACAACCGCTATGGTACCGGACAAAGTGTTTTGGATAGTCTGATGAGAGCTTCCAATGTGTTGCTTGCTGGTAAGACTTTTACTGTAGTGGGGTATGGGTGGTGTAGCAGAGGAGTAGCCCGTCGTGCCGACGGCATGGGGGCTAACGTTGTGGTTACAGAAGTTGATCCCTTGCGAGCCTTGGAGGCCCACATGGATGGTTTCAGAGTTATGCCTATGATCGAAGCTGCGCCTATATCAGATTTCATCGTTACTGCTACGGGGGACAAGCACGTTATAGACGACTCGCACTTTGAGGTTATGAAGGATGGTTGCATGATTGCTAACGCGGGACACTTCAATATTGAAATAAACATCCCTGCACTTGAGGAAATGGCTATCGACAAACGTAAGCCACGACCATTTATTGAGGAGTTCGAGTTGGCTGATGGGCGTCGTGTGCGACTACTCGCCGAAGGACGTCTTGTCAATTTAGCGGTTGCAGAGGGGCATCCAGCTGCAGTCATGGACATGAGTTTTTCTAATCAAGCTCTATCTCTCCGACACATAGTGGAGTATGCAGCTGAACTTAAACCAGGTGTCCATTCGGTTCCGAAGGAGATCGACAGACGAGTTGCTCAGTTCAAACTAGAGGAAATGGGCATTGCTATTGACATTCTTACATCCGAGCAGGAAGAATATTTGTCTTCATGGGAAGAAGGGACCTGAGCTTTGTTGACCGGATGAGCCTCTAAACCTAATTGGTAGAAGGATAGATAAATATTCTCAGGAAAATTTATTTTGAGTTATCTTTATCTAGCATAGTTGGGTTTTTCTCGGAACCTCTTCATTAAGGAAGCTAATGTTAGTAAAGACTTCGACTTTAGATCCTCTGATTTCGAGTTGGAGTTAGTCGATAGTATCCGGTCAGTTGGGGCTAAAAACCTCTAATTTCCGGTAGTCGCATTCTTTAGAATAGTTACAGGAGTCAGTTTTAAGTCACTTATGGTTACTTCCTGGTTAACGCGTCCTAGCAACCAATAGGTTTGTTAATTGAGTTGTACAATAGCCTGAAGGAAGCTAGTTTTATTTGGGACGTAGTACCAAGGGTGTGTGTTAAAGAGAGGGGGGCCAATGACGGATGTCTTAGACGAAATTCTGAACCTAGATCGCTCCCAATTGGAACCCTCTGAGCTCGAACGACTCAATAGTATTGAGATGCGTGAGTGGTTAGAGTCGCTTGACTACGTTCTTGCTTCCGGAGGGGTTGAAAGGGTAGTTGACCTTTTAGAGGGGCTTAGGGAACGCGCACAACAATTTGGTGTGAAGATACCGTTTTCCGCTACCACGCCTTACATCAATACGATATCTCCGGAAGAGGAACCAGAGTATCCAGGTGATTTAAGAATTGAACGAAATATTATGAGGTTAATCCGGTGGAATGCAATGGCTATGGTGGTTCGAGCGAATAAGTTTTCGGATGGTTTAGGTGGTCATATTTCAACCTTTGCTTCTGCTGCTTCGCTTTATGAAATCGGGTTTAATCATTTCTTTCGTGGGCCTAAAGCAGGAGTTGATGGGGATCAGGTATATTTTCAAGGGCACGCTAGTCCAGGTATATACGCTCGTAGTTACCTGGAGCGGCGACTTGATAAGGAGCACTTGAGGAATTTTCGGCGGGAGCTTCAGGAACACCCGGGCCTGTCGAGTTATCCACACCCCTGGCTTATGCCGGATTATTGGCAGTTTCCAACTGTCTCAATGGGGTTGCCACCGATCCTATCGATCTATCAGGCACGTTTTAATCGTTATTTAGAAGATCGGAGTCTAAAGAAACGCGGAACTGGGAAAGTGTGGGCTTTCCTCGGGGATGGAGAAACAGACGAACCCGAGACAACAGGGGCCATAAAATTCGCTGCTCGTGAGGCTCTTGATAACCTCATATGGGTCATTAACTGCAATCTCCAGAGGCTTGATGGTCCTGTGCACGGGAACGGGCAGATAATTCAGGAGCTCGAGGGAATTTTCCGAGGTGCTGGTTGGAACGTTATTAAAGTTCCTTGGGGCAGTAAATGGGATGAATTACTAGCTAAGGATCGTGATGGGATTCTAGTAAAGAGATTTGGTCAGCTTGTTGATGGTGAATCACAACGCTACGCTGCTTTTGGGGCCCCAGAGTTGCGAGAAAAGTTTTTCAACACCCCTGAGCTAAAAAAGTTAATCGAGGATTGGAACGATGATGATATTGGTCGTTTAAATCGTGGGGGTCATGACCCAATTAAGGTGTATTCCGCATACCAAAGGGCAGTAGAACATACTGGTTCACCAACCGTAATTCTTACTAGGACCGTCAAAGGCTATGGGCTTGGGGAATCAGCCGAAGGGAAAAACGTTACCCATCAACAGAAAAAACTAAATGAGGAAGAATTAAGGGCTTTCCGCGATCGTTTCAAAATTCCTATCACTGATGATGAAATTGGTCAGTACCCGTTTTTTAGGCCAGATCAGGATAGCGAAGAATACCGCTACCTGATTGAACGACGCGAACAACTGGGAGGATTCCTCCCACAACGTGCAGTTGAAATCGAACCCGTCAAGGCGCCTGACAGGACACTATTTGAGGAATTCATGATTGGGACCGAAGGTCGTGAAGTCTCAACCACGATGGTGTTTGTATCCATTCTCCGAAAACTACTACGTGATCCGATTTGGGGTAAACTTGCTGTTCCAATTATTCCAGATGAGGCTCGTACTTTCGGCATGGAAGCTCTTTTTCGCCAGATCGGTATTTATTCTTCTGTTGGTCAACTATATGAACCGGTAGATCGGGACAATCTGTTGTACTACAGAGAATCCAAAGACGGGCAAATCTTAGAGGAAGGTATTACTGAAGCTGGTTCTATGGCTTCATTCATCGCGGCGGGTACTGCTTACGCCACACATGGCGTAAACACAGTTCCCTTTTTCATCTATTATTCGATGTTTGGGTTTCAACGTATTGGTGACTTAATTTGGCTAGCAGGCGACATGCGTACTAAGGGCTTCATGCTTGGCGCAACTGCAGGTCGAACAACTTTAAATGGTGAAGGACTTCAGCACCAGGATGGTCACAGCCATGTACTCGCATACGCGTACCCAAATGTAATGGCGTTTGACCCAACCTTTGCATTCGAAATGGCGGTCATCATTAGGGATGGCCTTAGGAGGATGTACGAACTTCAAGAGGATCTTTTCTATTACCTTACTATTGAGAATGACAACTATCTGCAACCACCTCCGCCAGAGGCTATAGGACGCGATGAGTTGGAACTGGGGATTTTACAGGGTATCTATCGATTCCGGGCCTCAGAAAGAGATTTTGAGTTGCGAGCCCAGCTACTTGGTTCGGGCGCCATCATGAAAGAAGTGCTTAAAGCGCAAGAAATGCTTGAGCAGTACAATATAGCTGCTGATGTTTGGAGTGTAACTAGCTACAAGGAGTTGCATAAAAACGCTCTGGAAACAGAACGTTGGAACCGACTTAATCCCACTGAAACTCCGCGCAAGGCCTTTGTGGCTGAGGCTTTAGCAGAAGCGAAAGGAGTTCTGGTAGCTGCTTCAGACTACATGAAGATCCTACCGGATTCTCTTGCACGCCATCTCCCGATTCCCCTTACTTCATTAGGGACTGACGGTCTTGGTCGAAGTGAAGGTCGTGAGGAATTGCGAGATTTCTTTGAGGTTGATGCGAAGCACATTGTCCTCGCCACAGTGAAAGCTCTAACGGACAATGACATGGTCGATGTGGCGATGGTCGCTAAGGCGATCAAAGACCTAGGGATTGATCCTGGTAAAGTGAACCCCTATAGCGCGTGACTTCTTGTTGTGCGATTTGGAAGGGCCGAAAGGATTTGGTGCGTGACAACTGATATTACACTCCCCGAAGTGGGCGAGGGAATTGAAAGCGGAACCGTCGTAACTTTACTTGTTTCTTTAGGTGATCGTGTCGAGGTTGATCAGCCAATTCTCGAGCTAGAAACTGACAAGGCCGTCGTGGAAATGCCAGCTACTGCAACCGGAGTGGTCGAGATTTTACATGTAGAAGTGGGGCAAGAGGTCAAAATTGGGCAGATCATTGTTACCCTTAATGATCAGGTTGAAAGTAAGCCAGAAATAACTGATAAAGCGTCAGAGCATATAGAGGCAAAAGATAAATCAAAAACAGAACCTGAATCAGACCTTAGTGCAGCACAAGTTCCAGATCATCACGATGATTCAGGGGTAAAGCTTCCGATTTCACAATTGTCGTCTGATCCCAAAAGACTCATACCTGCAGCTCCTTCAGTTCGCCGTTTAGCCCGTGAGATCGGTGTAGATATTAATTTGGTCGATGGTAAGGGAATTCTCGGTAGGATTTCCGCTGCTGATGTTAGAAGATTTGCAGAAACTGGGACAGTGTCTGTATCGACAGCCGGACCAACGTCAACAACAACAGCATTCAAGCTACCTGATTTTCAGCGCTGGGGCGAAACTGAACGGAAGCCGATGTCTGGGATTCGGAAGGCTACTGTTCGTTCCATGACTACAGCTTGGGCAACAGTGCCAATGGTCACTCAATTCGATAAGGCGGATATTACGGAATTTGAAGCTATAAGGAAAAGTCATCAACCTAAGGCAAAAGAGGTTGGGACAAAACTAACGCCTACGGCTATGCTTATTAAGGTCGTGGCTTCTGCCCTTTGCAGATTTCCAGATTTCAACGCCAGCATTGACATAGGCGCTGAAGAGGTGGTTTACAAGAGCTATGTCAATGTTGGTGTAGCCGTTGACACTGATAATGGGCTTCTTGTTCCAATAATTAAAAATGCTGATACGAAAAACGTGATCGATTTGTCTAAAGAACTTGGTGAACTAGCTGAAAGAGCTCGTACGCGTAAACTTTCTTTGGAAGAAATGCAGGGTGGCAATTTTACTGTTTCTAATCTAGGTGGGATCGGTGGTACAGGATTTACCCCAATTGTTAATCCACCTGATGTGGCCATTCTGGGTATTTCCCGTGGGGTTTATGAACCCGTATACAATATAAAGACTAACGACTTTTCCCCACGTCTTATTATGCCGATGGCCCTCACCTACGATCACCGCCTTATAGATGGAGCTTCAGCCGCCAGGTTTCTTCGGTGGGTGTGTGAGGCTATTGAGGAGCCGTTTCTTTTGGCGTTGGAAGGCTAAGAGGGTTACCGGGGAGAGTTGATCTTTGTGATATCCAGGAAGCCTCCTTTTTGCATCTCATGTAACCCGTGATAGCATGAGCCGTTATGCGATCTATCCAGGTTCCTGACAGGAATATAGAGGTTGATCACGGATCTGACTTAGCTTTAAGGGCCCAAGGCCTCGTTAAGCGATATGGTAGCCGCAACGTCGTAGATGGTGTAGATTTTAGTCTTTTTCCTGGAGAAATCGTTGCCTTACTTGGGCCGAATGGGGCTGGCAAGACTACTAGTTTTTACACTATGCTTGGTTTCGTAAAGCCAAACGCGGGAACAATTTTTCTTGGCAATCATGATATTACGAATTGGCCAATGCATAGACGGGCGCGTCACGGCCTTGGCTATCTGGCTCAAGAGCCGAGTGCGTTTCGTAGGATGAGTGTACGGGACAACCTACTTGCGATTTTAGAATTCCAAGATCTAAGTAAAACTGAACAACAAGAACGAGCTAGCAAGTTGCTTGAAGAATTTCACCTTAATCATCTTGAGAGTCAGCGAGCTGACACCCTATCAGGTGGTGAGCGAAGACGAATGGAGATTGCTCGTAGCCTTACGATTGATCCAACATTCATTTTGCTAGACGAGCCCTTTACGGGTGTAGACCCGAAATCTATCCATGAGATACAAAAGCTAATTGCCGATCTTCGTGAGAGCCGCGGCTTGGGTGTTTTGCTGACTGACCATAGTGTGCGTGAAACTCTTGCAATAGCAGATCGTGTTTATTTAATGTTTGACGGAAAAGTTCGTTTCGAAGGGTCCCCGGCAGAGTTTGCTGAAAATCGTGATGTGCGCAACTTTTACCTGGGCAACGAATTCCGGGTTTGAGGAAGCGACGTTTGTGATTAGTGTACTGGGTCTCATAGTTTTATTGATTTTTTTGGCTGGCGTTACTGCCTATGCCGGTGATCGCCTTGGCATGTTTGTAGCACGTCGTCGTTTAAGTTTGTTTGGTATAAGGCCAAGACGAACTGGCCAGATAGTTGGAGTTGTTGCAGGAATTCTTATTACGTTGACTACCCTTATTGTTCTTTCGCTTGCTTTTCGTGGCGCCACACAGACGATTATCAACGCGCAACAGGTCGGTGAGGAACTAAATCGATTAAGAGCAGAACGCCTGACTCTTGAGGGTGAAATCAGAACTCTTGGCGGAATAATTAACGAACTAGATGGTGAGGTTGGAAATCTAAGCGTTCAAGCTGAAAGCCTTCGGGCTGAAAATCGAGATTTACAGTTCCGTAATCAACAACTAGGTGATGCGAATGCTACTCTTGGAAGCCGAAATATCAACCTGCAGGTGGTCAATGACCAGCTTCGTAGTGAAATCTTAGATTCTAATGATCAGGTGAGAGGACTAAAGTCACAGGTTGATAAGCTTCAAGTTGTTCTTGAGGGCCAGGCCGCAGAGCTCGATCGGATTCGGGTCCAGTTTGATCAGGTTACCAATACCCAAATTGTGTTTGCTGATAACGAACTTGTGTATAGCGGGTTATTAAGGGCAACTTCTCCGATCGAAGCCCGTGATGAGTTATCTAAATTAGTTCTTGATGCAAGCGAGAAGACCCTTGCAGAAGGAGCGGGTGCTGTCCAGCTTCTTACAGAACAATTTGATCGTCTTGTAGATGCCGTTACGCAAACACCAGTAGTAGATGTAGTCCTGTTTATTTCCCCAAAAAACCAGTTTTTGTCTGAAGACATATTCGTATCGGTTGAGGTATTGCCAAACGCTAAGTTGCTACCAAGAGGCCATCTTGTACTTAGTAGGCAGATTCACCTTGGCAGCGGTGAATTGAAAACTAGCCAAGCGGAGGTGGGGAAGGCCCTGGCAGGACTTCTCTTAGAAGCCCAGAAGATCTTAGAAAGCACCGGTCTTGTATCTCCTGATCCTATTCATCTCAGGCAGGAGGAAGAAGAATTTCTAACCCAACTACTTCGTCTCACCGGTCCTGTTAGCATTGGGGTAGTAACTACAGAAGATATTTACCGTGGCGCTCCAGCGCGCCTGGAACTACTGATACTCCATTAGGGTTTAGTGAACTGAGTTTGCTAGGCTTCTTAACAGTATCTTCCCTTTAGGTTGTCTAGACAAAGTAAGCGGTGGATGTTGCCCTGTGATTCAGGTACGTACCCCCGATTGGGGGCATAATATGGGGTTTTGGTAGTGGGTAGGGAACAACAGTTTGGTCTATTGGAGGTTTTGGCTTAAAAATATTCTGGTTGGCCAGCTACCTTCAGTTTTTGGATACGAGTTTTGTTGGTCTGGTAATCAAATATATGCTCACTGCCAGGCCAATGAATACAAGTAAGATTCGGGTTATACCGTTTGATATGAGTAAGACGCTCGTGGTTATACCAAACGTGATTGAAAATATAGCGAAAAATTTAGCGCGCCGAGTGATTCCTAGGCCGGATTTCCAATCCCGAATCAGTGGTCCAAATAAACGGTGATTCATAATCCAGTTGTAATATCGGGGACTGGATCTTCCAAAGAAGAATATAGCCAATAGAATCCAAATTGTTGTGGGCAAGCCAGGTACAAATACGCCGAATATGCCCAGACAACAACACGCTAACCCAAGTGAAGCATAAACGACGCGGAGGGTTGGATTTTTTGTTACTCGGAGATCTTTACTATAGTCTGTCCAGGTCCCAGATTTAAGGTTCGTTGGATTTTCATTCACGTTCAATAATATACCTAGTCTGGAGATGTGAAACCTGTTACTGCTTGGTTTTTAAATGATAGTTTTTATACGAGGCGAAGATACTCTAAATTAGTTTGACGGTTAAAGAATTGTAGGAAGCCATAAGAAAGACTGAAGTTACCAAAGTTATGGTGGTTTAAAGCGGTTCAAGGAACTGTTGTACTTCGACTCTATTTCCATCAGGGTCAGCAGTAAAGAAGTGATAAATTCCAAAAAACTCATTAAGGACCGGTTTCCCTTCGCATTGAATTTCGTGTTTGCACATGCGCCGGTAAACCGTGTCTACGTCTTTAGTGACAAAAGTAATAATCGAACAAGCGTTGTTAACAAAAGGACCCTCTCGCAGACAAAAACCAATAAAGGCTTTGTCCGTAACTTTATAAATTAAACACCTCTTCTGATTACGGGCCAAAGTTAGTCGGAGCAAACCCTCATAGAATTCCCGAGTTTTCTCTAAATTGGTAGATCCATAAAAACCTATAAAACCATCAAAGTTGATAATTTTTTCAGCCATTACTAATAACCTCTTTATCTCGTCGAGTCGCTTTGGGTTGTCCGTTGCCGTAAGATCTCGTAAAGAATTACTGCCCCAGATGTTGCAACATTCAGACTGTCCGCGGTTCCATGCATAGGTATTTGGATTAACGTCTCTGCGGTTTCTAACCAGGCGTTATCAAGGCCCGTGTCTTCACTTCCCACTACCAATGCCATGGGCTCGAGGAAGCTTGGCCCCCAGTGTGGTTGGCTAGCGCTTGGAGTTGCAGCAACCACCGGGATCCCTTGGCGCGCTAAAAACTCTTGGACCCTAGTGGAATCCTCTTGAATGACCCGTGTAGTGAAGAGGCTGCCCATACTAGCTCTTACTACGTTGGGATTGAATAAGTCGGTTCCTTTACCTGTGAGAATAACGGCATCGATCCCAACGCTGTCAGCAGTCCGTAGCAAGGCCCCAATATTGCCCGGCTTTTCAAGGCCATGGATAACCAGTATGAGCGACAAAGTAATCGTATTCAGATCAGCCAGATTGCCGTTCCAGGAGGCCATTACAGCAGCGATGCCATCTGGATTTTGTCGCAAACTAATTTTGTTGAATGCCTCTTCGGAAACACGAAAACATTTCGTGTTTGATGCGGCCAACTCCATCGCGATGGTTTCTGTTGTTGGGCTACACACCTCAGTGCAGAAGAAAACTTCTATAGGATTATGCCCTGCTTGTACTGCTCTGGATATTTCACGTGCTCCTTCTACGAGGAAGCGACGCTTCTCGTCGCGGAAACGTCTATTTTGGAGCCGAAGAACTCCTTTTATGCGGGGATTTCTCGCGCTCTCAATTAAATCCGGTGGTTTTCCCATCTCGGGATTGTAGCCCACAAGCTAAACTAGTGCTATGAGTCAACTCATCACTGCTAAATCCTTATATGACCTGTTAGGTACTCCTGATTTGAGAATTGCTGACACACGGTTTGATCTCACCAATTTGGATGCGGGACGTCAGGTTTATGATAGCGGGCACATTCCAGGAGCAATATTCTTCGATCTAGATAAGGACCTTTCTGGACCTCTTGATTTGCATGGAGGAAGGCACCCTCTTCCTGATATTAATGTTTTTGCAGAGGAACTTGGAAAGCGTGGCGTTAGTAATAATCACCAGGTAGTTGTTTATGATGACGGTGACAGCATGTTTGCTGGGCGCCTATGGTGGATGTTGCGCTATCTTGGCTTAAACAATACTCGTGTCCTCGACGGAGGATTCAAAGCATGGTCAGCCTCCGGATATTCATCCTCTCTAAATCACCCACTTTACCCGACCTCGACTTTTGTTCCTTCTCCCCGCCATTCTATGGTGGTAGACCGTAACTTTGTTCTTAAGAATATTGAGAATAAGAAAGTCCTTCTTATAGATGCTCGTGCCGGTGAGCGTTACAGTGGTGAGGTCGAACCAATCGATCCAGTTGCGGGTCACATACCTAGTGCGATTAATCTACCGTATGAAGATAATCTCCATGCCGGCCGCTTTCTAGTTTCCGAGAAGCTAAGACAACGGTTTGCTATTGCCCAAGAAGCTGACGAGGTAGTGGTGTATTGCGGTTCGGGGGTTACCGCAACTCACAACATTCTAGCTCTGGAAGAAGTTGGTTTCACAAGTGCCAAGCTTTATGTTGGTTCCTGGAGTGATTGGGTCAGCTACGATGACGCACCTGTAGCTACTAGCCAGAAAATTAGTGATTAATCCTAAAGTTATTCGGAGTTTACATTGTCAAACTACCATTTAGAATGGTCTCATGGATTTTGAGGTCCAACGGTGCGCATGGGTGATCGACGACCCGCTTTATGTTGCCTATCACGATCAGGAATGGGGTTTACCGACTCATGACGACCTAATCCTGTTTGAATTCTTGGTTCTTGAGTGTTTTCAGGCAGGCCTAAGTTGGTGGACAATCCTCAAAAAGCGTGAGAACTTCCGTAAGGTTTTTGACGGATTTGATCCAGAAATTGTTTCAACTTATACCCGAGCCAGGATCGACACCCTTCTGTTAGATTCCAGCATAATTCGTAATAGAAGAAAGATTAACGCAGCTGTTACCAATGCCCAAGCTTTTCTGGCTATACAGAATCATTTTGGTAGTTTCAGTAAGTATTTGTGGGGTTTCGTTGATGGTAAACAGATTGTTAATTCCTGGAAACATCAAGACGAGGTTCCCACTTATACTGTTGTAGCTCTTCAATTAAGTCAAGATATGAAACGGAGAGGGTTTGTCTTTGTAGGTCCAAAAGTTGCTTATGCCTACATGCAAGCTAATGGGCTAGTTAACGATCACACCACGAATTGTTTTTGCTATCATTGATGCGTTTCAAGGTGGATAGTTAGTTTGGAGATCCATTATGGCACTGAGCAAAAAAATATTGAGCTCTAACCAGATCGCTTTTTACCACGAAAATGGTTACCTTCATATTCCCGAAATGTTCAGTCTTGAAGAGACAGAGGAGCTGTCTCACGAGTTAGATCGCCTGGTGGAAGAATGGTCATTCACGAGTCCGGGTTGGACAGGTCCTTGGCGCCAGGCCTATATGGATCCTGAGATCGAAAAGAAGTCCAAATTGACTGCTATGCATGATCTTCATTTCTACTCTACAGCCTGGGCAAGAGCGGTAACTAAGCTTAAGCTAACCGAGGCCATGGCTGGTTTGCTTGGTCCTAACGTAGAGCTTCATCATTCGACGATGCACATCAAACCTCCTCAGACCGGTCACCCTTTCCCAATGCATCAAGACCACCCCTTTTACGCTCACGAGAACGAGAAATTCATCGATGTTCTAGTGCATTTAGACGATACTAACCACGAAAATGGTGAGATTCGTTTCCTTCCTGGATCAAACAAAAATGGGGCCTTAAAGCATGTTGTAGAGACTGAGGACGGTCCTTGCGAGCCGCATTTGCCAACAGAAGTATGGAGATTAGAGGAAACCATACCTGTTCCGGCTAAGCGGGGGGATGTAGTCTGCTTCTGTTACTACACGGTTCACGGATCGTATATCAATACTACTGATCAACCAAGGCGCATGGTCCGGATCGGTTACCGTGATCCGCACAATACTCAGTTAGCAGGGCAGAGCCTCGGGAGGCCAGGTGTTATGGTTCACGGTTATCGGGAGCGGCGTGGCGAAGAAGCGCTTCTATCACAAGGCTAAAGGCAA